>Ga0213917_1000082_pt1 | contig 24620 bp, 27 predicted proteins | sample McNCre117MG_FD_161051 | JGI IMG/M metagenome (GOLD analysis project Ga0213917, IMG submission 161051) | Freshwater microbial communities from McNutts Creek, Athens, Georgia, United States - 1-17 MG | ecosystem: Environmental > Aquatic > Freshwater > Creek | place: USA: Georgia | collected... | reverse complement strand
GGAACCCGAGCGCGATCAGCGCGTCGTAGTCCCAGTCGTAGGGCCCGAAGTGGTCCGAGCGCGCCGTCAGCGGCGAACTGCCGACGTGCGTGATGAGCTGCGCCGCAGTGACCGGCGCCCCGAAGAACGCGACGGTGAACTCGCTCGCCGGGCTGGTCGTGGTGAGCTCGATCTTCGCCACGGTCCCCACCTGCGAGACCGGCACGCGGATCACCGACCACAGTCCGCCGTACAACGCGATCGGTCGAGGTTGGCCGATCTTCCCGCCGACGCTCTCGCCGTCGAACTCGACGACGGCGTCGGACTGGATCCGTGAGCGGCGCTGTTTCGGCTCGGGGAGCCGGGCGGGGTTGGTGGCCGCGTCCCGGTTGCGGTTCATGATCTCGACGAGGGTCTGCAGGTCGCGGGCCTTCTCGTCGACCGTCAGTGTGACGCTCTGGTCCACCGGATTCACCGACAGGCCCGAGATGTGCAGCAACGGCCCGGCCGGCGAGCCCCAGCCACGCAGCCGGATGTTGTGCCCGGCCCGGATCTCGAACATCGACCCCTGGTTCGGGTCGGCGCGCAGCGTGACGGTCCCGGCCCAACCCGGCTTACCGTGGATCTGGTAGTAGGCGCGGGCCGCCGCGTATCCCTCGGTCTTCGTCACGTTCGAGCCGAAGTTGATGTCGGTCTCGCGGCGCTGGACGTTCGCGTTGTAGCCCGGCGACGGCCGGGTGATCGCCCCGGAGGCGGTGTAGTAGTAGGGCTCGACAAGCGGATCCCAGTACAGCGGCAGCCGGAACGCGCTGTCGAGGTTCGCGCCGTTGGCGCCGACGTCGAAAGCTGCCGCCCAGGTTTGCGGGCCGACGACGCCGTCCACCAGGATCCCGTAGCTGCGCTGAACGACCTTGGCGGCAGCCGCGTCCGCAGCCGAGTAGACCCCGTCGACGGTGACGCTCGCGCCGGGGATGCCCAGGCCGTTGAGCTGCTGCTGCCACGTGCTGACCCCGTTGCCGCCCACCGTCGAGGCGTCCGTGGTGCCGACGGTCATCACGGTGCCGGCTGACGCGAATGGGTAGGCCGGTGCGATGTCGCCCTGGCCTGGGTACTGCCAGTTGGCCCAGGCGTAGCCGTCGGCGCGGATTCCCCTGCCGTAGATGACGTTGGGGCACGTGGAGGCGTCCCACGAGAGGTTGACGTCGACGCCCGGCTGATTGGCGTTGATCGTCCAGGTCTCACCGGTGCGGTTCTTGAGCGCGACGTGGTAGGTCCGCGCGACCGTCATCGGCTGCACGGTGTACTGGTTCGTGCCGTCCGCCGTGGTGGCCGTCGAGAGTAGATCCTGCACGAAGTCGATCACGGTCTGGTCGGCCGATCCCCGCTTGGTGGTGAGGATCCCGGTGTCGGCCTCGGCGTTCACGCCGTAGCTGCGCGACACGACGTTGTCGAGCGTGGTTGCGATCACTCGGGCGATGTCGGTCGGGTCGCGGAAGGTCGGCGGCTTCTGCACGGACAGGGACGCGGTCATCAGCGCGCCGATGCACTGCACCTGCCACGTCCAGTCCGAGTCGCCCTTGGTGGGCGAGAAGTCGATGATCTCGCCGGCCCAGCGGATCGAGGCCGTGCTGCCGTCGGCGCTCAGGTGCACGATGTCGATCGATGCGCCGTCACGCAGCCAGGACAGGTCCCCCGAGCCGGGCACGTCGGTGGGCACGGCGGCCGACACGGAGAATGCCGCGGTCTGCTCACCGAACGGCTCGGCCTCGTCGAAGCTGTCCGGGATGACCATGCCGCCACGGAAGAATGAGATGTCGATGCCGTCCGCGATGATGCGGAACGACCCCCAGTCCTCGACGACCGTTGAGCTCGGCGTCCACTGCCCGACGACCTTCCCGTCGACGAACGTCGGGTCGGGGTAGATGTCGCTGATCCGCTTGAGCGGCACGAAGTCCGAGGGCACCGCGTAGGTGCCCGGGATGGCCGGGGCCGGCGGCGCGACGGTGTCGGCGAAGTCGCCGGTGCCCGTGCCGACCTGGCCGACGCTGACCGTCGTGCCCACGGCACCGGTGCTCGTCGACGTGCCGCCGGGGACGTTGTTGACGGCGCCACCGACGATGACGCTCAGGTTGGTGGCGCCGGTCAGGACGGCGGTCGAACTCGGCTGCAGTGACGAGCCGGGCGGCAGCACGAGGTATTCCGCTGGGTAGCCCTCGGTGGTGCCGGCGTTGAAGTAGACGGCGTGCGCGACCTGGCCGGGGCCGTTTCCGGCGTTGGTGTGGAAAAAATCGAGCATCGCCGACATGAACAGCGGGGCGTCTCCCCCGCCAGCGCCGCCACCGGTGTCCACCGCGGGGTTGCCCCACTCGGAGACGGCTAGTGGCAGGCCGAGGCTCTCGGCGAGTTGGCGCCACTTCTCGACGCCGACGGGGTTGGCCCCGCTGGTGGCGTTCATGTGCGTCGAGACTTGGCCACTGGTCGTCGCGTGCGGCCAGGCGTTGTAGTAGTCGACGCTCAGCGCATCGGCCCAGCGGCCGGTGACGAGCATGTCGTGCACGTCCGTCAGCGAAGACGTGCCGTAGTTGAACGACTGCATCCGCCAGGCGCCGGGCAGGATCTCGGCGACCAGGTCGGCCCACAGCTTGTAGGCGTCCCGGAAGTGCGGGGCGTCGGAGTTGCTGACCGCCCAGCCCGAAAAGCTGCCATTGGCCTCGTGCGCGAAGCGCAGGCGCAGCAGCGATGGGTCGCGCCCGGCGCCGACCCAGTATTCGCGGATCTTGCTCAGCGACGCACGCCAGCGGGTCAGGTACGCGCCGCCGCCGGCCGCCGCCCAGGAGTCCCCTCCCGAGGGGAAAATGCCGCCGAACGCCCAGTCGAGGGCCCCGGTCCAGTGCTCGTACTCCCCACCGGGGGCGAGGTTGTAGATGTTGAGCTGGGCGGCGACGGAGACGTCGGTCCAGGTGCCGGCGATCGCGATCGCGTCGGGCAGGTAGGCGTTGACGGACCCGTCAGGCACGCCACGTACGGACATCCCGAAGAGGAACTGCCTGCCGGGGCCGCGCTCGGGGACCGCGCCGTCCAGGCCGCCGCCGCTGGACAGCTTGACCTGGAACGCCTGGTTGACCCGGGCGTCGCCGCCGGAGGAGAAAAAGATGCGCCGCGGGGTGTCGACGACGGCGTTGCCGCCGGAGGAGAAGAAGATCCGCCGGGGAGTGTCGACGGCCATTTCACCGCCGGACGAGAACACGATCCCGGACGGCGGCGGCGGGTTGTTGATGTTGTCGTAGGTCGCGTCCTGGGTCGGGTTGGCCGGCGAGGTGTACCAACCGGCCTCCAGCTTCACCGTGAGGTCGGTGAACCTGGTCGGGTCGACGGTCTGCGACTCGATCGTCGACCAGGTGACGGCGTCCGGCGACGCGGCGAGCGTCAGTGTGGTGCTGGTCAGGTCCAACCGGAACCAGGCGTGACTTACCGCGTTGTAGGTGGTCGTTGTGGTGCCGAAGACGTTGGTGAATCCACCACCGGTGGCGTTGGCGTAGATGCCGCCGGGGACCAGGGTCAGGTTGGTGCCGTTGTGGAACAGCTCGATGTCGATGCTGCCGTAGCCGTCCTGGCGGTTCAGGTGCAGGTAGAAGTCGGGCCGGTTGGTGCTCCCCATCGTGGCCGGCGGGAACATCTGCCAGATGATCGAGGAGTCCGTCAGGTCGTAGTGCGTCCGCGTCTCGAGCGTGTTGGCGTAGCCCGTCGTCAGGGGCAGGTGACACACGCCGCCGGACGCCGAGGCGGATCCCGTGAGCGTCCAGACGGTCGTGGTGTCGAGCGCGCCCGTGAAGTCCGCGACGAAAGTCTCGAGCTTGGCCATGAGGCTCTAGGTCCCGTCGACGTCAGGCTGACGCAACCGCGTTCTGGTCGAGCGTGACCGAGGTGACCACGAGCGTGTCCTGGGTGGACGGCGAGAACGCCGCGGGCAGCGCGAGCTTGCCCCAGTAGACGTTGCCGCTGTTCTTCCACATCCCGAGGTGGGTGTAGGTGCCTGCTGGCAGGTCGAAGGTCATGCTGGCGTCGGCCATCGCCCCGCCCGACGGGCTCGCCCAGGAGGGGGTCTTGCGGGCGTACGCGGGACTGCCGCCGGTCGCCTCGTTGGCGCCGGTGCTGCCGGGATCGGCGGTGTGCACGCTGATCCGGTCGACCTGCGTGGCGATGTAGGACAGGATGGCGTTCTTCGCGCCGACGGAGTAGTTGCCGGACATAGGGTTTCGTGCTCCTCTACCAGGCGCCGGATGACGGGATCGGGTGGGCGGGGATCGACACGGAGACCGTCGTCCACCGGTCGGTGTCGTTGGTCAGGAAGTTCTCGCCGCTGAGCGGGGTGTAGTCGGCGGGCTCGCACGCCCACTGGCGCACCAGCGACCCGGAGGACACCGAGAAGGTCCACGCGAACTGGTCGAGCGCGGCCAGGAGGGTCACCAGCCGGCCGTCGTGGGTCGACGGGTCGTCGGACAGCGCCGAGATGACGAACAGGTCGGCGGTGATGCTCTTGACGTCCTTGGTGGCCGAGCGCAGTCGCCGCCCATGGGTCCACGGCGAGGTGACCGTGACCCGGCTCCACGAGATGCCCGACGTGGCGACGTTGTCGAAGTCGTAGACGCCACCGGGGGCGATGGTGAGGTCGCCCAGCCCGAGGCTCGTCCGGCCGAGAGTCAGCGAGGTGGCGACGACGGGCATCTCAGCGCCTTCCCGACGTGGATCCGAGCTGGGACAGGCGCTTCGCCTGGTGGGACTGGCGCTCGTTGCGGGCGATCTCGGCGCGCATCGTGCCGATGATCGAACCGTCGTGGTCGACGAGCACGAGGGTCATCGGGCCGCCCGCACCGGCTGGCAGGTCGTGTCCGGCGGCCGAGGCCATCACCGGGCGGGGTGCGCGGCGGGCCTGCGGCGGCGCCGGCGGTGCCATCGCGGCGAGCTTGTGTGCCAGGCCGTCCTGACCGCGAGCGAGAGCCTGGAGCGCTTCGCGCGGGATGGCGCCGGACCGCAGGGCCTCCATGACGTCGACGCCGTAGTGGGCGACGACGTGCGCGGGCTGGACGAACTCCATGTTGGACAGCCGGGCCAGGATGCTGTCCGACGTCCAGGTGCCCGGCCCGGAGACCAGACCGCCGGTGCGGAACCCGGCGGCGCGCTTCTCCAGTTGAGCCTGCTTCGCGGTGACCGTGCCGACCTTGGCGTTGAGGGTGATCGGCCGGATCTCGACAGCCGCCTGGACGGCGTCCACCAGCGAGATGCCGAACTCGTCGGCGATCGCCTGTATCTGCCCCTGGGGCAGCTTGAGTGACTTTGCGATCGCTTCCGCCGTGGCCTTGGCCGGGTCGGCAGCCTTGAGGGCGGCGATCTTCGAGGCGGTCTGCAGGTCGGTGATCATCTTGTCGGTGCCGGACTGCGTGGCGATCGTCACCAGGCGGGTCTGCTCCAGCACGCGGGCATTGATCGCGCTGATCGCCTTCTCGGTATCGTTGGCGAGCTTGACCAGGCGGTCGCCGTGCTGGCTCGCAATGGCCTGCAGGAACGGCGCCGCCTGCTCCGGGCCGGCCTCCAGTAGCCGGGTGACGAGCTGCGGGTCCAGGCCTTTCTGAATCGCGATGTCGATGTTCTTGGTGAATTCCTGCGTCTGCTTGAGCAGCCGGGCGTACGTCGGGCCGAGCTGCGCCGCTGCGCTCGCCGCGTTCGCGGTGCTCGACTTGTCCTGCGCCTTCGTCAGGGCGTCCTGGGCGGTGGCGAGAGACCGCAGGTCGGCCGCGGTGACCTTGCGCCGCGCCGAGGCGGCCGAGTCGATCCGGGCCTGCGCGTCGTCGACCCGCTGCTGCGCCTTGGTGACGGCGTCCGCAGCGGACTGGACGGACTTGTTCGCGCTGTCCGGCTTGAACGCGGCGATGATGTCGGTCTGGCCGCTGAACGACTTCTGGACCGCGGCCTGGGCGTCCTCGATCGCCTTGGCGAACTGCTGCCACGCCGCCGTGCTCGGGCCGGCTGCGGCGACGAGCGCCTCCGCGGTGAGACCGGTTTTGGCCCGGATCAGGTCGAGCTGGGAGATCACCGCGCCGCGGGCGTTCGCCGAGTCGGCGAACGGCTTGGACAGGTCGATCTTCCCGGCGGCGGCCAGTTCCTTGATCTGCTCGACGCTCAGGCCCGTGTCGGCGGCCACCGCCTTGACGTTGGCCTGCACGTTGTCGAGCTGGGTCTGCAGTTCCTTCATCGCCTTGGCTGCGTCGAGACCGCGAGCCGCGAGGTCGGCGATCGGAGTCGTCGAGTTGCCGATCAGGCCGAAGGTGGCCGCGTTGATGCCGCGGCCGAACAGTTCCCAGCCGGCGCCAAAGGTCGAGACCTTCTGCCCGGCGTCCACTGCGGCCTGCGCCGTGGCCCGCAGCCGCTCGATCGTCGCCTTGGAGGCGGCCTCATCGAGTGGGTTGAACGCGTCCTTGACCTTGTCGGTCTCATCGGCAGCCTTCTGCTGCGCCTCCGACCATGCGTTCAGGCCGCCGACGAGGCCGACCAGGGCGACGGCGAGTCCCGCGGTGGCGATGGCCGTCACGGACAGCAGGGCGACGCCAAGGCCGCGCAGCGTGGCACCCGCAGTAGCGGCGGCGGTGCGCAGGACGCCCAGCTCGACCGACGACGACACCAGGGCCGCGTCCATACCGGCTACCGAAGCGATGACGTTGGCGCACGCGTTGACCAGCACCGCGACGGCAGCCACCGCGACACGGCCGACCGCTACCGCGAACCCGGAGATCGCGGCGGCGACAGGCTGGAGCGCAAGCAGCAGGACGGTGACGCCGCCACGTGCCGCGAGCAGCATCGCCGGGATGAACCGGGCGACCACAACGGCGGCCAGGGCGGCGATCTGGGTCTGATTGGCGTTGAGAGCCTGGAGCAGATCCGCGAGGTCGCCCAGCAGGTTCCCGAACAGCCCGACCACCGGGATGCCGACGAGCTGGATCAGCCCGCTGGCCACGGCGACCGCGCCCTTGGCGAGCTCGGCGAAGTGGATCGACAGCTCCAGCACGACGCGACCCAGGTTGGTCACGAAGGTGGCGAACTCCTGGGACTGCACCAGTGGCGCGAGGGCGCGCAGGAACTCCCCGGGCAGTCCGCGGACGCTGGCGATGAACGTCGCGAGCCCGGTCAGCAGGGGGGCGAACACGGTGTCGCCGATGCGGAAATTGGCGATCCCGTTGGCGATGCCGTTGAGGGCGGTCTCCAGGCCGGACCCGAGCACGCCGAACACGGCGCGCGCCGTCGGCTCCAGGGCTTGCAGCACGTTGATGACGGCGCCGGCGATCCGACCGACCCCGGAAACGAAGCCGATCAGGTCTTGGGTGGCGGTGGTGATGACCCGGGTGAGCTGGCCGGTCGCGTTGATCCGCTCGATGAAGTTGCTGAACCGCAGGATTGACGTGGCGATGTAGGTGTTGAGGATCTGGAAGCCGGGCAGCGCCGCCACCGTGATCTGCAGCAGCGAGCGGGACAGCGGTGCCGCGGTGACGGCCAGATCGCGCAGGCCGTTGGTGATGGCGCCGAAGACCGCCTTGGTGCCGGTGGCCGCCTCGGTGCTGCTTGCGAACTCCGTGACGCCGCGCAGGGCGACATTGACCGCGCTGGCGACACCGAGCAGTCCGTTCTTGAACGCCGCGAAGGTGCCCGACGACTGCAGCTTGGCGACCAGCGGCTCCAGGCCGGCGGACAGCAGTGACCCGATGTCGTCCTTGAGCCCGAGTATCTCCTGGTGCAGCGGGTCGAAGACTCCCCCGGACCGCGGCTTCCCCTTCTGCTTGGCGCCGAACAGCGAGTCGAAGCCGAGGGCCACGACACCGACAGCGGCGCCGATCTCGCCCAGCACGGGCAGCGCGGTCGCCAGTGACGGGGCCAGGGCCAGGGCCCCGGCGGCGGCCAGCAGAATCGGCGGGCCAAGCAGGGTGACCCGGGCGATCGTCCGGGCCGATAGCAGCTCGACCTGCTGGACAATGCCGCCGAGCTGGGACAGTTTGTCGATGGGGTTGCTGAACGCATTGTTCAGCGAGCCGACCAGCCCGCTGAACGCCTCCTGGACGGCGTCCAGTTTCGAGCGGTCGACGTGAGTCTCGATCGTGACATCGGGATGGATCCGCTTGGTGAACGCCTCGATCTCGGCGATGTCGGCGAGCACCTGGGCGCGCCAGTCGGCGGCCTTGTCGACCTCCAGCGGCACGCCGACACGGATCGTCTCCTCGACCAGCTTGACCTTGGCGGCGACGTCGCGGCGGAACTGCTCGCCATCAGCGGTGATCGGGATGTGCGGCTCGACATCGCGCAGCGCTTTGGTGATCTGGGTCTGGACGTTGCGGGCGAAGCTGTCGTCGGCCCGGACGTCAATCTTCGCGGTGGTCGCCGAGATCTTGCGCTTGATCGCCTCGACGGACGCCGCGGCGCGAGCCGTGTCCGCCTCGACGCCGATCGTCAGCCGGTCCGACGACGCCTTGAGCCGAGCGTTGAGCGCCTGGACGTCCTTGAGCACGCCGCTGGTGTCGAGGGATGTCGGGATCTCGACCTTGAGCCGGCTCTCGATCTCGTCGAGTTTGGCCTTGAGGTCAGAAGTGAAGCCGGACGTGTCCGGGAGGACCCTTACCCCTACTCTTGCAACGATTTTGTCGACGCCCGGGTCGCCACCAGCAGCCACGGCTCACCTCCCTAGGTCGTGCCCAACTGGGCCTTGATCTCGGCCATCACCTCGCGGATCGACCGGCCTTGCTCGGGTGACGCGGACTGCTTGAGTCCTGGCCGCGGCCACGGCGCCGGTGGCTTCACGTTCTTGGCGCCGGCGGCGACGAATGCGCCGACCGTGTTGTGCTGCACCGCATCGAAGATGTCGGCGAGCAGGTATCGCGTGGTGTCCCAGCCGCGCCACTGCGGGCCGCCGGCCAGGGCCGCGACGTAGGACGAGCCCTCGGGGAGCTGCTCGACGAGCGTCAGCACCCACCACGGGTCCGTGGTCGGTGTGTCGGCACACAGGTCGGCGACGAGCTCACGCAGGTCCAGTCCGTAGTGGGCCTGGAGGTCGTGCGCGAGCTCGCCGCCGTGTGTGTCGATCTGCTCGGCGAGCGTCAGGCTTCCCCCGCCTGGGTGTCCTTGCTGTAGGTCTCGACGATGTGCGAGAGCACGGCGAGGTCGTCGCCGACGGCGTCGATCAGGCCGGCCGCGTCATCGGGGTCGGAGGCGACGAGGCGGATGATGCGCCGCAACGACTCCAGCACAACGCTTTCGTCGTAGGCGCCCTTTCCGTCCTCGGCCGCCGACGCGGTGCGCTGCTCGGTGACGAGCTGCTCACGGACGCCACGGTCCAGGCGCATCACCGGCACGAGCGTGCAGGAACGCTCCCGGGTGAACGGCGGCGGCGTGTCGTCGCCCTCGGGTGCGATCGGATAGATGGCGGTCTGCGTGAACGGGATGACGAGCGGCTCGTACTTGCGCTCGATGCTCTCGCGGATGCTGTCCAGGGAAATCGTGGGCATGGCGATGCTCCTCTATCGGCGTGGTGTATCGGCGCGGTCGGCGTGGTGAAGATCCCCGGCCCGGTGACCACGCCGATACACCAGACCGGGGACCACTCGTGGTCGCTCAGGCGAGCGAGGCGGAGATCCAGCGGAAGACGGGGTTCGTGCTGTTCTTGACCGGGGTGAACTTGAGCGGGATCTTCATGAGGTCGGTCGGGGACGCCTCCAGGTTGGAGTCGCGGGCGATCGAGCAGTTGGACGCCCACAGCGCCAGCGGCACCGTCCCGTCGACCATCACCAGCACCACCGATCGGTACTGGATCGCGGGGGTGTCCGGGACGTCGAACGTGCCGGTACCGGCCGTGCCGCCGCCGTGGTAGAGCTTGAGCACGTCCTTGTCGAGCATCTGCAGCGACTTGACCGTGAAGCTGTCCACCGGCTTGCTGGTCAGGATGGTGCGCAGGCTCGACACCTGCCACGACCCCTTGACCGCCGTGTCCCCACCGGTCTGGGAGAACGAGACGATGTTGTCCAGGTCGGTGTGGCCGATCGCCGTGTACGAACCGGGGACCGTGCCCGCGGACACGAACGTGGCGAGCTGGGTCGGGGTGGGCGCGGTTGCGCCCGTGGCGTCGGTCCACAGGTAGCCGGTCCCGGGGACGACGACGAGAGCGTCGTTCTGTGCCATGGAATTGCTCCGTTCTCGAGCCGGTGTCGGCTGCTGTTACTGGCGGCGGATGGTGAGGGCGTACTTGGCGTGGTATCGGGCCAGGCCCGACGGCTGGTCCGGGTCTCGGGCCTCGGCCGGCCATTGAGTCGTGGCCACCCGCTTGAGCACCCCGCCCGCATGGACGGCCTGCGCCCGCTGCGCGGCCACGAGGATGAGCCGTGCCTGCTCGGCGAGGTCTTGCGCTGCAGCGGCGCCCGCCGCGTACGCGTCCACCGAGATGACCACCTGGAACAGGAACCGCGGGTGCAGGTCCCTGCCGCCCGGGACCGTCCTGGCGTGCAGGAACGGCAGGCGCTTGGTGTAGTCGGGCGCCCGGTTGGACATCACGACGACCGGGGACTCGACACCGGCGCGCAGGACCGCGAGCAGCACGGCGTTGGCGGCCGGCATCGCCGGGGCCAGCGGGCTCATGCGTCCAGTCCGAACGCTGCGCCGAGCACGTGCAGCCCGACCATGTCGCCCTTGCGGGGGCGGCCGAACTCGATCGAGAGCGCCGCTCGCTGACCTCTGCTGTCGGAGAGCCACACGATCGAGTCGGTGAGGCCGTCGGAGTCGACCTCGATCCGGGAGTCGCCGGAGTGGCGATGAGCGGCTAGTAGCCCGGTGGCCACGGAGGCGTGGGTGTGGGCGACGTTCCTCACCTCGTCGATCACGCCGTGCAGGTGGGCGACGGTGTCGTGGGCGAAGTCGTCGACGTCGGCCACTGCTCAGCCCACCGGGAGTGGTTCGGGAGCGCGGGCGAGCAGGTCGACCTCGTCGTGACGGATCGCCGGCGAGCGGCCGAACCGCTTCGGCTCGCCCTGGACGTCCCAGCGCCGCCCGTCCCAGTCGACCCAGGCGTAGGCGCCGGCCGGGAAATGGCGCACGAAGATGCGGGCCCGGGTGACCGTGGTCTCGCCGAGCTCGGCGGACTCCTCGGTCGTTATGTAGTGCACGGCGCAGGGCAGGTCGATGGGTGAGCCGGCGGGCACGCGCACGGGGTTGCCCTCGCTGTCGGTGCCGTCGACCTCCAGGTAGACCTGCACGACGTGCGGCGGGTAGTCCAGCGTGCTCACGGCAGCGTCTCCACGCTGCCGCCGTAGACCTCGGTGCTCGGGGATCCGTCACGCCAGACGTCGGCGGGCGGCTGCGTCCAGCGGATCCGCGGGAAGTGGTAGGGGTCGCCGAGCTGAATCGTGCCGACCTTCGGCGCCGCCGTGTCGGTGGGCGCCAGTAGTTCGATCTCGGCCGGCGTGAACTCCAGGCCGCCGGACTCGTTGACCTTGAACGAGATCGGCATCCCGTAGGAGTAGCCGCCCTCCCGCTCCCAGGACAGACTGCGAGGATTGCGCAGCACACGGATGACCGCGTCGCACAGAACCTTGCGCACCAATGCGGGATCCAGCCACGCGGCGTCGGTGTCCAGCAACGCAATCCGGGTGGCGATGCCCTTGACGTCCTTGCGCAGCAACGCCTCCGCGTCGTCCAGCAACACCTGCGTGCGGTCTGCGGGAGCGACGTCCTCGTAGCGGTCCTGGACGTCGGTGACGGTGGCCCACACGGACATGCGTTGCTCCCTTCGCTGCGGTGGCGCTGGACTGTTGCGGACTCACGCCGTGCGGCGGTGGCGGATGGCGGTCGGCCACTGCCGCACGGCGTGAGGGGTCAGACGTTGCGGCTGAACGTGATCGACAGCAGGCCGCCGGTGTCCGCGATGCCGGTCCCCACGTGGGTGGACGACCAGACCAGGACGTCGCCCGCGGCCACGACGAGGTCGCTCGCCGTGCTGGAGAGGGTGATCGTCTTGGGGACGCTGGCGGTGGTGTTCACGCCGCTGACGAGCGCCAGCGTCGCCGGCACCGCCGTGCCGGACCCGGCCTGACCCTTGTTGGTCAGGGCCACGGTGCGGCTGTTGGTGTTGGCGCCGGTGATCGCCGTCGGCGTGGTGTACGTGACGGCGGTGATGGTCCCGTCGAACGGCGCCACGGCGGCGACCGTCGACAGGTCGTTGCCCGCGGTGGCGACCGGCTGGGTGCTCCGGCGCTCGGTGCGGGTGAAGGGTGCCTGGCCGGTGGCCATGGGTCAGCTCGCTTTCGTCGGGTCGTACGGCACCGTCGTGCCGTCGGGGGCGATGTGGACGGTGTCTCCCGGACGGACCCCGACGAAGCCGGGGTCCGAGCCGTCGGGGTCGTCGACCTTCGGCCGGGCGGGCGCGGGCTCGCCCGGACCGAAGACGCGATCCATCGGGTTGCCGAGCGAGTACAGGCCGGGCGCGGCGGCCTTGCGCTGGGCCAGCTCGTCGAGCGGGCCGGTCTCCCGAGGCTCCTGAGCGGACTCGTCGTCCTGCTCGGGGGCGTCGTTCTCGGGCAGATCCTCCGGGGCCTGCTCGGCCTCGGAGGCCGTCGCCTTCTTCGCGGCGGTGCGCCGCTGCGACGTCGTCATCACGGGCGCGCGAGGTACGCGACCGGGTAGCGGGTGCTCCCGTTCGTGTTCTCGTTGTTGATCCGGTTGCTGACCTGCCAGCCGGCCCGGAAGGTCAGACGGACGGCCGTCATGTCCTGCTGGGCGAGGTTGAAGATCACGTTTCCGGCGTTGTCGAAGATGGTCGCCTCGGTCAGCACCTTCATCGAGATGTCCGACCGGATGCCGACGACGAACTCCGAGAAGTCGCCCGCGAACAGGCGCGGGTCGCCCGTGCTGGTCGGCCACAGACCCTTCATGGCCCACATGGCGGGGTAGCCGTCGATGGTGCGCATGTCGCCGGAGACGCGGCCGGTATCGAGCTTGCGGCCCTGGCTGTCGCGCGCCGAGCGCAGCTTGCTCTTGGCGCTGACGTGGCCGACGAAGGCAGTCGGCTCGAAGCCGTCGGCCTCGACGGCGTCGTAGAGCTTGTCGACGTCACCGAAGTAGCCGCCGGCGGTGGCCGCCGAGCCCTCGGTGATGTTGTTGCCGGCCGCCGCGGCGGCGGTGACGATCGCCGACGGGAACGACGCCGGAGCGGAGTTGCCGAAGAACACGGCGGAGTCGAACGTGCGCCCGATCGCCTCGGTGACCAGCGGCTCGGCTTCGCCCCACAGATCGGCATCGACGTCGTCGAGCACGTTGTCGGGGAACGGGACGATGACCGCGATCTCCTCGACGTAGAGGTACTTGTTCGCCCAGCCGACCTCGGTCGTCTGCTTGAGCCCGGTGTCACCCGAGACCCAGTAGGCCTGGGGTAGCGCGGACAGGACCGGCAGGCGGAGCTGACCCCGGCGCACCGGAATCTTGGTGAACAGGTTGAGGGCCGCCGACTGCTCGACGACCTTCCCGAGCATGACCTTGGACACCTCCTCGGGGATCAGTGCCCCGGAGTCGGTGCGGTCAGTGACGTTGTTGTAGGCCATTGCGGGGGTACTCCTTTTTGATCGGTAGTCCCCGTCCGGGGCCTACTGGGGACTCAGTGCGCCCGGCCTGCGCCGCGGCGGATCATGCTGTTGATGTCTGCACCGGAGGCGGTGCCGCCCCGCCCGCGGCCTTGGCCGAGGTCGGGAACCCGTTGGCGTGCAGGCGCTACGCGGTCCGCCCAGGTCTTGATGGCTGCCTCGTCGGGCTCGCCGTCCTTGCGCAGGAACGCGTTGTGGTCGACCACCTCGAGCAGTGCTTCGGCCTGGGCGTCATCGACGCGGCCGGCGAGCACCGAGCGAGCGGTGGCGGTCACGAGGCGCTTGCCGTACCTGGAGGCGAGCTCGTCGGTGGCGGCCTTCGCACCCTCGGCCTTCGCGGCGGCGATGGCCTTCTCGGTGTCGGACATGGACTGCGCCTTGAGCTTGTCCAGCTCTGCGGCAAGGGAATCGGCGCGCGCCTTCTCGGCGTCGCGTCCGGCCTTGTCGCTGTTGGCGCGCTGCTCCCAGGTGCGAGCACGGTCGCGCCAGTCGGTGTTGGCGTCGGAACCGTTGGCGCCGCTGCTCTGTCCCGCGTTCTGCTGGCCACCCTGCTGGGTCTGGCCGCCCGCGGGAGCGCCCTCGGTGCTGCCGTTGCCGTTGCTGCTGTTGCCGTCTTCGGGCATGGCGTGACTCCCCTTCCGGGAGTTGTGGGTTGACGTGCGGGCCCCTTCCGGGCAGCACGACGACCCGGCCCGCCTTGCGCGGGTCGGGTGAATCAGGGGTGAGTCAGGCGGTTACGGGTGCAGCGAAGGAAGGACGAGGGTGAAGATCACGAGGGCCACCGCGGCCCAGCCGAAGTCGACCCGCGAGGTCGTGACGCGCAGTGCGGCCAGCAGGGCGCACACCAGCGCGGCCAGCAGGATGAACAACTCCAGCGTCACCGCTGTCTCCGATCGTCAGGCGGCGAGCTGCCGCAGGTGGTCGATCCGGTCGCGCTGCCACGCCAGCGGCCCCGAGACGTCTTCCCCGGCCGCCGCACGGGCCTCCAGCGAGGCCAGCGCCTCCTCCAGCGATGCCAGTTCGGCGCGAGCCGTGGCGGCCAGGTCAGGGGCGTCTTGGGCCACGGCGGCAGGCCCCCGCCAATGATCTCTCGGGTCGACGAGCACCGGCCCGAGCTCGCCGTGCTCGCGCACCGTCCAGCGGGCTTTCGCGAGCTGTGAGCGGTGAGTGCCGCCGACCTCGCGGTAGAGCTGGTTGATCGGCGACCCAGGGTCGCTGGTGGCCGTGACGGGCGAAACCGTACAGGCGCAGCGATTGTGGAGCGGGAGAAGATCGCTGGTCTTGTAGATCCGGTCGGCCGCGGCGATGCACAGCCCGCAGGTGCCACCCTTGGACAGCTCGGGGTGCACGACGCGACGCCAGCCCGTGACGCTGTCGGCCAGCACGAGCCTGGACTGGGCGCCGTCCCGCTGGGCCAGGGCGACATCCATCTGTGCGATCTTCTCGGCGCGGGCCAGACCGCGCTCGGCCGCGATCTGCTCGTCGAAGCCCAGGAACCGGGCCCGGCGCAGTTCCTTGACCGGGCGCTCCCACTCGACGTCGAGCGGGATCCCGCGGGGCAGGTCCGGGATCGGCTGCGGGGATCCGATGTGGCTGATCTCCAGCACGTCGAGCACGGTGCGCATGTACGCGTCCGATGCCGCCGCCGCCTGCCGGCGAGCGGTGGTCGTGGCGTTGCCGGCCTGGGTCGCGAAGCGGGCGACCTGGTCGGGTGAGTACGGGTCGGTCAGCGCCCGCCAGAGCTGGCGCAGGAACAGGATCAGCGCCTGCGTAATGCTGTCGACGGTGGCCGACTGGGTGTCCACCGCGGCGAGGACGATCCGCTGCTGGGTGGCGGTGGTCACCGCAACTGGACCTGTCCCGACCAACGGGCCGGCGAGGAGTAGGTGGACCCAGCCACGCGGATCCAGACGCCATACGTGCCTGCGGCCAGGCCGGTCAGTGGCACGAGGATGCGGTAGACCGGGAAGTCGACGGAACCGCGATTGATCAGCGCGGTCGACTGCCATACCCCGGCGTTGACAGCGGGCGCTGGCAGGGTGCTTGAAATCGCGGTGGGTGACACCGCCGACCGCCAGGACAGAATGGTCGGGTCAGGAACGTCTTTCGCCCACGTCAGCAGCGGAACCTCTAGGTTCTCGCTCGTGATGGCCGGCAGCACGAGGATCGCACTCATGGGGTCGTGCGCCTCCTCGATCGGCGGCTAGACGGGCTGACCGACGGTCAGCGACAGCGATGGTTGGCCGATCATCAACGCCGCGTACAGCGGCGCAGCGATCCCGATGTGGGGGTCGCCACCGATGTTGCGCTCGACGACCCAGCGCAGGTCGGTGGCGTCACCCGCAACCGCGCGCAGGACCCAGCGGAAGTCGGCGACGTCGGCGACTGGAGTACGGACCGCCCACCGCAGGTCGGCGACGTCGGAGACTGCGGCACGAACCGACCAGCGAGCATCCGTCGCGTCCTGCGCGACGGCCCGCAGTTGCCAGCGAACGTCCGCTGCGTCCGCAACGGCGGCACGGATCTGCCACCGCAGGTCCATGGCATCAACGGTCGCCGTACGCACCGACCAACGGACGTCGGCGGTGTCGGAGACGGCCGCACGGACAGACCAACGGACGTCGGCGGCATCTTGTGCGACCGCGCGGACCGACCAGCGAGCATCGGTGGTGTCGGCAACTGCGGCACGAACAGACCAGCGGGCATCGGTGGTGTCGGAGACTGCGGCCCGGACCGACCAGCGAGCGTCAGTGGCGTCTTGGGCGATCGTGCGGACCGACCAGCGAGCGTCAGTGGTGTCGGCGATTGCGGCACGGACCGACCAGCGGACATCCGTGGCATCGGAGACGGCGGAGCGCACCGACCAGCGAGCGTCGGTGGCGTCGCTAACGACAGCCCGCAGTGACCAGCGCAGGTCGCCATCCTTCGACACGGACGTGCGATCGACCGGCTTCCCACCGAAGTAGGTCCGCCCGAAGTAGGTGCCGCCGAACACCGGGCCTCCCTACCGTCAGGCCGTGTCGGAGATGTCCGCGAGCAGGCTCAGCGTCAACCGGATCAGCGCGTTGCATTCCTTCGTGAGCCGCTGCACCTGCGCTACCACCTGCGCGTTCGTCGGCGACGCCAGCGCGAGGAACGCGGCGTTAGCGGTCAGGGCCGCCTGTGCGCGGGAGTGGACTACAGCGGCGTTCGCCGAGCCGGTCATCTGCCCCGTCAGGGTGGTGAACCGGGCCACCTCGTCGGCGGTGAGCGGCCTCGACTCCAGCGTCGACCCGTCACGAGCGAGGTGGACATAGGTGTTCGCGGTGGAATCCCAGGCCTGCTCCGTGGACTGCGGGGTCGTCACGCCCGTGTCAGGGTCGGTTGTCGCTGGATAGTACGAGACGATCTGCACGTCACGCCGCCTCTGTGAAGTCCGCCGTAGCAACCCAGCGGATCGTCTTGCTTGCCTCGCCCGTGACCGTGATGTCGACGGACTGGTTCGTCGTGTTAGCTGAGACGCCGACGGTCCACGTCGTTGCGCCCGCGTCGCAGAAGGTTGTCGTTCCAGTTCCAGCGGGGGTTCCGATTAGCCGGACATTGCCGGAAGAATCGCGGGCGGCCGCGAAGGTGATCTGCGGCCACGCTGCCGCCGTGCCGCTGACGTCCGTCCGAATCGCGGCGACGGAAATCAAACCGGACAGCACGCGGCTCGTGCTAACGGTGAGCCATGACGACCCCTGGCCGCCAGCCAGCATGACGGTCCCGGTCGCGTTCGATGTGCTCACGCGAAGCACCAGCCGCGACGCCTGCGCATCCCCCTGGAAGTTGGCTGCGGTGTAACCATGCGAGAACTGCCCAACTCGGCTGGCGACCACCTGTGCGCCGATCGCCGCGCCGCCAGTCGCTGAGGCGACTGCGGCGCGGCCGAGTGCCACCGCGTCGGTACTGCTCGCCAGGGTCGCGCTAGCGCCGATCGCCACCGACGTTGTTCCGCTCGATGTGGGCGGCGACGAGTTCGCACCGCCAATCGCAATAGAACTGACCCCACTTGCCGATGTCGCCGACGAACCACCTCCGATCGCCACCGCACTCAACGCCGCGACAGCGTTCTTCCCGATGGCCACGGCATTCTGCACGGTGCCCATCGCGACGTTGCTACCGATTGCGACCGTGCCGGCGCCCGTTCCAGCTGTCGTGCCAGTTCCGATGACAACCGGATCGCCCGTGACGAGATCCCACATCGCCGCGGTGATGCCCTGGTAGATCTGGTCGCCCACCACGACCGTCCGGGCAGTGCTCGACTCCCGCGCCCGAGTGATCGTCAGGGTGTCCGTCGAGATCGCCGTGATGCTCACGACCTCGGCGTTAGCGGTCGTCGGCGCCGTCCCAGCCGGGCAGATGATCGCCTTCCCGACGTAGAACTTCGACCCATCCGACGCCGTCACGACCAGCGACGTCCCCGACGTCGCCGGGCTCGGCGCCGTCGCGACCAGGCTGGTAGCGAAGTTCAGGCTCACGCCGAGGTGTCCCCTGCGAACGAGACCACGACGCCGTCGAGGTCCAGCGCGGCAGTGTTGGCGGCGGTGCGCCGCACCCAGATCGCCCGGCACTGGCCCGCCGGGATGTCACCGAGCGACAGGCCCGTGGCCTTGCTGGTCGGCGCGGAGAACGACACCCCGGACGGGGCCGTGGTCTCGTTCGCGATCGTGAGCGCCTGAGCCGACGCCGACCCGATCGCCGAAGCCGCGGTCGTGTCGACGCCGATAGCCGCCGAGGCGCCGCCAGCGGTCTCCGAGGACAGCCACACCACGGCGGAGAACCAGGTCAGCGTCGCGTGCGAGTTGTGCACGAACAGGCATCGGTAGTCCACCGTGCTGGCCGCGTTCTCGTCGCCGGAGATGATGTCGAACAGGTTGTGCAGCGTCGCGTCGGTGACCTGGGTCGTGGAGATGTACTTGCCGAGCGACCCAGCGGGCGTGCCGGAGCCGCTGTTGCCCGCCGAGCCCGCGGTGGTCGCCAGCTTGAACAGGATGTCAGACGCAGTGATCGCCACGAGGGGCGCTCCTTCGGTCGGTCAGGTTGGTCGGAACGGGCTGGTCAGGCGAGGCGGGTCACGGCGAGCGTCGTCAGGTCAACCTGCAGTTGCGTGGCGGACCCGATGTAGCTGGCCCGCACTGCCATCTGCACGTGGGTTCCAGCGGGCACCGACACCGCCGGACATGCCCCGCTCGCCCACAGTCGCGTCTGCGCGTCGGCCGGGGCATAGAACGATCCGCCGCTCAGCAGGTCGGAACCAGGCCCGTTCGAGTCGTCGTCAAAGGCGAGGTATGCCTGGAGGTTTCCGAGGGCGCTCGATCCGGACCCTGCGGTGACCAGCAAGCGCGCCGACCAGGTGAAGGCGTACACGCCTTCCTCGCCGATCAGATAGACGGATGGGTCCGACCCCGAGATGGACCCGTTCGTGAAGGTTCCGATCGCAAATCCACCCGGCAGCGTGTCAGGAAGAACATCCCACTCGGGGTAGGCGCTACCGCCAAGCGCCAAGAGGTCCAGGGACACGTTCTGCTGCAACCAGTCCGTGACCGGCGTAAGGCCGCCACCGCCCGGGGACGGCACGATGGGCGCCGCGAACGTCGCGACGTCGACCGTCGCCACACCAGTCACCGCGCGGGCGAACACCGGCGCTCCGTCGGTGTAGAACTCGACGCGGCCACCTGGGCGCACCAGGAGGTCGCCAGGGCCCACGAGAATGTCGACCGTCGTGCTGCGATTGGTGACGGAGACCCGATATGCGGTACCGGCGTCGACCTGGGTGGGGGTGCTGGTGACAGTCGTGCTCATTGGGCACCTTCGCTGGACGGGGCGCCGGCGACGGGCCGTGCCGGTTGACCGGGAATCTGGCCGGGCTGCTGAGCGGCCATGAGCGCGAGCTGGAAGAACGCGTCGGCGCCGCGCTCACCCTCGGCCCGGTCGACGATCTCGGGGTCGAAACCCCACAGCTCGGTCATCTTCGTGCGCCACGGCACGTCGGTTGCTTTGCTGGCCGCGTCGGCGCGCTCGGACAGCGTGAGCCGCTCAGCGGGCGCCCAGATCGGCTCCAGCGCCTTGAGGTCGGCGCGCTGCTCGTCGCCGGTGAGCCGGAACGCCAGGCTCATCACCTGGCGCCAGCCGATGTTGGCCCGCGCGATCCGGTCCTCGGTCTTGAAGACCAGGCCCTCACGGGTGAGCTGCGCACCCTCGGCGGAGCCGCCGGACCGGCTGGACTCCGGCAGCAGGTAGTGCAGCGGCGTGAACGTGACGGCGCCCAGGTTGATGATGTCGTCGCGGACGGATTCGAGGATCCCGGCGAGGTCGACCTGGGTCGACTCCCAGATGCTCACGCCTTCAGGCAGCGTCCACATGGCGCCCGGGTCGGCGACGAACAGCTGGTTGTAGTCGATCTTGTTGCCGGCGGCGTCAACCTCGGGCAGGTCGCCCTGTACCGCGCGCTGCCGGAAGGCCTGCATCGTCGCGATCACGAGGCGCTGCAGCACCATGTGGTTGATCCGGTCGAGCAGATCCAAGTGCTGCTCGTACTCGCCCTGGCTGCGGGCGTTCTCGAAGCGCACCACGGGGCACTCGCGGATCGTGAGCTCGGAGTAGTCGTCCCACTCCCAGTCCGAGGCCCGGAACATGCTGCCCACCAGGCGTTGCGTGCGACGCACCGGCCGCGCGGCCTTCCACACCTGACACCGGTCGCTGACGGTCTTGCCGCGCAGGTACAGGTAGGCGTAGTCGGTGTTGCTCGGCTGATCGCGCAGGATCTTGAGGCCGGCGAGCACCCGGCGGGGGAGCGCGGGGTCGTGCTGGGTGATGACCTGACGCGGATCCTCGTCGGTGATCAGCGCGTCGCCGGTCTCGTCGTCCAGCCCAACGATCGCGTAGGCGCGGGACAGCGACAGCATCGTGCGGTGGACGTCCGCCGACCCCACGTCGAGGTCGTTGGCGTTCCAGATTTCGCGCGCCTTCCGGTCGCCGTTGTCGTCGCCGGCCGCACCGGTGCGAAAACCCACCGGGCGCATCCGCTGCCGGGGCGCCTCGCAGACCATCTCGGCGAAGTTGGTCCGCGCCTTGCGCTGAAACTTCTGATACGCCGAACGCGCGTTGTCCGCGCCCTCAGGCAGCGGTGGCGTGCCACGGAAGTAGGCGTCGAGGTGGTCGAACCGCGGGATCTCCCACGCCAATTTCTTGCCGAGGTGCTCCAGCCACCAGCCGGCGGAGTCGGGGATGCTGGCGTCGACCTGAGTCGTGTTGGCCACTGCCCGCACCTCCGATCGTTGAGTCAGCGCAGGCGCATCGGAGCGCTGCGGTTCTTCTTCTTCGCGCCCTTGCGCAGGGCCTCCAGGCGCGCCTGCCAGGACAGGACGGCGGCCATCCCGGCGTCGAACTTCCGGTCGGGGTGGATCTTCTGCAGGACGCAGAGCTGGGAGCCGTCGTCGTGCCAGAGGTTGACGAGCTTCTTCCCGGCGTTGCCGACATGGCGGGTCAGGTCTCCGGTCAGCGGGGCACCGGCCGCCCAACCGAGCTCACCAGTGCCGATCGCCTCGGCGTAGTCGCGCACTGCGTAGGCCATCGCCTTGACGCGGTTCGTCCACCACTCCTCGACGATTTCGGGGTAGCGGCTCGCGAGGTCGGCCATGGTCTCGACGTAGTGCGGCGGGTCGCCGTAGAGCTTCCACACCTGCCAGCGGCGCATCGCCTCGGCAATCGCCGCCCACAGCTCAACGACCGGGACCTCCCACTCCGCCGTGTCCGGCAAGTCGAGCGGGCGTTCCCACAGCGCAATGAGTTGCTGCGTGCCGAGCACGACGTCGGTGGCCACCAGCGCGGTGGCGTCCCGGAACCGGGCGCCGTCGAAGCCGAGGGTGACCAGCTCGCCGTTCTCGATCTCGCCGGGGCGGCCGAGGTCAGCCCAGCGAGCCATGTTGAACGCCTGGGCGTCGCCGGCGACCCAGCGGTTGAGCCAGACGCGCTCCAGGTAGTTCCAGTCCGCCTTGGGCCGGTCCCACTGCCGAGCGATGTCCTCGAACTGGCCGGGGGCGTACTCCCCCACCCCGCCGCGCGCCTCGGCCACCGCCTTGACACGGATGTCCAGCGGCGCCAGGTGTCCTCGCTCGTCGACGATCCGGTGAGCGGGGCCGGCTTCGCGGTGGTGGTAGAGCAGGTCCGGGGTCTCGTACTCCCCGCGCTCGATGGCCAGCGCCTCGGCGTGGGTGTCTTCGGCGATGCTGTTCTGCCCGAGGTGACCGGCGGTCGTGACCTCCATGTGCCACGGGTCGTCCAGCGGACGCTTGGTCAGGTTCGCCAGCATCGTCTGGTGGGCTTCCCGGACCCGCGGCAGGTACAGCCGGTGGGTCTCGTCGAAGCCCTCGAACGTGGTGCGCGCGCCGTCCCGGGAGTTGGGCGCCGCCGCGAGAGCGGTCGCCTTCCCGTCGGCCCGGCCGTACTCGTCCAGGCGCAGGATGCGGTCCTGGCCGACGTCGAACAGGTCGGCGTCCGGGCCCTCGGAGCACACGACGACCAGTGCGCCGTAGGCGAGCTCCTCGGTCTGCTCCTCGCTCACCCCGACCAGTGGGATGTACGGGTCGTTGACCGGGCGTCCGACCGGCTGACCGTAGGCGTCCCACCCGTCCCAGCGCACCGGGCCCTCGGGATGCAGCTCGGCGAAGGCGATCCACGCGAGCAGCTCCGTCTTGGACGACCCCTTGCACAGGGACGCGGCCACCCGCTGAAACCGCCGTCGACCGGCTCGTCGGTGCCCCTTCGGGTACACCTCATAAGCCCGGTAGATGATCGCTTTCTTCTCCGGGTCGAGCAGTGCGGGCTGGCCCTTGAGGCTGCCGGGTCCGAAGACCGCTCGGTCTTCGATGAAGCTGCAGACCTGCGGTCCGAGGGTTGGCCAGGGCTTGCGGTCGAGCGGCGGGACGCTGAGTAGCGTCACACCACCCTCAGGGCCTGGCGCGGGTCATCGGCGGGCTTGGGCGGCTGCGCCGGCGGCTGCTTGGCCGCGCGCCGGTTGACGCCGCGGTCCTTGGCGCCTTCGGCGGCCTCCACCGTCCATTCGAGGCGGCGGCGGTCGTAGGGGGTCATGCCGAACGCCGTGCGCTGCAGCCGGATCTCGCTGCCGAGCAGGATCCGGTCACGCACCTTGACGGCCGGGGTGACCCAGAACGCCTGGTAGAGCTCGGCCAGCACGAACAACTGGTGGTGGTCGGACTCGTGGTACTCGTCGGACATCCCCGCCCGCCACAGGTCGCGCCACCAGGCGAGCACGAACGGGTGCCAGTCGCCATCCGCGCGCTCGGGGAGCGACGGGGCGGCGCCGCTGCGCGTCGACTCCGACGGCAGGTTGGCGGCGGTGGGTGCGGTGTTGCGGCGCGCCCGAGCGGTCGGGTGCTTCTTCGCTGCGGGCACGGGATCCCCTTCCGGGACGGTGCGGGATTGCGTCGCCCCTTCCGGGCGGCTACCCGCCTACCCCTTCCGGGCGACGGGAGTATCAGCGCTCACCACGCAGCCTCACCGCCCTGGCTCCCTCGGCGCCCGTCTTGCGGGCGTGGTGGCGGCGGCACAGGTGCTGCAGGTTGAGCAGGGAGTGGTCGTGGGCGGGGCCGCGGTGGTCCACCTCGGCTGCGGTCATCACGCAGCGGGTCGCGGACTCGACCAGCTCGCACACGCCCCCTGACCGCTCGGCGACCATCTTGCAGAGCTCGGGCCAGTTGTCGGGCAACTCCTGCCGGCGGCGCGAGCCCTTCCACGGCACGGGCACGTAGTGTCCGGGTGCTTTCGGGGCGCGGGGCAAGCGGGGTGGCCCTTCACGGAGTCGGAGACGCCACCCCCGCAGGCCAGCGGGCAGACGTCTCCTGGCACGGGATGGTACGTCAAATGTTGCACTACGTCACGCAGACGCTGAAAGTCGGCGTGACGACGGCCAGCAGCGCCCGCGCTTCGTCGAGGGGCAGGTCGCGCTTGACGGAGTTGCACCACAGGTGCGCGAGGGCGAGGTTGTCTTCGTCGTGAGTGCCGCCGCGGGACACGGGGATGATGTGATCGAGGCTGGCGCCCCAGAGCGTGCCATTCGGCTCGTTCCGATCGACAGCGCCGTCGCAGATCGAGCACAACCACTCGCAGCGCTCGTAGACCCGCCACCGCATCGCCTTGCGGAACTTGCGCCCACCCTCCGCAGCGCGGCGAGCCGCTCGCCAGTACCGGCCGCGGCACCGCGGATTGCACGCCACAGCACCCTGGCGGCCGACGAACCAGTCGCCACACTCGACGCACCGGCCGGACGCCCAGGTCCGCGACGTGATCCGGCCCCTGGCCGCCGCTGCGGCGCGCTTTTCCGCCCGCTTGCGGACCGCAGAGATGCCGTCACCTGCCGCGGCGCACCCCCGGCAGAGCGGAGCGGGAGTGAGTGCGTAGCGCAGATCCTTCCCGCACTTCCGGCACGGCGGGATGCGGCGTCGCCGCTCCGCAATCTGTTTGGCGTGGATCTCGGCCTGCCTGCCGTCAGCGGCGCGACGCGCGTTGTAGGCGCGAACGGCGCAAGGCTTGGAGCAGTACATCCGATCGCGACGTTTGGCCAAGAATGACGACTGGCAGACGATGCAGTCGATCGGAATCTTGCGCGGAAGTTCGCTCACCTCGTCCAATGCCGCAAGCCGCGCTTTACGAGCGCACTCAGCCGAGCACCACTTGCGGCGGCCCTTGACCCGCTCGGTCACAATCCCGCACACCAGGCACTCGACATCTCTTGGCGCCGCCGGCGTCCTGTGCGCCGTGGCCCGGCAAGTGTCGGAGCAGAAGCGAGCTTGTCGACGACGTCCCGTCATGCTCGCCTGGCAGGTCTCGCACTCTCGCTGATCCATGCTCATTTGATGTCGATAATGAACGCTACGGTTCATCGCGCACCACGTGATGCCCATCACACCGAAAGTCTGGGAACCGCGAGTCAGGAATCTTGCA
>Ga0213917_1000081_pt1 | contig 24667 bp, 34 predicted proteins | sample McNCre117MG_FD_161051 | JGI IMG/M metagenome (GOLD analysis project Ga0213917, IMG submission 161051) | Freshwater microbial communities from McNutts Creek, Athens, Georgia, United States - 1-17 MG | ecosystem: Environmental > Aquatic > Freshwater > Creek | place: USA: Georgia | collected... | reverse complement strand
CAAAGACTTGGGATTTATGGGGGAACACAATGAACATATTTAAATTCATAGCGTACGTTATATTCTGGCCGTTATTTTTGCACCCAGTGGCATGGATCTTGCTGTTAATTAATAGACGCACGAAAATGATGGACTAATACAGCTAGGCACTCATATACTCAGCGCCGCTACAAGGTGAATAATCCTGAGCGGCGCTTTTGCATATAGACGTTTCTATCCAACCAATTTTCCCAATACCTTACCGATGCCACCAAGAATAGTTCCTGGGACACCAACAACACTACCACCTATCGTTTGAAGCGCTGTCTTCCATCCTTCCTGGCCTTTAGGTACTGGCTTGGCCAAATCTTCCTTAAACTTTTCCGCTAACTTTTCTCGTCTTGGCTCAAGTTGATCTTCTATCTGTTCTAAAAGATCCAACGGCGGCACTCCTTTGTTCTTCTCCAAGACCTTCTTATAGGCATCAAGTGTATCTAGCTTACCCCTGTTCATGTATTTCAGATTGGCTATTACTCTTTTGCGGCCTTCGGGGCTTTGGCTAAGTGAAGGTATAGTCTTCAAGAACTGCTCAACTTCGTAGTTAGATACACGACCACCAAAGTACGATTTAGCGGCACGTTGGAAGTTGGCAGCTATTTTGTTGAACTCTTCGCTTCCCGGTTCCATAAGCGCTGGCACATCAAGGCCGGATCTTTTCAAGAACTCCGTATAGCCAGGGGTGTCGAGCTTGCCTTCCTTCTCGAGCTCTTCCATACGATCTAGATCACGGATGCTTTCACGAGCATCACGAGCTTCTTCGATGATAGCTTTACGCTCAGCCTTGGTTTCCTTGAATGCAGCGCGACGTTCTTTCTCGGCTGCAGCCTTGTCCTCACGAGCTAATTTCTTTTGCTCTAGGCCTAATTTTGCTAGCTCTGTAGCCTGTCTTTCGTTAAGACCTGGCTTTATGAGGGGCTCTTTTGCTGGAGCTGCCTGTGGATACGAAGCAACTTGTTTACGCATCTGCTCTAACTGCTGTTGGGCATCAGTGAGTTGATCAGGCGTTAACTGCGATGAAATTTCAGGAGACGCGAGCGCTTTTTCAAGATCTTGGATATACGCATTGTCTATGGTCATCTGAGCGGGAGCGGCCATTGGAGCGGCCACAGGCGACTGCGCTGCCGGTTCACCCAAAAGAGAAGCAAGTGATTGGGCATAGGCTTGTCGTGATGGCTCTTGTATCTTTTGTTGAACGATATATTCGAGACTCTTAGGATCTAGATGCGCCAGATCTTCTGCATCTGCAATTCCTAAAGCACGCAACCCTTTTACCTTGCTTTCATACGCTTGGCGTGCGTGCATACGTTCCATTTTCTGTGTGGCGAGCTGCTGTAATCCAGAGCTCAATCCTTGTCCTAATCCTTGACCAAGACCTGTGCCAAGTTGTTGAGCGAGCGTTTGCTGTTGAGGCATTATTACTACACCGGCCATTATTGACCTCCTCGCATCTGATTAACCAATAAATTTGTAAGCGCTACACCTGCTGCCCCGGCACCCAATCCTAAAGCACCGCGACCGAGTGGCGATATACCACGAGTAGTCCCAGCACCACCAAGCTGAGGAGTTGGAGCAGCTGCCTGAGCAAGCTGCTGAACGGCCTGTCCCTGAGGAGTTGCGGCTTGGGCAATCGTTGGCGCAGCGGACTGTGGAGCGGTTGGCATAGTTGGAACCGGTTGTTGTGCTGTCGCCTGTCTTCTTGAAGCCCAATCTGCTATAGCTGGAATACCATGCTGAAGCGCAGAACTTGCCAGTTGAGGTAGTGCATTAGCAGCAAACGATTGGCCAAATCCAGGAGTCGACGGGAAATACAAATTCTGATATTGAGGCTGGAGGAGGGTGTTTAAAAGATTAAGGGCCTGAGTCTGCTGCTTGAGTCCGTACTCCGATTTTAGTCCAGCCAACCCAAGTTCATGCTCTGATCGTGCAGACGCTAATGCTTGACGATAAGCGTCAGTACTAGTGCCACCGCCGAAAGCAGCAAATCTATTTGCAAGACCAGGCTCGGTATATCTCTGAAAATCACGACGAGACTTTTCTTCTATAGGGCTAAAATCAAACTGTTGCCCCCTGAGCTGTTCAACGGTTCCAGGAAGCAATGCATTCATAGCAGTAATCTGTTCTGGAGAAAGAATTGGCAGCTGCTTTGTATAATCGCTGTACCCAGACCAGAAACTGCCTTTACGATCACCGCCAAGTTCACCAGTCCCTGTTGCAGCGGCCGCTTTTTTCTTCCTAGAATTTTCTATTAATGCCTGTACTCCACCTGCAGCCAATCCAGCTCCTCCACCCACTAAAGCTCCTAATGGACCAAACGGTGCACCTGCAAGTGCTCCCGATGCCCCATATCCCGCAGCTCGTGCCGCAGGTACTTGCCATCCATCCATATCTATCTCCTATAACTTTAAATACTCAAGTACTACGTAACATACATTGTAGTTAGTCAAGTTGGCAGTCGTCGTAATATTCACATTCGTAGCATTAACCGTCAAATTTGCCTGAGTAGAGGGAATAGGCAGATAGTTCTTGCCCGTGGTATCTGAAGCGGTCGCATAAATACGGGTAAACGTCCATGATGCTGTTGGTGTTAATCCATGAGCAACCGACTTTGTGGCAGTATTAGGCAATGCACCAAAATTGATCACCAAGCGCGTAACATTGCGCCAATCTGCTGTTACAGTGGTAGTAGAATTTAATGAAGGATTAGGGAAAAAGAGCTGACTATTGACGAACTCAGCCAATCCGTAGTATGCCGAATCCTTGATGTTGACCACCGTTGCCATCGCACTAAGATTCTGATAAAGACGAACAAGAAGTTCCTTAAACTCTGCGCTATTAATATCTAGCTGCTGTATCTGTGCTACGTCCCAGACATACGTATTAGGTACATAGGCACCATTATTTGCTGGTTGTATCATTGCAGTCTCGCTGACGTTCTTTGAGTGTACAGTACCATTGCATCGAGCTCAAAGTCTGACCAGGTAATGTTTGGCGTTCGCATTTCAGCATCGTTCATGTACATATAGATCTGTATACATTCACCACTCGTCTGGAAGTACACCGAATGCCATAGACGATCTTGTTCTTGCTCAAACGGATACAAAGCAACTGGGTATGGCTTAGTTTCTAGAACTCCCGTTCCCATGATAGATGTCGTTGCTGCTCCTGCACGCAACATCGAAGTCTGACTTGCTGAAGGGAAATAATCTACAACGATCTCACCAAATTCTGTTTTTACGACAGCAAAATCTATCTTTGCCAGATACACGTTCTGACCGTCTTTATCGTATGGGTTCCACTGCTTCGATTTAATCTTTATGTTAGACACTCGAGTTATAGTACCTCTACCACGATATGCACCACCAAGAGTGAACCCGGTTGGAACAATGACTTGCACTCGATCTTTGTCTAAGATTGCATTGATCGGGAATATCAGACCGTTAAGATTAACCGATCCGGCACAGTTTTCTATGCAGATATAATCACCATTATCAGGAGCATTACTTGCCTGTAAGTTATGATCAATGATGAGAAGAGTCAATGTAGTACCAGATAGTGTTACGTTGCTCAACTGCATGACCGGCGCATTACGGCTTAAGTCAGGCAGAATGATAAACGTGAAGCCCTGTTGATTACCGGCAACAACGCGGCGTGCTTGGGCTTGTAGTAATCCACTGTTCCATGTGTTATTGGATTGAGCCCACGTCTGATTTACTGAGTTAGCCCATGTTATCGATGAGCCCTGCTCAAAATACCCAAACGTAGTAATGCAATCATCATTCTGAGCCCACGATCTATTCTTGTAGTTGAATACAAGTACTTTGTTGGGATAGATATCGGTAGTCACGGCATTGTCTGATGGATATGTCCAGTACACCATTTCGGCAAAGTAGTCACGTATCCCAGCAACGCGATCAGTGGCTGAGTTGGTATTTTTTATGGTAAAGACGGTATCAGGAATCTTATTGTCGATACGAACTACGTTTGATCCATTACATGAATGCACACCAGTAGAACCGATAGCGAGTACCTCTTGGTCGAAGGGAACTACTGAAAAAGTAGACTCTGACCCAAGCTCTGTATTGAGCTTGCGCCATTCGAACGGTACAAGATTGTTCTGCGTAAACGCTAATTCATACGTAGAGCGCTCAAAATAGACGATTAAGCGATCCTTTATAAACTCCGCAGTCACTATGGCTTCTGCTGTTGGAGCGTCTATTACGCCGCCTCCTAATGCGCCCGTTTGCGTTAACTCTAAATACGCATTAGCAGCAGTCGGATCGCCTACTTGAGAAAACCGACAACGATTAACAAAGTTGCTGTTGGTCGTTCCACTCGAATCTACTTCTATCGTATTAAGTAATACAAGGCGACCTTTAAAAGAAACGATAATACGAGCGGTTAAAATGTAGTTACCTGCCGTCAGCACCGTTGGTGTAAAAGCCGTCCAGGTATTCGTATCTGATGCCAAGTACCATATTGGGTCATCGTTAGCATTGACGGCACCATTTGGATTCACTGCAAAAAAGTTAGACACAAAGAACGCTGCTATCGATTCTTGTGTCGCCTCATAACGGAATGTCTCTGTCCAGAAAAAATCTGTGTTGGAGCCATGCCATAATGGCAATGATCCAGTGCCAGCCGCTTGCCATGCACCACCTTGAAATACGTAGGCAAACTGCGTATCGAATCCATACGTTGGCTGATTAGCAACGGGACCGTTCTCAAAGATAGAAAGGCCCATGACCGGCTCAGCAGGATAGAAATATACGGCCGTATTAGCGGCTGCTCCGGCAAACACATACGCACCGGTAGATGTGTTATACGTGTGTGTTACCGAAGCACCCGTAGTAAGCATATTCACAGGAGTACCCGTAGCCTGCACGGTGAATATTTCAGTGCCTATAGAAAAGAGTTGTCCTCGCTTGAATATATTGCCTGGCACAGATCCTGATGCATTACCAGAACCATTGGTGGTATCAACACGAATACGAAGACGAGACAGAAGTTGACTCGTATTAAACACAACAGCATTAGAACCCATTAAAAATGAGCCAAATCGTTTTCTTACTCTGCCACGAAATACATATGCATTATAGAGCTCTGCAAACGCGTCATCAGGAATTAAGAATGGACGCAGTGAGGTGTCTAGACCTGACTCATACGGGGCAATAAGAAAACGATCAAACGCCATGTTAAGCTCCTATAACAAGATAGCCAACAGTCCCTGCTCCCGATGTATTTATGGTAAGCGTTGTTGTAGTCAAAGACACCACATATGAAGTTATGTTGGTGTAGTTAGTTAAGAAAGCAACGATAGCATTTGCATACACCGGATTAGTTGCAGCAACAGGAAATACGATTGCATATGATCCCCCGGATGGTACCGCGACGGTTCCCCACTTAAGAAGAACGCCAGACGGTAAGTAGCTCCATCCAGGGTTAGAAATAGCCGCACCTGTTATAGGAAATGCTGTTGAAGCTCCACGACTCATCCAGATATCGGGGACTGAGGTAGGCAGTTGGTTTAAGCTTTGAAGCCCTATCTCACCAACGGCATACGTAAATGGCTGTCCAGCAAGAGGTCCAAGCGGGAACGTTATCTGTGCATGCTTACCTTGATCTGCCCCATTAAAGCCAACATGGTTTACATTAACGAACGTATCTATTGCTGCAAAATTATTAAGCAGGTCATCTTGTGATGTAGCCAATTCATCGTTGGCCTGAGGTATGTCATTTTGATAGGCCATCGCCTCTCTCCTTTATTACGCGTTACCCTGGCCGCCACCCCATCCAAAGCCACCAGTCGTTGGCGTTGTCTGCTCAGTGTAGATAGTAGCCGTACGCTCATTCGTGTACTGAACAATAGTTCTACGCAGCACCAGGCATTCTTGTTTCTTGAACTCTGGCATCAAGAGGGCAACCGATTCCAAATCCATTCTATCTTCTAAGATCTTTTTAGCCGCACCATAGGCAATATATTGCCAATATTCTTCAAGCTCAGGACTTTGGCCTTGTTGTAATAGCGATACGGGGCGTTGATACACTTCTATGTTTACACTGTATACCTGATCAGGTAGTGGGCGAACAACGAATGTGTTTGCATAGTAGAGAACCGCCTGAGGAAGCCCTAGCACCTGAGGAACCGTCTGGCTATTTATCGGAAGATTAGGTCCAGGAGCTGCGGTGAAATTAATGGTATAAGCGCCCGTCGCGTAGTTGATGACACCAGTTCCTGGAGCAAAAGGAGCGGTGAACGGCGTCGTAGGGGGAGAGAGTAACGCCGTTTTGTAAGCACCGCTTGAGGGATCATACAGATTTCCCAGAACCGTAGGGTTACCTGTAGTCGCATTAATAACGGGAATATCAACGAGTGACAATCCGTTTAAGTTAGTATCGGCTGAATCAAAGAGCACATTTCTCTGCAAAAGACCAACAATCTGATTAAATGTGTTTGGTATAATTGCACCTTGCGTATTAATAACACCCGTAAACAGAGTAGTAATACCATCACCATTAAACCCGGTAGAAGCGATAGAGTTTACCTTCGGGTAGTACCCAAAGAACTGCTCACGAGACTGTGTATACAGCGTTTGGTACCCAGCAACATAAACCGGTGGGTGCACCGATATATAGTTGTTCTGAAAGTTATAGAGTGGATTATTGAGGATGGTTGGGTTTAAAGCAGGGTTACCAAACGAGAGTTCATCGGTTGGGTAAGAGTCTTGATAGGGGTTGGTATAAAACGTGAAGGTTTTTCTCAGGTTGAACGTGCGAAGGTGCTCAGGGAAATCGTATACGACGAACGTATTGATATAATCTTGCAGGTCTAAATCGGTAAGTTGTGCCGTCGAAGGTGACCGAGTAAGACGCCTAACCTTTTTCTCTATCGCCGCTAGCGTGCTATCTGGTGCTGGCATAAACTCTCCTTAATTTTTCTCATCCTAACATATTAAAAATGCAGTTGATTTACCAGCGAAGCTTTTAATGTTTCAGCAACCTCGCCAATAGGCACTACCAGCCCACACACGTCAATCTGTGGAGATAGCCCAACCGGTATAGAAAACGGCGTGAAATTTGTTGTATCAATAGGGACGACGAACGAGACAGGACTTGTTACCACAAGGGGAGCAGTCATCTGATCAATCTGGATCATGCCTAATGCGGGAGGGATGTCAAAACGGACGATCGTACCATCAACGTATCCATGTTCAAAGGTGGTCGTCACTAGCGCATTTCTCGCGTTCGTTATAGAGGCAATAAGACGCATAGCAGGTCCATAAACAGGCTTACGAAGAGCGAAACATTGATAAGGCATACATCCCCTTGTGGTAAAAGACTTACGCGCTATTTCACGCTTGTTACTGTTTCTATATCGGTTGGCGTTAATTCACGCAACTCTGATACGTCCATAAAGTCCAACGGCTCAAAGGTGCAACGCCGCACTTTCTTGCTGATCATCACGGTTGATTTGCCACCTTCATCCATCTTGTACTTGTGTTCTGGATACCAGCAGTTATTCGAAAGATGATGAGCAACGCCACGAGGAATAGTATAAATCTCGCCGTCAGTAAACGAGTACGTCTCAACTTCATCTTGCTTGTATTTCCTAAACGAGAATGCCATGGTACCACCAGGTACTTCAAAGAAACGAAAGATACCGCGTACCATTTCTCGGTCACGATCTCTCATATATTGAAGTTCTTTGGCAGTCTTTTTAGATGCATGAACTTTTGTAGGGGTGCTTGTTGAAACCAATCCACTATTTATTGCCATACGTCTCTACCTTTCGCTATAACGGGAGGGCCGTCGCCCTCCCTTAATGTACATTAACGCTAAGATGCTTATTGTCCGCCGAAGGATGATTTACCAACGCGCCAGAGGATAAAGTCTCCGGGGTTAGTTCCAGCTGGTCCGCTTATGGCAGCTCCATTGATTGCGCCGTCGCTACCCGTTCCAAGGGTCATGCCCAAGAATCCGGTATTAACGGTTGAATCAGCCAAGATACCCGATTGCGTTCCGTAGATCTGAACACCACCGATGGTTGGCACTTGCAGCCCACCAAGCGTCAGCGCTGCACCTGTATTCATACCAAATGGAACCAATACAGGATACGTAGCAGGGAACTGAGCAATAGTTGGGAATGTAAATGCTGTAAACGCTGTTGTATCAATGTTTATGTTGAAGGTGTAATCATCGATAATGGCAGTAATGGTTGCTTGTTGGCCATTAAGCTGTACCATGCCGCTCGTTGCAGGGATGGTAAAGCGTATTTGCTGTCCAACCGTCAATCCATGCGCAACTGAAGTAGCTACTACCGCTAGCGCTGCCTGGGTGATATTGGTAATCACCAAGCGACGTGGATAGAACAACGGTGGATAGTTAACGATCTGATAGAAGCCGGCTCCACCAATAGCGCCTTGAGCGTTAGCCATTGCGTTAGAAGCAGTTAACAGGGTAAAGCTTACGCCTGGGTTAACCGCACCAACAACCATATCAACGCTATCAACTTCATCTTGAGCCGTCAGTGTCATACGTACAACACTACCAACCACCAAGCCGGTTGTATTAGCTGCGCTAACAACTGGGCGCGTAGCGTTGGTCATTGCTGTTGTAGCACGTGGAGCACTCAATGCTGGCGATAATGGATTCTGTCCTGATGGATCATACAACGAGATACCGCCTGGGACGATGTAATCGCCTGTAACAACTGCACCACCGTTGGCATAATATTCAACAATAGCACTGCCATTAGCCATACCAAGCTGCCAGAAATATCTAATTCCAGCTGCGTTAGCGCCACCGGCTTGTACCACGTTGGTTAAGTTAATAACCGACACCCAATCAACACCTGATGGGACTGGGATATTAACCGGTACAACGTTAGCACCAACCGTAAACGTACCTTGTGATAATATAGTTCCGTCCATGTTACCTCCTTAAGCTAATGTTGCGCGTAAGTTGATTACCCACAAGTCGTTAGTGATGCGAGGCACCTCAGCAAACTTGTAACCAACCGAAGCGTTCAACGCTAGTGGACCATCGTATATTGGTGGTCTGTAAATGAAGCTTGCAGAGTAGCCATCTTGTTCAATGCAAGCATATGCTTCCATACCAGTACAGAAGATATTGAAGACGTTGTTGCCATTTGCCGAAGCATTTGGGAAGAAGCTACCAATTGATGAAACCAAGAAGCGAAGGTTACCAATAGCACCCCATTCTGAACGCAGAGCATTCATAGGAGATGGGTACTGGTTCTTTTGGATGAATCCAGCAACAGCATCAAGATTACCAGTCAATTGCGTAGAGCAGAGTGCAAAGTAAGCATCACGAACTGGAGCTGTACCGAACTTATCTTCACCCTCAATGTTATCCATGATGGTGTATGCATTGTTGTTCAAGAGTGTTCTGACAACGGTATCAACGTCTGTACGGGTGATTTCTGTTGGGTTATCACCGTTCACACCACCAACACAGTTAATGAATCCAGCCGTAGCTGCAAGCATGTCACGAGTAAGCTGGTCTTCTGTTTGACGTAATGAAACACCAAGACGAGCAGCACACTCATTGAGGACTGGATCTTGGTTTTGCAAGGTCACTTGCTCGTTAAGCTGAACGTAGGTTCCGTAAAACGAGATCGTGGCATCGATATCAATAGCTGTTAATGCTTGCGCAGGGGGAGTGATACCGGAATTTCCTAGTGGTACCATTGCGGTGTTGAGGGGGTTATACCTACGCATACGAAGGGTTGTACCACCGTTACGAGGCATATTCTTCTTCATCGCAGGGATCTTGTGAATCATGTTTGGCACTGGTACGGAAAGTAACTTGTAGCTGAAGCTTTGTTGAACCGGAGCAGGCAAAACACTAGTCGTTGTTATAGGCATAGTGTGTCCTTAAAAGAATATACGGTTTCTTAAGCTGACGAGGCTCGTTTTTTCGTCAATGGAGTGGACGAAACTCTCTTTGCGTCCGGATAGACTGAAGGGAGCGAAGCTTCAGATTGCGCTCCCTGCAAATCATAACAATGACTTTATAAAAGGCAACTCCCTCTCACTTGCCTAAACTACCAGTAAGGTAAGCAACAATTTTCCCAATGTCTGGGAGTTGTCCGTTCTGCTTGAGAGCGATAATGCTCCCTAACACAACGACTGCGCCGATGGTGGCTAACTTGATGCGCGTTTTATCACGCTCTTCTTGCATGAGGAGCTCTTGCTGTTCTTTATGCGTTAGTTTAAGGCTATTAGTGGCGGTAATGGGGTAAGGGAAGATAAGGGTAAGAATGGTTAATAAAGCGTATAACGTCTTCATATATCCCTCCCTTAGAGACAGGTTTATACGAATACGATTACATAGAAAAAGAAAAATCTCAAGACGAGTAACTCCGCGGATCGTGGTACATGCAAAAAGGAAAAGCAAAACCACGATCCGCCGAGAATGAAGCCGAAGCTAAAGGTCTTGCGTCTCAAAATGATCCGCATCAACGCGTGTCTTAAAACGCCCACCCCATCTATTAAACTTGTGCAGACTTTCCCAAAAGACACCGAATGGTTCATATTCTTTTACGTCAGTGATGTACGTGCCACACTTATCAAGAAGATTGATATCGATGGCTAACCGCTTGCAATGGAGCGAGTCTACGATTCCTTTTCCTTCTTTGGCGTAGATTTCGGCTTGCTCTGGAGTCCTGTACGCTTCGCCAAGCGTGACCAACATCCCGCTCTCATTAATGTGCTTAAGTAGCGCCGCGACATTAAGCGCAAATAACGACTGCTTCTCCCAAGCTTGCATAACCGCTCCTTAATAACTCTTGCGAGCATCATTCATCTCTTTCCAAAGTTGCTTTTGCAAATCATCGCTCATCTTACCATTAGCAAATGCATTCGCTTTTGACAACGGGCTATCACCTTGCTGTGGCGAGATGCTGGCCAATGGCTTTGGTTTAGACGCATTACGCCGCGCAACTTCTTTTGATTCTTCATATCCTGGCACATCGGCGATGCCCAGTCTCTTAATCATGGTGTACGCTGTCACCGCTTTACTATACAGATCATTAGACGAATTAATGGTCGCAGCTATCTCCGGATAAGCCGCACGCAGATTTGCCAAATTCTCACCAGAAACGATGTTATCAAAGTCCGGGTATTGCGCCTTAAGCTTGAGCTCAGTCGATGCCACAACCGATTGTTGTTCGTATGAGCGCAGCTGTTGCTCAAGATGTTTTATTTTTTTAGCGACTTTAGAGAGGTGTTTGCCTTCAACGAGTGAATCTTCATCAACGGAAAGATCTAGATCTTCATTGCTTTCTGGTGCTGATTGGTTGGCGGTGCGTGTGTACTGTTGGAGGAGGCGTTCAGCTTCTTCCGCTCTGCGCTCAGCCGCTTCTGCTCGCTCACGGACAATTTTCCATGACTCTTGGGGAGTTGGTTTTCTTTTTGGTTCTTCAACAGGAGCTTGTGGTGCAGCCTCTTCTGGAGCAGCCAAATCTGCAAGCGCGTTGTCAGAATTGGACACAGGCTGTTCTTGTGTTGCGGGTGCGGTGTTTTCAGCCGGTTCTGCTGATTGAATTACTTCACCATTGGCATCATATTTTAGCTCAAAACTCATTAGCTACCTTTCCAAGTAAATCCCTGTAACTCGACGCTCTCTTTTTTCTCGTTATTAAGTTCTTTAGCCAGGCGCAATAAGGTACCATCATTAAAGGCAACGACATAACGCAGCAGTAACTGCTCTGACTCAACAACATCGTTGGCATTACGCAGCAGGTATTCACATGCATCCTTAGAAGGAACCGTCCACATAAAGACGAGCGAATCGTCCTTGCGCTTATACTTATAGACCGTTTGGTCCCACTCTGGCGTTGGGCATGACGTACGAGCAAAAAAATAGTTACGGAAAACGTTTGTTAAAAGTCTTTCATTCTTAGTAAGAACGACGACATAGAAATCACCATAAAAACTCTTCTTGTAACGCTCAACGCACTCAATGACGTTCTTCTCGTAATCAGTGAGCGACTCACGCATCTGTTCAATTGGCGATGTAGTCTCTGGCTGTTTAACTAAAAGATCGGTCGCAACTTTGCCAACAGTTTCTCGCTTCATATCTCTTCCCTAGTAATGATTTGTTAGCCACATAATAGCAAAAATCCCCTCGCAAGCAACGAGGGGACAATGAGACACTAGACAGTAGTAACAATCAACTACGGGTCTAATTCTTTTTTTTCTTTATCTTGGCGCCAGCTTTGCGTGCCTCAGACAAGGCGATGGCAATCGCTTGTTTCCTTGATGTGACTTTTGGCCCTTTTTTAGAACCTGAGTGGAGCTCGCCTTCTTTATATTCATGTAAAACTTTTTCTATCTTGGCTTTACCCTTTGATGGCTTTTTCTTTTTAGGATCATGCTTTTTTTTAGGTTTTAGTTCTTTGAGGAGCTTGCGATCTTCTGCAGCTTCTTTTTTAAAAGACTTAATGTCTCTTTTAAGGTGCTTAACAACACGCTTAACTCCTGACTTTTTCTTTTCCATCTCAGTCCTTTTTATGTCGTTTTGCGGCTCGTTTCTTAAGCGCAGGATATAGTCTATACACTTTTTCCCGAATTCCTTCAGGGTTTGGAGCAAGATGAGCCCTAGAAAGTGCGCTACGTGCATGAGCCAAATCTGCCACAGGAAATGAGTACTTGCTAGCGCCACCAGCAGATCCAACAAATTTCTTCGGTGAGACATGCTTATATTTACCCGCGCTAGAAGATCCAGGTTTCTCTCTCATCTTCTCTTCAACGCCACGAGCTACTTTGACACCCTTGGCGACGGTTATTTTCTTAGGTGCAGACTTTTTCTTTGGATGTGCCTTCTTCTTACTCATACGCTTCTCCTTAGGCAGGGGATGGTGTGCCGGCGGTGATTAACCTGGCACACCATCGTACTAACGAACTCGAGCAGTTTCTTCCATAATAAGCCGTCTATTGATGTATACGTCTTTGAACGTCTTATCATCAACAAAGTTCTGTGGCTTACCCATCACCTTGTAGGCTATCTTTGTTGGCTTGCCCTTGAATCGTAGCATAACTGGCATACTACTCCCATTCAGGCGAGAAGAGACCCGCCTTTTTAGGAAACTCGCGCGACTGGAAACGACGTGGGAGATTAGCAATCTCTCGCGGATCTTCACTTACCATCTCAAAGTCAGCGCGTTCTTGAGCGCGTCGTGGATCGAGGCTTTCACCCCTGATTTTAGCGCTGCGCACAAAATGAAGTTCCATGTCTTTCAGTATCTTCATACGATCTCCATAACGAAGACGTTATACTTTCTTTGGATAGAAATGACGACGACGTTGTTCATCATCATAATCCATCTGACGGTCAACACCTTCGATAGTGTCATCAAGACCTTCTGGAAGATAAGGACCAGTTCTTGGGTAAGGCTTCATGATCACTTCTTGAGGTAAGTTAGCAACCATGCGATGATCTTCATGAATCATGCCAGCATCTTCAAGCTCTTGGCGACGGCGTGGTTCCATACCAGCATACATCTCAGCTCGAGACAGACGCATTAAATGGCCATCCATTACACCTTCTTGCTCACGATGATGCTCATCATTGAAACGATCAGGATTGTGCTTGAATGCTACATCAGAATGACCATACGCACCTTCACGCCGTGATGAACGATGAGAGCGATGATGTCTTTTTGCCATAATAGGCCTTTCTAGTTACTGCAGTCCACTTTCGTGCTGCAAGGTTTATAGTACCTCTAACCATTAGAGCTTTTATAAATATTTCAAAAGTGCCGCTATGGCTTCTTTTTCAACCGCGTTCATATTCGTTTCATCAAGGTCAAAGCTGATAATCACTTGCCATTTGTTGTCGCTCACATTAACAAATTCTACCTTTTCCTCAACATGAGAAATAAAGTCTTCTATTTTGCTTATTGCTTGCGTCCTGACGATCTCTTCTAAAAACATTCTCTTCTCCTATGCCGCTAACGGGGATGATGGGACCTGTTCTTCTTCACGAATCTTTGTCTCATCCTTGAGCATGTTCGATAATGCGATCAGTCGCTCAAGATGTCTAATATCAAGATCTTCTAACTCTTTGAGTGCTTTAACGCGGGTTAATAATGCTGTGTCTTCATCATGGGCTGCTTTTGCTTTACGCTCAATCGCAAGTGCTTCATTTTCATCAACACGCGAAATACGTTCAAGGCTAAGTCCTTGATCTGCTGCAGCACGCGCTCGAGCCATTTCGGCTTGAGCAGCAACAAGTTCAGACTGAGCAGCCGCTTGTGCTTGCTGTGCTTGCGCTTGTTGATTGCGTGCTTGGGAAATTGCTTCAATCAGATCACGCTTGTTGGTCATCGTGCTTGCTTCTAACAGAACGTCATCAGGAACTGGAACCCCTGTGTCGCGAAGTTGGAGTAACTGAGCAAACTGCATCTGCTTTTGCGTAGTCGTATTAAGACCCTCTTCAACAACGGCATTATATTTACCGAACGCCTTGTTATGGAACTGCTCGGTTGGCTCATCGCCTTCTAAGATCTTTTTAACTTTTCCAGGTGTGAAGTTTGCCTGTATCAGATCGATCATCAACTTGCCAAGTAGTTTTTGGGCGTGATCAAGATTATCAAAGAGAATCTGGAGCGTAGTAAGCCCAGCGCCTTGGCGTAACATGGATAAGATGCCAGCTTTATCATCAACAGCAGACCCGAGTAATTCTTCGTTAACACCAGATATTTGCGATATCTCTTCACCAAGAATACGTGATAGATCTATCATCGATTGAGGCACGGCAGGCGGTAATATCTGTTCAACATCACTCATCTGCGCATCTTCTTTAAGCGCTAGCCCTCTGCCCTGACCTGACAAGAATATGTCTTTTGGATTTACGAGCGCATTCTCTTTGTACTTATAACCAGAATTGATCTGTGACTCAAGGATATCAAGCTCAATGGCTTTACGACGGTTGTACAGGTATTGTGAGTCACGAAGCCCGCGGACAACACCTTGAATACGCCATGGGAAGTACGGCATCTCCGGATAATAGTACGCAAAGACTGGAACGAACGGATAGTTATCGATCCCCATCGGCTGTGGCCCATCATACATGACCTTGCCTTGCACCACGATAGCCAACTTAACCGTTGGAATCTCTCCTTCGATCATCGTCACTTGTGGATAAGCGCGCAAGAACTCTTTGAGCTTATCTTCGTCTTGCGACTTCCATTCAAGTGTCTCACCCGTAACGGTATCACAGAGCATCTTTTGCTTGCGATAATCACGATAGTAATATTCATCATAGGTCAGCAAGTTCTTCATGCCATAGTTGTAACTTTCTGGCATAAACTGGAACTTACCGTCGCGGTTGTCGTTGCCTTGGAGCCCGATGATCTGGTCTTCAAAATCTGGTAATAGAGATATGCATTCACGCTTAGTTAAGAACGAGCGCTTCCAGATAGCGTTACAATCAGATAGATCTTTTTTCCTGAAAAAGGGATCGATTAAGAAGCTATTATACGAGCAGTTATCAACACGTATATTACCGCTTATTGGGTCAGTGCGATAATCCATCCAGACATGTAGCAGATTCATACCAGCAATAAGAGAGCCTCGGAATGAATCGGATATGGTCTCAAGTACGCCTTCCTGTTGGTTGACCCACATGAGCACTTTAGTGAACTGATCGGCGGTAAGGTCATCGGCATTCTCTACGCCTGTGACGATGGTGGATTTTCTGTTTCGGCGTTGATAGCCATCGATAAGATTGATAACGCGAGCGATACGATTAAACGAAAACTGACGACGACGATTAGCAGGGAGATTTCCATAAAGATCATTCCAGAGGGTTTGATCGCCGGCCATGAAGCGATGGTCTGTATCACCTTCTCCCCAATAGGACTGGTTGATGGTTATCGACTCGGCATAGAAGGCCTCCATCCGAGACAAGATCCCCTTGTCCCTTTCGTCATAATATTGGGGCCCTAACTGGGGGAACAAAGGCATGTGAATCTCTCCTTCTGAACGGTTGATTAACAGAGACCTAGTCTAGAATTACGTACCATAGATATCAAGAAATAGATAGCCAGAAAAAGACCTCCGGCCTGGGTAGGGAATCCCAGACGGAGGCGTAACAAAAGAGGAAGGTATCACGGTCGCAAAGCGGTACGACAAAACGAGGTCCTGCAATCGGCGCATATCCTATCGCGTTCAACAAGAACATGCAAGATCTCAAATTCAGGCTCTAACTCATCAGTTCCATACCTGGGATTGAGGCGCATTTCCGTTACGTAATAGTAGTGTGGAATCGTTAAACCGCGGCATTCCTTTACTACCGCCATTCATTCCCTTCATCCCTGAAAAACGAAGGGAGACTAGACTGTGATCCATAGACAGCTTCTTGGTATCGCTTCTCAAGTTGATCTGGAGTAGTCCCCTCAAACGATGCCTTCTTAAGCGCGACGCACAGATACCGCATCGCGTCTGACGCGTGGGAATTATCATCGTGTAAGGGGATAGCTTTATAGCGCTTACGCTCCGGATCCCATTCCTGGCGATAGTTGGATACGTGACGAATAAGCTCTTTGCATTTTACCTCATCGATCCATATACGCGCCATGGACGATTTTACACACTCAATACCATCAAGCAGATCTAACTTATAAACCTCAGAAAAGTTGATACCGAGTTGCTTATACATCTCCCGTCTGGTTAGTCCCGATCCCTGCTCCCTGACCATAATATCATGAGGTGGGAAATGGCGGCCATACACATACGGTTTATTGAGAACAATGTTGACAAAGTGATCTATAGATCTGTTACTCGCACTATAGTAATCGATAACGTGTACCGTGGTGCCAACGATCTGAAACCAGATGATAACCGTCGGGTCGTTGATACCTAGATCCCATGCCGTATGCACTTTGAATCGCGGCTCCCATGGCACCATCCCGATACGTCCATCAAGACGCATCTTATCGATCTCACGCATGTAGAAGTAGCCGTCCTGGCCTTGATCAAAGCTGGTGTAATATTCTTGCTGTACCATCCCTTCAGACAGTTCACCAAGATCTATCTCACGCTTAATATCTGCCATGCGAATGTGTTGCGTATCAGCAACGGTAAGCTTGTAACAGAACCATTCATCGGGAGAATGCTGCGCGATTTGATACAGATCATAGAGATGATTGCGGCCTCGAGGTGTAGACAAAAAGAGCGCGACCCCATCGTTGGCTGTTAGAATTGGACGGGCAAACTGGTAAGCGCGTGGATCTTGCAGCGCGTACTCAGAAAAGATAATGAACTGTGCGTTGGTACCGACGAGCGCCGTATCATAATCATTAGACCCGATGACCTGAAGCACTGAACCGTTCTTAAAACGGAGGCGCATAAGCTGTTCGTTGCGATCGGCTAGTTCGAGTGGGCAATAGTCTAAGATGCGTAGGCCATCGTTGGTGATCGCGTCCCAGAGAATCTTGCGTCCAGAGTTATAGGTAGGGAACACGTAAAAAATCGTCTGTGTTTTACGTAGCGCAGCGCGTATGGCGAGATTGAATGCGCATACGTCTTTGCCGGCGCGACGGGGCCACAAGCAGAGCACGCGCTTATAGCCCTTGTTCTCAATCGCATCAAAGAGCGGCAGCTGAAAGTCACGCGGTGTAAACTTATCGAGTTTGATGCGTGTCTCGATGTTCATTTATTCAACGTTAGCGCGTGCGCCAAAGAGCGACTTAAGACGAAACAAGAATGAATCGTCTTTACAAGACATGGATTCAATGCGTTCCTTGTTTTTGCTTTCCATCATAAACGCTTGGAGCTTATTAATCTGTAACGTGTGAGATTGAACTGATGCCTCTAATGTGGCAATGCGTTGTTTAAGATCGTCATACGTCTGGCGTCGTGGTGCCATAGTTTTTTTTGGTTCGTTCATCTAGTTCCTCTTTGAACAAAAAGCACAGTGTTCTTGGTCTATTAATATCTCTTCTTTTGATGCGTCGCATATGGATACCCAGCAGAGGCATTCGGCGCATAACCTTCTACGTGTCTTGTGGCGATACCACTTATAGGCAAAGTACGAGGCCACGATCGAGGTAACGCCAACGAGTGCATACATAACGGTTTGACGTTCTGTCCAGACAATCGTAGCCCCGGTGTTTTTAAGGCTTTCCATAGAGAGCTGTACCGGGATTGATTTGAGTGCGTCGTAGCTGCCGACATGAAAAATAAAGTATCTCTCAGCACGCAGAAAAGGAGGTAATAACAGTAGCGTCAGCAATAGTCTCTTCATTCTTTCTCCTTTGTGCGTGCCGGTACAACATCAGTTTCGGGGAACTTCTTCATCTCGACGACAACATTAGTCGAGCCCGCTCCCGCTATTTTTTCTTTCAGTGAGTTACGCCATGTCTCGAGATCCCTGTATTCGTTATCATAAAGCACATGGCTGTATTTTACCCAGCTTTCAGAGAGCTTGCCCTTGGTTGCACCTTGTTCTCTACGCTCTGCCAGTATTTGGGTTACAAATCCAAACGCTTCCTTAAGTTCCGGGCACCTATCCATCCAGCGATCAACCGTCCCGCGCAGCAATCGCTTTTTGTTAAGATAAGAATTCTTGGTAAGAATCTCTTCATTCTCTAGTGTGTAATTTACCCATTCTTCTGCTATACGCAGGAGATATTTTTCGCTGACGGGGACAAGCTGAAAGGTGAACATGTCGCGATAATATTCTTCTTGAAAAGGCACTATCTCACTTTTTTGCGCCTTCTTACGCCCCGTGCTACGTTGTGGGGTTTTCTTCACAAAACTATCTCCGTTAGTGTTAATTCGGTTCTTGGAAAATCGTCATATATTTTTCTTGCTGTAATTGATGAGATAGTGGCATCGTCGCCGAAGCATATTTCGTTTGCGCAGTCTTCTATGAATTTGATCAAGTTAGACAGGTCTGGTTTGACGTGGTGGGGCTTTTGATCAAGGTTCTTTTGTTTAACTGACGACAGCGACTTGGGTATTGGCATATAAAACACCACATCCATGTGAATCGGCCCGTTGAGTGGCTCTGCCCTTCCACGGCAAGCCACCAAATTTGCCCTACAATCATTCTTCTGCGATGCCTGAGTGTCGTATGTCCTGCCATTACCAAATCGTGGACGTGCGAGCGGAATTGGGGCTCCGTCAATTATGTACTTCATGCCTCTCCCGTGTGTTTTTGGCTTATCATAGCGAGGTGGATTGGATTTCACAAGGGCATTTTGAACAATGAGCTCATGTCAAAGAGGGGCTGTTGTTTGACTGGTCCAGAAAGGGGAATATCGAGTTCTTGTTTCCATTCATCGCGGCATGTACAGTCTGGGTGTTGTTCTTTGAGTATTTTGATGCGCTCTGGTCTTTCGAGCAATGCCAACTTTGGGTTGTACGGTATCTTGAACATGCCAAACGCTTCTGGATCTGCCTTGAGCTTTTGGTGGATTAAGCGTTCTACGTTCTCTGCCCATTCAAAGTCTGTCTCTTGCTTACGGGGCTGCGTTAGGTTGATATACTTTGGATCTTTATAGATGGCTGCACTGTGGTAATCAGCGTCTGTGACTTCCCGTTTTTGTGGTTCTTTATTTTTAGTCGATGTGTCGGTTTTCTCCACCAACTCTTGCAGAGCCTTCATCTTGCGCTCATCAACAACGGGATCGTTATCACCAACGGCGAGAGCCTCTTTGAGCAGATAATATTTGCGCCAGTTCACCGGGATGCTGTTCTCCGTGCAGTACGCTTTGCACATGGAAATGAGATACGAGAACGGCTTCTTTGCAGTGATGATCTGCTTGATGTGCTTCTGCGCTTTGATAATTGCACCCTCTGGGAATGCAGCAAGTGTAACGAAGCCATGCGTTGTTAGCGGTAACGTGTCCTGCAACTTGCGTATCTCTGGGTACGTAGACTCATCCTGGAAGGATTTCTTTGCTTCATCTACCATCTTCTTCCCTTTTCGTCGTCGGTTTTCGTATTGAAAGATTTCTCTCGCCTCTTGTATCTCTTTTTGTCCAACTTCGTGTTCGTCGTGTCGTGTTCCCCTCGCGCGCGCATACGCGTAGTTGTAACTCTCTCTGGTAGTAGACAACGAACATGGATACGAATTTATAATAAACTCTTCCTTAATATTAACTTGTGTAACCCCAGGTTTAAAAACCAACATTGAGAGGCTCAAAGAAACATAGTATTTGAGAAATACTGACAAGTTCTTGCGAGCTACTTTTGTATTAAAGAAAGTGTTTAGATAGTACAAACATGTCTGATTGAAGCGGAACGTTGTAGAGATAAGACCCAGCTTACGTAGATGTCCAATGGCTTCATTAACGGACTTACGAGAGCAGCCGAGCTTCTTTGCTACCGTGTCTTGCGAGACATAGGTGTTGTATTTGTACGCCTGGATCAACCCAAAGAGATATTCGAAGACGCGAAATTCCAAATGGGACAAGCGAGTTGACAAGAACCCTCTAGGATCCGATATTAATTCTTTGCTTAGTTCTTGACTTATAGAATTCTCAGGGTATATTTTAGATATCATTTTATATAATTTTTATATAATAATGTGTTAGTTTATGTGTGAGGAACAGGGGGATCAATCCGTATTACTCAGGCATAAATAAAATTTCAGCTTTAAAGCGGTTCAAGCCTAATGGTCTGAATCGCTTTCTTGCTTTTAATTCATCATTTCAACGGTCTTAGTTGTACTCCAAACGATCGAGCCAGTCAATAGAATCCTGCTATTTTTCTATGTCTTCTCTGCATATCTCGCAATAGAATTTGCCGTATATCAGAAAAAGGGTATCGATGGGATAGTTCTGTTCACATACGTTACAGGGTGCTGACACTACTACTCTCATTGTGCTCCTTACTTTGTTACCCGATCTCCCGCCTTATTGGACGAAAAGTTATCAACAAACGACTTGAGCTTGGCACATGTCCTTGGGTGAGGCAAGCGATTTGGATCATTAACGAATGCATGAAGGGAAACAAGAGATATGCCTATCTCCTTGGATAAATCCAAGAACGTTATACCTGTCTGCCATCGTATATCTATTAACGATTTTCTAATGCCAGACAATAATATCTCGTCGTAATTCATCGTGCCTTTCATATCATTCTCCCTTTTATCTTCACATTCCACTATTGACCAACAACAGATTATTCTATAATCTTATAGTTGTAAACAGCGAGTTAACTAACGGGAGATGCGATGTATAAGGCAAAGCTGACAGATTACCAACTCAAAGCAGTTGAAGAGCGCTTAAACACAGCACTCGATTTACAAAGAAGATCCCATTCTGCCTTTAGAGGCATTCACGTAGCAGAGGAACTCGTTCTTGATAAGTTCAAGGCTTATGATGTTTCGAATCTGAATGCGACTGACTACGACGAGATCATACAAGAGATAGAAAGAATCACCGCGTCATTCATAGATCGAATCAAAAGAAGAGATAGATATGGAAAATAGATTCCACTCAGAGCAGATCAATGAGCTTGTAGCAGCTCTTGTGCAAGCAAAGAAGAAGTTCAAACCCCTCAAGGCAGACGTACGAGGTAACTATGGAGAATACGCCTCGTCAGACGCCATCAAAGAAGCCACCGAAGACGCCCTGCTGGATCATGGCCTCGTCTTTATGCAGCACAGAACCATATTCAATGGTCAGATCATGTTGGAAAGCAAGATCATGCACGCTTCAGGGCAATGGATCACGGCATTAGTACCATTACTCATACCAGAAAACGTACGCTCAATAGACCAGGCATACGGATCAGCTACTACCTATCAACGCAGATACGAAGCCTATGGCATGCTGGGATTAGGCAAAGGTGATGGTATGGATCCAGATTCAGTAGAACAGAAACCTCAGCTGGCTACAGAGCCGCAAGTGAACTTCTTAAATCGATTGCTTGCCAACAAAGATGACATTAGACAAAAGATATTTGCAGCTGAGCGTATAACTAGCTTAGAAGAATTATCGTTTGATATGGCGTCAAAATTGATCAATAAGCTCAAGGGAGTCTGATGAAAGCACTATTAGGGGTGGTTATGGTGGCAGTGGGGTTGTATGGAGGAGACGAACGACGACCATTATTTAGAATAGTTGGTCGCAGTATAGTGGTTGCTGAACCGAGAGGCATAAGACCAGCGACGCCTTTTACCAGGCAAGCCCGTGTGGTCTTGAGCGAGCGGTTCATATGGAAAAGAGTTCAGTACGAGGCGGCTACTGATAAGAGCAGGGTAAGGGTACCAAGCTCTAGAAATACCGTCCTGGGGAAACATTAGGAACTTAAAAGACGGGGGATGTCTATGTTTACGTTATTTTGCGCATGCGCGACAGGAGCAGTTGTTGTTAAGTCACCACTCGTTGGTGCCTTGATAGCCGCTCAGTTATTTGTGAATAATCCAGAGTCTGTTGAGCATACACTCGGCAATGTTAATCGTATCGTTGTAGCGGCTAAGAATGCCTGTGTCGGTACGTATGACCCAAGAATGTATTATCAACAGCCAATGGCTCAACCAGTACCAATGTATATACAACCACCACGAATCAACAACAGGCACCGTGTGATCCATCCTCATGCATTACCAAATGCGTATGCTTACCCAACAATGCTTACGTATGATCAATTGGTAGCGCAACGGGCTGCAATGCATGTGCCTACACCAACAGAAATGAATGTGCAAGCGGGAGTAGCCAATATCTACACCCAGCACTGCACGCTCACCTAAAAAGGGCAGCAGGAAGTGAAGCAAACAATCAACGTAGCCCGTTGGTAGGCAGTAACATTTTAATCAAACTAAAGGTTAACTTCATGAAAAGCAAGATACTTTCATCATTATTATTATGCATATCACCATTGTTTGCTGGACAAGCAGCGACTATTGCAAAACCTATATTTAAAGTAGTTGCCACAGGCGCTCTTATTATTTCTCCAGAAGCAATCGTTAGTCGTAGAGCTCTATCAGATGTCCAACTCTTTCACCACGGACAGAATTTTTATGCATTGAGAGGTGGAAAAATCACCAAGATAGAGAACTATGATATCAGCAAAGAACTGCGTGGAATCTCACAAGAGCAAATTAGACAAGTGCTACATGAGTGTGATGGATACTTCATGCTAAATCAAAGTTCTGATGGTTCTTATAAGCTAGATTTGAACTTTAGATTGCGTGGCGGTGGACCGGTAGCGGGCGCTATCGCTTATGGTGTAACTAAATTTCTATGTTGGGCTGGCATCATTGGAGCCGCAACAGCTTCGGTTGCTGCAGCAAGCCCAGCCGTAGCCGCCGGCTTTAGTGCATTCAGCGCAGCTGCTGAAGTAGGAGTTATAGGTTCAGCAGCTGTTGAAGCTACTGCTCTTACAAGCGCTTCATTAATGGTTGCAGAATCAGCTGCAGCAACGGCTGTAGTTACCCAAACTGCTACTGCAAGTGTAGGGGCCCTTTCAGCTGTAGGTGGCTTAGTTACGGGAATAGAAAGTGTCTCGATAGGAGCAGGAACTTTCTTCGCCGCTATCCCTTTCTTGCCTTAATATCACTTAAACTAGATAAATAACCGATGGGCTACGCTGGTTATTTGAACCTCAACAGGAGCAAGCAATGAGCTACATAAAACGCTTAAAACACATGACTGAAAATGTTTTTATTTCTATTCTCACATTCAATTGTATTAACATCGCGTTGCTCCTTTTAGGGTTTGACAAAAGCACAAGCGTTCTGGGAGCACTAAGAAAGTGTTCTAAGTATGAACTGACGGCAATAATAATGTTATTAATAGCATGGGTCTTATATGACTACATCATCTACAAAATAAAACAAAAAAAATAGCGATAATAAGTAAGCATCGTTATCACATTACTTCAAGGAAAACGTATGGACAGCTGGGCATACATACTAGGCATACTCATTGCCGTGTTAATCTATCTATGGCTAGAGAAAACGATCAAAATAGGCAGGTGATGATTTGACCAACATGTGTATTGGTATAATCTGCTAAGCCGACTAAAAAGGAGATAGTAATGGAATCGATCGAGCTGTTAAAGATATTAGAGAAATTAGACGATCTGCGTAAGGACCTGGAGTATCTCAAGACTCCCGTTAAAGAAAATAAACCACAAAAAGCAGAGCTGTATGCTGCATTAGCACAAGCAAAGCTGGCTTACAAGAACGTCAGATTCAACCGCGAGAATTCGTTCAACAAGCAAGTCTATGCTGACTTGGACATCATCCAGAAGGCTACCAACCAAGCGCTGGCTAACAATGGCCTTGTCTTTATACAAGAGCCGCGTGACGAAGACGGTACAACATTTCTGTATTCTACGCTTGGGCATTCGAGCGGGCAAGAGATCAGCTGTAAAAATCGCCTTATAATACCTGGGTATACAGGGGCTAAGTCAGACCTACAACGATTTGGTGAGGCACTGGCTTATCTTAAACGACAAGTAGCTCAAGCCATGTTGGGAGTTGTTGCCAACAACGATCCTGAAGACAACGACGATGCTGACGCAGCAGAAGTAATATTCAACAACGAATCACGACGATCCATTGGTGGCGATACTAAGCCTGCCCATGTAGATCAGGGCGTGTTCACTGAAAAGATCACCAAAGACCAACTAGAAGACCTGTACTA
>Ga0213917_1000079_pt1 | contig 25296 bp, 36 predicted proteins | sample McNCre117MG_FD_161051 | JGI IMG/M metagenome (GOLD analysis project Ga0213917, IMG submission 161051) | Freshwater microbial communities from McNutts Creek, Athens, Georgia, United States - 1-17 MG | ecosystem: Environmental > Aquatic > Freshwater > Creek | place: USA: Georgia | collected... | reverse complement strand
GCATTGGGCCTTCTCCCCCAGGAGCGCTTTGAGGCACCACGGGGAGCATTGCTTCAGGTTCCTGGGATTCGCCCGGCGCATATTGTTGCGCCAGCCCCAGGACTACCTGAGCGATCTGGTCTTGGTGTGCTCTGATCTCTTGGATTTGTGCCATCACAGAGGCTGCATCCAGGTTCGCCTGAATTTTCAGCATCTCTGTTTCCTGGTTAATTTCTGCAATCTTGAGCTTGGTCTGGCTATCGAGTTCCGCCTTTGCAAAATCGGCCTGAAGCTTGATTTGTTGATCCTGCAATTGGTCCGTCAATTCATGGACCTTTGCCGTCAGCATCTCGTGTTGCTGGCCCAGAGCCTGCATCTGTTGGGCCACCTGCGGGGGAATCTGGGGCTGTCCGCTCTTGCCCTTGTCTTGCTCCTGAAGTTGAGGAGGCAGGAGAGTCTTGAGGCGTTTGGATATTTCCTCAGCGATTGGCGCATCAAGCTGGCTTGCGATCAAGTCGGACACCAGCGCGGCCTGCTCGGGCGGGAGCACCTTGAGCAATTCCATCAGGACAGCAAGGTTTTCTTGGCGCTTGCTGGTATAGGACGGGCCAACAGATACGGTTACGTCATAGCGCCCGGTGGACAGATCGTAATGGCGTTCCTGGCCTTCCGGCGTGGTGTCTCCCTCTTCCCCGTTGATCAAAACCATCTTTTCCTGGTCGTCAACGCCGATCACACGGGTTACACGCGCCACATCGTAATATTTCCGTATCAACTGGATGAGGATTCGCCCGAGATGGCGCATGGATCGGGACAAATTATCCTGGAAATGGAAGTTGCCTGTCATGCCCTGGTGCTGGAGGTTCCGAATGGCCACCCCGGACTGTGAGGCGCTATCACGTTTCCCGAGGTTCGGGTCATAGATGCCCGTGACCGCCTTCAGATCTTCCATTGAGCCGGAAAGCGCCACGGTAACCGCCTGGATTGGAGGTTCCGAGACGTCTCGGACAGGCGCAGGGCAGGGCCTTTGATGGGAGTCGTAAGCATTCCAGGGAAGGTAGTTGAAATCACGCTGGTTTGCGACTGCCCACTTGTCCTCGTACCCCTTGAGGCTTTCGGCGGTTGCGATCCACGGCGCTTTGCTTGACAGTCCGATGATCTCGGTTTGGACGCTTTTCCAAACGTTGATCATCGTCTGGACGTCTTTTGCGCGGTGGACTAGCCCAAAATATCGCCTATCGCCTTTGATGATCAGTTCGTCGCCGTATACCGGAATGATCGGGATATATTCACACTCCCAAGTGGTCTGTTCCAGTATCTCAACAGCGTTTAATTTGTACCATTTTACCTTTGGTATCTGTGTTTTCCGTTGCTGAACGGCTTTTTGGCCTTCCTTGAGCGTTAGGGTTGTTGTCCCATCCTCAAGCTTGTAAAGCGTTGCGGGCTCATAGTATTTTTCGAAGTACTCAAGCACACGGCATGCCTGGCCTTTTTCGCCGGACATCCAGTCAGGCGCATCATCTGCAATGCCCTGCCAAGCCGAGGAATTCATCTGCGCTAATTGGCTATCTGGATAGGCTTCCAGGTAGTTTTCCCTTGCGATATCCTCAGCGATAAAGCCCCATTGGGCGTCTGAACCGTCTGGCTGTGTGCTGGATGGGTCCATGTGGACCATAAACGGGTTAGGGATCGAAACAATCTTGATATCCTGGTCAAACGACATTGGGTCAGAATATTCTGTCAAAACACGAATAAATCCAACACCACACCGAACTTGTGATTCACATGCCCGGTCATATGCAATATCGGCATCAGAATCATATTCAATGTGTCTCACGATGCCTTGGAGTATTTGAGCGGTATCAACGTCAGCTTTTGAGTCTACGGGAGAAACCTTTACAGAAGGTCGATTCTGTCTTTGTTCGTTGACGATTTGCTTAATGACAGGCGTCAAAACGTCCACTGTCAAACAGGGTTTGTTACCCCTAAGATTTTTGATGTTATCAGGCCATTGCTTATTGGGATCGCAGAATTCAAGATCAGATTCGGCACGCTCATAAAGCTCTGTATGCGCAGACACAGCAAGAGACCACCTAGCCTTAACCCTTTCTAGGAATTTATCTTGTTTTTCGCTCACGGCATGCCCCTAACGTGAGTGTAAAGGCAAAAAAAGCACATTCAAGCATCATTTGTTAAAAACATGAATTTTTTTTTGCATTCTATGCATTATGCACTCTACTTTGTATTGATAGGAGGGAATTATGCCGCGTCCAAATGAACTTGGTGAGCCTTGGGTATCTCTTGCTGTGAAATTCGGAAGTGTGAAAAAAATGGCCGATGAGTTTGGGGTTCACGCCGGTACAATACGTAGATGGGACAAGAAAATAACGAAGATGTCAGGCCCTACAAAAAGGCTATTAGAATACTTTTTAATAGATTTTGGGATTGATAATCCTAACGCATCCATCCATGAGGTTCATAACCCCCAAGAGTCATTCCAGGAAATTCCTCGTTAATGTCTGAGGTTTTGTCGATTGGAGCTTCGCAGGCAATCGCGTAGCGCATGGCATAAACAAATGCATCAACCTGATCATCATGTGGAGCGTTAGGAAATCCACTGATTTCGTCCATGAAATCAGCGAACCACGGCGCATTTTCTGGCAAATAGATCAAACCAGCCTCATGTGTCGCTGTAATCGTATTCGCCCTGGAAACCTTATCCCTATCCGCTTTGACTGCTATCAATGGAATTCTTGTGTCTCTGTTGAGTTCCTGATAGAGACTTTGCCCTGTGGCTGCATCCTCAACGATAACAGAATCTGCATGCCACTTGGCTTGATGTAACTGGATTTTCCTCTTCAAGTCTGGAAATTCAAGGCGGTCCCTGAACATGTCAAGCAAATAATACTTGTTTTTTGATATTCCAATTGTAGCACAGGCCGAATAGTCGTTTTGAGAACCCGTCTTAAAGGCTGTATCCCACGCCTGAACTACCTTGAAAATATTGAGAGAGTCGATAAGAGTCTGCGGGTTTTCAGACCAGAGTTTGAGGGATTGCCAATCGCCGATCTTGAATATTGAGCCTTCCATTGCGGTCGGGCGTTGCTGGTAGAGGCTGGCCCAGTCTCTGGAGCCGAGGGCAGTACGGGTATTTGCGAGTTCCGAAACGGGGTAACGATCAGGCCATAGCGCCTCACCTTCCTTGCGTCCAAGGGGGTCTCCTGGCTCTGCTAAGGCTGGGAGGTTGAGAACATCCCAGCCCTCGTGGGCATGTTCGCGCAGGAGCCACCCGCTGAGATCCTCGACGTGCCAGCGGGTATTTATGATAACTATAGCCCCTCCAGTCATTAAGCGGGTACGTGCCACCGCTCGGTACCAGTCTTTGAGGTGCTGTCGAATAACAAGAGATTCAGCATCTTCACGGCCTTTAATTGGATCATCGACTAGCAAAATATCGGCACCACGCCCAGTAAGGGCGCCGCCCACACCAACGGCAAAATAAGCCCCGTCCTGGGTTGTGTGGAACCGCGCAGCGGCTTGGCTGTCCATAGATAGGCGAAATTTAGGGAAAATCATCTCATGCGCCGGAGTAGATACCAGATTTCTCACTTTGCGCCCAAAATCATCTGCAAGTGCCTGAGCATAGGTAACAGCTATAATTTGGTTGCTAGGATATTTCCCAAGATACCAAGCGGGAAAGAACTCACTGCAAAGCATTGATTTTCCATGTCTTGGTGGCATAAATACCATGAGACGTTTGATTTGACCATTGGCAACCGCCTCAAGCTTACGAGCAAGCGCCCAATGGTGTTTGGCGGGTTGATACTTCGCCCACTGCCCAACCGCATAGGGCAAGAGATTAAGGCCCTCCATCGCTATTCCTCACCCTTCTGGAGTTTTAACATACGCTCAAGCTGTTCCGTCCCGAAGATGTCTTTACCGTCCTTGCCTGTGACTTCGTGTTTTTCGGTAAATAATTTGAGGTGTTGTCCCAGCATTTTGTAGCCCGTCAAGCATGCCTGTGGCTCAAATCTCCATTCCCCGGTAGGGTTTCCGAATTGATCCAGCACGGGTTCCCCCTGCCTACAGCGCTCAACAACGCTTTGTATTCCGTATAAGACATAATCGGAGTCTATAGCGGTTCTTTTTGATCTTTGCTCCACAAGTTCATTTATGTAAGCCTTTATACGAACATCACCTAACAGCCTTGCTGAAGTTACGTCTGGCCTATTTGTGGCATAACCAGCCCGAACATATGCAGCAGAAGCGTTAAGATCCTTTACATATTCTTGACAAAATAATCTTTGCTTATGGTTTAGTTCTATCTGCTTGGGCCTACCAGGATTTTTTTTGGTAGATCCAGACTTTGGAAGCTCTTTTTTTTTATTGACCATATCAACGCCTAGCCAATGCGCCCGCGATTATGCCGATGCCAATCGAAACACACCCAATCTTAATCCGATTGCTTTTCTCCGACGCCATGGCCGCTTGATGCGCCGCGTCCTGAGCCAGGATTCGCGCCAACTCAGCATCGTAAGCGACCTTCCAGGCGTCCCGAGCGCGGTAAAGCTCAGACCGCTCCTGCTTGAGGTTGATGATCTCGGAATCCTGCGCATCAACAAGGATATTCAGCGCTTTGATCTGTTCGTCCCGAGTATCAACAGGCGTCCCTATCCGCGTGGGGGTGCCCTCCTCTGGATGTGCAGACTTGTTTTTGATTTTCTCCAGATTAAAGCGTGCAACGGCTGTTTTTGACGTTGCAAGCTCAGATTTCCGCGCATGCGTGGCAACACTGATGTCAGAGTCCTTTGCGATCTGCGATTTAATTGCAACCCGCCTATCAAGCCTTTCTAGCCCTGTATTGGCGATTGTGGACCTGTTTTTGATGCCCCTGGCATAGCCGAGCAGGTAGGTTCCTGCGACGATTGCTAGCGATACCGCAGTAATAAGGATTATTTTCAAGACGATCTCCCATTGCATTTAAAAATGTCGCCTATTTTTGAGCTTGAATAACTCCCAACAGCAGCCCACAGGAAGGCTTGGACAAGGCTTTCTGATCTTTTACCCCAAGCGAGAGAGATCGCACATATCAGGCATATCAGGCTGCATAGACGGCTCCAAGAAAGGCGTCCGGTGGGGGTTTGCAAGAATTGCCTCATCTTTTGATCTCCCTGTATGTCATCCCTCCATTGTCATTTTCAATTGCCAAATAGGCTTTGCGCCGTGGCGTTTCGCCCTCTCTTGCAACTTCAGCGTGTATCCAATAACGACTACCTCGATACTCTAAAATGATCCTATCAAACGGGATATCTGATTCCAAGATTTTTTGGAACTCAGACCGTATCAAACAATCTCCAGACGGGTGGAAGTCACATGCCCGGCCTTCCAGGTGGGCGGATGCCCGTGCCCCGCCCACGGCCAGATTTACCGCCTTGCAGCGGTAAGCAGAATGGACCACCAGAGGCGACCATAATAGCGCCCTGATTGGCTCCAGGACTTCGGAAGCCAAGCGGGTCAAATTGGAAACCGTCTTGGAATCCGGGTCATTCGGCAAGCCCGTATCTGTCCGCGTCAGTTCTCCCAAACTAAAATTTTGGGTTATCTGATGGGATAGTCCGGTTTTGTCCATGCCAAAAGCTTAATGCTTGGCACTTACAAAGAGCAAACGGAAATATCGTATTCAAAAAAAAGAAAACAAAAAAAGGGCTTGGCGTATCGGGCAGGATGTCCGATACTGGGTTATCGGGGAACGCAACCCGCCACCACAAAGGAGCTGAAATGCTGCACTTCAATAACTCATATGATCCAAACGTCTATGAGCCAAGCACCGACCAAGGCGAAAAGGCTTTCGATTTTTGCAAAAAAATCCAGAGGAATCCAACAAAAGAACCCAATCCAGTTTTGACAGAGGAAGAAAAAATTGCATTTTGTGAAGCCGCAGAGGTTTGGAAAAACGAATGTTTGGCACGCGGTGATTTCAATCATCAATACTGCAAATTCATCTATAACAGACTCATTGAAGCTGCAAAGTGATTATCAAACCAGACACCACAAAGGAGAAACCCGTGGCAAAACACTGGACGGAATACACCCAAAACGTGACCCAAAAACAGGCTTATGCTTTGGACAAACAAGCAGAGGCTAACGGGTGCTGCAATGGACTCGCATGGCTTGCAAAATGCGCAGGAGTGAGCACGTCAAAAATGACAAAAACCCTAAGCAATCCAGTAGCCGCTAGACACGCAATTGACGCAGCATTCAAAGCTGCCAAGGAGGAATAAAATGGCAAACTACGCGATCACAACCTACCGGGCAGTAAACTGGAAGCAAATTTTGATAGGGAACAGCGTGAACGTGGTTGAATCCACGGAAGCCAAAGGCCATGAAACCATAATTTTTGAGGCTGAAAGCACATTCGAAGCGTTGAAATACGCTTGGGATAAAGCCCACGGCGGTGATCTTCCGGCATACAAAGACAATCACAGTGGTTTTTGGTATTCCAACGAGGATGACGCTGGAATCGAGGATAGAGCGAGCGAGATCGGGATTACAATACGCACGGAAGCCGCCTACCAGGAAATCTACGGGGAAGACGCATAATGGCTCGACCCTCCACGCTTCCAGAGCCCTGGCTTTCCCTCGCAAACCAGCTGGGGGGTGTCTGGGGCCTATCAGAGGCCCTGTTCTGTAACCCTCGGACCGTCAATCGCTGGGCACACAAACAGACAACCCCAGACGTCAGAACACAGGCTTTTATCGGAAAACTGTTCGAAAACCACGGCATCGAGCCGCCCACATTCTGAGGCGCAATGGTCCCTGGGAGGCGATCTCCCAGGGATTGCTTCCCGGCACAGCCTGAGGTGACATGCACCCGGCAAGCCTAAACCAAAAACCCCCAGGGAGCCAGGGGGTATCAGCAGTCTCTCCCCAGAAACCCCTGCCGACTGCCACAGGATAGCCCAGGAGGCTTGGAAGGGGTAGATGTGCGCCGGAAGCATTTGAAAGGTCCTGAGGCGGGTTTCGGGAGCTATTGCCCGGCTTAATCGGCCTGGCCAAAAGCCTCCCATGTGGGTTTGCCCTCCTGCCAGGCAGAGATAGCCCCAGGGATGCCAGGCATCCTTTCCAGGCTTGCGCCAGAGCCTGTGGAAGGGCCTTGTCCACCCATAGACCTACCTGACAGGCTCAACCGCCCTATAAGCCAAATTTGGAGCAGGAACGGGCATTGTGCTTTATCTTTTATCTTTTCAATATTTAAATTTGTCGTCGCAAGAAAAGCCTAGGCGGGATTGTGGAAAGCTTGCTTTCCAGGCGAAGCCCGAGGGCGTGGGAAGGATGTGGACCCGCAGGGCGGGCTTGCCCGTTGGCTGTGGGAAACCTGCTTTTGGTTTTCCATGGCCAATCCACGGGCTTTCCATGCCTGAGCAATCAGGCCGGATGGGTCGCTCAGGACAAAGGATGCGTGTGACCGATTCAGCGTGGACGATTCACTCCAATCCCCGGAAACGCTGGATTTTTGTGTTTTCCGCAAAGTCCGCAATGCCTTACTACAGGAGTTTTTTAAAAGACAGGTAGTACCTATAGGTGATGCCACTACAGTTTAGTCGCGACCTGACACTACAGTTTAGTCGCGATTTGGTGACGCTTTATCATATAAATAAAGTTATACATACACTTAATGCAACACTACAGTTTAGTCGCGATTTTTTTTGTAAATGCACATAGTTTTCCACATACAAAAAAATCGCACTATATATAATCAGTGCGATAATTCATTCTTGTGATATACTATTTTATTATTATAAAATCAGATCTTGAATCATCTATGGTAATATTATGATAATATGTTATGATAACTCCTATATACATACGACACTTTGATTTAAAATTGTCCATACCCTTACTGTCACGCGAATACCCAGCCCCGAACTGCTCAAGCAGTCCGCGCCAAGGAATCCTGGCTTCCGATCCCGCCTGTTGGGCCACAAAGGCCCGCCAAGGTAGCCAAATATACAAATCAAAGGCAAGCGGGGATCTCCTGATCAAAGGGTCTTGTAGGCCCCGAAGATCAACAGGAACCGCACGGTTGGTAATTTCTCTATATGCATTTTCGCTCAAGGTGAAATTGTTCAGCCACCGCTTATTCTCTTTTGGCGTCCACCAGAGAAAAGCATCGTCAATCAACGCCACCTGAGTCACTGAGATCCCATCAGAGTCTATTCCTGGACCATCCCAGGTAAAAAACCTACTCGTAATCAGCCTAAAAAATTGCTTGCTTACGATGGAATAGCTTTGACCTTTGCTTGTAAGCCCAAGAGATCTTATAAAATCCGCCATTGATACGCCAAGGCGAATTGATGATGACTTCCCTTGCTTTGCTTGGGTAGCCAGCTTCAGCAATATTAGGCGTGGGATTATCCCGTACGGAAGACCTGTTCCCGGCATTGCGGACATGCCAGATTGTATTCCTACATTTAAATTTCCGTTTTTTCTTGAGTACTCACGCTCTTCTTTCTTGCCTGAGTCATCCATGGGCTGAGAATGAGGTAATGTAACCATGCTCAAGATAAATGGGAAAAATCCCAAAGCCCCTGCTTCCTTGGCCCCCCGTAAAAACATATCTGTTGCGATGGAAACCCTTTTACCCAAAAGTGATTCACTGCACTCACGTATGGGTTTACCAATTTTTGGGGTTGATTCATGTGTTTGATCTATGCTAATATTTTCTTTCATTTGTTATTTATCCCCACACCTGCCAGCCCGCGAAGCTGGCACTTTTTTTGTCTGCAAAAGCCATATCCCAGGTGTGACCGCCTTGGCTTTCCCATCACTAGGCTTTTTTTTCCTATTGTATCTAGTTTGATTGGGCTGATAGTATTATTTTGCAAGGAGATTTCCTCTCTTTGTGAAATGAGAAATGATTTTGTTTTCGTCGAGAACAAATGATTTTCTTTGCGGCAAGGGATTTACCTTTCTGCGAATTCGGTAATGCGATTTACGGCGTCATTTTATGACATCGTGGAAGCGGTTTTACTGGGTTGTATTGCGAATAAAAAATGCTTAGGGAGCAACTTCCGAATCCAAAACCGACTCTGGACAAGTCGGTTTTTTCATGTACTGAGACAATATTCTATCCTATTCTTTTGGCTCTGGCAAAAAAACGTAAACGCCAAGAACTGCAAAGAATAGGCATATGACGATCATGACCTTTGTGAAATTCATCGTCATGCACGCTTCCTAGTATGTATATGGGTTATGTGGAATATGCATACGATACACATTAATATAATCATACTTCCTCAGGCGTACCATTTTCTTTACTTGAGTTAATGGCTTCTTTTAGCAGTTTCGCTGGGCTTATCGCCTGCCGGAATTGGGCATACTTGCGGACAAGGATTTGAGTGTCCCGCACGCTGAGCAAATCCGAGCGCTTGGAAGGGTCCGCGTGCGGGCACCTCAAGGCGCGATCCTGCGATGCCCCGAAGATTCGGCACATAAAAGGACGGGTTGAGTAGACTGTGCACCCTTCCGGCCCCAGCAAAGTGCATTTGGAGCCCTTGTAATCGACGCGCTCAAGTCCGCATGCTTCCAGCTCGGCAACGGCAAAGGGCACCGGGCCGCAGCAGGCGTGACACCCAGGAACGCATTTTACGTCAGGGATACCCCAATATAAATCTTGAAGGCTTATCTTGTCTTTTTTTAGTCTCATATATCCTCTAAATAGATCATAGTGTAGGATTTTATCTCAGATTTTAAAATGGCACGTTCCGACCTTCCAGGACCACCCACTTGTCGTTATCGTCCACAAGTAGGCCCATCTTCTTAAGGTTATCTGTGATACAGCATTTCGCCCCGCCAAGCAGATTGTCAGGGTCTAAACCCTTGCGTGCATGGCGCTCAATCGTCAGCTTTCGCCTTCCGGTTGCCCGTGGAACCTCCAAAAAGCCCACCCCAGCCCGAATCAGCATCCACCACATTTTCTTGTCCCGACTTTGCTTAAATGGACTCATCGCATAGGTATACAGGTTCAGGCTTGGGCAATCGTGATTGACTTTTATCGTCCAGGTCAAGAGATCTCCCTTTCTTTTGACAAAAATTCACTCACAGCTTGCCTTACAAGGGCCGACCTTGTCCTTTTCTTTTCCTTGGACATTAAATCCAGTTGTTTTATGTCTTCTGACTCAAGCAGTATGACGCATTGCTCCAGGCTCATTTTTTATCCTTTGTCACGATGTATTTGGGTATTTCTGGAATATTGTCATGTGGGTTTATATGGTCAATTTCACACCTATTAAGATAGCGATTCTTGAGATTATACGCCTCTGTCCTGGTGAGTTTCCAGGCTTCCGAACCGGGAGCCAACGTTCCCATGTGTTCGACTTTTTCTATATATTTTTCATAGTAGGATTCTGCATCAATCCTGTCTGATCTTTTGGGGATCACAACGGGAACTCGGATTGTAGCAGATGCAGCCTTGACTCCATTTATCCCAACTGTCGAGACAACATCAAAGCACTCTTGCAGGCGTATTTTCTCGCGTGTCCAGGCCCTAAAATTCTCGTTGTGGTCGGAATTAAAATGCTCCTCTGGACGGTATGATCCTGGGAATTTGGCCGCGTGCTTGAGCATTTCCTGGGCATATTCCTCCCTTGTCTTTTGCCTTTTTGGCCTTCCGGGCTTGTTCTTGACTTCGCCAAGTTCGTCATCTACTTCCATGCTGGACTCCTCATTTTTTTTGATTTTGCAGGTTGCGGCGCATCTTGAGCGCAATTAGGTCAACGGCACGCACAGCGCCGCGTGTCTCTTGCTCGATTGCAAGGCAAACGCGCTCGTTTTTGCTGCCTTGGGCCAAGACGCGATTGAGAAAAGAGCGTTGAATTTTAAGGCGTTTGGCAAGTTCTGTAACTGAACAGTCGAAGGGGTAGCTGTGTCTACGCATTCCCCAATTGTATCTATTCCAAGTACGATGCATAGGGGAAAGAAACTTTTCTGTTTATGATATTTTTTGCTTCCATTTGTATCCATTCCAGATACAATCAAGCCAAGACATCAAAAAGGCGGCCACGCTAGCCGCCCGTTTTGCGAAAACAGTCAACCTTCCACCACGAAAGGAAACCGAGATGCCAATCTTACCCCAAAGAAAAGACACTTGCCAAGAGTGTCTTTCGCCGTTGACTCTGGAAATGGAGAAATTAGACGGCATTTGTGTCTGCTGTCTTTCCCAAAAATGGCCCAATTGCGAGGATGAAGCTGATGCAAGAGCAGAATTTTCCAATCCTGAACACTCAGAGCGCCAAGCATGCCTATCTGCTTGCTAAGCGCCTGAAATTGCGCCAGCAACTCGCAGAGCGCACGGAAGAGGCCACGATTTCTCTTCCTGCCACTGAGTTTTGGACCGAAGAAGACGCCGATGCCCTGATCAATTTTGAAAATTGGCTATCAGAGCAGCAAGGTGCCCGTAAACTACCCTTTCCAGAGGAATAAAATGGAACTCACGCACATTTCAGAAGTGCCGGCCAAAAACCCGGAAGTCGAAAAACTCAGCCAGGAAGCTCAGGGACTTTTAGAGAAAGCCAAGACAATCCTTGTTCGGAGCGCAGACGAGTATGCTCAGGCCGGCGCGGTCTTCGCGGCGATCAAACAGCGCCGAAAGGAAGTCGAAGCCGAGCGCAAAAAACGCACAGACCCCCTCAACCAATCCCTCAAACTGATCAATGCAGACTTCCGTGCCATCGATGAGACTTTGGAGGCCGCTGGAAGGCCCTATGAGGCTGGCATGTTGGCCTACAAAAAGCAGGAAGAGCAACAGCGCCGGGAGGCCGAGGAAGCGGCACGCAAAGAGCGCCTGCGCATCGAGGAGGAGGCCCGGAAGCAGGCCGCCGAGGAAATGGCCAAGCTTGAAGCAGCCAAGGAAGCCCAGAAGATCGCGCTGGAGAAGCTGGAAGCTGCCGAGAAGGCCACAGAGGAGTCTCAGAGCCCCCTAGCAGCTTACGTTGCCAAGGCCCAAGCCGAAAGGGCCGCGCTTGAGGCAGAGCAGGCTGGGCAGGAAATCTTGGATGCCAGGCAGTCAACTGAGAATGCACTGAGACATGCCGCTACCGCGCCCTTGGCGGTTACCGTCTTGGCCGAGCCCGCTGCCCGCGCCGCAGGGACCTCTTTTAGGACCGCCTGGAAATTTAGGATTGTTGACCCAGCCTTGATCCCGAGGGAATACTTGATCCCCAACGAGCAAATGCTTGGTGCACTGGCGCGGACAACCAAGGCCCCAAGCACTATCCCAGGAGTTGAATTTTATGCCGAACAATCCATTGGAGGCCGATAAAATGGCTGAGGAAACCACGCAAGTCAACACTTTCCAGCGTCATGAAGTCAAACTAGGCTTTGACACCAAGGAAGGCATGGACGCGCTATTGCGAGCAGCAAATGTGCTTTCTTCATCCTCTTTGGTCCCGGTCACATACCGAAAATATTTGGTTGATAAGGAGGGGAATTCAACAGAAAACCCAAACGGGCTGGCTAACTGTGCGGTTGCCCTCAATATGGCCACTCGCATGGGCGCAGATCCCTTAATGATTATGCAAAATATGCATGTTATTGAGGGAAGGCCATCTTGGAGTTCCACATTCATAATTGCATCAATTAATCAGTGTGGAAGGTTCTCACCATTGCGTTTTGAGCTTACAAAGCCGACCTCGGAGGTCGACGTTGAATATGTTTTTACGGCATGGGAAACCACTCCTGGAGGCAAAAACAGGCCAGTTGAAAAAACTGGGACTTTGAAGGTACGGCATCAGGAATGCTACGCATGGGCAATCGAAAAGGCCACAGGCGAGCGCGTCGAAGGCCCCAGGATTTCCATGCAAATGGCGATTGATGAGGGTTGGTTGCAGAAAAAAGGTAGTAAATGGAAAACCATGCAGGAAGTCATGTTACGCTATCGATCTGCCTCAATTTTTGGCAGGCTTTACGCTCCCGAATTACTAATGGGTTTGCACTCAGCAGAGGAAGTAAAGGACACGATAGACGCCGAAGTATTCGACGATTACGCGCCAGAGCCCATCAGAGGGCACGCCGCCCGCAATGCCCCATCCGCAAGCCCTGTGGTGGCCCAATGGCCTATCAAGTCCCAGGAAAAGTTTGACGAATTGATGGATCGGGCTTACCTGGAATTCAAAAAGGCTGGCCTTCAGGAGCATTGGCAACTGTTTGAAAGCAAGTGGAGGCCCCGGCGCAATACCGGGGATGATCTGGGGATCATCAAGGATCTCAGTGAGGAAATTGATTCATTTTTGCCCAAAGAAACCGCCAAAGAACCCGCCAAGTAAGCAGCAAATAGGAGCGGGTTAGCCTTTAATCCGCTCCTTTTTTTGGATAAAATCATGCCAAAATCCATAAATTTGTTCATAGAGGCTCAGATCCTTCTGGATAATGAGGATATAGACCGAATATCCTCTTATGATTGGGAAATGGACAAAGAAATCAATATATATACACGCATTGGGTTTGGTAAATTCACATTGGCTAGAATGGTTGTTCAATTTTACCATTCTATTGCAGATAATGAATGCGTTAAGCATATAAACGGGGACAGGTTTGATAATAGAAAGGCAAATCTGGCAATCGTCAAGAAGACCGTGGGTTCAGAGCCTGTTGAAGCACCTGCACCTGCCCCTGCCCCTGCCCCTGCCCAAGAAAACATGGAGCTTCCCAAATATGTTTACCTTAAAAATGGTAAATTTTGCGTTTATCAAAAGGTTGAGGGGAAAAGCAGGTATGTTTGCCAGAAAGACACGCTTGAAGAAGCTATCGCGGAAAGACTTTTGATCGAAAAACAGGAAGTAACACCAAGGAAAACGAAAGGGAGTATCGCATGACGGAACGCAAGGGTAATAAAATGTGGTGCAAAGTCAGAATAGATGTAGACCATGAAGAAAGAGTCGCGGATTCTAATCTTCAATTTTCACAACCATTAAACTCTTTTGGGTTATGCGTGTCTTTGGTGGAACTTGAAATACTATTGCAGCGCGCTATTAAAAAATTGGATATAAATCCAGAGCTAAAAGAATATTACTTAAAATTAAGGGCCGAAAGACTAGTTGATAACCAGCTTGAAGATACCAACCTGCTTGAAACCAGCCACTAACCAAAAGGAGCCACAATGAGCCGAGATGAAGAATTCGCAAAGCATAACCCTAAAAGGGTATTAACTGTCACGATTGACATTAACGACAAAAAAACTGTGCATGCACATACAAATTTTGATGAAACAGTCAACTTGACTGACATTTTTATTGCTGTAATAGAATTAGGTTATGCATATAAAAAACAGTTGGAACTTCTTGACGATCTTTTCAAGGAAAGTCCAAAACAACATGCAATTTTTAAAGCCATGCAGTTATTGAGAGAGATGAACGGAACAGAGGTCACTCAAGATGGAGAATAAACCAGAAATACTAACTGGAATTGATTGGCTTGTGATGAATCACGGCGGAATTTACTGTCAAAGATGCAAGCAAGTATTCCCCATAGAAAATATTCCGTTGGTATCTTTCCCTTGGCTTGTCAGAGGGATTCAGGAAGCCCACAAACTTTGCAAAGAAAGGCCCAAAAATGAATCTTGAAGAACTGAAAACGCTTGATAAGTGCGCCACACCCGCGCCGTGGTCCCTTTATGTCCCGGAATGGTCAGACTTGACCTTTGGAATTGACGATTCGCAGGGAAAGCCCATCGTCAAAAGCGAGGTCAGGACAAGCCCGAGCGGCATCCAGAGCGATGCCGATGCCCGGCTAATCGTTGCACTTCGGAATGCCCTTGCAGAGCTGCTTGAGCTTGCGGACAGGCCCGCCTTTGCAGAATGGAAGCCCTGGGGTACAGCGCCGAAACGTGGTCAGTTCCTGGCCTATTACGCGCCAGGAGACGCAATTTTTTGCGTCGAATCAGTCGAAACCGTGGAAGGCGAAAAGGGATGGATGGTTGTGGACACGGGCGAGGAGCTCGTAGCGTTCAAATCGGGGCTAACGCTTTGGACAGAGCTACCCGCAAAACCAACGGAAACAAAGAAGGTATTATCTATTTGGACAATCTATAACAAGCCAAAAGATTTTCCTAACGTTGTGGTGGCTAGGCTATGGAATGTTTCTTCAGCCGGAAAATTTGCGACAAATGAGATCAGAGTTGCCCCAACGCTTAAGGAGGTCAGGAGCTTATTACCTCCTGGTCTTTACAAAGTGCCAAGGGAAAAAGGGGATGATCCAACCATTATAGAGTCATGGATTTAACATGAAAGCCCCATTTAAAAGCAAACCCAAGATGGAAGGCTATTACGTATCAAACGTTACAGACACAAGCCTTACCATAACCGACATTGGCCCTTGGGACAAGTTCCCAACCGTGACGAATCGGATTGAGGAGGTAGTTGAGGAGCTGAAGGATTTATTGGAAGGCAAAAAGCTTTATGTCATTGATAGCGAAGGTAAGAAGGACAGGGTTTTGATCGAAAATGGTAAATTTGCGGGCTGGTATTATGGGGGTAATGAATGAAGTTGAAAAATATCGAATTCAAGGAGGTAGACGGGGAAGCGTTTCCAGCTGTGATCACGGTTGAAATCACCCTGGAAGAAGCCGTGTGGATTGGCAAGATTGCAGGCAAACAATCAGGAAATTCTTGCCACAATGACATTTACAACTGCCTAATCCCAAATGTTTTTAACAACTACTGGGAAAACGGGATCAAAGACGCCGATCCAGGGGTTGAGATTCCGCCGTTGAAATACGATTGATGGGATGGGGTGTCTTGGGCAATCCGTCCAAGGCACCCCATTTTGAGCCAAAATTCACGAAACCAAACACGGAGAAAAACACATGAAGCCAGAACTAAAAGCGAAACTTGAAGAACTAGCATCTAGCACTTGCTGGTCTGACAATTCAGATTTCGAAGTAGACAGCTATGCGGGCGGAAATTTTGATGACGCCTATTATGGAGGCGAACATGCCGGAAGGGTGCTTCTGGCGCGTGAAATTTTGGAGGATTTGAACTCATGATCAGCGAACAAAAAACCATGACCCTGGAAGAGTGGCAGGCCGAAGGAACGAGGCGCTTTGGCCCGCAGCAAAGGAAATGGAAATTCGTCTGTCCATCCTGCGGGCATGTGGCCGATTCATACGATTGGGAAACCGCAGGAGCGCCGGAAAACGCCGTGGCGTTCTCCTGTCTTGGGCGATGGAAGGGCGGAGATCCTAAAAAGACCTTCCATCGGTCTGGAGGTCCTTGCGATTATTCTGGAGGAGGTTTGTTACGCCTGAACCCGGTCAAAGTGCTGTTTGATGAAGGCAAAGAAATCTTCGTTTTTGAATTTGCAGACGAAGAAAGGGTGAAAAATGACTAATAGATTTAACGTCTTAACAGTGGCATTAGAGCGCGACATTCGCGAAGACGATGCCGAGGGTTTAATGGATGCTATTTCCAGACTGAAAGGGGTTATTTCGGTTTCTGGGAATGTATCTGATATTACCGCGTGGCTCTCAGAGGAGCGTGCCCGTAAAGACCTTGGCGACAAAATTTGGAACGTTATTTATCCAACGAGGAATTGATATGACTCTATCAACATTTATGGCCCTTGATACAGAGACCACGGGCATCGAAGCCCCGGAACACAAAGCGGTCGAAGTCGCGGCTGTGCTGGTCAAAAATGGCCAAATCATCGCCGCATTTACGACCTATCTTAACCCCGGCAGAGACATCCCGGCAGTTGCAAGCGGTGTCCACGGGCTGACCCTGGAGGACCTCCAAGACGCGCCAACGCTCGAGGAAACCCTCCCATGGCTCAATCAAATGGCATCCCAGGTTGACGCCCTGGTGGCCCACAATGCACCCTTTGACCGCTCAATGCTCCCAGGTTTGGTCGAAAAACCATGGATCGATACTTTGCGCCTGTCCCGACGATTGCAGCCGGAGCTGGAAAGCCACGCGAATCAGGCCCTTCGGTATGCCCTGAACTTGCGATGTCCAGAAGCTGATGGCATGCCCGCGCATCGCGCCCTGTCAGACGCATACGTGACGGCCCGGCTTCTCGTCCGTCTTCTCGCCGACGTCTTTCGAGACGCTACCTTCCCCCTGGACGCCGAAGCCCTCGCCTTGGAGATCTCCAAGCCCATGCTTTTGCCCGTCTGCGGGTTCGGTAAGCACAAGGGTATCCCATGGGCAAAGGTACCAAAAGACTATCTCCAGTGGCTTTTGCGGCAGACCGAGATAGACCAGGATGTCGCGTTCACGGCAAAACATTACCTTCAGGTATGATTGATTTTTTACTCGATTGGAGGAAGTATGGACACCAAAGAAATGCCGCGCTACCGGTGCCACAAGGAAGTGAGGGCTCTGAAAATAAAGCAAGTCATCCATAACGAATCAGACGGAAGCTGTAGGTTGGCGTTTGAAGACGAAGGATATGATCCTATTGCGGTCAATCACATGTTTATGCTGAAGCATGCTCCTAAGGCTGGCGGTTATTACGTGCTTTGCCAGGATGGCTATGCTTCTTGGTCTCCAGCCGAAGCTTTTGAGGCTGGCTACACCCGTCTAATATGAGCGTGGATATGAATCTTGCGAAGGTTACATAATGCACATTATCGAAAGCTGTAAAAAAATAATTATTTATAATGGCATTCGTCAAGTGCCCGTCAAATAGCTTAATGCATACTTTATTATACTTAATGCGTTATCAGCAAAAAATGAGGATTCAAGATTCAAAATCCCGCCATCTCCAGAGATGACGGGATTTTGACATTGCACATTTTTCTGGGCACCCACCCTACACCGGAAGCCCTGCCGAACTAACCCATACCTGGGGATCAATTGATTTCAACCAAATAGGTATCCCTAAAGTGGTATCAAAGACCGAAGCGCCTAAATCGGTAGCCGCATAGGTCAATGCGTTCCTTTCTGCTGTTGTGAAATAACCACCACTGACACCACCGGTAGTTTTTAACAGTCCACTATCTTTTAATGTGACTATGTTTTTATTGTTTAAAGTATTGGCTATTCTGATTTCATCAAGCGCAGTATCAAACGTTATAATTTTTCGTTTACTGTTGTCTTTTAGCCTTAATATTATTGCGATGCTTCCAGACGCAGCTTCAAAACAACACGAATTACCCCTAAACATAGTTTCATAAGCTGGTGTATTAAAATCCATACTACCGCTTTGGCCAATAGATAATTCTCCTGTTCCCCACATTGTTAATAATTGCCTTGAGTTGTTGCCAACATGCTGGAAAGACCAGCAATCAGTATAATTAAACAATGGGTCTGATATCAACTGCCAGTATGTTTTACCCTGATGTCTGGTAACTAATGATGTTGCCATATTAGGGTTAGTATACCCAGTGGAAAGGCCATTGCTCATTGAATGGAGGGCTAAACCTGGGTTTTGTGGCCCTGCAATTTCAATTTCTGTAACGGAATAACCACCCGCGTCCCTGGCTTCGCCATAATACCTAATTCCGCCTGATCCTGGTGATACAAACCCGACAGATAATGATGTTATAACACCACCGCCTGTATAAACACCGTTCCCTGTCACAGTAAGTGTTATCTCAGTTGCAGAGGTTACAATACCAAAATTTGTTCCATTTGGCGCAGTATTCCCTAAACACCCAGAAATAACAAGATAATATGAAGATCCCACCCTTAATCCATGCGCGCCAACAGTCAACACCACAGGGTTTGTATTTGTCGCAGCTGTGATAGATAATGTTGTTAATACATTTGTTAAATATGGCCTTTCGTCAATTATAACAATACTTTGCCCAATCCCCAAGCTAAGGATAGGCAATGAAAAGCTAGGGTCTGCTGACGAAGGAATTCTTATTGTTCCCCTGCCTGTTCCCAATAATATACTTGATATTGCTGTGTTAAGCTTCTCTAGATCTGTTGACCCTATGAAGTCGAATATTGTTACATCATCGGTATTTTTGCCGTGTTGCGTTCTTTCTATAGATCCATTCAATGGTGACTTTACACCAATTAGTGCATCACCTTTTGCAAGGTTTGATGTATTTGCAAGATCTAAACTAATTAATGATATAGATGCTAATAATTGCTTGTCCGAAGCATCAATATTGTCAACTGGCCATCCAGGCAACTGGATATCGTTGAAAGTCGTGAGATTGATTTTGTATGAAAGCCCACTGCCAAGACGGAAATCGGCACATCCATTTGAATCCAGAGATAGGGGATTAGCGAGCGGCGTTACCCCGTCAGCGGCATAAACGGGTTGAGGGGTGCTTGTCCCTGCCGCGTAGAAATAGACCTTTGCAGCGGGCAACGGGAAGCCATAAAGGAGCGGCTGGAATCTGAGTTGTGGGGGTAAGGTCGCGGCCATTTGGTCAAGCTCCTGCCGTATTCGGCAAAATTATTCAGATTCCTGAGACATTGCTTCTTTAAGATTCGAAGGCTTCGATTTTTGGGTGACAATCACCTTGGGCAAATCGTCCTGGATCAATTTCTGGAGTGCTGGTGATCCAGGGGACAAGGAAGACGCCTTCAAGAGGAAATCCTTCCCGGCCTTTGAGCCGGAAACCAAGTTGTATAGGCGGGACGCCCCAATGATCCCAGCTTCGCCCGCGATCACCGCTCCACTGTGCCCGGTAGCAGCCCCAGGGACCAGCCCAGCCAAACCCGTCAAAGCGCCCTTGATTGGTTTGACAATCTCGGCGTGCATGCCCGTGCTGGGGCTTTCGAGGAATTGACCTACACGCGGCATTTCCCGCGATACGTTTTTAAGACCTTCCAGCAGTTTCTGGTTTTCAGGAGTAACAAACCGTTGGATGGCTTCTTGATGCCTGTCGATTGCGCTCGCTAGCTTCATCGTGGAAAGCGGCACACCCGGCTTGACGTTTTTCAAAGCAGCCTGTTCAATTCTATGAAATATTTCTGCTTCAATTGCGCGGTGTCCCTTTTCGTCCATTGCGCCATAAGCAAAGTCTAAAAATCCTGGTTTTTTGCTGTCTAGAAGTTTCGTGATGGCTTCTTGGTCCTGGCCAATCTTCCCGGTCAAAAGACGTGCTTCCAGGCGTGTGCCTTCCCACCTTGGGCGCTGGTTTGGATCAATAGGGAAAACCTCTTTGGCGTAACGCTGATTTGTCTTTTTGTAAATATTAGACAGAAAACCACTTGGGTCAACAGTATTAAGCGTTGCGTGCATGTCCCTACCGATACCCCTGCTAATGTCACGGTCATATTTTGCCAATATTCGCGCTGATGGGTCATTCGGTTGAACATTCCCTAAATACTGCTTGGAATCCTGTATGAATTCAAGGTCTGCAAAGGTTCTTGCCCTTTCTGGATTTGCATATTCTTCCCTAGCCTCTCGCAGAATATCAGCAGCTTTTCTACTTTTACCTGAAGCATCTTTTATTGCATTATCATAGGCCTTTAACCCTTCTGTGTTTGGCGGTGGAGTATCACCAACGCTATCCCGGACAAAATCGTATACCCTGCCCCATTTTGATTTTGTTTCCTTGAGCTTACTGATAACGTCTTTGGTCATCTGTGAGCCCGTAGAATTGCTAGGATCAACATTCGCCTGAGTCTGCTTGACGCCCTCATCTAGACGCGCCTTGATTCCTTCCCCTGCGCTTTCGAGCTGTTTTGTCCTGCCTGAAAATGGAACGTATTCTGTGCTTTTTTCGATTCCAACCAAAATCGGCTTTCGCGTGGCCTCGCCCAGGGACATCTCAAGGGGGATAGGCTCTTGCGGTTCCCCGATCACGCCACTTTTAGGGGTTAACCCAACTTTACGCGCTTCCTCAGCCCTGGCCAACGCCGCCGCCCGTTCTGCCTCAGTTCCAAAAATTCGGCGTCCACCCGCCGTTACAGTCTTTGCCGCTGCTAGTCCGCTGGGGATCAGGGCACCATATTTTGCCCCCTGTTTGATGTTTTTCTTCTGCTCTTCTTCGTAATCGGTCCCTGGGGGGGTCGGAACGGGTTGGATAGCCCCATAGCCTGCCCCAGTTGCGGCACCCTCGGCAATTCCAAGCCCGAGCCTACCTACGGCGGGCAAAGCTTTAGCTACAGCCGCAGGTGCGCGCACGGAAAGTGATCCAGGAGATACCGCAGTTGCAATCTCACCCAATGCCCGCCCCACATCGGGACGGTCCGAGCTGAGGCGTACGTTTTGCTGATAATCCAGTTCCCGCAAAGTTGTCAGCGCGTCAACAAGGTCCACTTCGGATTTTGGCAACCCAACCTTCCCAAGGAGGTGAGCACCAGCCTGCTTTATTCCTTGCCCTGCTTGGCCAAGCCCGTGAATCAACCCCGGAATGGTGACACCTTGCGAAGTCCCGTGACCTGTTATCTCTGCCACAGGCCCACCCATAGCCGCCCATATACCATTTGGATCAGTCAAACTTGATTTGATCATTCCAGGCTTGTATGTCTTGGCCTTCATTGCTGAAGCGGCCTTTTCCGGTCCCACAATCTGTTCCAGGATGGCCTTATCGTCTGGAAGCGAGATCAAGGCGGGTTTCTTCTCCACAGGGTCTAGAAGCCGCCCTGTGCGGTCATACCACCCCGGCTTTTCTCCTTCCGGTAGCCCCTTCGTTTGGTCAAACCAGGCCCCCCCATCAGGACGCTTTACCGTGAGCTGTCCATTTTTGAGGCGGTACCATTTGAGCGGGGTTTCGTCTGGTGCTTTTTCCCCACTAGCGTAATACCACCCTGGCTTTTCGTCCAAAGGCAGGCCCTTTGTGTGGTCGAACCACACAGCCTGATCTGCCCTCTTGACTGTAGGCGCTTCGTTTGTGAGGGTATGGGGGATCGTTGCCAGCTCTTGAGGTTCGGGTTGGTCTGCCATGGGCACCTCAGAAGAGACTTTTCACACTGTTTGAGATCACGGGCTTGGTTGGTGCTGGTTTTTTGTTTGGAGACGGCTTTACAGCAGCGGGAGCGGCTTCGGTTGGTTCTTCTGACTCTTCGCCACCATATTCCGCTGGTCTACCCCTTTCGAGCCCCGCCTTGCGTTGCTTTTCCCATGATTTCCTTTGACCTTCCACCAAGGTTTCAAGCGTGGTAATTGCGCCTTTTGCTTGTTTTGGAGAAGCAAACATTGGAAGCAGATTCGCTAATTCTTGGCGTTCATGCATGGAACCATTTCCACCAGCAAGATACTTTCCAACTTCAGAAGATAATACTTGCCCAATAAGATTATAATTGTTAGCCTTATCATCGCCAAGCATTATATTATATTTGTTTAGTATATTATTTGCAGACTGAATATCATTATTATCAAGTAAAGATATAGCTTTTTTGAAAGTCTTTGCATGATGCAATATCGTATCTTGCTGTCTAAATGCATCGGCACCTTTGCCAATTGAATAGTACTTCATTGCGGCCTGTCTTGTTGGAAATGTAGATGCATCAAAACCTTCACCAGTATCAGCCATAGTTATGGCGTCAGCCCTTGCAGCAAGCCTAAGATTCCTTGTTTTGTTCCTTGATATGGGAGGAACAGACATTTTCCCCTTGGCAATCAACTGCGCGATGCGCTCTTCTCCTGGATCTTCCAGGGGTTTGGACACATCCCCTATGGATTCTTCAGGCTTATCCTTTTCCGTCAAGCTATTTGCCCTTTCGGCGTCAGCCTGTTCTTTCGTGATTATTCTTCGCTTTTCATCTGTGTTTATGCGCCCTGTTTCAGTCAGAGGCTTGTTTTCTTCCAGCCAGTTAAGAGTATTCTTTGAATTGTCAATATAATCTTGTAAAATTGGCCTAATATTAGTTGACCTCTCAATTTCTGGTAATTCCCTTTCAATCTTTTTCTTTGCATGTTCCTTCATCATTTTCATGATAGGTCCATCATTTTCATTATCTTGCAAATATTTGAAAATTAATGGCGTGACATTTTGCCAATATACTTTAGCATCCCTGTCTGACATTTTAGACATAGCAACGCGGGCTTGATTTCCAATGAATTCAGAGCTTTCTTGAATATGTTTTTTCTCCGCATCATTAAGCTGAGAAACAACCTTGCCAAAAGCCTCTTTTGCTTGTGCTGTTGATTTTATGGTATCGGCAACAGTCTTCGCTTCATCGAATCTGCCTTGTTTAACCAGAGTATTCATAGCATCCTCTGGATTTTTTGCCTGAAGATACGTGTTTTTCAATGCCATTGCATTAGCCAAACTTTGCTGTTTTTTCTGCAAATCAAAAGCATTTGATTGAGTTGCTTGATTCAAATAATTCAACTGTGCAATGCCTTTTTGCTGTTCAACCCAGTCAGGCATCGGCTCTGTAGGCTTATTTGCCAAGTTATAAACTGATGCGAAGTCTACCATATCACCACCCACCAACAGGAGAAACAGCCGCAGGTTCCGAGATAACTTCCGTTCCGCCATTGGCAGAGCCATAAAGGTTTCCGCCCCATGGATTCTGATTTGTTGTGCCGGGACTGCCGCCGCCGCCCTTATACATTTGCATGAACCCCTTCAGCCCCTGATTAAGAGCCCCAGACCATGCGTTACCCTGCGCCAAGGCCGCAGCGGATTGGCCTGCGCCATAATTCATGTAGTTTTGCCCCATGGCACCCGCAAGCGCCGTCCCACTTGCCCCAATTTGCCCGTTTGCGGTCTGGCCGATCCCAGCAAGCCCGGCAAGCTGGTTGTATCGATTGGTTCGATCCATCCAGTATCGGTTAAAGGAGTTGTTGTATTCGTTGCTGGCATAATCCTGTCCGTATCGCTCAATCGCCTTCCTCCCGGCCCCGCCCATCAAGCTACCCCTGGCCGCAGCTCCGCGCTCAAGCGCCTTCTGGCCTTCTGATAGCCGGAATTGGTAACCAGGGTCTTGGGTGAAATCCGCCATTGTGAAGCCCTTGTTCCACTCACCGGAAGGCCCTATCAGCCCTTCGATCTGGCCCAGTGCCCCAGCCCCAGCCTTTCGCCATGGTGCAACGTCTTCGCGTTGCTGCTGGTACATGTCCCATTGGAGCCTGTTGGCTTCTGACATTGCTTGTTTTTGAGCATCCGAGGCTTTATCAACGGCGCTTTTATTGATTAAAGCGCCACCAACAGCCCCGACAACGACGGCACCCGCTACCCAGTAAGCCATTATTCATTCTCCGGTTTAAATCCAGGTTTATTAGGAGTGATTAACTCTTTCTCCATTTGCTCATGCGTAGTATTTCCATTTGGATTTGGATGTGCAGAGAAAAACCATGTATCCTCATGGGCGAATAAAAACGGCTTTGTATTGGCTTTAACCACTGTCATTATTGGTCTATCTGTGGCGTCATATGTTATTTGTCCATTCTCGGTAACAAAGGTAACTTTACCCCTTGCTATGATCAAAAGATCATCATTGGCATGGAGTTTACCAGTCAAAATTGTTCCGGCGGGTTGGAACATTGACCTTCCATAGATGCTATTGACAAAAACATGCTCATTTTCAAAACCTATTTTTTCGGGATACTGGTCTATCGCGGTCTCCATTGCATAAATAGCGTCTCTTATCTCATCTGGAGAATATTCAACAGCACCAAACCCGGCTTGTGAAACACGGTGAACTATCATTAGACAATCTCCACACCAGAAACCCGGATTGACACCACCGCAGACGTCGACGCAAGCGCCTGGATCGTTCCACCCACCTCTAGAAGATGCGCCGCAGCATCCGAGATATCTGCGGTATACCCTGCCGCAATTGGGAGTGCCTTGATAAGCATGTTTGTCGAAGTTGCACTTTGACCCTCAGCAACAAGATGTATTGTTACCGTCCTGGCTACTGTGTCATTATTAACGCACGTCATCTTTTGAATTAGTGCTTTTGTTGATGCCGGTACTGTATACAAAACCACTGCCGCAGTGGTAAGCATTGTGCTAGGAACAAGAGCCTTCGCTTTTACAGTCATTTCATACCCTTATGCTTGAGTCCATGCGGTTATTATACCATCTTTTATTGTAACAGTATTGAGCACAGTAACAGCACCTCCAGAAGAAGATGCAGCGTAGAATGTCCTTGTAGCCGTTAATCCGGATGTTCCATCTGAAGATTGATAAGAGGCTTTTACTGGTGTTCCAAATGTTGCAAGTGATCCACTGAGGGTTAGGCAGTCAACTGGAGTGCCAGCCGTGCGTGTCCTTAACTTGATCAATGCCAAAGCGTTATTATATGTAGAATCAATATATAGAGTTGTATTGCCTGTTTGGGCATCCATCCCAATCCGGCACCTATACGCCTCAGTGCTTCCCAGCAATATTTCGCCGTTAAGCGCCGATGCTACAGAATTCGCGTAACCCTGCAAGAGCAATTGCCCCGCAGTGGTGTG
>Ga0213917_1000078_pt1 | contig 25446 bp, 29 predicted proteins | sample McNCre117MG_FD_161051 | JGI IMG/M metagenome (GOLD analysis project Ga0213917, IMG submission 161051) | Freshwater microbial communities from McNutts Creek, Athens, Georgia, United States - 1-17 MG | ecosystem: Environmental > Aquatic > Freshwater > Creek | place: USA: Georgia | collected... | reverse complement strand
AGTTTCATAGGTTTTATTTTAAACAAACCCAAAGGTTTGAGGATTATACATTTTTTTATTTTGCTTATTAAAATTGATGTTTAACCAAAACTCTCTATTATCTACACCCCAGCCATCATAGGAATCGGTAAAATCAATACCATTTGCAGCATATTTAATTTTAATTCTACCTAATTCACGCCCAAACCACACTTTTCCATTAATATCTAATGGGGATGCTTTAACAGTTGTAACATTTGTTCCGGCTGCCATCTTTTGTATAGCATTACCACTATCCGGGCCATAAAAAAGAGCATAAGGATAATTCGAATAATTACTTGGGATACTTGATGTACTAAATCCTAATATACCAAAATTAGAATCTGTCAGGTTTGGAAGATCAAATATAATATGCCCATCTGTATTTGCTGGTAACCTTAAACTTGATCCAGCATACGAACTCCAATCTGCAAGAATTCCTGTATAGAAGTTTTCTACTTTACTATAACCTGTAAAAACTCTATTTGTAAATAGATCTGTGTTTGTAAAAAACTTTATTTTATTTTTAATGGTATTATATAATTTGTCATGACCGGACTGTTTTGGATGGATACCATCCGTATCCATATCACTAGCTAATAAAACTTTCGATCCGGTAATTTTTTCAATAGGATACCCAATAGCTTTATATTCATTCGTTACATCATTGATGATTGTTGATATTCTATCTATTTCCGCATTTAATGCCCCCCTAGCAGCTACTGGAGAGGTAAAATATATAGGGCTAATTAAAATTGCCGGATTAACTATTTCAGGTAAAGTTAAATCACACATATAACAAAATACAATAATTCCATTTGTTACAATTTCAATTGCATGAGACACATCAGAAAGTTCAAATATATTAACCATCCAAGGACATCTATGATGTATGTCTACAATATCTCCAATACCATCTGTTTTATTATTAAGAGTATCGTTATTAATGATAGTAATTCCATCAACTATGATGGAGTAATTGCCATATCCGATAGTACCGTCATCCCCAACAAAACAAAAAGAAAAATTTTTCCCCTTTGCAGTAATGGTTAATCTATGTTCAGATGTGTCATTTGTAATAAGTGCACTATCACACTTCCCGGCCATATTTAATGATGATCCAATAAAACTATTCCAAGTTCCTGTTTTTGTAAATTCTGTTGTATTTGGATAATAAAATTTATTTCCGAAATTATTTGATAAAATAATTCTATGGCCCGCTTTTATTTTGTTTTCAAGTCCTTCTATAGATGCCGAATAAGTATTATTATTACGAACATCGTTATAACCTATAAATGATGTTAATAAACCTTGTTTTGCAGAAGGTAAGTTAACATGCGTCTGATTTATAGCATTAAAAATGCCAGAACCCCCAGCTGAATAATTACCCAAAACTCCGCCAATGTAATTTCTTAATTGGGCTACATATCCAGTAGTTCCCCAATCTGTAGCGTTTTGGCCAGATGTTATAGAGTCCCCTAATACATATAAATATCCTATTTGTAATACGTCTAAAGTATTGACAACTATTTTTTTAAGACTCATTAACATAGAAAATATCATATAGCTCCTTTTTTAATTTTAATGTGATCAATATGGTAAGTATTAACCCCAGTTGATGAATATATATGAGCATAAAGATTTCCGGTGGATGAAATTAAGGAAGTATAATACAATGTATATGTAACATCATCTGTCGATGTATAGTATTTTACCACAGTTCCACTTCTTTCCACTTTAAAATACATTCCACTAGCTGCATTTGTACCCCCCAAATGAGAATTAGAACCAGATTCCTGGACTATTAATGCTGAACTTCCTCCAAAGTATCCTAATGAATAAGAAACAGTTGCGTCATCTGTAAATGATCTGTAATTTAATCCTAAATAAAAACCTGTGTTTATTGGAGTTAATATAGGCAGTCTAAATTTAACGTAACCGTCTCCAGTTAAATAATCAACTTGAGATACTGCAGATCCAGCCAAATCATTATTTTTTGCTAATTCAGAAGAATTAACTTGAGTATAAAAAGTTTCATAACCTGTTTTCCAAGTTATATCAGTTTCAGCAATTGCAGCAGTTTGTATTTGATTTGTTGCTACACTTCGTACTGCTAATCCCGGACTAGTTCCAGTTGTTGCCGTTGGAGTTATATCAACTTTGATATATTTTCCAACATCACCACTTTGAATAACATAGGTACTGTTTGTTGCACCTGAAATATTTGTATAGGTACCTCCAACAGTTGCACAAATTAACCATTGATAAGTTGGGGTTCCTTCTGCGTCTCCGTCGGCATCAGAATAAGTACCTTTAACCGCCGTTAATGTTTGTCCTTCTGTTGCCGTACCGGTAATTGTTGCACCTGAATAAACTGGAGCAGCATTAGCAGGAATTGAAGTTCCTGAACTTGCAACCGGAGTGCCTGGACTTGTACCTACAGAAGCCACTGGGGTAATTTCAAATTTAATCGTATGCCCTTGGTCTGCTAAAACAATAACATGAGTTAATCCTGTCGCCCCACTTATTGCAACGTCATCACGTAACCAACGGAAAGTTGAAGTTCCTTCGGCGTTTGATTCATTATCTGTATAAGTATAATGTCCGGTTAAAGTCGCTCCTAATATTGTCGATCCTGTAATACTAACAGCGGAAGCAACTGGAGCCTGATTAACGCTTAATAAAACGCTTACCTCTGCGCTTGGATTAGAATCTAATGTTGTAGTCCCATTTCCCTTTGCAATAACTTCAATGTAAATTCTTTGGCCAGCTGTTGCGGTTATGTCTACAGTTGCAACGTCCTGAGCTAAATCATTATAAGATCTGTATGATCCTGAGTCTATTTTATAACGATAAGAATAACCAGCATTTCCTGAAACATTACTCCATGTAAAACGACCCGTAGTTGCATTATATTGTGAAGCTGTAACCGTACCCATAACCAATTGTACTGGTTGTTGATTTGGGATTGCTACATTTAATTTAATCAGAAAAAATTGCCATACCGAATTAAACGAACCTACTAAAGTAAAATATCCAACAGTATTATCATATTCATTTACAATTATCGCGGCTTCACTTGGTAAGGTTATTGCTGATCCATCAGTAATTAAATTGACCTGGAAATCAGTTTGCGCTCCGTAGGTTGTTGAAGGTAATGCGATAACTAAAACGCCTGATTGAGTATAATCCAAAAAAGACGTAGGGCTTTTAGTTAAAGTAATGTTTAAAGGGTCAAATGTTTGGTTTTGAAGTCCTTTGTCTTGCTTACCTGAAATTAGACTATAAACCTCAGTAAACATAGTATTTAAATATCCTCTGATTACCGACCAATCTAACCTAATTCCTGGAATATCTATTCTTGCCATTGCTTTTTATTTAATCTTGTAAAAATAATCCATCTTGTAAAAAATCGCCGTCAGCTAATGAAGTAAACGTGTCGGTTACATTCTGCGCAAACTGTCCCCAGATAACCATTGGATCAGTCGTTACATTTCCAATTTTAATATCTAATAAATACTTAGCCATTTAAAGTATGTTCTAAAATTTGATACTTAATATCTTCGCCCGAGCTATCGCGTTTTAAATCGGTTAATGAGTTATCGGTTTGGCTTAAATAAACCTCGACAGTTGCAAAGCCAACTTTCATTAACCGGCTTTGTTCTGATTGAACGGTAAAGGTTGCAGTTTGTGGAGTAGGAAAAGTTAATGTTACCTGTCCAGTTCCTGGCACTTTTGCACCTTCAGCAACAAAACGCGGATCAGTTCCAGTTCTGATTAATACCTGGGCAAGTGCGCTTATATCAATTGGGCTTGTTTTCTCGATATCCGTTTCGAGATAGAGAGGGCCAATTGTTATTGGGATATCATCACCTTGGTAATATGTTTCGATTTTTGTCATTCTGGAACTTTTTCAATGTAAACTTTAAAATCTGTAATATTTGGATTTCGACTAGCTGTTAGATTGGTTATTCGAATGCTTATCCAAGTATTAGCAGCCATGCTTTTTTTATACCACATAAAGTTTTGGGACTGGCCATTCCCCGTACCAGCTGAATTTATAATCCATCTTCCCAAACTTGTTGCATTTGGTGAATTATTAGTGTATAATCTAATCCTTAATTTATCATTTGCGTTTGAAGTAGTTGCAGATAACCAGCAATGTATTTTATAATCACCAGCATATTGAACTTTTAACGAATCGCCTCTAATTATAATTCCTAAAGTATCGTGAACAGCAAAAACACCTGTATTTATTTTTGTGTATAAATTTTGAGTAACTATTGGTGTATAGTTAATTGAATCCGATGAGCCAACAGCATGACAAAATTTATATGTCAGCAATCCGGAAAATGACACATTACCACTTGCATGAATAGAAGGGGATTCTAAATTAATTATTTGGGTAGAATTAATTGTAATGTTGTCAGAATTCATCCCTATTCCATTATGTTGATTTGTGCTATATATAAATGATGATCCTTCAGAATCGTTTAATCCAAACAACCCAGCTTCACGAGTCATAATTTGATATTCCTGATTAGATGGAAGTATTATAGTTTTAATTGTATCTGTCGATCCTGAGCCGCCGCCTAATAAATGGCCTTGGGAATAGACGGGTTTGTCGAAAGAGAAAGCGTTCTTTTTTGTGGTAAAGGTTAAAGAATCTTTTTTAAGCTTAATTTCAGCTGAATCTAAAAAAGCAGGATAAGGAGAAATTTTTAAACTACCTGTAATCCTTAAATTACCGGTGGTTAAGTCCGGTTTCTTTTGCGCTTGCGCTAAAAATGGTATAAAAAGAAGTAGTAAAAAAAGTTTTTTCATACAGAAAAGTTTTGTAAATATACAATTTTATGTCAAAATATTAGTACGTAATGATAAAGTAATTGAAACTGTGCCACCGGAAACGGAAAAATAAAGCGATTGAGCAGCATTGAACGACTGTCCAATAAAATTGTTATCATCGGTTCCTATTACGATTGATTTTTGTTGAATGTATTCTTCGCCCCCAGAAGTTGACCCTACTTTTATAACCGGACTCCCAGCAGTTGCCCTAAAGTCTATTGATTCAAGCTTTACATTTATTGGCAAGGTTTGAATATAATCAGCAGCGGTAGACTTTCGGATCATTGAAATATTACCCTGTTGATCGCGTAAATCATTAAGACCTGAAATAACATCGTTCATTAAGTCTTGATAAGAAATCCTCTTATCCAACCAACCTCCTAAACCATCTGGAATTATGGTATAATAATACGCCCCATTGGTTACTTTTGTTAAAAGTCTACTATATAGATTTGGCATAGTAATAATTATTATTGGTTTGACTTAATGAGACTACAATATTAACCAAGTCCGATCCATCTATAGGCTCTATCGTTGGAGGTTCAGTTGTTTGGTAAGTAACGCCATTTACCGTTAACTGATCACATGCAAAAATCATATTTACATGATCAACTAAAGTATAATGAATATCATTTATTTGCAAAGATGTTAACCTAATTGGGGTTGATCGTAACTTTGTAATATTGCCACGGTCGCTTTCGAGTGCCGAAATATCATTTTTAGGAGCCGAAATTAATAATTGTCCAGATAAATATTGGGTAAAAGTAAAATTATCAAAAATACATCCATAGTCATTTTGACTATTTGAGCATTTAATTTCAATGAATCGCTTACGTTGTTGAATATCATCAGTAACCACAAATGTATCCGAGGTATATCCATCTGTAAATTGTAAATAATAGGTTCCTATAGTTAAACTTAAAGTATACTTTAAAAAATTATTTCCTTGCCATCCGGCAGGTGTGATAATAGCAGGGTTTATAGTACTATTTAAATCGTAGCTTTCAGTAACCTCATTATACTTATACACTTTCAATCCAGTTGAATCACCTTCAATTGTTTCAAATTGCAAAATCAAATCCTTACCTGATAACCATTCTTTATAGTAAGGCGAAGGCCAAACGCCATCAATATTTTGAATACGCTGAGTTATATTGTCAATATTAGGCCAGGTATTTTGATAATCTGGTTGAGTATCAAAAAATCGAATAGGGTTTAAAATTGGACAATTCATCAGCTATTAAGTGTAAAATTTGTACCATCCATAAATTCAAAGTTACTATCATCCATAAATTCAAACGGAATATTTGTATCTATTTCTTTTGCAATTAGTTCGTAAGTAGCATCTTTATTATAATCGCCACTTTGAACATTATTTAAATAGCCTGTATAATGTACTTTGTTGAATGTAAAAGTAATATATCCATGCGGATTAGTGTTAAGAATCTGTATTTTTTCAGCATCAATAAATGATTTAAAATTATAAAGTTCTGGGCGGAATAAAGCAGATTCATTTAAAACGCTAACCGGTATATCTGAAAACTCGCTAACTCCATCGTAAGACATAGCGCAAACCTTTGAGCTGGTCTGATACTTAATAGGGTCGTTGTTTTTAAATAAACAAGCTTTTAATACATTAGCCCACCGAATAATATTTTGACGAGGGGTTAGCATGGTGTTGTAATACTTTTGAATGCCAGAGAATCCAGTAATAGCTGAGTTTAAAACAGGCTTTTCACCGTCAGTCCGAACGATGTAAATATTATTATCTTGTTTGGTGTCAAGTGAATCATTATTAGCCCACGGTTGCCGTCTGGCTAATTCCATACCAACCGAATCCCAATTGTATTTTGACCGAATGTCTTTAGTCTCTTTTACCGGCGCACTCAATGAATCTTCACGCTGTACATTGAATTCATAAGCCCCTTGTAAATTCCAATAGTCACCTTTATTTTCAAAACCTCCGGTAAGTTTAGAAAAATAGGCTTGGGACATGGCAGTTATTTTTAACTCTCGCACGTCTCCTAAATCAAACATAAAGTAATTTGCCTGAAAAAATTGATCTTTTTTCTCGATGTAAAAACGATCATTAACGCGATTATAGCCTAACCCAAGATTGTAAACAGAATCAAACGATTTAAATAAATCTCTAATATTTACCGGGAAGGTAGGGCTTGGGAATTTGCGTATTAAATAACCTGTAGTGATAGCATCTTGAGACCCTTCACCATTATCCGAATAGGTTAAAAACTCTGAGTCTGTTCTTCCAAAGAAATCACTTTCAAAAAGTTTATAAATATCTTGTTCAGATGTAGCCAATTGAATAAGTCTTGTAAATGCTTCGTGAGGGAATATGCAATTAACAGTTGTTTCAGGCGGTGCAATAAAGTTTTCCTGAAATTCTAATATAAAGCTTCCACTTGCTGTAATGTTTGCGTCATTGTCAGCTAATGGGTTAATAAAAAAATATGTTTCAGCTATCTCTACATAACCACCAGCTGGAATGGTTTGATAAAGACTTATATCAATATTTGCGTTTGTGGTATCTTCGTTAAAAAACTTATTCTCTCCAGGTTCGGCATTTACAACCATTAATCCAACGCTAAAAGAATACTGAATACCCATAAAACCACCAGGAAAAAGTAAATTTCCATCAGTGTCATAATAATTAATAAGTGTTGACATTAATAATGAAGCACTATAGCCACCTGTTGAAGCGTCTGCATTCCCATGGCACCCAATTCTACCACTTAAATGTAAATTTAATTCTACTGGGAATTCGGTCGAGTTGGTGTAAATAGTAGTAGTTCCGAATGTTATTCTATCGCCTATTCCATTTTTGTAAAAACTAGGATTTATCAATGGTGACAATGCAGAAGACATTCCTTCTGGCAAATGAACCGTATCATTAATATAACAAGCAGCCGAAGCATTTAAAATTATATCAATTGGGGTTAATTTGATAGTTTTTTGATTGACAAAATCCTGCATTACAACATTGTCAGCACTGATATTTTTTAGAATATCAAAATCAATGGTGTCCCTACTAATAAACCGTTGCATCTTGGAGCTTTCCATGGTTGCAATGCTTATTGTATCGCGGTTAATTGTCCATTGACCTGGGGTAAAGTTTAAAACACCTTGGTAGAATAATTCAAAGGCGTTATTTGCGTGGTTCCGTTTATTGATTATTATTTCTACGTTGGCTTTTATTCCTTCTGTATTATAAGCATTAAGGATAAATTTGCCACCTCCGCCGGTTCTGAATGCAAAATCTAAGGTAAGTGTTAGGCTTCTTAATAGAGAGTAATAAAATTCATTCCGGATAAATTGAACACCAATTTTTTCAATATTACCTGGCAAGATAACCAAAGTTTCCTGTTCTGAACCGTATTTTAATATGACTTGATATTCTGCCATTAGCAACGAAAATATTTGTTTTCAAATTCAATACGCTCATTCACTTTTTCTTGGGTATATTTCCAACCGCCGGGAGTTATATTTAAATTTTTTTCAGTCTTATTCGATAAAGCTGCCCGCGTTTTGCGCTGTTCTTTTATAAGCTCATCCCATTTTTGAACAGTTGAGCCGCCTTGCAATTCTCGAATCGTTTCATTGTGAGTTAATATATCCGTTCCTTTTGGCAATAACATTTTAGTTGCTACATCTGGAGTTAAAAAGACTTGACCGTTTGGAAGTTTAGCCATTTCAAAGCCAGCATCACCAACAATTGCCTCACCTCCCGCAAATCCTTTCACGCCTTTTGCAAATTTTGGTATAGGCTTTGCGGCTATTGCTGCAATTTGCATGGCACCTAAAGCGGTTATCCATGGGATTAAAGCAGGTGTAGAAAGTGCCTTCGTTATTGCCATGGCAGTATTAATACCAGCATTAAAAATTGCTTGTAGCTTATCCGATACCGCTTGTTTCCTTTTTATTATAGCCTCTTTAGCCGCATATTCTTTCTCAATACGTTCTTTTGCTTTAGCATTATCGCCGGCAGCAGCAATCTTTTTATTTTTTTCATCTTCTAAGGCCGAAAGCTCCCGATCTCTTAAAGTACTTCCAAATTCAAATACTCCATTAGCTAATTCAACTTGTACCTTTTGCTTTTCTTCTGTTAGCTTAGCGAGTTCTTCTTTGCTTTTTTTCTCTTTCTCATCATTTGCGAGTTGTACTTTTGTAGTATTGTCTTTTAGTTCAATAAGCTTATCTTGTAGTTGTTTTTCTAAAGCAAGCTTTTGATCTGGCAAAAGATTAGCAATCTTTAATTCATCCTGAACTAATTTAATTTGAATGTCTAAAATTTCCTTAGAAAATTGTTGTTCATTGGTAATACCTGTTAAATACCTTTCTTTGGCCGCCTGGGTTTCTATATCAGCTTGCTTTTCAAGATTTTTAACATCTTCATCGTACATAGACTTTTTTAAAGCTTTTAACTTATCGATATTATCACTTTCGGCTTTTATCCTGTCTAGTTTTGATCCTAATTTAGATTTATTAGTATTATAATCCATTTCGATTGCCAAAATAGCCTGTTGATATTGAGCTTCAGAAATCAATCCTTTATCAAAATTTTTCTTTTCAGCTAATTTTTGATCCTCGAAGTTAGTTTCAAGTAGTTTTAATTGACGCTCTAACGCTTTCTTAGCCTCATCTTCACGTCTTTTCAATTCATCCCTATACTCTTTTTCTGATTGTTTCTCAAGTTTTTCTAATTCATCTTGCTTTGTTTTTTCTAATTGCAATTCAAGATTTTGAGCATCTAATTGAGCTTTAAAAAGTTCCTCTTTAGCTTCTTTTAATCGCTTTGTTTGTTCCTCAGAAGCGGCTCCCATCCAAAATAATTTATCCAACTTTTCGATTTCTTCTTCTAAAGAGTCTTGCAATCTATCATTTGCCTCAATTTGAGCCTCTACTTTTTCAACAGCATTTTGTCCGAGTAATTCTTCACGTTTTGCAAGATATTCGTCAATGTCAGCTATATTTTTTTTATTATCTGCTAACTCTTTAAGTTCAGCATTTAATTTATTGATTTCTTTTGTTTCTTCGCCTGTTCTTAAGATTAAATAGGTAATTCCAGCAGCTAACAATCCAATACCAGCGATAATTAAAACTAAAGGGCAAGCTAATAAAGCAGTATTGTAAGCCCATTGTGCAGCGGCCAAAGCTTTTGTACTTAAACTTGCCTCACCTTGCATAGTTGCTTTTGCCGCTTCCGCTCTTGTTGAAGCAAGAGTAACATTTATATTTAAAAGTTTTGCAACTGAATCATAAACAGTGGCAGCAGTATCTTTAATTCTTAAAAAAGTGGTTTGAAGTATTCTTTGTTCTAAAGTATCTTGTATTTCAGCTAATGCCTGAGAAACAGCAATTAATCCAACTATATTTTTTTGTAATGGCTCCAAGGCCTTACTTTCAATACCTAAGGCAGTTAACGACCCAACAACAGCTTCAATTCCTGCCACAAAGAATTTTAATGAACCAGCCGCTAAAACGCCAAAATCTTCCCCCATTGCTTTGGCAGCCATTTTAGCGTCTTTCATTTCTTTCATAAGAGTTCCCATCTTATGATTAATAGCCTCTATTTCAGCCAATGATTTTCCAGCCAATGACGTATTGCGCAAAGCTACCAACTCTTTACGCATTGCCCCAATATTAAGAATAGCTCCCTCTAATGATTCAGCATAAGCCCCTACATTTCCTTTTTGTTTTTCTAATGCAGATGTATTTTCTCTAATAACTGCATTGTTCGCATTTATCTTTGCATTAAATGCGTCTATTTTAGCTCTACCTTCATCTGTTGATGTTGTGACTTTATTTCTTTCAGCAGTTAATTTTTTATTTTCCGCTGTCAATCTAGCAATAGAATCAGATTCAGCATTTTGAAGAGTAATTGATTCTTTAATTTTTTTATTTTGCACTTCTCTCGCTTGGGCAACTACTAGTAATTTTTTTGCCTCTTCACTTCGTTCCGCTCTTGCCTTTGCTAATATATTAATCGTTTGTTCTTCAATTTTTTGAACTTCCCTTTCTGATTTAGCTAAAATGTCAAGATTATTATTTACTTTATTAATATTATCGGCTGTTTCTTTTTGACTTGTAGCACCTTTAGTTAAACTATCGTTAAGAATTTTACTTGCAGCCGACACCCCACCAATTGTAGTTACTATTTTATTTAAAGCAACTTCAATTTCAGCTAATTCCCTTTTTACATCAGGACTTATAATATCACTTGCTTGTAGAATATTTCCGGCCATTCATTTGTTTTTTAATTGCTTCTGATTTTCTTTCAATAGATTGGATCATTTTAACCCATTTAGCCACAGTTATTTTGTCAAAATCCAACTGTACATAATTCGATCCTATGTTATTTTCGACATAAACAGCTAATTCCTCAAACTCTATTTTATCTTGAGTAGGTACATTTTTACGAATCGCTTCAATGTTTAAGCGTGTTCTTTCTTGGTTAATAATAATAAGTAAGCGATTTAATGAAGCTGGAGAGTTATCAAGAAGGTTTATTTTCCAATATTTAAGGTCTTCTAAAGCTACCTCTGGCCGCATCTCTAAAAGATAATAACAGGCCATAAGACCATTTAACCGGTTAACCTTGCCAGTATCCGAACTTACTTTTCGTAATGCTTGGGTATAAGCAAAGTTGTTTGTAAGCTCTTCGTATTCCCGTAAAATTGATTCCCAAATATCAAACAGTTTCGCTTGGGGGTACGTGATAAACTTCTCCGTCGGCAGCAGAAATGACAGGTTTTGACTCGACATTATCTGAAAGAACCTTTTCACTGGTAGTGTCTGGCATGTCAGATATGGCTTGTACCTTTTCAGGTTTATTTGCTCCTTTACCTTTTTTACTGACAGTTTCAACAGGTTGGTCAACATTAACCACATTCCCTTGAAAATCTTTGACAACGACTTGATTATTTTCATAGCTTACGAGATAAATGTATTCGCCTTTAAATGTATTTGGTTGGACCAGGTCACACTCTCCGCAGTGCATTTTTATGACTGCATAAGAAATATGGGTTCGTTCAACCCGGTTCATTGCTATGATTAAGCTATCTTGTAATTTCATCTTTTAATTTTTTTTGAAATTTTGGTGCAATACGTTGGGATAGTTCTATTTTATGCTCATCATTTAATCCCATTATATTTTCATGTTCTGATATTATTTCATTGCCCATTGATACATTACTTACATTTTCAATATGATCCTCTTTTTTTTGAGCAAAAATAGATTTATAGAAATATCCGTTAATGTAAAGATTCGGGACATCTATCCCCCTAGTTGATGGAGTTATTTTTTGTTTCCATTTAGCATATCCCGCTGCCGCTTTTGGTGTTTTAAAATAAGGATCTTCACTATAGTAAGGACGTATATCTTCATCAGTCGCTGTTTTGCCTTCCCATAATTGATCTCTATTAGCCTGAACGATGAAATCCTTTTCTTCCATCGCCAGGTCTAATACTATATCATCGAAGTTATTATTTAACTCTTTGACATTCGAGAGCAATTGAACAAAGTTCATTAAGCAAGGGTAAGAACATTTGAGCGGTAAAGATTTGCACTTGTCGCCAGTACTTGGACTGTTGCAGGAGCTGTAAGGGTTGTACAACTTACAATATACACTCCATCCAAGCCAGCAACCGGAGTTACGCTAGTAGGAGTCACAACTGCGCCACTTTTTATGATCTGAATATTAGCAGCCAAAAGACCATTAATAGCAGCAGTGTTATTTGCGCCCGTTGGAGTTAACCCCGAATTGTCAACATAATTAACAGTCAAAGTAAATGCATTTGTATTGATTGCCGAAGATGTAGCAACAACAGAAAGCACACCTTGCAAATCAGAACCTAACCAAGCTGGATTAGCATAAATACCGTTTACGTCCCATTCCTGAATATTAGCTTCCTGTAATTGGATCATTGAAAATGCAGCGTTGTTCGCGTCGGCACTTTCCTGTTTTGGAATACGGAAAAACGAAAGCTTAAATCCTTTTATGATTGTTCCGTCTGTGGTAGTACCGCGCAAATTGTTGTTACGATCCAAATAATAAACCCTCCAGTTTGCAAAAGAATACGAACGAAGGATTTTGTGTAATTCCAAAGGTAAGGTAAGTTTTAAAAGCTTGCCACGCTTGCCTTCAAATTGGAAAACCTTATCACCTACAGGTGTTTCCATAATTTTGTCGGCAAAGTTTTGATTTTCTTCATCCAAAATATTCTGAACAGGAAAAATCTTACCCGCTGCAATTTGGGTATTCCATTCGGCCAACTCGACAAACTTCGCAGGGGTTGAAAAAGATTGTTCTGGAGTTGCAAGGAATATCCCACTAATGACAGTGATAGGCGTTGCCTGGCCGCAAACTTCGCCTATTCCTTGAACGTTATTAATACATGTAAGAGCCATTTTCTTTTAATTTTTAAAGGTTTATATTATGTTAATGGAATTGATACGGTAAATTTTATAACTGCTGGAGCTGATCCGGCAATTGATACAGATATTACACCTGCAGTATTAATAACAGTATCGGTTGTGCCAGATCCAACAAAATATGTTGCTGGAATATTATAATCAAATGCTGGCCTAAATCCGGCAGGCAAAGTGCATATAGTGCTGGCAAAGGCTAATACTCTGGTAATAGAACAACTAATATCTATATACCCTCTATTTAATCTGTAAAATATTCCACCACGCACACCAGCGGTTAAAGCTATCCATGGGCTTGTTAATGTAGCTTCATGCCATTCGCCTGCGGTTTCTGGAGCCGGTATTGCGGAGAAATTAAATGTTTTATGAATAGGCACTGTAAATAAAGAAATTTCGCCTTTTGCTAAAATATAAAAACCTATTCGAGTCAAAGTTTTTACATAGTCGGGATCATATTCAATGTCAGTGGTATTTAAGAGAGTAATTTCATTACCAGCACTTTTATTTATAATTAATGTTTTCAGTTCACCATCAGTAATATTATTGCAATTTATTGATATTGATTCAGTTGTATTTATTATAATAGTATCACTATTAGTGAAATCTATATTTTTAGTTCCTGCAGAAGTTATGCTATAAACACCTAATACATCTCTATTCAAAACAACCGAATCCAATATATTCTGTTCAGTCGGTTTATGATTTGTAACAATATCAAAATTGGTTTCCGGCCAAGCTGTAATTTCTGCTTTTAAATCTGTTCTGTTTTTTGCGCTCATTTGTATTGAGTTGAATTATATTGTGTTGGATTGTACTGAGGTATAACAACTACCTCGGCAAAATCATAATAATCTTTCGCATGATAAAGCGTACTGATCATTTTAGTTAATCCTTTATAAATCCCTACCGAAATGGTAAGTGTATAAACTCCGTTACCTACTTCGTTAAATGCACCTAATGTTAATGGGCCATTTATTTCATCGAATATTTGAAAATTAGAAAGAAGTAATCCGGTTATACCATTTAAGCAAGGATCTAAAACCGTTAATTGAAGTGTACTTATTTCGTCACTATTCAATAATTCCGTAACTAAAGAGCATTCGATATTAATCAAATCTGAACTTTCAAACATTGGCTTAACAATATATCCAGATTCAATCTGTAAAGGATTATGAAAGTCAATTAAAATATTCGTTAGCGAAGGTTGTCCAGGTTCGCCAAAACCTATTTTCTTAACAATAATTGAATCTAAATCAAAAGGTCTCACTGTATTCCCTGACTTAACCCCAAATAAATTCCCATTTACATCAGAAAAATAAGCCTTAAGATTTTGGCCTTCATAATTCTTTAGCCGAATAAAATAATCTATATCAACATTTACACTAAAACTAAACCGATATTTTCCAGGTCTTACAACGTGACGAAAATTAAACTTTGATTCTGCTAAGACAATATCCTCAGAATTATTTTGAACGTCAATGATATTATGAATAGGAAAAACATACTCACTTGCTATCGCTGCCAGCCAAACTGATTCACTTTCAAAGTCTACTAATGAATTAAACTGAAAAGCAGGGACACAAAGAAATATATCGGTAATAGCCGAATAATCCGAAAAGGACAATGCTTTTGCAGATCGATTCAAATCAGGCCGTCTTATTTCAAAGTTTCCTAACATAATTGTTCATTATAAACGGTTGAACATCCAAAAGAAAAACACATTCTAGGTAATATATCCCAAAACTTTATGTCATCGGTAAAATATCCTTTGAATACGTTTTTTACTCCTTCGTTAAGCGTATCAATATCATCAATATAATTACATTGTTTTAGTAACCTATTGAAGTACATTAATATATATTCGTAATCGTAATTTGCAGTATTATTGATAGTAAAGACTAAATCTATTTTAGCATTGTGAACAAATCCTTCACCGATTGTTCTATTTTTTACCAATACCCCAAAGCTTAAATCAAGTGCGTCGTCTGCAAATGGGTTTAAGTATTGTTGATTGTCATCTTTTACCTCAGGTGTTACATGGTCGTTCCTTAAATTGTCAAAAACTCGACCATATAATTTTGTATTGTTAAACAGGTTTTGTTTTCCATCCAAAAACCTTTGGATAAGTAATATCCTTGCTTCTAATCCTATCGCTGTTTTATTTTCGATAATCATTGAAATGGAGGATTAAGCTGTTGATTTGTCATTGCTTGTTTCCAAGCGGTTTCATAAGCATCCATACCGGCATTGCAATTATCAAGGCTAATGCTATCGTATAGATTCTTAGGGAAAAAAGTATTAATTAATGCTTTATATTCTTTTTCAAGTCTACCTTTTAAACCAGTCATAACCGGTATTTCATCGGTGGGGTAAGCTTGGTTAACGTCCATATAAGTGCGATCAAAAAACTCTTTTGTAATGCGTTCTTTTAGATTCCCTCTGGTCGACGAAAGGATTTGTTCTAAAACTAAAATAGCCATGGATAAGCCAATAGCCTCATCAAAAAAATTAGCTTTTCTTAATATTTGTTGAGTGTGATCCCGAAACGAAATTATTTCAAGGTTCAACCCTCTTGGTAAAGCCGTGTAAGCTCTCTTATTATGATCAAAATCATTAGAACTAATCGAAGGTGCCGCAAACGCGATGGCATCAAAAATCAAAGGTGTTGCCATGTAATCAACTTGTTCCTGAATAGCATGTACATTGCCTAAATCATTCTGAAAATACCCAAAATAAAAACGTCTGCCAGTTTTATAGGTTAAATAAACATGATCATCACGAACTGTATTAGGGTCAACCTGGGTTAAATCAAATGTAACAACATCCCTTTGGTAAGCATGGCAAGAAACTGGAATTGTTTTCAGTGGGGACTTAATACCATCCTGGAAAAGATAAAGGTTAAACGAAACATCGCCATCAAAATATAATGAACATTCATTTATCTGAACCGACTTACCGAAATCATTTGCAATGTTAATCATCCAACCACAAAACATACCGGTATTTGGCACTTTAACGTCCATTAATCCGAACCTGGTATACAAAAGCTTTTGCTCAATGATATTATTTGCCCTGAATACCTCAGACAGACAACGCATGATAGCAGAATCTTGCAATTGAGATAAATATGTATTAAAATCAGTATTACTAACAGTTTCTTCCATGGTCGCTTTGATGTTTTGCAAAGTAACCAAAGCATGAAAATCCTGAAAGTAACGCCCACTTAAAGACTTTGAATTAGTCAGATCAGGGACGGGACCAGCATTTAATTGCTGGCGCCATCCTAATCTTTGTTTCAAAGCAGGTAAAACAGTACTTATATCAATTCCATTTGTATACATACTAATTTACTCTTTCCAAGGTTTACGGAGAGTGTAATAAAGTGTCCAATTTAAAGCTTCTGTTCCTGACCCGGTCGCGACAAATTTGTATTTATAACCAGGAGTGGTGTCAAACTTTATAATTTTGGTCAAATTACTTGGCGCAATATTCATACTATCCGCTGTTGCTGTCCTAACATAGTTAGTACCATCCAACGAATAATAAACAAGTATTGTACCAGCAGCCGTAGTACCAGAAATTTTGGTCACTACAAATTGAACAGCCATTGCATTATATCCAGCCGTAACAGTAACATATTTTGTTGAAGTTCCGGTGTTTATAATCCATTTAGCAGTATCAGTTGTTTTTACACCTGCGCCAAACTGAGCGTTTACTGCGATTGCTACAAAAGCAAGTAAACATAAAGTAATTAACTTTTTCATATTAAGCAGATTGTCCAATTAAATGAATAACAGAATCGGAAGCAGTTGAAAGCGGAGGAGCTACATAACCAATAGTAAGGGTTACCTCAAATTGATCAACGATATCCTGTGTTGAGCCACCGGTTGTATTACCGCCAGATCCGTAAGTATCTGCACGAGCTGTATAAGTTGAAATGTCAGCAACCGCTCCAGATCCAAGCGGATCAGGCATAGTTCCTAAATTACCAACTGAGTTTTGCCCAGCGTTAAAACCTTCACGGTTTAATTTTTCATTCCAGTTCAAACCAGCTAATGTGCCTTGAGGCATAATTAAACCTGCGCCCTGATCGAATGCAGAAGAAACCTGGTCAGAAGTTGTTGCAATACCTAGATCCTGAAATTGGAAAGAAGTGTTTGCGTAGTTGCCAGATCCTTGGTTCATTGCCCATTCGAATTCGTTTGCGAGTTGCAAATCAAGAATCATATCATATGGGCCCCTATATAAACGAGCAGCCATAAAGGCTTTTGCTTGCTGTGCAAAACGAGCTTTTTTAGTTTGATCAACTACTAAAGCGTAGTTTGTTTCATCCCACGTGCCAGGATTTGCAGAAGCTATAAGCGGAGTAATTACAGAAGCTGCCAATTGGCAACGATTTGCAAAAACAAAAGCTAATGCAGAGGTGTCATGGCGTGTGCGAAGGTTTTTCCAAGCCATTTCATAACGGTTGTTGAAAAGCTCCTGCATCTGATAAATATTGTTAGCGGAAATCTTGTAAGGCATGCTAAATGTTTCAACATGCTGAACATAAACAACATTGATTTTTGCAGAATCCCCAATCGTACCAGTGTGGACAGCTACCTTTGCAGTAGCGGAACCAGCGGTTATATTGGTAAGATAATTAACATCAACAACGCGCAATGGAGAAACACGAAGTTCCTGGGCGTTTGGAATAGAAATACTTTGATTTTTTAGTGCTAATTGCAGAACTGTTGGAATTTTTCTCCTTTGTTCTGGCTCTTGATATTTAGCCTGCACCTTGGCTTGTCCGGCCACAAGGACGGACGCAGCATAATTTGCCATTTTCGAGAGTTTTTTAAGTGAATAATTAAGATTGGTGAGTTACAAACTCGAATAGGCACAGCCTAAAAAGGAAGGTTTGGAATACAATTCCGATGTAAATGTAATTAAATTTATGATATAGTAATAAAAAAGCCAGATAATTTGTTTACCTGGCTTTTATTTTTATGATGCTTCGTGATAATTAAAATCGGGGACATCCTTGGAAACAATGGCAACATAGTTACTAAATTCACCACTAATATAATTCCCTGCTTTATCTGGATGTTCTTTATCCCAAGTTTCCTGGGCTTGTTTAAGCGTCCGAATACCTCCAGTTTGCCCACCTGGTTTATCACCTACTCCACGGCCTGCATTTCCAGTCCCTTCGCTTATCCATTTACGCTCAGTAAAGAAAGATGTAATAGCCTCTTTAGGTGCCAAAGGATTTTGGGTCTTTGAGTCTCTCAATATATCACCGCCTTTTTTTACAACCATCTTCCCTTCATGCTCTTCAAATTGAAGATTAGCGCGTATGGCTAAAAGATACTCGCTGTCATTTAATACCTGGCTGCGATTGGTTGGAAAAGATGAAATCAAATCAGTCTCAAAAGCTTTTTGTTTGAAGTCTTTTGCAAGCTGATCTTTTTCAGTTGTGAGTTGATCAATATTTTTTTGTAATAATGTTACTTGTTCCTGTAAACCAGAATCGCCTTTTTGCGCTGTTGCTTTGACAGCTTCGGCGACCTTTTCTGGATTTTTAAAGTCGATCAAAGTTGCATCCAGGTTGAAACTTTTTGCTATTGTCTTACTAGCTATTTCCATGCCGGCATTCTTTCCTTCTGCCACTCCATCCCGGTGAGCGTCTTTTTTTACGTTCTCATCCCTGGCAGTTAATTGCTCGGCTGTATATGTTGTTACTTCGGGTACTTCGAAATCCACCTCCCCAGGTGCTTTAATGGCAGCTACAAGCTGATCCACGTTTAACCCAAAACCTTTGAGTTTTTCAATTGTTGTTGTTTTTAGCATAGACTATTTTTTAAGTAAGAAATAACGAGTGTTTGTGTCAGGATTCGTTGGATCAATTTGAGCGTTGTACTCTTTTGCCATCCAGACAGGTATGCGAGTCGTATTGATTGGTTTGTCTTTGAATATGACAACCCCTACAGGGAGCAACTTACCAGACTTGGTGGTCCTTAACTGATTCCTACCATTGAATTGATGAAAATCAAACATCTTTTGCAGCGGCAATTTATCAACCAATTCGATGTACTTTTTGTAATCATCCGAGGCTTTGATATTACCCTCGCCGTCTTCATCGACATAAGGAATAGCATTTAACTGCGAATAGTCGGAAAGAAAAGATAAATCCAGTTCATCGTTAGGACTTATTTTTACAACTTCCTTAGCAGCTTCTTTGGGTTTGTTGAACTGAGTGCAAATAGCTGCATAAATTTCGTCAGTCTCAAGTTGTGTAAATTTTTTGTCATCGGATAAAATCATTTCTCTAATCTCATCCTCTTTTTTACCTTCAATAAGCGGAGTAAAACGTTTAACAGCCGCGTTAAGTGAAATTTTGTTCATGTTTATTTATTTAGTTAAAAACTTCTGATTCAAACAATACTAAATTAGGGTCAATTGACTGATATTTATAGGCTTTAGTCGCAATATTATTTGCTTCAATTACCGAATCATTTTGAATTTGAACAAACTCTTGCATGAGCTTGTAAATAGTCTGGCAAATTGGAAACACATTAACTGCATCCTGCTCATAAGCCTCGCCTAAAGCGTATTCAATACCGTATGTTTGTTCAATAATGTCAAGTAATGACGTAAACTTTGGAGGCACTGGAATAACTGGAAAATCAATATTTACATTCCAATCAGCAAGAAAATTAATCCATTTTTGATAGTGTTCATTTTCCTGAGCCGCTTCATTTGCATAATACTTTGCCGCATTATCATAGCCATTGGTACGACAAAAAGCTACCGCAGCCTCATAGAAATAACGTGCGTTTAGTTCATCTTGCACCCGTGGCATTATGATTGCTATCTCGTTGGGTTCTAATGTTTGTAAGGTTATCATGATTAATTTATTGGCATCCCTTGCGGAATAGGTTTTTTATCAATTGCTTTGTTCGGATCAACAATAGGCTTAGTATTAACGGCTAAATTAATTGCCTTTTCTTCATCTAATCCAAATAGATAGATTAGGGCCCACTTTTTTTGATCATTTGAGAGATTGAAATCAGCTAAAATTAATTGTAAAGACTGTGTGCCGCCTATTCCTATTTTTTCTGCAAGCGTAATTGTTTCGTCTGTAACTTCAGCATCCAATTCAGCTTGTTTTTTAATAGCGTAATCGCGCAAAGATTTTTGCAGCTCTGGCGTTTGTGTTACTAAAAGGTATTCGTCCGATTGTAATACGAGCCAGTCGTTATAATATAACTTAGATAGATAATCTATTCTTGAGGGGTTAACCGGTTGACTTTCCTTTATTGAATCCTGCGTTTCGGTTAATGACTTATGTAAAAATGGTTCTACATTCATCAATTTAAGCATAATAGATAATTTGATCGGATTATCTTTGTAATTTGAATGGTAATAACGCTTTAGGGTATCAGTTAAAGCTGTTTCGCTGGCTTTTTTTTCTTTCATCCCTAAATATTCCTCCATTAATTCGTAGGGAGTTTCAAGGATGTAATATCGGCCATATGTATTAGAGCTATTCTTAAACGATGTAAAGTAGTATGGCCCAATAAAGTTAATAATTAAATTCTCAGTAGTTTGCGCCCAGTCAGCAGTCATGTTAAGGCGTGCATATTTGGGTTGTAATTCTGATAGTGTTTCGGTAGCTGTTTTTTGCACTGTTTTATCACCTGATTTAGGGCCGTTTGTTTGCGCTTGTTTTCCAGTACCCCAATAAACATTATTTATTTGAGTCTCAAGGCCGTCTAACGCTGAATCTTGTTTATTCCAAGCGTCAATTGGGGGGCTTACATATGCAAAAATGTTAGCAAAATTAAACCCTTTTTCAAGTAATTCTATAGAAAACCTTGCAGCATCAGATACCTTTGAATGTAACTTATAGCCTGTCCCATGATCAGATCCCGGAGGTGTACAATCTGGACATGCTTGCCCTTTTACAACCGTTTCGCCATTACATGTACCACACTTTAAAAGTGGCTCAATAGCCTTTGCAAATCCATGGTATTTCTTTTGAAGGTCTCGAATAGAACGATCATATAAGAACTGGTCTGCAAGTTCAATTGTCTGGTGAACCGGCGAAAGAAATTTATTGTTATTGTCAAAGGAAATAATATCAGATACAATGAAAGCCGGTACCTTACCCCAAATATTTTTGATTGGCTTCTGTTCGCCATCCAACTGAGTTATATTAAGATTGTCTAGCTTATAAATAGAATCAAAAGCGTCATCAATAAACCGGAAATAATTTGAAGCCTTATCAGGACTGTTCATCAACCCTTTTAAAGTGTCATCCTGAATGCCCATATCCAAAGCATCTTTAATACTTAACCGGTAACAGATATACTCTAAACTTCTACCATTGGGTTTGTAATCAAATATACTTGAGATTGTTTTATATGTTGGATAGCACTTTTTATTGCTATCAACTTCAACATGGATTACACTCATTGGATCGCATCGATAAGCCTCTAAAGCAAACTTTTTAATCCATTTTCTAAGTGACATTCCATATCTTACCTCGTCTAAAATTGCATTTAACTTTTTAGTTTGATCCTCTTTTAAGCCTTCATAATAGCTTGCACCTCCCTGAGCAGTAAAAACCATATCTTCAGATTGAAGAACACGTGCAAACAGATCTTTATTGGATATTGCACCTTTTTTTCTTGAGGCGAAAAGGTCTTCATTTTCAAAGTAAGCATCCCGGCTTTTCGTTACATGATCATCAAGTTTATGGCCGTGTAAATGCATCATAAGCTTATCTGCTTGAGCCTTACCGATATCTATTAAAGCCTTATTTGGATTATTTAAAATAATTGATTTGATCTGATCGAAGCTGCAAATCATTTAGAGGATTTTGTTTGCAAATCTATAAAATATTTTTATGATAATCAAATTACATTCCAAACATTTCTTTTTTCCCTTTTTGATCAACTATAACATACCTAAGGCAATCGCATAAATGATTGAAGTCATCAATAGGATCATCAATATAATTTCCATTTTTATCTTGAGCATAACACCAATTCATAACCTCAAACCATAAATCTTTGCTTTCTTCAACAGCATATATATTTAAAGAATCCATTAGACTAATCCCGTATTTTACAGAATTTTGTCCCTTTATTGCTGGTACTATAAAAAACCCGCGTATTAAAGCAGGATATTTATTCCGAATCTCAATAGAAAGATCTTGCGCCTGCCAGCCTCCTTTTAACTTTTTAATTGTATCTGGCTCTGCTGAATCAGCTATAATTTTATCAGTCGGATTAAATTTAAGCTCACAGTATAATTTGCCAAGTTCTAAGGCATTTTTAGGCAAATAGTTTAATTGCCTACAGTAACAATTGTTCTTATCAAATTTAACTCCTATCAAAGCAGCAGGCGAAGCTGTCCCAAAATCTTGACCATAAAACTCTCTAAAAGGTAACTTCATATAATCAGCCAGCTTAATCGGTTTTACCTTAGTTAAAATTTGTCCTTTGCGCCCTGTTGAAGCGTAGCCTAAAATAGCAGTTTTGTAGTAAAATGGATTATATAAATGGCTTTCAGGATTGCCATAAGCTTCGTATTGGTCTATGATGTGTTTAGGTAAAAACTGATTGTCTTTGTATGACGTGTTGATGCAGACAAAACCAGGTATTTTCTTGGGAACAATATTGAAAAATCCATCTTCAACTTGTTGACATATAAAATATCGTTTGATAATCCAATGATTAATATCTGGAGTGTTTAGAATGATTATAATTACTGACCCTTCTTTTCTTATTGAGTCAGCAAAGACATTAAAACGATCTTGGTCGCGTATATCCTCGGCCTCTTCGATAACTGCAATATCGATATTTGAGATTGATTTTAGATTTGCTTTCTTTTGTAAATCGCTTGCCCGAAATCCCTTAGTAAAGACTACCATTTCATCGGTGTTTTTATCTTTTATACCAGTTGCTAGTCGTTCATATTTTGAATCTAAGAGGCCATTTTCATTGGCAGTATCGTAACGCATTAAGACTTCATTGAGAATAGACTCTCTAATCAATTCTTTTTCGTCACGAAGGATGACACAGCGTTTTTCTTTAATACATGATGAGAATGCGATATACTTTGATACCTCATAGGTCTTCATACCACCTCGCCCACCTATACAAACGATAATATGAATATCCTTTGGTAAATCGTAAAGAATGTCAAACTTAGGATTTGGGCGTTGGACTTCAACTTTCATCAAAATATTATTCTAAGTATCAAGAATACTATCTGAATAAAAATAAAAATACTTACCCAAATTTTCCAGTATAATCTATCAAAATATTTGATTTTATTTAACATAATCATAATTATAAGTCATTATTATTCATCATTATCGCAAATACTACAAAAAGCAGAATAGGTCAACTCGTGTCCTAAATCACAATGTTTAGGCTGCCTGATTATTAGGCGTTCATCAATTTCAATAAAATCCTTATCTTCAAAAGATACAACGTGACCAAAAACAATCCATAAATCGTACAAGGCAGAGTATTCCGCAATAGTAAAATTATTATCAATAAGCTTTACCCAATAATATCCGTTTTGCCTCATGGCTTAGGTATTTTAATTTTTGTATTATTCGGCATTAAAAACATTTCACCTTCTTTATTTTCCCCAACTATAGCAAACTCACTCGCTCCTTTATTAAATTTAGGAATAGGCTTAGCAGTAATAATCATTATTTCATTAATTAATAAGGTAGCTTTAAACCCTTTCAATAATACATCTTGAATTGTTGGCCCTATTGGAATTAACATTTCTTCCAATAAATCATTGTAAAGTGATTTTAATTTTCGCCCCTTTTCAGTTGAAATGTCAATTTCTTCAATTTTAGCTTTTAATTCTTGAATAGATTGCTCAAATGTTTTATCTTCCATGGCTTACTTTTTAAGTAATCGTACTTCAAACCCTAAATAATCTGCATATTTTTCAATCCAGTCCATATTAGGAATACTTTTTTTTGATTCCAAACGACTCATTAATTGCTTTGAAATACCAATATTCCTAGCAACTTCTGATTGACTTATTTTTTTAGATTCTCTTTCGAGTATTAAGGATTGCAAAATGCTCATTGTTATATTTACTTTGTCTAAGACAGTGCAAAGGTAAAATATAATTTGACAATTGCAAATTATTTGAAAGTAATTGTAGTTTCGGAGGGAATAAAGTCTTTTCCATCCTTGCCAGTCATTTCAGTACGGGCTAATTTAGGAATAACATATTCGGATAGTTCAGATATAATCATAATGGCTTTTGCAGGATCTTTTGAGGCAATTTGTTCTAACCAGGCTGTCATATTTTCGAGGTTCATTTCAATAAGGTTCTTGTAAGCCTCTTTTATGTCTTTAGTAGCCTTATTGACTGTTCCTTTTTTCTTGCCTGAATTCGGAATTTTTTTTGATCCTTTTTTAAATGGCATATTCTAAGTTGTACTATAATAGTATATTAAAAAAAATAACCCCTTCGAGCCTCACGGAAAGAAGGGGACAGTGTTAACTTAAATCCTATCAACAATGAAAGTGTAAACATTTATATTTCTATTGGTAAATCCTCCCAGTGTTTAACTGGTTTTTCTTCATCATGTGATCCATTGTACAGCGATTTCGGTAAAATCAAATAGTCAATCATTCGCCCTCTTTCAATTCTAAGAGTAACAAATTTAGCATTATCACGGCGTTTTACAGCACCCTTGTCTGAGTGAAATGCTATGATTTCTACTTTCCGATCTTTTGTTCCAAATTTCACTGTAGTATATCATAAAAATTGATTCGTTTTAAGAAAGGCCGTGTGATTTTACTCAACTCCGGCCTTTCAATCCTGTTTTTGCGTTGGGTTGTTTGCTACTAATATTTACCTTTCGTTATTAACTCGACTATTCCTGCGCATTCATTACCGGTTTAAATAGTGTATCCGGCTTCGCTGCCCTCCCTTAATAACTATTTCTAATATCAACAACCCTTTCTGAGTGGTTATCTTTGTTCAATGAACTTCTGTGAAAAAAGTGTTTTAATCAAACGAACTTACGCTTGTTGCATCCCTGCTTAGTCTAAAACATTAAAACACTTTTCGAAATACTAAAGGTAATTTCTGTTTCTGAACTTAAT
>Ga0213917_1000077_pt1 | contig 25455 bp, 29 predicted proteins | sample McNCre117MG_FD_161051 | JGI IMG/M metagenome (GOLD analysis project Ga0213917, IMG submission 161051) | Freshwater microbial communities from McNutts Creek, Athens, Georgia, United States - 1-17 MG | ecosystem: Environmental > Aquatic > Freshwater > Creek | place: USA: Georgia | collected... | reverse complement strand
CTGTGCGTCAAGATCCCTGATTCACGCGGGGTAGCCGCCCGATGGGATGCCGGCTTTGGTCGGAACGTGACGCCTCCAGATGGTCCAGGGCGGACCGGGATAGGCGCATCCTAGCCCACGAGGCACCACGAATGAACTCCCCCATCGTAGAGAGTCGTCAGATTCGACGCCCAAAAAAACACGCGTTTGAGAAGCAGACCGAGGCAGAGCTCCCGAGTTTGACAACTCAAGTCGTTTATGAGTTTCGAACGGCAAGAAGCGTCCGAACGATGTTCTCCGATTGAACGGCGCGCCGCCAAATCGTCAACGTCCCGCCCGAGTGGTTCACACACCGGACCGACCCCGCTACGGGGCGCAGGATACGCCTGAGACCGTCGGAGCGGCAACGGGGCAGCCTAGGCGCGACCATCGGCGAGCGGGCGATTGAAGGCCAGGCGCGGAGGCGGGAGAGGCAACATCCCGACTCGCAGGCGGAAGAATAGATCCGGCAACAATGGGACGAAATTCGACAGCCGAAAAGACGGGCAATCAGCCGGACTGCCGAAATGATCCGTCTCCGATCGCGTCCGAGGGCTTAGCGGCCGAATGGGTGCATATCGACGAGCTGGACCCGTGGGAGAAGAACCCGCGGAAGAACGACGAAGCGGCGCCCAAGCTGGCGAAACTAATCGTCAAGCTAGGGTTCGGTTCGACTCTTCTGGCGTGGATCGACCCGACAGGCGGACGCAAACAGATTCTTGGTGGGCACACCCGCAAGAAAGCCGTCCAACTTCTGCAGCGTAAGCTACCGCAGTGCTCCAAGGCACAACGATCGAAGTGGCACCCGGATGCGATACGAACTGCCGAGACTGGGATGGTTCCAGTTCGAGTTCGCGCTGACTTGACAAGCGCACAGGCGCATCAGTTGGCGATTGCCGACAACAAGGCGAACGAATGGGCCGATTGGGACGCGGAGTTGCTGCCGGATGTTCTGTCGGAGTTCAGTCTTCCCGATGTTGAGGATTTGGGTTTCGACCCGAGCAAGATCGATAGACTCGCAGACGATCTGTACGGTCTTGGTGAACTCGAGAAGGAAGTCAAACTCGACACTTCGTTCCAGGTGGTGATCACGGTTGAATCCGAAGAGGAACAACTGGCGGTCATCGAGTGGGCGCAGGAGATGGGGCACAAGTGCCGCGCGTTGATCTAGATCTCAATGTCGAGATCGAACGCACTCCGCGAGCGGTCCAGCTCGAGGGAATTTTCGACGTACCGGAGACCCGACACTCGTCGGCGTCCTATCACTTCGATGTCCCTCTCCATGAGCGCCTCTGGCAAATTGGTCTCATCGTGGGCCCCAGCGGAGCCGGCAAGACTTCAGTTGCCCGACATCTGTTCGGCGACAACATCGTCCAGGGTTACGACTGGCACCCGTCCAAAAGTCTAGTCGACAGCTTCGACGCCAAGCATTCGATTTGAGACATTACCGGTGCGCTTAGCGCCGTCGGATTTTCGAGCCCACCCAGCTGGCTCAAGCCATTCCGAGTTCTGTCCAATGGCGAGCAGTTTCGTTCGACAATGGCCCGTGCGTTGTTGGATGATCGCGAACTCATTGTCGTTGATGAATTCACGTCGGTTATTGATCGCACGGTGGCCCGAATCGGCTCCTGCGCAATCTCGAAGGCGATTCGACGCAGCACTCGCAAGTTTATCGCGGTCAGCTGCCACGATGACATCGTGGAATGGCTGCAGCCCGATTGGATCCTAGAGCCTCACGCGGGCCGCTTCGCGTGGAGGTTACTTCGGCGACGGCCAGCAATTGAGCTGGAAATCCGCCGGGTCAGCAATCAGATGTGGCCACTTTTCGCGCCGCATCACTATATGAGCGCAGAGCTCAGCAAGTCCGCTTGGTGCTTCGCTGCCTATCATGACGGACGCCCGGTAGCGTTCAGCTCTTGGCTGCCATTCGTTGGTCGACTCAAGGATGGGCGCGGCGCTCGCCGAACACATCGTAACGTTTGCCTGCCGGACTTTCAGGGCGTTGGGATCGGCGCAGTACTGGTCGATGAGCTGGCTGCCATGTGGGCAGGGCTTGGGCTTCGAGCGTTTCATCGTACGGCTCATCCAGGTGACATTGCCGCAAAGTCACGTAGCCCGAACTGGCGATTGACCGCACACGGATTCACGGCGGCTGACGGGGGCAAAATGAAATCGCTGGCAAAGACCCGTACAACGAACAGACGGGCAGCGAGCTTCGAATTTCACGGCGCCGCAATGAAAACGGACGAGGCTAGGCAGCTAGCCCAAGTCGATTGAGCAAGTCCGTTGCGGGACTCCAGGGCGACAATTGCCCAGATATTGACACGTGTGGCAATGTGCGGATGAGACGCAGACACCAACAGAGATAGCCATCTGTCGAGTGGCAAGCTAGCTGCTCGTCGCCAAATTGTGGGGCACGCACATCGACCAGTTCGACCAGACAGATGGAGACCCCGAGCGGGCCAATCTCGTACGCAGTATTTAGACGAGGTTTGCCGCTAGCACAGATGATCAGTGGACCGCGATAACTCCAGGGACGTTTGCGTAGCTCGATGGTTTTGCGACCACTGTCGATGAGACTCGCCCAGGGCTGCTTGACGGATAGGCATTTCATAATGCAATCATCATTCTAGCGACTTCGGCCGTGGAGTCAAAAATATCCCACAACTGAAAACAAGCTGAATCCTAGGGTTGAACCGGGAAACAGCTACCGGCTTCAGCCAAAAATCGACACGAAATCCCGCAACAGGAAACAAGCGCATTGGCAGGCCGAAACACCCCCGGGCGACGCCCCAAGCTGAACCGCGACCTTTCCGAGCGGCTCCTGCAGCTGCTCGAGAACAGTATTCCTCTCGCGGTGGCATGTCCGGGCGCCGGCATCTCTGACCGCACTCTCCGCATTTGGCGTAAGCGCGCTGCCGACGGCGACAAGACGCTCGCCGAGTTTATCGGCAAGGTCGACGCCGCAATTGCCAAGGGGCGCATTCGACTTTTGCTCCAAATCCAGAAGCACGGCAATCGAGACTTTCGGGCGCCCGCTTGGATTCTCGAGCACGCGCATTCTCAACACTTTGGCGCCAAGTCACAGGTAAGCATTTCACTCGTACAGGAGCGAGCAAAGCTCCTCGATATAGCCGAGAAGACTCTCAAGCCAGATGCCTACGCTGTTCTACTCGCCGCGGTCGCAGCAGCCGAAGACGCTGGGGCAAATGGCGAAGGAGAGATTGGCGAAACTGGCGGCGACGAGTAGTCAGGGCGAGCCAGTCGGCGTTGGATCTTCCTTCGAGACCCTGCTGACCATGGACGCCAAGCTGGCGGCATCGGGCCATCATCCGTTACTCGACTGGTGGAAGGCGGAACTAGCGCGCTTCTACGCGCACCCGACCGCATTGGCCGCCGTCTATCGAGTAGGTCGAGGCGGAGCAAAAAGCAACACCTCGGTCAAGGTCGGCTGCAACGAGATCCTGAACGGTCGCTTTGCGATCCCAGCCGGCGAAATCCACTACTGGGCGCAGGTATCGGAATCGAAGGAAGAAGCTAAGGAACGCCTTAGGCTTTACGAATCGTTCTTCGAAGCGCTCAGGGTCGAGTTCCAAGCGGCTGGCGATTCGATCATCATCCCTAGTCTGAAGCGCGGCGTTCGAGTCTTCGCCTGCCAAATCGGCGCAGTCTCCGGATTTCGTTGCATCGGGTACTCCGCAGACGAAGCGGCGAAGTGGGAGAACAGCAACCACTCGGCGAACCCCGCGCAGGAAGTCATCAGCTCGATCGAGGCAATGACGATCACTCACCCCGGTGTGCGGTCGCTCATCATCTCGAGCCCCTGGGGCATCGACGACTACCATTACGACCTATTCGAGAAGGGCGACACCGCCGAGCAGGTCGTGGCCAGCGCTCCGAGTTGGGTAGCCAATCCCAGCATCACCCGCGAACAATGCCTCATAAAGGCCAAGGGTGACGAGAAGATCCTGATCCGGGAATACGAGGCGATCCCAGGCGCGACCATCAGCAAGGCCTTGGATGCCGCGCACGTAACGGCCGCGTTCGATGTTCCGCAGTCACCCAAGGTAGGTTGTTCGTTCCTCTGCATCGATGCCAGCTCACTCCGCGGTGACGCTTTCGCTTGGTGTGCCGGCTACGAATCAGCGAAGGGATTGGTCATCGGCGAGGTCGACGGCATCGAGGACGCCGTTCTAGCCAACATCAAGATGGGCGAAGTCGTCGAGCGCATTGCAGCTCGAGCAAGAGCGTGGGGAACCGACGTTGTGTTCGGGGATCAGCGCGAAGAAGCTGGCCTCGATACGCTGTTTTCACAGCACGGAATCACCTTCGTTCCGTACGCGTGGACCGACACCAGCAAACATGACGCTTTCACGCTGCTGCGCCGAATTCTGAAGGACGGTCAGCTTTCCCTTTGCGAACACGACAAGCTTCTGCAGCAGGCCAAGGGGTGCAAGCTCCACCTGATGCCGAGTGGTCGCAACAAGTACGCGACCAACGGCCTCGATTACCTGTCGACCATCATCACCCTCATGCATGCGGTGAACGATGGGCAGATCAGTGTTGTTCCGGTGCGCGAAGTGTCGTTTGACTCCGTAAAACTGGTACGACCCTACATTTCCGTTCTGAACATGTAGCGCGATGGCTAACAAGAATCTGGCGGGGCAAGCGCCGACATTTGAGTCGAGTGATGCATCGCAACGGACTCCAGAGCTTGACGGGAACGAAATCGTCGACCCCACCAACCCTGCCTCTGCCGCCAAACTCTATCGCTTTCATAGTGCCGCCGCTGAGCAGCAAAACACCGAAGCGGAACAAGACCTCGAAGAAGTCCTGCGTGGCTACGGAAAACTCCCCGGACAACAGGACCAGTAATGTGGCCATTCTCGAAACGAGCACCATCGGCATTCGAAGCCGAGATGAACGCCGTCCGGGCATTGCCGGATCCTGACCGGGCACAGGTTCGCAACTGGTTCGATCCGCCTCAGTACGGACAACAGGATCCGATCCTGGTTCCGCCCTTGCTAGCGCCGAACCGCCAGGCTCAGTTTGCTGAGCAGCCCATCATTGACCGCTACCCGACCATCATCGGGCAATCGCTCAGTGGGCAGTATGTCTCGACGGCGTTCAGGCTGGCCAATTCAGGCTGGCGCTACCAGCTTGTCGATCTGCTGAGCGAACTTCTCGAGAACGACCCCGACACTCGCGCGGTTGCTCGAGCGCGAATCCTTGGAATCGCGTGCGGTCGCTACACGGTCGAACCGGCAAGACTTGGCGATTCCGCGACCGATGCAGAGCGCGATCTGACCAAGCGGGTCGCTGATGAATTCGCACTCGAGTTCGACAACATCCCGTACCGAACCCAACGGATCCAGCAGCTCGCTTGGGCCGATTGGGATGGCGTAGCGGGCCACGAGATCATGTGGGAGCACCCGACGAAATCCGTCTGGGACATCTCCGACCTCCGATTCATCCACACGCGCCGCCTCAACTACACGAACCCAGTAACGTGGGATCTGTACGTGTACGACCAGGGCCTGGTTGGTCCCGGCAGCGATTATATGGGACCGACGGTTGGCGTCTACGGATTGCCCGTCGCCAAGTACCCGGGCAAGTTCCTGATCCACACTCCGAGCCTCAGCAAGGAGTATCCGACGCGTGACGGCGAAGGCCGATTCGTTGCCTTCTACATGCTGCTCAAGCGCATGGTGACCCGCTGTTCCGCGCAAGACTTCGAGCGCGTCATTCGCCCTTGGGTGCTGGGGTATTTCAACCGAACCCTGCAGCCCGGGCACGAAACGCCCATCGCGGACAAGAAAGACATCGAACTCCTGAACGCTGCATTGGCAGCCTTCGGTAGCGGTTCAATGAATTCCGCGGCGCTGCCGAATACGGTCAGGGTCGAACTGCTCCGCGCGGCTGCCGCCATGACGGCGATGGAGTTCCTGAGCTACCTGAATCGTTCGATCGCCAAAGGGCTACTCGGACAAGCTTTCACGACGGAGCCGGGTCCAAACGGCAACCTCGCCACTGCTACCACCGCCGACGCCAACACGGACAAGGTGTTGAGCTACTCGGCTGGCGCAATGTCAGACACGTTGCGATTCGGGCTCGCGTTGCCCTGGACGCAGCTCAATCACCCGGCTCTTCCCCGGTCTTACGCGCCGCGAATTGTCGCCGACATCAGCGCCATCCCGAAACCGCAAGAACTGATCACGATGGCCAAGGACATGACGTCCATGGATGCGCCAGTCGATATCGATGACCTTGAGAGCAAGACGCCGCTGAAGCTGTTGGCCAAAGACGACACGACGGGGCGTCGAACCCGGATGCTGACGGCGAAGGACGGGCCACGTCCAGCAGATCCTACCGAAGCGCCTTTGGTAGAAGACGATGCTTTATCTGGCAAGTCGGCAAAGGCAGAAGCTCAACCGATTCTCCAAGTTGTAGGCACGCAGAGTAGTAAGCAGCGTAAGCCTCTTCCGCAGTAAGATATCGACCTAGGTTGTGAGTTGTTTGCCGGACGTGGATTTGGGACAAGAACCTACCGCGCGAAGCTATCCAGCTAACTCCAGGCAAAGAACACGACCTAGCCATATGAAGATTTTGAGCGTTCTGACGGTCGGTAACAACGCGTAGATTTGCCTTCCAATTATGAAGGCCATTTCCGTCGATATGATCGATCTTGCTTAGCGGAGGCGCACGCAACAGCAGTCGATGCATCATAACGGTACGTTGTTTTCCGGCGCAACGTGCCTCATTGGTACGAGCATACCAGGTATGCTGATCTCGATAAGCGTGCCATTTATGCGCATTGATCCGCTCGAAGTCCTCATCGTCAACCAATGCGAACTGTCCCTGGGTTAGCGGGATCTGTTTCATGAGTGTTTGATCCTTTCAAGTGTCGACTCCCTGTCGCCGTGAAAGGATCAGTAACGCAGCACAGGGAATCGACTCACCAATGATAGCGCGCTGGCAGCTATCGACAACTGCTTTCCACCTTCCGGCACGCCCAATCAGGCTGCTGCTCAGAAACCAAAACGCACTGAGGAACTCTCATGACGTATCTCACGAATCCCACGGTTGTCAGCGAGCAACGCCTGCAACTGCCGTCCGAAGCGGCTAAGGTCATCTACAAGTCAACGGCTGGCATGATGAACGGCGCGGTGCCGGTTCGACTCTGCAAGTATGCAACAACCACCAACCTGACGCTGACCTCGGTTTCGACGACCATCGATACCAGCGGGACGATTGTCGAGGGCGATCGAATTCTCGTCAAGGATCAGTCGACACATTCGCAGAACGGCATCTACATCGCCGGAGCAGTGTCGTCTGGTAGCTGTGCATTGAGGCGCGCTGATGATGCCGATATGGCCGACAAGATCCAGTCGGGCATGTTGGTGTCGGTTGTTTCTGGAACGGCTGGTGCTGGAACTCATTGGAACATGTCGACTGCGGGTTGGCCCGGCACGAAGGTTCTGGGTACCGACACTCTGGACTTTAGCTCTCGCACGGACACGACCTATGGTGCCGCCACGGCGATCGCCGCTGGCACGCAATCCGCGGCCATGTACAACCAACAGGTCAACTCAAACGTCTACCAGGTTCGCGGCGTCGTCGACTCGAACATATCGAACCTAGCGGCATTTGCGGTTAGCCAAGACGGCATCACGTACGCAGCGGGCGACGTCGTGTTGCTCTGTAAGCAGACGACTGCGGCACAGAACGGTCCCTACGTGGTCGGCACGGTCTCTACGACCGCTCCGTTGACTCGTCCAAATTGGTGGGCAGCCGCCAAGGTGATCCCGCTCGGCACCGTGTTCGAGGCCGGCTACGAAGGGACCCTCTACGGTGGCAGCTCGTGGAAGTCGAGCGCGACTAAAGGCGCCGTCGTCGACACCAATGATCCGGTCCTATACCCGCGAGTCGTCAAGGGCACGGCGACGCTCGTTGCTGGAACCGTCACGCTCGGCGCGACTCAGGGGCTCTGGCTCAAGAGCACCACTAAGAGCACCATCCATGTCTCTCGCGCGACCGCCAACACGTGCACGCTAACCGTCAACGGTTACGCGTCTGCGCCCGGCAGTAATACCGCGGGCATCATCGGCACAGCAGCGGTGGTCATCAACGCCTGTGTTGCGGACGGATCTATCAACATCGCTGACATCAGTACGATTTTTTACACGATCACAAACTGGTAGTCGATGGCACGATCCATCCTGCTAACCCCCGGCCAAGTATCGGTCCTGCGCGCGGGCGCGGGCGCAATTGCTGCCGACAACACGACGTTGACGGACGCCAATGTCCCGCCGGCGTCTGCGGTGGATTGTTGGTTGTACGACACGATATTTGTTGGGGTCGAGATCACCGCTGGTACGTCGCCGACCATGACGATCGAACCGCTGTTTCGGGACTCAGGGGCAGCGGATGGGGCACGGTGGCGGCGGCTGCTCATCGGAGCAAATCCAGGCGTCACACTCGCGTCGGCAGCCATTCAGAGCACGGGTGCGCTCGCGCCTGATCTGACCATGTACGAGATCCAGGTATTCGGTTGCAGGTCGGTGTTCTTCCGGATCTCGGCAGTCGCGAACGCCACCAATACGACCGCCTGGAGCATCCTCGGATTTCCGGGACGCGCTCGAAACGTGGCGATGCTGCCCAAGGGATAGATGGCGGACCTTCCTCTCGATGTTGGCGTGGCCTCGGTTCACGTCAGCGGAGCTGTGGGCGCACAAGAAAAGGTGCAACCTATGGGAAAGCTCAATGCGGCACAGCGGAAGCGCATTCCGACAAGCCAATACGGGGATCCAAAGAACAAAAAATATCCTCTGAGCGACAAAACCCACGCTGATATGGCAGCGTCGGATCTCGAAAAAGAGCACAACGCTGGTCGTATTTCGGACGGAAAATATCACGCGATCAAGCGGCGAGTGAAAGCAGCTCAGCGCCGTTTCGGCGAGAAGCCAAAGACCGCAGCGAATGGTCAATGGGGAGCGCTCCAGCTTCGACTCACCCATCCCAACGGCGGCAAAACGTTCATTCATCACCAGATGTCGGCGTTTGACGCTGACAGTCAGCAATACACGGCCGAGTACGACGAGGCTCGCGGCGAGCTGAGACTCTACGGTCCGATCGACAAGACGCAGGCACTGTCAGCTGAAGACAGTGATGGCCGCGTCTGGATCCAATGCGCTCGGACTGGTGCTTGGGCGGGTCACCCGCAAGGCGCATTCCGAATCACCGAGCAGATTCTTGATGCGATGGTGGAGAACTTCCACCGCGAAGGCGTTCAGCGTCGCCAGTACGACTTCAATCACGCCTCTGCATATCCGGCCAACAGCGGATCTATTCCTGCTGGCGGAACCCCCGCACAGGGTTGGTTCTACGATCTCGAGCGTCGCGGCGACAAGCTGTTCGCCCTCACGCAGTGGCTACCGCTCGCCAAGCAATACCTCGAAGGCGATCAGTACGGCGGCATCAGCCCGCTCATCAACTGGGAAGCGCGCGACCGTGTGAGCAATAGGCCGGTTGGGCCGCTCATCAAGTCGATCGCTCTCACCAACGATCCTTTCCTGTTGGGCATGCAGCGACCTACCGCAGCAAGCGCATCAGGCACGCAAACCACCGATCGAGGGCCTATGCCGCTCACTGAAGTCGATCCGAAATCTGCACAGGCCCTAGAGGCCTACTGCTACAGCTCGACGCCGCAGTTGATGTCGCAACTCAAGGCCGCGTTTGGCCTGCATGAACTGGCGACCGCTCAACATTGTAGCGACGCCCTCGCCAATCTTTCGTCGCACCTCGACGCCGTGGACGGAGACGCCACCGCGACCCACGAGGGCATCAAGCTCGCTGACTATGTGGGCAAGCTGCGCGACATGGTCGGTGGCGCTTCCGAGATGAGTTCGATCGAGCTGATCCAGTTCATCGACAAGATCCTCGACGAGTACATGGAAGAGAATGGCATCGAAAACGATGACGACGAGACGGGCGCCTGTGTGCCTACCGCCGCGTCTGCCGAAGCCACCACAGAATCACCGGTCGCCACGGCGGCCTCAACAATAGGAGCCGCAATGGCAGATCCAGAAAAGCCGGCAGCCGAAGCCGCTCCGGCAGTGACGCCCGCACCCGCTGCAGCGACGGAAACGCCCGCTGTGGTCCCCGAAGTGGCACCCGTCACAGAGACGGCCGCGAGCGCCGATTCGGGTGAACTTCCGAGCCTCGAGGTTGCCAGGCTGGCGATCGAAAATGCTCGCCTCAAGGCCGAGTTGGCCAAACGCGACGCGAAGGTCTCGGAGCTGTCCGCGCAAGCAAATGTGATCGCCGAGCAAGCGTTGGCTGCGGAAGTCGACGCGGCGATCGTTACCTATAAAGACACGCGTGGGTTAACGCCTGAGTTGCGTCCTCATCTGCTGTCGATGATCCACAAGGCGCCGGAAGAGTTCCGGGCCGCGTTCCCCGCGGTGGAACCCGAGCATCAGCATTTGCTTGCCAACTTGACCGGCGGTGGCGCTTCGAATCCGACCGCTCCTGGTGCGCGCGTCGAAGCCGATACCGCGCAAGCGCTCGACACCACCTCAACGACCGTGACTGAGAACCAACGGATCGTTGCCCTTGGTCTCAATGGACTAACGGACGAACTCATCATCAAGAGCGGCCGAATGCTTTCCTTCGCCGCCGCACAACTAGACGCGGACGAAATGCTCCGCACGGCCCGCGCACAACTCACCAAGTAACGAGGAAAACATGACCGCTTCTTCAACCACCGCATACGTCCAAACCGGGGAAACGCGACCTGTATTTCCTCTCGCCGTCTACAACGCTGGCGCGACCGCAATTCCGGTCAATGCCCTCGTAATCGTTGACGCATCAAACATTCTCGACAACGACGCCATTCGCCAGATTTGTGTGACCGTGCCAAGCGGCACCACCACTCCTTCACGCTGCATCGGTATCACGACGCACGAAATCCCCGCCTATAGCGAAGGGACGATTGAGGGCTTCGGTCCCGTCCGAAACGGCATCTGTAAGGGCGCGATCACCGCTGGATCTGAAGTCGCAAACTCAATTGCGAGCGGCTACACGCACAACATCGCCACGGCCGTTGCCGCGTACCCGAGTTGCGGAATCGCGCTCGCCACCGGCGCCGACACGGACCTCATTCCCTTCATGGTCTGCCACTCCGGAACCACGATCACCGGTTCCACCATGGGCACGTAAGCCTTTCACCACAGGACTAAGGACAAGAAAATGTCAGACGAAAACATCGTCCCGCTGAAGGACGCGCCCGAAAATTCTCAATGCCTCTCGATGGATTTTGGCGGCAGACCAACCAACATCGATTTGGTTACCGGACATCTCTTCGACAACGCGGGCAATTCGATTGGTCGATGGGAGCCGATGGATAAGACCCAGGACAGCGAGCACTGCAAGGCGCTGGCCCGCAAGGCCCATCACCTTTCGTCGGCCCTCACGGCGTCGAGCATTGGCGGATCCTGCATCTCCAAACACGGTGATGATTATGTGCGCGACTTCGCGCGACAAACGTTCCTGCTTTCGAATTGCTCCGAGAAGGAGCGGACGCAGATGTTGGACGTTGGTCCTGCCGATGTTCACATTGCCGGCGGACTCCCGAACTTCATCACCGGTTACACTAACGAAGGACCGGTAGCGGACGTATACGCACCGCCAGTGATTGTTCCCAAGAAGTCCGACTACTACTGGCAGTACGATCGCTATGATGCTTTCCAACGCGCGATTCCGCAGCTGGGAGCATCAGCGTCAACGCCGATGGAGATCTTCCCCCGTTTCGGCAACACGATCTTCAAGGTCATCCTTAGGGCAATCGGCACCTTCGTTCCGACTGAGGTCGAAGCGAACGCAGATGCGGCGCTAAGGATCAAGATGGGGCATTTGAGCCGCGTCTTCAAGGCTGCCATACTTGAGCGCGAGATTCGTGCCCAAGCGCTAGCTCGCACATCCGGAAACTGGAATTCCGCGACGACGCTGGGTGCAGGGTATCAGTATAATGGCGGCCCAAACAGTGATCCGGTGAAGGATTTCCACGCCATCAAGGCTGCCAGTTTCGGCAACCCCAACGCGGCAATTATCCCCGAACCCATCTGGGATGCCATGTGTCGCAATCCAGCGGTTCGCGCCTACTATGCCGGACCTAACGGCGTTCCAGGGATCATCAGTGCGCAAAAAATGGCGGAGCTTTTGGACTTCCCAGAAATCTTCGTTTCGCGCATGAAGTACATTGATACCTCGGGAGCCCTTGTCCCTGTTTGGGGCAACGACATCGTGGTGTTCAGGCGACCAGCGGTGTTGCCGCCCGTTAATCAAGAGGACGTTTGCACAGCCGTTACGTTCCGGTGGGGCATGGGCGGCGTTAGCGTCCCAGACACTGGCCAGTTCACTCCCGACATGGTGGACGGTCGCGGATGGATCGTTCGGCAGTTCTTCAATCAGCAACGCGGTGAGCTTGGTGGAATCCAGATGGTGCTCGTACTTGGTGACGCGGAAACGCAGACCTCCAAATACATCGGCAACCTGCTGATCAACGCCAAGCAATAACCGACAGAACAGGGGCGGTGCTAGTGGCCGCCCCATTTACAGGGAGACATCATGGGAAATCCAAACCAAGCGGCTCAGCCAGAGCTAAGCAAAAACGAACGCGTCGAGATCCGTATGAAGCCCGGCTGTGGCCGCATGCTGATCGGTCGCCACTATATCCTCGCCGACGAGAATGGTGGCACCAAGAAGACGACCAAGCGTCCAAAGCTTCTGGACGATGTTCTGGAGGTCGAGGACGAATGGCTCGGGGCGCGCAAGATTGGTCCCAATGGGCAGCCGTTGGACGGCCCTACCGCGATCGTTCCGGTGTCGCTGATCGAATCATATCTGAAGGACGGAAAACCTACGCGCATCATCGAAGGCTATCCGATGCAGAAATGCAAGGGTAGCGATGTCACCGAGGACGAGCACGGTAATCCCGTGGCGCCAGTCGAAGATACCTTCAAGCCCGGCCGTATCAGTCGGCGCCAAGACAACTCGCTTATCGCCTCGCATCCAGACTGCACGTTCGAAATCGTCCGTCGTGTAGCGTAATCATGCCCCAACTAACGCCGTACGTTACCGCATCGATGCTGCGTGCGGCGTTATCGCCTCCGACCTACTTTGCGCTTTTGGACGACGATCAGACCGGTGACGCAGACACGGTTGACGCTTCTGAAGCGGTGCTGTTGATCCTGAAACGAGGACACGCACGCACCATTTCGCGGCTGCCTCCCATCTACGTCACCCTACCATCGGCGGCAGTTCCGGCGGACGTTCCGGCGCTCCTGCAAGACGCCGAACTCTGCTACTGCGAAGGGATCGCCTACAACCGGCACGCCGAATACGTGCGCGCCTACGGGATCCCAAAGTTCGCCGAGGGAGACGAGATTATGGATAGGATCCAATCGTCAATCCTGCGCATCGCCGACAATCCCCCGGAACCAGAGCCGCGCAACGTTGGCGGAATCGTCACCGACGACCATCAGCGAATGTTCCTTGGGTCGCAGAACGGAATCATGAACAGCGGGGATTTCTGAGAATACACGAAGGGATCGCAGAGACGATGAGCTTCAAACAATACTTTCGCGGGCTCGCTGCGGCGCATCAGATGATTTGGTCTCACCCTGGAGATCCTGTTCGCTTACAGTCATCCATTGGCAAACTGAGTGCGCGACGCCGCTACGTTGACGGATTGTTGTTGTGCAAACGAATCGTTGGACGAACCGAGATCAGGATAGAGGCAGAGCATAGCGGGGATTTCTGAGGTGGCACACGATCATGTCGGCGCCCTCGAACTCCCGGTCAATACGACCGATCTGCCTGTCGGAGATCCGCTTCTAACGATTCTCGGTAACTTCATGCAGGCAGCGATTCGCGCTGCGTGTGGTCGTGCCTGGAATTCGATTGGTGGCAACACGGACGTTTGCGGACGCGTCGAGACCAACAACCCCAAAGACAATACGTTCGTTACCGCTGGGCTTCCGGCGCTATTCATCTTTCGCGACGCCGAGTCGTTCACGGAAGAATGGATCGCTGACGAGCTCTGCGAGTTGAAGTCCAACATCACAGCGCTTTGGGTGTTGCCGTTGGCTGCTCAGTATTGGAAAGCGGTTCGCTCTCCATTCGTCCAAGCTTTACACGGTGCAGTTGGCCGAGCCTTTCGAGACGACTACGTGAAAGGCTACCGCAAGCCGCGCGAAGCCGACCCGTACGCGCTCATGTATGGGTCTAGCCTGACCGATTGGGCTAACCTGATGCGGCAAATCTACACCGTGAAGGTCAAGCCCACGGTGCTCGAGATTGGGATGAGCGAAGACTTGCCGACGAAGCGATTCCCGGCGGTTGAATTCACGATCCCAATCAGCGAGCAAGAGACTTTGTTCGAAGAGAACGCGCCGAACGTGCGAAGCAAGCTCGACGCAGCAGTAGCCGCCAACGCGGCAATCACGGTGGATACGATCGCCGAGCCTGAAGCCGCTCAGATCCATTGGGATGTGCCATGAACAAGTTCGAAGCCGGCATCGTTGCGCAGATCAACAAGGAAGTCGCGGAACTTTGGAGCAAAACTAACGGCACCAAGCTACTTGAGTCCGATCCGCTGCTTCCAACCCAGCGTGAGTGGCGTAGTGAACTGTCGATATTTCTCACCAAGCTACTTGAGTCCGAGCCAGTGCTGCCGACTCAGCAACGTGTACGCGTCAAGCCCGAGCGCCCCGGCGCCATTGGCCGTCACAACGTGAGCGGGCTGCGCGGCTACACGATCAAGCGTTTCCGGCTGCGTCAAGAGCACGTTTGGTCAACGGTTTCTCCCTTCGTTCTTTCGCTGATGGGTAGTCTGCATGAGCACGACGCGCCTCAGCTTCGACTACCAGGGGATTGACGCTCTCGAGCGCAAGATCCAATCGGAGTTCGAACGGCTGCAGCACGAAGCGGTGATCGCGACAGGCAAAGCGGTCACGGCGCGAGCCAAGCACGGAACTTTCAAGGACCACACCCGGCAGCTACGCAGCACTATCTCGATGCGGGTCATCGGTAGCCGTGGCGCTTACTTCATCGTCCAGATTGAGGCTCCGCAGAAGTACGCGTCGTTCGTTGAGAAGAGCACGGAAGCTCACGACATCTGGCCCAAGGCTGGCCACGGGATGATCGGACCGACGCGGCAAGGTCAATCACGCCGCGCAACAGGCAAAGGACCGCACGAGCATATCGTTGGACGCGGCCTAGCGCTGCGCTGGAAAGACGCCGGTGGCGACGAGCACTTTGCTGCGTACGTCCACCACCCGGGCAGCAAGCCCTACGCATTCATGGAGCCCGCTCTCGATTATGGACGGGTTCGACTGGAACAAATCGTTCGGCAGGGATTTGCCGGAATTGCCACTCGACTGGAGAAATGATGGCGAAGAAACCTCGAGACACTCTGCGGGTTCTGCCGAATCCGTTTCTGTTCGGCGGTGACCCGATGTGCGCGTGCGCGTCCGATCCTGTCGAGCACATTGCTGGTCGGTACATCGGCGCAGTGCCAGTCGTAACTCAGCGCGGCGAGATGGTTCAGGTCGGAACCCTGTCGGGATTCGTCGGCAGTGAACAACACGACGTCGAGTGGGAGTTCAGCAGGGACGCCCAGGAAATCCCCAACACCCGCTACTACATCGATCGGATCCGAGAAGGCGCGCTTGTGCCAGCGGATGCGGAGACGGCAGCAAAAGCAGGGATCAAGAACTTCACCACGGCTGAGCAGATGCTCGCCAAGGATCCAAACGCAGTAGCGCCCGCGAAGAAGGGCAAGGAATAGGTCCATGACGATCCTAGTATCTGGATTCGCCACCGACGATGCAGTGCCGGGCAGTTACCGGGCTTCGGTGCTGGGCGCTGGATTGATCGCGATCGGGCAGTTGCCGGTCAAGGTCTGCGCGATCGGAAACAAGACTTCAGCCGGCACCGCTACTCCCGACGTGGACGTGGTTGGCCCGCTCGTCTCGGAAGCAGACGCGGACTCACTACTCGGCTATGGCTCCGAGTGCGCAACAATCGTCTATGGCGCGCTCAGCGTCGGCAATGTCAACGTCTATGCGGCCCCAGTTCTCGAGCCCGCAGCTGGGCCAGTAGCGTCCAGCATCGTCGTTACATTCAGCAACGGCTCGGTCCGCAACGGCACCGCCCGCGGCAGAATTGGCGGCAAAGCATTCGCTTTCGGAGTTGCGGCTGGAGAGGCCACGACCATTACCGCGACGAACATGGATCTGGCGTGCAAGTCGATCATCCGTGCGCAAGCCACATCTTCTCCATCGAGTTCGGCCGTCACCCTAACGAACCGCAACACTGGCGCACGCGGCAACCAATTACTCTTGCAGCTCGACCTCTCGGATGTACCAGGTCTGACCGCGACCGTCACCGTAGGCGCAGCGGTAGCCGGGCACTCTGGTCTCTGGACTTTCGGCAGTGGAGCGGGCGCGGATTCGATTGCCCCGCAACTCGCGAACCTCACGGGCGACACCTATGACTTCTTGGCCATTGCCGCCAACGACACGACCACCATGGGGCTCGTTAAGGCCCAGCTGGTCAGTGAGGCGCTACCCGGAGTCTCCCACCTCGAGAACGCCATCTATGCGATCTGCGGCGGATACTCGGCGGCAGCATCGTTGGCAAACACTACATTGAATGATGCGCGTTCGACGCTCGTCTGGGGCCAATACCTCGAGAACAGCGTGGCGTGGGTAGCGGGCAAAGTCGCGGCCATGCGGGCCTCGATGGTTGCTCAGCAACCGAACTTCAAGTGGGCCCAGACCGCGGAGTGTCGCTTGGTCGGTGCGCAGCCTCAACTCAAGTCCGACAATCCCGGGCACGCTACCCAGAAAAACGCGCTGAACAACGGACTATGTGTGGTCCGCACCGAAGGCACCGATGTCGTCATTGTGCGCGGAATCACAACCAAGTGCCTGACCGGTACCTCACCCGACTATCGCACTCGCGACTGGACCGACGTGGACGTCACGGATCGGATCAACCGCGAAGTTGGCGCTCTCTGGACTGCCGTCACCGCGACCAACATGTGGGCGGAGCCCGACAACCCGACGGGTGCACAGCCAAGCGCTGGTGTCATCACGCCGAACAATTGGAACGCCCTACTGACGAGCGCGATGCGCGGATTCGCAAACAACGGCTGGGTCTATCTGGTCGACGAGCATCCTCCGCAGAGCGAATGGGACACGACCCGCAACTGCATCATGTCGGCGATCCCCGTCTACGTGAAACCTAAGGCCTTCCAACTCGGCGCAAACGTCAACCAGACGGCCGCGTAAGGGGATCCAAATGGCTGACAAGTTCCGCAATTTCTCGTGCTACGGCAAGAGTGGGCGCAAGGTCGAGTTCCAAACGGATTCGACCATCGACGGTGAATCCAACAGCGAGCAGATCATCGTTGACGGTAAGGTCGCTGGCGCCAGCGAAGGTGTTGAGACTTCCTCGGTCACGATCGATTCCGCCATCTGTGTCGCTGGCAAGGATTCAACGCAAGCGATCTTCGACCTCTACAAGTCGAAGGAATACACGGATTTCACCTTCGGAATCATCGATGGCCGCATCTTGACGGCGAACATGATGGTGAAGTCGTTCAAGTACACCGGGAAGGCTGCCAACGGTACCACGACGTTCTCGTGCTCGTTGGTAGGTGGGGAGATCCGCAAAGTAGGGTAAGCTTCCTCGGTTGACCAGGTTACCTCCCTATCCTTGGTTAGCCCGGTGCCCAGGCTAGCGACACCGTAAGCAGCGCTGCTGTGTTCGCTAGCCCTAACTAAGATCCGCCGCTGACGGATCCTCATGCTGTGTGAGGTTCAATGTCTCGTCTGCGGTCAATATTGCGCGGCACGCGCCAGATTCGCTCCATCGAGATTCCCCTGAAGAATCTCATGGAGTCGGACGCTCCCGCTAGGGTTACCGTGGGACTCGCGGTGCAGAGCGGCGATGACTATGCCGTGATTCTCAAGGGTGCAACCAAGTTCGCGATCGATCGCGGAGGCGAACCCAAGGACGGCAGCGAGCTCTACGACTACGGCAAAGCCGTCTATACGATAGCGATCACGTGCGTGGATCCGGAATCGGATCCACAACACCCAATCCCGTTCTTTGGCGATTCGGACAACCCGAGCGTCGAAGAACGGGTTTCGTGCATTTTGTCGCACCCGAATATTGGACGAGACACGATTCTGTTCCTCGCTGAGCACCAAGACGTTTGGCAGGACGAGTGCAGTCCGCAGGGCGACGGAAAGCGCGATCGTACGCCCGAGGAGTATTATCAAATGCTCGCGGAGGTCGCGGCAGAGGGCCCTTTAGCCGTTATGCGACTCAGTGCCGCCACGCGGTTGAAATTAGTGCTTTTCTCGGTGAACCTGCTGCATTCATTACCGATGCTCAATTCTATCTCTGGCTCACCTTCCACAACCACGCCGTAGAGCGCGAACGCAATGGCTAACCTGGCAGAGATCATCGAGGAGCGGCGACGGGCAAACGGCGCGAAGATGCCGATGCCTGCGGGTCGCATCGAGACGCTCAAGCCAGAGGCGTACCTCGAGGAAGCCGAAGGAAAGCCGACGACCCCAATCGTTGTCGGTCTTCGAACTCCCAACGACGAGGATTACGCGGCTGCCCTACAAGCCGAAGACGATACCGGTATCATGCTGGCCATCGTGTGCCGAGGCCTCTGCGATCCGAACGACTGCCGGAATCGGCATCCCTCGTTTCCCTTCCCCGACATTAACATCCCCAAGATGCTGAAGCCGCAGACGATCCGGTACCTGTTCGATCGGATCGAATTACTGCATCTGGAGACGAGCCCCACGGTGCCGCTCGCCGATGAAGCCGAGTTGTTCATCTTAGGGGAGGCCCTGTTGGCAGGGGAACGATTGGAACGCCTCACAGAGTCGAATGCACCCGCAGCTGCCCGTGTCCGTAGACTCGCGTCCGTGCTCATCCAGAGTCTAGGGCTCTTCGACGAATGAGCTCCATCCGTGCCACCCTAGGTCTAGCGCTTGATCGCTCAGTCCGTGATTCGTTCGCAGAAATGCGCAAGCTCGCCAAGGACACGGAAAGTGCTGTCAACCGCTCGATGACCATTCGCGGCGGTGGTCGCGGTGGTGCATCCAATCCCGAACTTGTTGCCGCTCGAGCCGCATACGCCGAGCAATCAAAACTCAACCGGGAGATCTTCAAGCAGCAGGTGGCTTCGGCGCGGCAACTGGCCAGCGAAGACAAGAAGCTCAGCCGAGAACGCACCCGGGAACGACTCGCGGCGCTGCAACTCGAGGCTCGCGAACACCTGCGACAAAACCGCGTTGTCGAAGCCGCGGCGACCCGCGAGCACATGGCGGCGCTCAGTAAGCGCTCATTCTCGCGTGACCGTGACCTTGACCGTCTAGCTACGCGCACCAGTCACCGAGCGACCCGCTTCATCTTCCCGCGTCCCGAGGGGGCGATTGGGTTTGCACACAGGACGATGAATGATCTGCTGCGTGGAGCAGGTATTGATATGTCGCTTTCGGGCGGCGTAGCGCGAGCAAAGGATCTCAACGAAACCGCGCAGCTGCTTTCACAAAACGCCTATCAACCGGGAGAAAAGGGAGCCGCTGGACAACAGGTCGGTGCCGAAATTCTACAGAAGGAAGCGCATGCTAGGGCAGAAAAGTATGGTCTGAAAGGTGGAGCCCAAGAGGTTCTTTCGGGACAAACGAACTTCGTCAAGATCACCGGCGATCTCGAGACCGCTCGCACGCTAACGGGGGACATCGCGAAACTATCAGCGGCAACCGGAGCGAACTTCACCGAAGCTATGGAGGCGTCGGCTTCGCTGTCTAAGAAGCTAGGCGAGATTCCGGACAAGGCCAAGGTCATCTATGGGTTGATGCGCGGTATGGCGTGGCAGGGAAAGCTGGGCGCAGTTGAGATCGGTGACCTGGCCAAAACGATGCCGCGACTAATCTCCGGCGTTACGCGATTCAAGGGCGACACCGGCCAGAATATCATGAAGCTAGGTGCATTGGCGCAGATGGCTCGTGGTGGAGCAGCCAGCAATGCGCGTGAGTCCGCAACGGGCGTGTCGCGCATGGTTGACATGTTTACCACGCCGACGCGCGTCAAAGCCATGATGAAGCTAGGACTTCACAAGTCCGATCTGTTTGACAAATCGGGACTGCTAAACGATCCGTTTGAGATCATCAAGAAGGCGCTCGTCAGAACCAAAGGTGATCCGCTCCTGATGCAGAAGATGTTCTCTTCTGTTATGGGATCGCGGCCGATATCGCGCTTCACTGATCTATACCGGCAAGGCGGCCTAAAGGCGATCGACAAAGAAGAAAAGACCCTAATGAGCGGGTCTGATACGGGTATGTCTGAAGAGGTCGTTCAGAAGATGGCTGAGGAATACAGCCAGACGATGGCGGCAAAGGCGGCGTCTTTCCAAGAGAAGATGGACGTTATCACGGAGTCATTAGCGACTAAGCTGTTGCCGGCGCTCGAACAATTGGCGCCATGGGCTCTCAAGATGACGCAGGCGTTTTCGAGCTTCGTCACCTGGGCAACTGAGAATCCCGGAAAGATCGTTGCGCTTGCAATCAGTGCGGCCATCGCACGAGCGCTCACCGAGTCGTTTCTTCGCGGTTTGCTCGAACGCGCAATCAAAGGCGCCGTTGGCGGCGGAACAGGTGGGCCTGGGTCTGGCGGATCTGGCGGTGGTTTCGTGCGCAACGGTCCCGGCGTCAAAGGCGTGCTCGGTAATACTTCTTGGGGCGGAGCATTATCGGCGGTTGGCGCAGGTGTTGGCCTCGGCATGGGCGTCTACTCGGCGATCGACTACGCTGGAAAGTCCAGTTATGATGAGGGCGTCAAGACCACCAACGATATCAGCGGTGGACTCAAGAACGTCCATGGCGCAGAACTCGGCGGCGCACTCGCTGAGGCAAAACAGAAGCTTAAGGAATACCAGGAAAAGAAGGGTTTCTTCGGCGGTCTTGGCAGCGACTTCATGAACCTACTCGGCGCTGGCGACGAAGCGGACGTCAAGGGCCTCGAGGCGCTGATCGCCAAGAAGCGTGGCGAGTTCGAGCAGTGGCGCGCCAGTGGCGGCAAGATGTCTGAGGGAACGAAGAAAGACATCGCGGCTGAGCAGGTAGTTGCCGGGTATGGGAAGCAGTCAGACCTCGACGTCAACGCCCTTGCCAAAGCGACGACCGACGGCCTCAAGGGACAAACGCTCAATGTGCGCGTGACCAACGCGGGCGATATCGGCAAGAACACGGCCGACAGTGGTCCTTCTGTTGATCCCTCTGGACGCGCGGGTCCACCAAAGAAGTAGCCATGGGCGAGCTCGACAAGTTCGAACGCTGGCGCTTCGAGGGCATCCAACTGGCGGTGGAGTCTGCCTCGGTGCGCATCGGGATCCGAACGCACGAGCACATCTACCCGCATACACGGGGCGCTTCATCGGAGAAGATGGGCCGGGATCTGTACGTCATCGACGTTTCAGGCCGCTTCGATGCCAATCTACCATCAGTGCAGTATCCGAATCCGTTGCTGGCTGCTGGCGTAATGCGAATGCATTGTGAGGAGGAACGGACTGGCGATCTGGTGATCCCATGGATTGGGACCATCCAAGCCTACTGCAAGGAGCTCACTCTAACCGAGAAGAACACGATCCGAAGCGGACTGGCATTTACGGCGAAGTTCGTCGAGGACATGGACTTCGAGTTCCCGATCCAGAATTTCATCCAGGTGAATCGCGCGCCGATGGGCGACAGTTTGGCGCAGTTCCAGGACCACAAGTATCAGGCCGACATCTTCAGCAAGATTGCCGCTGCGGTCGGTTTCGTCCTGGGAATCAAGGACCAATTCCAGCTCTACTCGGCGCTAGTCCAGTCCAAGATCGACTACCTCGAAGGGTTGTTTCGCGAGGCAGATGCAACCGCGAAGGAGCTGGCAGATCCGATGAACCTCACGGGTCTATCGGTATTCGTGGCCCTTTGGGAAACGGTACGCAATTTTGCCAACGATTTGGCCGCGAAGGGGCTAGAGTTCAAGTACTACGTGCTGCCAACACAGATGACGCTGATTCAGGTGTCGATTGCCGTGTACCACGGAGACGCTTCGCGAGCGGGTGACTTGCTCGGGCTGAACGTCATCGAGGACTCTACGGCGATTCCAGCGGGAACGCGGATTCGTTACTACGATAACTAGGGAAAGGGAGACGCATGGCGAACAGGATCTGGGGAAAGGCAACCATTGCGTTGCGACGCAGGCCGAAGTCTGGGGTCATCGGATTTCGTGACGCACTATCCTTGCTCGCTGAGCAGGAAACGATTCGCGGATTCACGATCGGTGCCACCTTGGAATTCCGTAAGAGTCCCGAGATGGAAATCCATGTCGCGCTATGTGACACCTATGGTGCGAACGCGGACGAATGCTGCGCGAAGCTTCGTGAAGTGTTTGCGTCAACGGAATCATTCGAGCTTATAGCGGTATTCAGTGAGCCGTGTGCGTGCTCTAGGCCGCGACCCGGATCGTCGTGCGTGAGCAGTAAAGCGGCGTAGTCCATGGGCATCGACGATACCGTACAACTCATCATTGACGGCAAAGCGACCGCCATTTGTGAGAGCTACGAGATCAAGGTAGCGGTAATGACGCAGCCCGCTGCATTCTCGTTGCGGTTGGGATGGTCCGATGTGGCCAAGACGTTGCTCGATATCTGTCGCCCAGGACTAGGCTTTCAACTCAAAATCAACGACGTCCTGATTCAGAGCGGGATCATCGATTCGCGCGGCGTTCCCGGTGGCAACTCGACCGTGGTGGAGATCAAGGGGCGCGACTACATGCGCAAACTGATGAACTGTCACACTGAGGAGGATATCAGTTTCACTGAGAAAACCTACTACGACATCACCCGCCGAGTCATGAACCTCGTCGGTCTCGACCATCACGAGCTCGTGGCTGGCAATGGGGCGAACCGAATTGCAGTGACCAAGGCTGCGGTCGCAGCAGTTCCGGCAGAGGAACAGGTTCGGGTCATCGAGACCGGGCTACCCAGCACCGGCGGCTCGAAGATGGAGTACAAGTGGCTCAAGGCAAAGGTCGGGCAGCGTTGGTACGATTGGCTCCAAGAGCAATATCGCCTCGCCGGGCTGTTTCTGTGGTGTGCGGGAGACGGCAAGTTCATTTTGTCGACGCCGGGATTCCTGACCGAGCCATCCTATGTGGCCGTACGCCAGCGTGGCGTCGATCGTAATGCCGTCAATGTCCTGCGCCATTCGTTCAAGGACGACACTACCAACAGGCACGCCCAATACATCGTCTATGGGCGCTTTGGTCGCGGCAAAGGTGGACGCAATCGGATCCGTGGTGAGTACGTGGATCCCGAGATGGTCAACTACGGATTCTCGGACGTCATCACCTACCACGACGACCACATCTCTACGACAGCGCAGGCCGAATATTTGGCGCGACGCTACGCTTCTGAAGAGCGACGATCGGGCTGGGAATTGAGCTACACGTTCGAGGGGCATCACACGCCAGCTCTCATCGGCACAGGCTCGGCCGTCTGGGGACCCGATACGGTAGCGAAGGTTCAAGACGACGAACTTGGAATCACTGGGCCGCACTACTTAGAATCCACGACCTTCTCGATGAACCCTCAGAAGGAAACGACGGTCGAGCTGATTCGCCCCGCCGACTTGCTCTACATCGCCGAATCGAATCCAGACGTACAGAAGAAGGCAAAGTCCGCATTGGCAACCGTGAAAGCGAACCCGGGTAAGATCGTGATCGCTACGCCTCCGGGAACGGCTGGGGCTACCGGATCTTGGACAGCGCGTGGCAACGAAGCCTCAGGGAGTTGGTCGTAATGGGACCTTGGCAACTCGGTACCGCGGTCGCCGTCGCCTACGATGAAACCGGCATGCTTGGCGTACAGACCGACGGATTCGGAGAAGCCCCAGGCGTGCATGGACGCGCGCAGGTCGGCATGTACGGGCTCATCAGCAGGCCACTGGACGCCAATGCGGACGGCGAAGGGGCGCTATGCCTGTTCGTTGACGAGGGCAAAGAAGGGTTTGCTTGGTGCGGGTTTGATGGGCGGGATCTGGAAAAGATTCCACCGGCATCAGGCGGAAGCAGTGGCCTCTACAATTCGAAAGGGTCGTTCTTCCTCCAGGATTACGACACTGAGACCACGACATTCTATGTGCCAATCGAGGGCGGCGCTAAAGCGCACCTGCTCCAGATTGGATTTGACTCCAGCGATCCGCCGAAGCGCGTCGTCGACCTACGTCATGCTGATGGTATGTCCATCACGATGCTAGAAAACTCGGTCACAATCAAGAACGCCGCTGGCGACGCATACATTGAGATCAATGCGTCAGGGATCGTGCTGAACGGAAACACCAAGATCGTTGGCGGCGCTGACATCGGAGGAGTAGGCGGGCAACCTCTTATCAATTTGACCTTGTTCGAGACCTGGTTGGCTGCGCTTGGGTCAGCGATTGGCGCAACCGGGGCGACTCCGCTTACCGGCGCATCTTTGGGCGCGCTGTTCAACTCGGCAGCTCTCGCTTTACCCGCGGTGGGAACGACGCTCGCAAAGGGATTGTAGTGGCTACTAGATGCGCGTTCGCGGTTCTGGTTGTGGCGCTTGCTGCTCCGGCACTACCGATCTCAACTGCGCCACCGCTCCCTATCGTTCCGGCAAAGCCAAAGATTGGTAGCTTTGAACTTCCCGGGGTTCCGCCGATCAGCTTTTTGCCTGCGACTCCGGAGCTACCAATCCCAACGATGCCGCCACTTCCAATGGTGCCAGCGAGACCAAGAATAGGCGCTCCGACTGCTCCACCGTTGCCGGGGATCCCTGACATTGTTCCTCGTCCAGCAGCCCCAGCGTTACCGATCCCGACCTTTCCGGCTCTACCGATTCTTCCTGCCGGCACCTGTCCCCTCGATGCGCCTCTGATCTGATCCATGCCAATTCCTTCCTACCCATTCGGCTCGACGCCGGGCGGTTACGATCCGTCTGTGCCCAAGCTGCCGCGCGGCAATTTCGTGCCAGCGGCGCCGATGTACGACGGGTTGACGCGTGACCATGCGGTTGACGCGGATGGTCGCTCGAAGACCATTCACCCAATCGACGCGGGTGTGCAGATGGCGATGTTCGTCCAACGGGGAGAATTGTCGTCGAGCCCAACGACAGGAAACACGCTGCTGCAGATGCGTGAGCTAGCAACCGATCGCCAGCAAGCCGAAGTCGAGCGAATCGTTCGCGCGGCAAATCCGATCGCCCGATACCTCAAAGACGGCAGCATCACGATCCGCCGCATCGACTCGGAATTTCGCGCCCAAACCGGAGCCCTG
>Ga0213917_1000076_pt1 | contig 25604 bp, 39 predicted proteins | sample McNCre117MG_FD_161051 | JGI IMG/M metagenome (GOLD analysis project Ga0213917, IMG submission 161051) | Freshwater microbial communities from McNutts Creek, Athens, Georgia, United States - 1-17 MG | ecosystem: Environmental > Aquatic > Freshwater > Creek | place: USA: Georgia | collected... | reverse complement strand
CAACAGAACTACTTGTATCCAGGTCCTTTGTTACTTGGTGCGATCACGTTCAATCTGTCGGTGAATATTGTCAATAGTGCTAGTGGATCTGTTTGGCTCTACATAGACGAGGAGTAATCAGTGAGATTATTCTCTTTGGTTTTTATTATTTTATTACTCTTTGGTGTGACATCAAAGGCTTCAGTTTCAGTCACCGTCAATGGAATCAGTTACACGATCCCACAGACGAATGAACGAGGTTGGGGCACAGCTGTCACATCATGGATTCAGGCGATCAGTTCAAATACTCTTCAGCCTGTCGGTGGCAGCTTCACTCTATCCAGTGAAGTTGACTTCGGTGCGCTATACGGATTCAAAACAGCCTACCTGAAATCAAGATCATCCAATATTGCCACAGCTGGATTTTTCAGGCTTTCCAATACGGATTCGGTTGGATTCAGGAATGCTGGAAACACAGCTGATTTACTCTTAGGAGTGAATGGCTCTGATCAGCTAGTATTTAATAGCAGCGTGATGCTGACTGCGAGTGTGGCAGCGACTCTCACGAATAAGACCATCGATGCTTCTTTGAACACAATTTCAAATATTACAGAGGCAATGATCTCTAGTTCATATTCTCGAACTAAGATTGCTACTTCTAATGCCAATTATGTGCTGATCAATGATGGCCTTGGAGTGATGTCTGGCGAGGCACAGCTTGCGAAGTCTCGTGGTGGTACTGGTGCAGACAATTCATCGGTAACTTTCCCCACAAGTGGCACCATTCCAACTCTAGCAGGGGTTGGTACATTCTCGAATAAGACTTTCTCAGGAAATACAATATTCAATGCCTCAATTATAGGCTCTAGTTTCAATGATACCACGACAACAGGTGCGGCTCAGACCTTGAGTGCTGGCACTACTACTTTAGTCACTGTTTCAAATGCTTCTCTGACTTCGATCGCTGGAATCGCTGGACCTGTAGCGAATCAATTCTTTGTTCTAGTAAACAATACAGGGGCGGCTGTGACTGTGCTGAACAACTCAGCAAGTGCGACGGCAGGGCTTAGAATCATTACTGGTTCTGGATCTGATATCACGCTGGCATCAACTTCAAGCCTTTGGCTGTATTACTCGCCTGTATCATCTGCGTGGCAGATCGTGGGCGGTTCAGGAAGTGGTGGTTCTGCCAATGTAACCACTCAAACTGGTACTTCTTACTCGATCTTAAATACAGATGGCCTAGTGATCGCGAATCCAAGTGCTACGGCTACATTCACACTGCCTACGGCTGTAGGTCTCACAGGTAAATCGATCACAGTGAAAAACATCTCGATTCAATTAGTGAAAATATTAACCACCGGAGGCCAGACCATCGATGGCCTAAGTCAGAAAACTTTAGTGAATCAGTACGACTCTTTGAATTTCATTTCAAACGGTTCGAACTGGTTTATTTGGTAAGGGGATTGTATGTCTTTTGTTAGTCAGTTTCCTGGGACTAAAAATTATATCAAGAATCCTCGATTTGAGGATGGTCTCACCACTGAGTGGTCTCTTGGAACTATTGGAACTCTTACTAATGGACTACCGACTGGATCACCTACATTCGGAAGTGGTGCAGCTGGTACTCTGTCTCTCTCCGCAGTTTCCAGTGGACAACTTGCCGGACAATTCTCCCTGAGCCTTGCTGAATCATCGGCAGCGACTACTGCCGGAAATATGATGGCAACTAATGCCTACACAATAGACATCGAGGATCAGGCTAAGGTTCTGACATTCAGCTGTAGCTATAAACTCGTGACTGGTATTGCTGGCACTAACTGTAACTTCTCTGGCACATCTGCCAACTCATTAGCTTATGCTGTGTGGGATGTAACGAATTCAGTTTGGCTTACTTCGCAAGGAAATTTCAACTTCGTGCAAGCGACTGGAGTCGGTCAGTGCGTAGGTACATTCCAGACTGGATTCTCTACTTCGCAAATTCGAATCTGTGTCTATTTCCCGACAGCTACCAGTGCGGCATTCGCAACTTATTTTGATACTTTCATGTGTGGACCTCAGACAATTCAAAAAGGTCCTCAAATTTCAGACTGGACTGCATACACTCCAACAGTGAGTGCTGCATTTGGTACGGCTACAGGGATCTCGTTCTTCTATCGTAGAGATGGGGATATGTTGTCGGTTCAAGGTACTTTTACGGCTGGAACTGTAGCAGCTTCACTTGCCACATTGACTCTGCCTGGTGGCTTATCAATCGATAGCTCAAAGATATCTATCAATAATACTTCATCGAATCCAGGCGTGATGGTCGGTTACTATGATAACTCTGAGGCCACCGCAAATACTCAGGGATGTATCGTAACTGCTCCAGCGACTAGCACAACGCTAGTTTATTTCGGTCCTGGTGAAACTAATGCTTCGAGTTCTTTAACTCCTGCGAATGGTAACGTGATCACTGCATCTTCAGTGGTGCTATCTGTTAACTTCTCTGTGCCAATAGCTGGATGGTCTTCGAATACTGTTCAGTCTAGTGATACTGATACAAAAGTTATTTCATTTGCAAAGAATAACATCAACGCAGTTACTGCTTATTCATCATCTACTGTAACAGATTTAACTTGGGCTTCTTCCACTGTTGTAAATGATAGTGCTGGAGCATGGAATGGTACATACTACATTATTCCAGTATCTGGTTATTACATTCTGTCTACATACTTTATATTCAACTCATCTGCATATAGTGCTGGTGCTCAGTATGAGATTCTTTGGGCAGATTCTAGCAATAATACTGTATATGACCTAGCTGAGTTTACTGGTGCTGCTACAACTGGCAGGGTATCTGGAGGAAAAACAATTGGCCCAATCTATTTCAACGCTGGTCAAACGCTAAAACCTAGAATGTTTCAGGCTATGGCGGCAACAGCCTCATTTCAATATGTGGCAATCGGAATAAATAGACTTTCTGGTCCTGCCGTAGTCACTGCTACGGAATCTGTAATTGCAGAATATTCTGACTCAGCTGGAGCAACTTTCGCAGCTACTACAGTGGCTAATGCTTTAACTTTCAACACCAAAGAGACAGACACTCATTCGTTTTTCAATGGTGCCACTGGAGTCGCAACTGCTCCAGTAAGTGGGAGGTACTTATTTGTTGGAAGCATTGGTGTTTATACATCTGGAGCAGCTCCTGCAAACTCTTATGCAGACGTAATCCTTACAAGCTCAACGGGCGTAACTAAGACATGCAGGCAGCAATTACTTGGGACTGCCAATATACAAGAGCTGCCGTTTATGAAGACGTTTTACCTGCAAACTGGTCAAACAGTAACACTTACAAAACAGGCAACATACTCGTCTGGCACAGTATCTATGTTTGCTGGTGCAAATTTAAACTCAATTTCAATTATAAGAGTTGGAAACTAATAAAGGGGATCTAAATGTTTGACCAAGTAGATAAATCAAAGGACTTGAGAGAGAAACTCCTAGAGCAGCTTATTGATCATATCATGAGCCAGCCAGACGGTGACTCTAAAGCTGAGGAAAAAGCCGAATCACCACTCACTGAAATGCTCGAGGGCAAAGACGGTGAAGCAGATGAATTAGATCACTCTGAAGGAGACAAGCCTAAGATCGATCTCAGCATCATGAGCGTGAAAGCTAAGCCTAAATTCAAGCTTGCTGACGGCACAGAACAAGAAGACGAGTCACTTGAAGACATCATGAAGAGAAAAGGCCTTAAATAATGTCATTCTTTACAGAGGACTTACTAGCATCGATCAAACTGAGAAGCCTTGCTCCTATTTCACAGAGCACTTTCTCGGATTCTGACTTGCTATCACTTGCCTCTGAGGAAATGAGATTAAGGCTTACAGCTGATCTAGTGTCTGATCGTGAGGATTTTTTCTTAGATCAGGAAACCCAGAATATTATTGCCGGAGTTGATCACTATTCTATCCCATCCAGGGCGGTAGGATCAGCGATTAAAGAAGTTCTCTACATTGGTCCCAATATTAAGAGACCACTTCAGCGAGTTGATGTTGAAAGAGCGCAATTTTATAACCAGGCAGACTCAATGCCAACAAAATTCTACTTTTTGGGTGATGAAATTGTCCTACTTCCTTCCCCTGTATCATCGACTGGCACTATTACAATCACTTTTCCGGCAGCTCCGAGTGATTTAGTACTCACTAGCTCATGCGCGAAAGTAACCGCAGTGGCAAATGATGGGGTTTCAGCTAAATTCACAGTAAACACTGACCTCACGGCATCTTTAGCGGTTGGACAGTATGTTGATCTCCTGAGTGCAACAGCTCCATTCAAATTGTGGAAGTACAGAGCTGCGATCACTCAAATTACTTCAACCGAGATCGATGTAGCCTTGGCAGATGCAATCAATCCAGCTGGCACCATTGAAACTCAAGTCGGTGATTATATTTGCCCATCTGGATTCTCAAATATCCCTCAAATCCCTATCCCATATCATCCAGTCCTAGCTCAAATGGTCGTGGTGAGGCTGATGGCAGCACTCGGTGACGCTGCGAAATTAGGGGCTGCGAAGCAAGACTTAGCAGAAATGCGAAGTGATGCACTTAAATTAATTAGAAATAGAGTTGAGAACTCATCTTTGAAAATAACTGGCAGAGGCCAACTGATTAAAGCCTTCAGGTAAGGAGTCTTGTGGCGAATGATATAGTCACAAAATGCTTAGGAATAGTGAATCAGTTCAATCCCCTATCGGTGAATCCTGGTTCATTAGCTAAAGCAGACAACGCAGTCAATCTCAGGGAGAATATCCTTGAGGATCGCCGTGGTTATAAAGTCGATGCCACTCTATCGGCAAATATCTCTCAGCTGATGCAGTTCAATGGTAAAGTCCTTTGTCATAATGGGACAACGATCAGCTATGGACCAGGATCTTACTCAAATTATTCAGGCAGCTACTCAGCACCAACGAGTTCTAGAATTAGGTCCCAGGAAGCGAATTCTAATCTTTATTTAACTACAAGTAGCGGTGTGAAAGTACTAAGCGACACAGCTGGCACAGCTGCAAGATCAGCCGGAGTGCCAAGGCCACTCGATCCAAGCTACGCGCTGAATGCTGGTGGCACTGGATTCTTAGCGGCATCTTATCAGTGTGCATACAGAACTGTACTTCAGAGAACAGATGCGAATGGAAATGTGTTTTTCTCGTACCCATCACAAAGATTGTGGGTGGCAAATACGGCAGGTACTTCTAAGAATGTGGACCTGACTACTTATCTGCCAGCGGAAGCAATAGCCGGAGACGTTCTGCAATTTTACAGAACGATTCAGCAATCTGGCACAGCCACGGACCTCTCAGGGGACGAGATGGCTTTAGTTTATCAAATATCGCTCCCATCAAGTGCAATAAGTAGCGGTGCTTATTCATTCACAGACTCCATCTCGGATTCCTTGATGGGAGCGACCTTATACACTTCACCTTCACAGCAAGGGATCTCTCAGGCCAATGATCGACCACCAGTCTGCAAAGACATGGCACTCTATAGGTCTTCATTCATGTTTTATGGAAACTGCCAGACTAAACAAAGGCTATTCATCAACATGGTGGGAGTCTCTGGACTCACTGGCAAGACCATCACACTCGCAGGTGTCACTTATAACTTCGGAGCGACTGAGATCATTACGGGTGGGGGATCTCCGCAGGTGCAAGTCTCTGCCACTGGTGTTGTCGCGGTTGATATCGACCTCACAGCTCGAAGTTTATGCAGAGTCGTGAATAGATATGCATCAAATACAGCTGTATATGCCTATTATTTGAGCGGCCCGAGTGATTTGCCTGGCAAGATCATGATTGAGGAGCGTGGGATCGGTGCAGCTGCTTACTCTGTACTATCGAGTGACACGACAATCGCCGGAATGTTTTTCCCATCCCCTCCGGTTGGCACAGCTAACACAGCATCGACTTCAACAAATACTGTTCAAAAAAATGCAATCTACTTTTCGAAATACCAAGAGATTGAGCACGTTCCAATCCTGAACTACTTCTTAGTTGGTCCAGCCAATAAGAATATATTGAGGATTGTGGCACTCAGAGAGTCTTTGGTTATCATCAAAGAAGAGGGTGTTTACAGACTGACCGGAGAGTCAGCATCTACATTCACTGTGACGCCTATTGATTTGACTGTTTTTTGTAAGGCTGAGAATTCAGTGGCAGTCGTATCGAATCAGGTGATGATGCTATCAAATCAAGGTGTGGTGTCGATCACAGAGAACGGCATTCAGGTTGTAAGCCACGACATCGAGCCATCGATTAAGAAAATGCTCACGAGTTCAATCCTCTCTGCTAGCACATTTGGGGTAGGGTACGAGTCAGACAGGCTTTACCTGATTTCAAGTGTGACTGATTCTAGCTCGACTGCGGCTGATCAGACTTTTGTTTACAATGTATTTACTAAGACTTGGGTTCGGTGGACTTACGCATTCAACTCGGCAGTCATCGAGCCACAATCTGATAAAATGTACTTCGCTAAGTCCACATCGACTGTCTATGTAGAGCGCAAAGACGGAAGTCCAACGGATTACGCAGATCCAGATATCTCAATCACTATTGTTTCAATTGTGGGCTCTGTCGTGACCTTTACTGTCAGTGGGGCTGTGCCAATAGCTGGATGGGTGATATCCCAGAATGGAACCGAGATTCAGATTGATTCATTCATCACTTTAGCTACAAGCTATCAGGCCACAATGAATTCAGTGCCACCGAGTGCGTGGACCACTGGTGCTGCGATCATGTATCCAAGTGTTGGAATGTCTTTAGTTTGGAATGCATGGACTGGCACTAACGCTGCAATTTTAAAGCAAGTGAGAATGGCAAAGATTCTTACTGATTCCACGACTGGCGAGAATACCTCAACCAAGCTTGATGCCACTTTCAAATCTAATTTTGATGAAGAGACTGAGACAGTCCCACTGAGTCTGTCTAGTTCTGGATGGGGTGGGCCATGGGGCTCGATTGCATGGGGTGGTGGTTCTGATTCTTACGGATACCCGACTATCGTGCCAAAGAATAAGCAGTACTGCACTCGTATGAATCTTGGAGTGAACCACAAGGCAGCTCGTGAGAAGGTCGCTATTGCTGGATTCGGATTTGATTTTGAGATCAGCTCAGATCGGATCGGTCGATGAAATTAAACATCCTAAAGACCATTCAAAAAGAAGAACTCTCTAAGTACGGTGAATTGCCTGAGTGGATCAATCCATTCCTGCAAGGCCTTAATCAATTCATTTCATCAGTTGGCCAGGCAATCCGCGGAAAGCTTACATTTGAAGAGAATTTCCAATGCGTCACTAAAAACATGGCATTCAGTCATGGGGTGGCGACGAAAGTCACGACTGGATCAACATTGAAAGTCATCGGAGTGATTCCAACTTATGCAGGTGGTTTGATCATCGATAAGTTTGGGTGGGTTTATAATTCAGATGGCACTATTGGTGTAACTTTTTATTTTGTGACTGGTACGAGTGCCACTTGCAAGATCATTATTTTATTGGGGTAGGGAATGGCAGATTTAGCATCTTCAAACGCTTTAATAGATCCCAACAAGCTGACAGGTTCACAGCCTGGTGCTGTTCAAGGTCAGGGCCAGACAATTCAGGTCGGTGGGGCTGGATCTGGACAGATAGGAGCTGGTGGGCAAGGTTCAGCTGGACAGGGTGCCAGTGCTGCTCCGGCTGGCGCTGGTGGTGGCGGTGGATGGGCCAATATTCAATCATACCTAGACGCGAATCGCGGTGACACTGGGACTGCTAGTTATCTTCAAAATAAAGTTGGATCACAATTCGATCAGGAGCAGAAAAATCTTGACCAAGCTGGCAAGGATACCGTTCAACAGGGAGTGGCTGAGGCTGATAAGATCAAGAATGATACTGCCAACGCTGGCAGCATGGTCGATGCAGCATCTCAGGCCTACCAGTGGAGTGGACAGCAATCAGATCCATACACTCAAAACGTAAATACTCTCAAAGGTGATCTGAATAATGCCTACTCTGGTCCTAGCTCATTCTCGTACACAATGAGCCAGCCAACACAGAGATATGGTGCAGACCTTGGAAATGAACAGGGATATCAGGGAATATTGAATCAATCTTATCGAGATCGTACATCACAGCCGATGAACGATGGTCAGCTTGGATTACAAAGACAGCTTGATACTACAAACGATGCCCTTGGACAGACTAGGCAGAATCTACTTGCTCAATATGCAGGACTTGGCACGAATATTAATAATGCGGTCACCTCAAATAACGCTGCACTATCGAAAGCGGCTGAGGACTACAGAGTCAATCAGAATGCAATGAGGGATTACTTAAATGGAACTCTGACTGACACTGGCACATCGATTGGGAATCAAGAGGCAGATGCCAAGCTTGGGATCAACAATGCCTACGATGGCAGCTCTGGACAGAGTTCTATTGGGTGGGACAATTTGAACTCTATCGACAGAAGCGGCTCATTTGGAAATATTGCTTATCAAAACGCTATAAATAAGCGCACAGCGGCTGGCACATGGAATGCCGACAACTCATTCAGAAATCTAGCTCGAGAAGAGGACATCTGGGCACATAGACAAGATCCATCAAATATTGGAAAAATGCCAATCTATATTGATACAGGAGTTGGCGGTTCGCATGGATATGATGAGGTCAATGCGGATGCTGCAAATAAACAAAAAGCGTTGGATTCGTTCTGGGATGCTCAGCAAAATAAATACGGACAGACAGCCGATGCAGACAAAAGAAGATGGAATTCAATTCAGGATATCTTAGGAAACTCTGACAGAAAAACACAGGGATATAATGTAAAGGGAGCTGTATAATGGGAATACTTGATTTATTTAGTGGATCAGACTCTGGAATAGATGCGGCGATTGCTGCAAATCGCAAGAATGCTTCGCTGTATAGTAACTTAGCAACTCCTCAATTCAAAGACTTCACTCCTGAGCAGATGAAAAACATCACTGCAAATTATTCGACCATCAATGAAGATCCATTGATCAAGTCTGCTCAAATGTCTGCACTTGCAAAGATGTCTGGACTTGCCGACACAGGACTAACTGACGCTGACATGGCTGGATATCAACAAGCTAGAGACATCGGAAATCAAGCGCAAGCATCTGGTCAAGCGGCTGCACTACAAAACGCACAGGCTCGTGGAGTGGGTGGTTCTGGTCTTGAATTCGCAATGAGAGAGATGGCAAATCAAGGAGCCGCATCGAAAGCTCAGAATGCCGGACTTCAACAAGCGGCTGATGCTGCTAGACAGAAAGCACTATATCAACAGGCCTATGGATCACAATTGTCAGGCATGGCAAATCAAGAGAACAATCTCGCAGGTCAAAATGCTGGCATCATCAATCAGTTCAATGCAATGAACACTAATAATCAAAATGCTACAAATCGCGCCAATGTTCAGGCGAATAACCAGGCATTTCAATATAACCAAGGTCAACAGCAACAGAATTTCCAAAATCAAATGAGTAAAGCAAATGCAATTGCTGGCGTGAATAATCAGGCAGGTCAAATCGGAGCGGCTCAAGATGCCATCAATAAAGGCAAGCAGGGCGCGATCGGTGGTCTCATCGGTGCAGGAATTGGTTACTACGGCACTGGTACGGCTGACGGTGCTAAGACCGGAGCAGGTATTGGACAAATGGTGGGAGGATTCTAATGGCTGACAATGAAGTTGATAATGATTTTGATTTTAATTTAGAAAAAGCCAAAAAAGACCAGGAAGATGCTCAAAATAAAAAGAGTATGTTCGGGGCACTTGGAGCCATCGGAGCTGGATTCGATAGGGTGCCAACAGCTGCAAGCCTTCTATATAATCAAAAAGTACCACAATCGAATATCGGTGGCTCATTTGATCAGATGGCGAAAGATGTTGTAGATCCAACCGAACGTCAAATAAAGCTTTATCAGGACTACAAGACTGCAAAGGACGCCCAAAATGCAGATTTAAACTTCAGGGCAGAAAAAGATAAGGCAGACTTTCATTCTGAACTTTCAAAAAATAATAGATCTTTAGTTGATTATTACATCCCCGGAATAAGACAAAAAATGGGCGATGAATCATTCAACAAGCTTTCCGCTCGCGATCTTGAGGGTATTGTTGATATGCAAGGATTGAGAGATAAGGTTGATATTGCAAACGACAAAAATCAGACCTCTATGTCTAATGTAAAAACAAAGGCAGATGCGTTTAAAGAATATGGTAAACAGAAATACGGAATACAGGCAGACAAAATTGCCTTGCAAAAAGATAGGAACGAGGCAAATGCGTTCAATGGCATAATGAACGATAAGTCAGTCGTTGATGACTTTAGTGGCGTTAAACAAGCCAAAAAGGATCTTGACCTAATCGCCGATGCAAAAGAAAAAGGCCTCACTGGGTTGAAGGCCAAGGAGCTAGTTCAGTCGTATGTATCTCTATTAAAGGGAAGGTCAGCCGGATCTGTTGGTGCCGAGCGTGAAGAACTTGAACACGCTGCCAGAGATGGTGAGCAGTGGCTGGCAACAATCGCTCAAAAATTTCAACCTCAGGGAATGTATAAGTATCAGGATATGCCATTCTTGAATGAAATTGAATCAAGCGTAAGATCTCTTCATAAAACGATGTCTTCAAATCTGAAGGCAAGAGCAGAGTCAAAAAGACGAGGAAGCTCGATTGAATCAATAAATAAGGTGCAAGACGATGCGATCAATCAGCTGATGAAGAGTGCAGAGGTGGAGTCCCCTCAATCATCGTCTCCAATTCAACATCCAGAAGTTGACTCGGCAGCGGCTTGGGCTAAGCAGAATCCTGATGATCCGAGAGCCAAGGAAATAATGAAAAGGATAGGATTATGAAGTTCAATGGTGGATTTATTCCTGGACAGGCAAAGGTCGAAGGCGACTCTGAAAAGAATGACACAATCAGCATCAAGGTAAGTCCTGGCGAGATCGTGGTGCCCAGAACGGTTGTCGATCAAGGTCCTCTTGCCGTGGCGAAATTCACAATGAATGCTGTTTCTACTCACAAAAGAAAGCTTGCAGATGGCGGTAAGCCTGAAAAATCAATTTGGGATGCCATTAAAGAGTCCTTTGATGAGGACGCGCCGAAAAACAACAATCCCGCTCCAAAATTGGATCCAAAAAAGGCCAAGGAATTTTCATCAGTTTATAATACAGACAAATATTCAAACGGTGGAGTGGTGAGTGGGTTTGATCCAGATAAGTTCTTAGCCGAAACTGATCCTAATAAAAAATTTGATCCAGATAAGTTCTTAGCTGAAACCGCGCCACCTGTTCAAGAATCAATTGGCGAGCAAATCGCTAGAGGTGCACTAAATACTCTCCCAATGGCTGGTATGGCAATCGGTGGCATGGCCGGAATGGGGCTTGGTCCTGGTACTGCCGTCATCGGAGCCGGACTGGGTGGAGGAGCTGGCGAGTCTTTAAAGCAGATGGGCGAGAAATACCTTCTTGGAGATAGCAAGGACAAGAATCAATACCTCAAAGATGTTGGAATGGCGATTCCAAATGGGATGGCGGCTGAGATGGGTGGTCAATCTATTGGTGCAATCCCAGGATTAATCAAAAATGGACTAATTGGTGCTAAAGATTCTTTAGTTTCAAAGATGGGAATGAATGGAGAGTTCACTCCTGTTGAAAATCAAAAGGAAGTTCAGGATGCATTAAATAACCTTGGAATTAAAGATGCACCAAAGGCACTAATGACTAGCAATCCTACTTTCCAAAAAATGGAAAGCGGATTATCCCAAAGTGGATCATTGCCAGCCAAGCCAGTCAGACAAACTTATAATGAGTTCTTTGATCAACTCAAAAAGGCATCTGAGAAAGTAAGTGGCCTTCAAGATACTCAGTCAGACTTCGCGATAGGCAAAAGCATTCAGGATGGCCTAACTAATCATGTGAATGACATGAGGGCACCAGTTTCAGAGATGTATCAAGATTTACAGCCTCATCTTAAGAACGTGAGCGTTGATGATTCTGTAGTTTCTAAGGCGTTTGGAGCATTGAAGAGAGATCCAATGTTTCAAACTCAAGATGCAAAAAAGCTTCTGCAAGAGTATAAAGAAATCGCATCTAGCTATAACGATGTGGCATCACTAGCCGAGTGGAGATCAACAATACTTCATGATCTACCAAGGGACGCAACTCCGGCAATGGAAGCAAGGCTGAAAAAAATCTATAACACAGTAACTTCAATCAGAGACAACTCAATTCATGCTCTAAAATCAGAGCTGCCAGAATCAGCTCATGGCGAAGTTGATAACCTAATAGATCAAGTAAAGCTTGCAGACTCATCTCATGCCTCAAATATTAGCGATGTAAACAAAATCAAGGGGCTGGTAGGAAACAAGGATTTCAGTTCACCAATTTCATTCATTGATAGGCTTGGAGAGCAAAAAGAATCAGATCTAGCTAACCGAGCTGCAAATTTGGACATTGGGACCATGAGAAATCTTCAAGACATGAATCCAGCTGTATTTGGTCAGGCTAAGCAGGCGAAAATCAATGACATGATCCATAGAGCAACTAATCCAGTGAGCGGATTCAATGAAGCTAATTTTATAAAGCAGTACGATGGAATTGATCAAGAGCTAAAGGACCTACTGTTCGAACCATCTATGCAGAAGCACATAGAGTCGCTCAAAACAATTAAGCAGTCAATCCCACCAAAACTTGGCCCAAGCGGTACACCAGAAGGTCAGATGATGATGGATGCATTCAATCCTAAGCGCAATGCATTGGATTATATGAATAAGTCAGCTCTTGATTCGGCCTCGGCTGGAAATCCAAAATTGTTTGGAGAGTTGGACCCTCAAAAAATGATTGATGGCGATAACATTCTCCCATTTAAAAGGAATCCATCTCCAATCATCAACCCATCCATTCAATCAGCGATGCCTAAGGCTCCAATGTCTATGCCAACAGCGGCAAAGAACGATAATAATGGCAGTAAATTTTTGGATATGTTTACAAGCAATCCAAAACTATTAGATCAAATTAAAGATCCAAAATTGAAAGATGCAGTACAGAAACACATCGATCAAAACAAAGATCCAAGAGAATCATTCATTCAAGGTAACTAGGGGGAAATATGCAATACTTAATCGACCATTGGGATATCATTTCAGCTGTTCTTTGCTTCGCTATCAGTGAGGCGATGGCAGTCAATCCAAATTGGAAATATAATGGCATCTTGGATGCTATTCTGGGTGTTCTTAAGAAAAAAGACGCGCCAAAGGCATAATTAAATGCTCGATCATTTAATAGGTCCGCTCCTGACTGGCCTCGGGCTGGTCTGGGGTATGTATCAATTCTATATCAAGCGACACGACGAAAAACAGGAACGTGATCGCAGAGAGGTCCTCAAGATCGTCTCTGACACAGCTGAAAAGCAAGAGCGTGAAGTCGTTTATTTGAGAGATCAATTTAAGGACCTTAAAAAAGACCTTGAGTCATTCAAGGCAGTGGCACAATCGGCCTCAAATAAGATCGATGCACAATCTCAATTGATGCTGGCACAGGCATCTAGGTTCGACGAGTCGATCAAGCGACTCGAGAGAACTCTTGAGAGGCATGAAGCTAAATTAGACTCATTCGGAATGGTGAAGGTTAAATGAAACACTTAAATAATGGCAGATGCGAAAAATGTCAGGAAATCATGAATAAATATCCAGGAATCAATGCTCTGCTCAAGGCTTGGTTCGAGGATGTTCAGGAAAAAAATCCAGACTTTCATTGCAGCGATGCAGGTCGAGGGTATTTAGATCAAGAGCTATACTTTCAAAGGAAATCAAGCCTAGCTCATTTCGGAGAATCAGCTCACAACTATAATGCCGCAATCGACACATTCTTTTTGATCGATGGCAAGTATTGTGTGGACCTCGATCAATATGTGAAGCACATCGAGCCTGAGATCCCCGATTGGCTTCAATGGGGCCACAATTGGGAGCACTTTTCAGAGACTCCTCATTTCGAAATCAAGGCCTGGAGAACTCTCAGAGAATTCGGCGGAGTGAAGCTAGTGGAGGATCATAAAGATGCAAATGTTGGCTGAAATCATTTTCATCGCAGTACTTGTACTGATCCCAGGTGCTGCAATGTATTTTGCTTATAGATTAAAGCAAGACAATGAAACTCTTCGAATCGAATCGAAGGAAAAGGATCTGAAAAATGAAATCATTGAAAGCAATAAAGAGATTGATCGCCTTGATTCTAAAGGCCTCGCCATTCTTGCTAATGATCTCTACAACGGTGATGGCTCAAAACGTCCAGATAATAAGTGAGGACGATCACGCTAAATTCAGTGGATACTTGGTCTCAGAGCCAGTATTCAGGTCTATGCTTAAAGATATTAAAGAAAAAGACCTCACCAAGTCTCAGCTCCAATTATGCCTAGAGCGAAATGAAAAAATAGATCCTAAAATCATCGAGTGGAGCAATATCGATATGCTGGCAATTGGATTCGCAAGTGGATTTTTCGTAACTGGTTCATTGATTTACTTAATTAAGAAATAGGCAAGGACGCTGAGTTGGCTCACGGAGGAGCCTCTATTTTTCATCCGGCTGCCTTGGCTTGGCTTGGTGTCTATCGAGAACCCTTGCTTCATAGCAGATTGGCAGAGCCTTTGAATCAGTCTTGTTGGCTCTGCAATAGAACAGAGTGTCCGAGAATCCTATTTTGTCGATATACCAAACATCCTCGCCTGGAATGACATCGCCATGGGTACAGCCAGAAAAAAACAACGCAATTGAGATCAGTAGTGGTGCTTTCATACAGCACTTTTCGGCGCACATTTTTAAATCTTTAGTCAGAAAATACTCAAGATTCGTGAATCTGACTGAATCCTGCTAAAGAATCGAGCAGTTAGGCCGACAAAATAAATTGTGGAATCAATTGAAATTCTCGTACTTAAACTGTTGGCTGCAATCAAAAAACAACAATCATCTAGCCTTTGTCCGAGATGTGGAGCGGCTGTTTGCGGCTCTAAGAAGGTCAAGAATGACCTCAAGGTTATTCACATCGATGCCTGGAAGAAGCGCAACGATCTCAAGAATCAGAAGTGACTTGTCAGGTGTTAGTGGGCCTGGGGCTGTTGGTTTAAAGAATGAGTCATCCACATTCAGAATGCGCTTCAAGGTCTCCCTCAGCTGCTTACTTGGAATGTTCTGTCCTTTTTCCCATCTGGATACCCTGGTTCGATCAACTCCAATAGCGTCAGCAAGCGCACTCTGGGTTTCAAAACCACAAGCTCGCCTCCTGTCTCTTATTTTCTTTCCTAGAAAAACGCTAAATGATTCCAAGTATTTGAACCTCAATTCATTGTACCATTCTGATCTATTAAGTCCGTAGTTAAATAAAACGCACATTTCACTGGACAAAGCGCACATCTGGTGTCATTATGGTTAAATAATAAGCACCGAGCACCACATAAGACCTAAAAACAAAACTGAGTAACTTACATTTTCTGTGTGATCGAAAAATCACACAAAGGCTGTGTTTTATTCAAAAGGAGACAAAAAATGTCCGACAATCAATCCCTGATTAGACTGGTTCAATCGTCTAATTCCCTTGTTCAGGCTCTACTCGAAACTGGAGGAGAGCTGACTCCTGAGATAGAGGCGGCGTTAGCTCACATTGATACGAAATTGCCTGAGAAGGTTGATTCATACCAATCAATTATGGATCGCCTCGAGATTGAATCAGAATACTGGGCACTCAAGGCAGATCAATTCAAAAAGATGGCAACAGCCTGCAAGAATGCTCGTGAGCGGCTCAAGGACAATATCAAGTACGCAATGAATGAACTCGGCCAGACTGAACTTGTTGGCAACGACTTCAAATTCAAGCTGTCAAACTCTAAGCCTAAACTCGTAGTCGATGATGTGTCGCTTGATCGTGCATATTTTATGCAAGTCACCGAGACGGTCGTAGATAAGAAGAGGATCGAGGAAGACCTGAGGCTTGGAATCCCAGTAAAGGGTGCGAAGCTAGAAGAAGTTAAATCACTGAGATCATCTTTAAACAAAGGAAGTAAATAATTATGAACGATCTTAAAGTTTACAGCGTGAAAATTGAAGTTGATGGAGAGGTGATCGTAGAGACTGAGATCCTCGCAAGGAACAGTGCTGATTTGCAAGATCGCTTAGGGGTTCTACTTGCTGAAATCGATCCTCGTGCAAGACTTTTTGAATCAAAAGAAATGGGAGCATTTTATGAGTAATATAATTCAATCCAGTGCAATTGAATCGGCACTAATCCAAGGTGATCTATCGAAGCTATCAACGAATGAGCGGCTCTCGTATTTCAAATCAGTATGTGAGTCTTTAGGGCTTAACCACCTTACTCGCCCATTCGAATTCATCACACTTAACGGAAAGCTGACACTATATGCGAAAAGAGATGCCACGGACCAACTCAGGAAAGTACATGGTGTATCAATCACTATTACAGCCAGAGAGAGAATTGATGATCTGTACGTTGTCACCGCGAAAGCCAGAGACAAGTCTGGTCGAGAGGATGAATCAACTGGTGCAGTTAATATTGCTGGTCTTAAGGGAGACAATCTTGCGAATGCTTTCTTGAAGTCTGAAACCAAGGCAAAGCGACGAGTGACGCTTTCAATCTGTGGACTTGGGATGCTTGACGAGACTGAGGTCTCTGATATTCCTGAAGTCAAAGAGGCCACTCCAGCTCAGGAGCCAGCGAAAAAGCCAGAGCAGATCCAGCAATACACCATCAAATTCGGAAAATTCAAGGGCATGGCAATCGAGCAAGTCGATCCTTATGAGCTGTCCTCATACATGGCCTACATCGAGGATTCTGCTAAACAAAAAGGCAAGGCGATCACTGGTGGTGTGGCTGAGTTTATGTCTAGGGCGAATGATTACCTAAATTCAATCGAAGTTAAAGATGATTCAGATGGGGTGCCATTTTGATCACACATAAAAGATGCGGAAATTGCTTCAAAACCAAGCCAGTGACCGACTTCTATGTGTCTCGGTCCAAGGGGCCTAATCGGTATCAATCAAGATGCAAGGCCTGTAACTCTGAGGTCGTGAATGGCTCTAAGAAGAGATCATTTCAGAGGAAATTCAGCGAATTTGTGAGGGGATCATGCCAAAGACAATTGATTTAGAAATCAACAAGGATTTGAGAATCACATTTTCGAATGAGGGCCAGATTCTTAATGCGCTCACATACTCAGAGGGGATTCAGGATTGGGTGGATTGCACTCAAATTGTGCTGAAGTCTAAGTACTGGACTGGAATCGCAAGAGATGAGTTTGCGGATTACATGGAAAACAAGGAAGACGATTGGGAGATCGATTAATGGATCGAGTCTATTACAGGTATGAAAAGTGGGAGTGTTACAGGGGTGGAATGTACAGAAGTGTAACCGATTCTGAGCAGACTTACCTTATTGATGATTGTCTTTCACTAATGAAGGACACTGCTAGATTTAAAAAAGCAATGGGCCTTGTCGTGCTGGAGTGGCCACATTCTTGCGAGCATAATTTGACTAATATAAACCAGAATCCAAGGGCGTGGATTGGTCAGGCCGCAGCTGCGATATCAATTAATTGTCCAGAGCACATCACTCGGCACTGTTGGGGACTTTTGAAAAACTCAGAGAGAATGAAGGCTAACAGAGCGGCTGACTCGGTTATATCAAGATGGAGAAAAAACTATGAGGCAAAAAATTGGCAAATACATCTCAACATGGGAAGCGAAGGACTATTCTGGTGGGATACCAGACGACGCAGATCCGAAATTGGAAGCCATGGGACTGGTCCCATCATACAGGATGATATGCAAGGCTATACTTAAAAACGACATAGCACTAGTTAGTCTTGGTTTTACTCGACAAAAAACAGAGGCATACAGCATCATAAAAAAAATAGAACTCGAGGAGAGAAAAAAGAATGAATGTATATGATGCCGCTCAAATTAGACTAAAGAGAATATTTGATGATTTTGACAATATTTACGTCTCCTTTTCAGGCGGGAAGGATTCAGGGGTATTGTTGAACTTGTGTCTCGACTACATGAAGAAAAATGCAATATCAAAAAAGATTGGCGTTTTCCATATCGATTACGAGGCTCAATATCAAATGACGACTGATTTCGTGGATTCAGTGATGAGCGCAGACGATCCTATGATCGAGTGCTATCGGATTTGCCTACCAATAGCTGCCAAGTGTGCGACATCAATGTACTCAGATCATTGGATACCTTGGGATTCTGAAAAAAAGGATCTGTGGGTTAGAGACATTCCAGAAAAATCAATCAACGAGTCTAATCACGAGTTTGATTGGTTCAATAAGGGGATGTGGGATTATGATTTGCAGGTTCGATTTGCGGAGTGGATTCATAAAAAAAACAAAGCAAAAAAGACCTGCTGCCTTGTTGGTATTCGAACTGACGAGTCTCTAAACAGGTGGAGAGCAATACATAGCGACAGGAATTTGAATAAGTACAAAGATCTCGACTGGACTCTTCAAATGAGTAAATCGGTATTTAATGCGTATCCTATTTTCGATTGGAAGGTTGACGATGTGTGGATTGCTAATAACAAATTCGGTTGGCAATACAATCGGCTGTACGACCTGTTTTATCAGGCAGGAGTTCCAATCGGAAAGCAGAGGGTCGCAAGTCCATTCCATGATTCCGGAATTGAAAATCTAAAGCTTTATAAAGTTATAGATCCAAAAAATTGGGGTAAAATGGTCGGAAGAACAAATGGTGTTAATTTCGCTGGATTGTATGGTGGAACAACCGCTATGGGGTGGAAGTCTATACAGTTACCAAAGGGCCACACTTGGAAATCATATTTAGACTTTTTATTAAGCACCTTACCGATCGATGTTGCCGATAACTACAGAAAAAAGCTTAAGGTCAGCCAGGATTTTTGGATTACAACCGGAGGTTGCCTGTCTGATGAAGTCATATCCAAGCTAAGGAAAGCTAAAATAAAATTTAAGGTTGGTAAGCCAACAAACAGGAAAACAGATAAGCTTCCAGTCAAGATGGATTACGTTGACGATATTGATATCGAGGAATTTCAACTGATCCCATCTTACAAAAGAATGTGCGTGTGCGTAATGAAAAACGATCACCTGTGTAAGTATATGGGATTTTCTCTAAACAAAACAGAGACTGAAATTAGATCTATTGCAGAAAAAAAATATAAAAATATTAAAGGGATTTCGAAATGAGCAAATACAAATCACCAGTTTACAGCGTTTTGTCGGTTCCAATAAAAAAAATAAGAGCAAACTCGTACAATCCAAACTCAGTTGCACCACCTGAAATGGCTCTACTAGAAACATCGATATGGGAAGATGGATATACGATGCCAGTCGTGTGTTACTACATCGAAAAAGAAGATATTTATGAAATTGTCGATGGATTCCATAGGTACACTGTTTTAAAAACATCAAAAAGAATATTTGATCGAGAGGGTGGGAAGCTTCCTGTTGTTGTGATTCAGAAGGATGAATCAAATAGGATGGCTTCAACTATTCGTCATAACAGAGCGAGGGGATCTCACTCGATAGAGTTGATGTCAAATATTGTGGCTGAATTGGTTAGGTCTGGAATGAGTGACGCTTGGATATTGAAGCATATTGGTATGGATAAAGACGAGCTTCTTCGCCTTAAGCAGGTAACTGGCATATCAGACTTATTTAAAGACAAAGAATTTAGTGAGGCGTGGGATGGAAAATAAAGAACTTCAATTTAGCAAAAAGATACACGCCGACAGAATTAGATTATTGCAGACAATTTTCGAAAAGATAGAACATCCAGAAGTCGCAGAATTATTCGAAAGAACTAGAGATTACATTGATGAAACAGATCCAATTTTGAAGAGAATTTTAGATAAGGAAATTAAATCAAGATTGTTATAAGGAGAGCGATATGGAAGTGAAAAAGAAAAGAGTAAGATACAAAGAGCTGGTGGAACTTGGATTGATTCCATGGACTTGTTGGAGAACTACAAAAAGAAAAATTCAATTAGAGAACTTTCCAGCATACCGAGATGCAGGTGCGTGGTATTTCGATCCTCGTGAGGTCGAGATGTGGTGGAAGAAAAGGAAAAATGCAGCGTGACCATAAAGGGACAGCAACTCACTAAGATCGAGGGGCGTGATTATTACTATTACGACTCTAGTTCTAAGATAATTTATTTCATCAGAAAGGTTCAGAACGAGATTGTGAAATTCTCGACTGGAATCAAGTACGATGGTGGGGCTAGTTGTCTGATTAAGGCTTCGCGAATTGTTTCAGTTAAAGAGAGAGAAAAGAAGGATCAAAAGGTAAAGAAGGCCCAGGCCTTAGTTAGGCTTATGGGTGAGCACCTTGATGATTTCTTAATCAGGTCAGAAAAGGCAAACGATAAGCCAGGCACATTGGAATCTAAGCGAAATTCAGTAAAGCACCTTAGGGAATATTTCGAGGGCCACGCGCCTGATGAAGTGACCGATGAGGAGTGGATTGCTTTCGTGAAATCATTCCAGGAAAAGAATCCTGGGTTCACGATGTTTAACCTAACGAAGCATTTTCGAAGTGTATGCAAGTTTATGCACGATAACGGACAGATCAAAAAAAGACCAAAGATCTACAATCCCAATCGCATGAAGGAAGAGATCAAGCGTAAGAAAAAGCGGCACAGGCCTTATGAGGCTAGTGAGATTCTTCTTATGGATGCGGTTTGCAATGATGATCAAAGGCTCGCGCTGTGGCTTGGATACAATGAGGCTTTCAGGCTAGATGATTGCATCAAGCTTACTTGGGACAGGGTTCATCTGTCCAAGACTGGGCCTTATATTGAATTCCATGGTGATGAGAATAAGACTGGGTTCACTGGTAAGGTGCCACTGTCTGACTGTTCAGCTGAGCTGTTAAGGGATAGGCGAAAAGGCTCACCTGGACCATTCGTTTTTCACTTAGTTTCAGATCCTATGAAACCCATGCTTTCGCAGCAAATCAGGTTCGAGGATGTGGTCGAGAGGTCAGGGGTTAAGTACGGGTCTCACCACATTTTAAGGCACACGAGGCTCACTGAAGACTTCGGTAATCCAGACCTGCCAGATACCCTTGTGATGAAAATTAGGCGTGTCAGCCTGGCTGTCGCGGTTGAGCACTATATCCATCCAGGGGCGGCTGATTTTGAGAAGTTCAGAAATAGCGGAAAAGCAAAGAGGTCTAATTAGTATGTGGGGGCATTTTTGGGGTAGGGTTACGAGTCGTAACTTTTTAAAACTGAGAAGTGAATCATTTCAGGACGTTAGGCTTGCGAATGGCGTTCCCAAGGGGACTAATTCGGCCTTTTTCCAACAATTCACCTCAAATCAAATTAAACCAATAAAGAGGCTTAAACTAGCGTCAACATTGGGTGTTTATGGTCTTTTTCGAGTGGACACAAGTGGACACTACTGGAAGCAAAAAAGGGCCTTAGGGTTACGAAAAAGTTTCGACCCGATACTTGCAGCACATAGGGTGCTGATCAAATCAATATTAACATCGGTGGAATTCTCATTCTACTTAATTACATAAAACAGGATCAACGGGGGACCAGTGAGAGCTAGAGAGGTTTATAAAATAACTGTACTTGGATGGGAAAAGCACAATCCAAAAAGTAAAAAAGGGTATGAATATTTCATGGTTTCTAATCGGATTTTTGATGACCACAAGATCGCGACGAGTACGTCACTAGAACGTCTCCTGTACCTGACGATACTCGCACGATGCTCTGACGAACACTCGACGACTTGCTCAGCAACACGCGACCAACTCATGACGATGCTGGGACAAACCCGTTACGACATCGTGACGGCACTCAATCACCTACAGGAAAATCAACTAATTACGTGGGAAAAAATGCCGTCCCTTATAAATAGAATAGAAAAGAATAGAATAGAAAGTAATATAATAGAATCTACTACCGATGTGGTGTTAAACACACCACAGGTAGCGGCTGAAATTCGAGAAAAAAAGGTTTCACTTTCTAAAGAATTTTCACCAACAAACGAATTCGAATTAATCATGGCTCTGCCAGTTGATACTAAAGAACGTTGGTCCAGACTTTACCCTGATCGGACGTTTTTAGAACGCGAAGCGACGAAGTGTTTTGGGTATTACAAGAATAATCCAAAAAAGATTCCTAGAACAATGCGCGGTTGGAGCATGGCACTCTCTTCATGGTTCGAACGTGGCTGGCCTCATTTCGTAAAAACAATCAAGAGTGAACCTGGATCGAATATTAACTGGGATGAGATCTTTAAGAGTGAGGCCAACGCATGACCGACTACGAATTCAAAACACAGATGCAGCGATTGAGTGATGCATTCCCATCGCATTATTCATCTCAGCAAAGAACTAAGCTAATCTTTGAACGCGTAAAGGACCTCGATCTTGGTTGGTTTCGAAAACTTGTCGATCGAATTATTTTAACCAACGATCCTCGTTTTAACTTCGACGAGGCCTCAAGGGGTGAAAGACTAGCCAGGAAACAAATAAACCTCACCACGGACCTAATACGAGCTTCAGAGGCCATCTCTGAGCAGATCACTGACCAAGGTTTCGCAAATGCCTTGGCTGAATTCGGAACTAATTCATTACTCGACGCAGTATTTAAGAAAAGGGGAAACACAGATGCAGCTAAATAATTCACAGGAAAAAAAGAAGTTTGATCGCAATGCTAGGGCTAACGAAGTCGATCTGGTTCAAGTAGCAAAGGAATATTCCTACTGGTCGAATATCCCAAGGTCACTCAGCGATAAGCGAGCGAATGAGATTTCACTTCTCTGTAAGCACTACCTAGAGATCCACGCAAAGGTGACAAGGCTAGGTCTGAAATGAATCGCCTACTCTTCACAGCCAATGATTTTATTAATTACATCCCAGGGCGTGACGAATCTGTTGCGCTATCTGTGTCACTTGTCGCTAATCATAAAATAAAAAATAGGATTCTCGAACTTCCTAAAGTGTACTCTTGCGTCCACGACAATAATGGCTGGTCTGATTTTAAACACGCAACTGATACGCATGAAGGTGTGATTTTCAATATTGGAGAGACGACCAATTGTCGAAATGGAGTTATTAAATGATTGTTACATATAACGACCGACCAGTAGAGATTGAACTCGATTCGAACATGGATGGCAGTAGGTTTATTAGTGCAGCTGGCTATATAGATGGTAAGCAGGAAGATCTCACCGACAATGAGATCTGTGAGCTTGAAAAGATATTTGACGATGAAATTAATGGACATCACTGGACATGAGTAAATTCAGATTCAAGCCAGAAGATTTTTATCCAATGCTTTCGGCAAATGAGCCACTTTTTGTAACAAGCTACGAGGTAGCTGTTAGAGCTAACCACCTATTAGACGAGCATTTAGCTAAATGTCGGGTAGTGTTTGGCTATATTAATCCATCAACATCAAGCAGTTCATGGAGTACTAATCCACCAAATACATTCTCTGATGAGGACATTACCCATCAAGCCGTCATATTTAACATCGAGGAGCGAGTAAAGGAAGAGTGTAAGCATGATCCAGTGAACGTCCCAGCAAAAGGAACATACATAATTAACGGGAAATCTTACCAAGTTGATATGGATCAAAGCTTGATACGCTGCAAACACTGCGGCATCAAGCTGAAAGCAACATGGGAGGCTGCGGAGTGAGTAAGTGTATATGTGGTGAGATAAATGCTCGCAATTGTCCAGTTCATCAACAATCTGAAATCGAGCAGCTTGAGGTTGAAAACAAGAAACTCCGAGCTGCGAATGAAGTTCTGCGGGATGGATTGGAGCTTTTTGTAGACTCTGAATACCCATACCATGCGCTATACCCACTCGAATTAGCAGACAAAATTATGAAGGGGGAATGAGGGGATGAGTAAAGCTGAAGAATTATTTAAACGAATAGAAAAGCTGAGTACAAAAGATTTATGCTTTCTTTGCGGCAATGCGCTTAATGACGAGCGAATGGATAAACAGAGAATTGATATTTTATTACTTTTTCTTGAGACAAGACTCCAAAAGAGAAGGATTGCATCATCGGTTGGACTCACTATAGACGAGGACGAATCTAAATGACCACACAACTACAAAAAGCCCTGCAAGCGTATGGCGAGAAGATGGGAGAAGCAGACGCCGATAATTTTTACCCTAAGCCAAAAACTTGGAAATCAAAAGACAGTGCTTATTTTATAGGACACAAAGCTGGCTTCAACCAAGCAATCGAGCTGATGCTGCCTTTGGTTGAGAGTTTGAACTTTTATGCCAACCCCAATAATTTTGAAAATGGTGTTATCAATTCGGCTGACATCATGCCAGCTACAAAAATTACTGGACGTATTGTTAGATTTCACACCGACTATCCAACAGAGGTACAAGCTTGGGTAGGCGGTAAATTAGCCAGAAAAGCACTCGCAGACCTCAGAAAGAAAGTGGGTGCTGAATGAGACTCCTAATCCTAATCCCACTACTAACCGGATGCGCGTCAATCAAGTGCATTGGACACAGCGGAAAAATGAAGACCTCAAACGATGCGGTTTATTGCAATGATGGTCGGGTGTTTAAACGATGATCGAATATGTGCTTTACGACATCGAAGAGAATCAGCTCGAGGTTCAGTCGAATGCAGGATGGATTCTGACGCTACTAACGAAATGTAATTACATACTACTAGGGGAACTATGACTCAATTGATAATTGCAATACTTCTATACTGCGATTCAAAAGACTTTCACAGGAAAGAAACCAAGGAGTGTAGAAGGCAACTAATGAACTGCGTTCTATCTGAGACGACAGCACAAAAAGATGTAAAGCTTGTTCAATGCATAAGGCAGAGGGAAAAGTGAGAGACGATATTTCATTGATATCTATAATACTGATAATGATTTTTATGGTTAGCTCACTGCTTTTGGCCTCATCATGCTCGACTCAACCGAAGTCAGAACTGTGCAATGATCGAGGAGGCGTCAGAGTTATCCTTCACGGCATTTTATATTGCAGAGATGGCTCTGATTTCCTGATCAATAATGAAATGGAATAGCATGAGATTCCTTTGCATAATCGGCATTCATAAATGGATCAGGCCAATGTATCTCACCAACTGTAAGCGATGCTTCTACTGCGGGAAACTCAAGATTGGAGCTAGACCACCGCAAAGAAAAATTGCAGTCGATGAATAATTATGACAGAATGTCAATCATGAACGCTAAAGAGTTGCTCAATTCTTTGAGAACTAAACTAGAACTAGACTCTAGTATAAGCGACGATCAAGTTGAAATGTCTGTAATTGGAAACTCTAAAGAAGCTAGGGCCAATATCATGATTGAGACCGAGGGGAAAATCAGAATCCTCGAGGTGTCGGTTATAGATTGCGGATGGCTTGAGGCTGTTCGGCTTCCAGTTTTTCAGATGCAACAATCAATTGCTGAATAAAATCTCTGAACATTGCATTCACATCTAAATTCATATCGTGCTTCATTTTATCGATGGCGTGTCGCTGTTTTTCAGTGATCGGTATTGTGTAAATATCTGAAATAGATTCGTGTCTT
>Ga0213917_1000075_pt1 | contig 25691 bp, 31 predicted proteins | sample McNCre117MG_FD_161051 | JGI IMG/M metagenome (GOLD analysis project Ga0213917, IMG submission 161051) | Freshwater microbial communities from McNutts Creek, Athens, Georgia, United States - 1-17 MG | ecosystem: Environmental > Aquatic > Freshwater > Creek | place: USA: Georgia | collected... | reverse complement strand
TGCTTGGCCTCAGCCTGACGGCGCATCTCTGCCGGTGTGAGCACGCGGTATTCACCATTGCGAACCTTGCCTGCCACATGCGCAGCACCAAACAGTAACCCGCCCATTGCACCTTGGCGCATAGATTCCGGCACGTTGGCAAAGATCTCATCCCAGTCTATCGGCTTTCCAGCCGCGTCTTTCACGCCGTATTGCGTGGTCACGTCGGACGCTGCCATGGCCAAAGCTTGCGCAACCGTCGTTGTCAAAGTGCCCTTGGCAGCGTCAACCGAAATCTTGGCAAAGCTAGCCGTCAGCGCCTGCTGTGCTGGGTTGCCCATCGCCCTGAAAACACCGACAGGGACGATAACCTGCATCAGGGCACTAGCCGACCCGTAAGTATAGATCGCGCGCTGGCGGGTTGCCGGATCTTCAACCTTGGCATTATCGAGCGCTTCGGCCATTTGGCCGTGACCTGAGATTGCTGCAATCGCAAGCACAGTTGGCGTTCCGCCTGACATATATGCAGCCACGAACGGAATACCTGCCACGGCGTTGCTGCTCACGCCTTCCGCAAGATACCGTCCAGCCTGTCCATTCTTGGCCTCGTCCCAAGTTGTTGCCGGTGGCAATCCGCCTTGTGCTTCCTTCATGATATCGGAAACGCCGCGTCCAAACTCCGCTAGATCTGGAATGTTGGCGTCAAGCCCATACTGGCCAAGTCCAGCCCCGACGGAACTGGCAAACCCAATGCCTCCGCGCATTGCACCGATCTTCCAGCCACTTTCTTGTGCCCATGCCAGATTGCGCGCGCTTTCGATCTTAGCCTTGGTAACTTCAACCTTGCGCGCCATCGATGCCACATTGCCATCAAGAATCTCTTGCGGCTGGCCTGCGTCCTTCCCCATCGCTGCTAAGTCAGAATAATACGCGTGCTGCTTCTGGTAGGCGTCCAACTCGTTTTCGAGCGCGCCCATGTCAGAACGGGTCGCCTCAATTTGCCTTGTTGCATCACGGCGCTGCTGCGTGTGCACGATTATTTCCTGCGATGCCGCAGCAACGGCAGGGTGCAATTCGCCAGGAGCGGAAAACGCAGCTTGCGGATTAGGCGCGCCAGAATTATCGTTGGCACCGTCCAGCCCGTCCAACTCAGCCGCATAATTGCGCGGTCCTTGGCGCGGAGGCGCCGGTGCTGGACTGTCGAGTCCGTTTAATTCGGAGGCGTAATCGCGGTCAGCCATGAATCCTCAAGATGATGGTTTTCAGGTCTTCTTAAGACTCATACAATCGCCGGAATTTTTCTGGCGCGGCATCTCAATTTTACTGGCAATTTACATAGCTATCTGGCTGAAAAAGCGTATCAATATTTGCGTCGATGCGGTCACAACTTGGTTCGGTTTCCCACCGAAATCACCGCCATGAGACTATGGCGGATTATCAAGCTATTTATTTACGTCGCATTCATCACTGTTGCCATCTTCCGGCTCACAACTGATATCATGACGCCGGTATTTGCATGGTTAGGATATGCTAATAAGTCGCCAGAATACGCCATGGTGATTGGGTACCTAGCTGGCGTGGCGACGTTTCTTCACTTCGACCGCGATATTGACTAGTTCGCCTCAAGAATCTCTTTAGCTGATCCCTTGCCGAACTTGGCCTCATACGCAGACCGCCCTTCCGGGTTGTTCTTGAGCCAAGCCTTGTGCTTTGCGGTCGGAGCGGGAGGCGGAGCAGGCTGTGATGGTGCCTGCGGGGCCGACGGCGCGCTAGGCGCATCCTTGCCGGGGTTGGCACCCGTGGCCCATGCCGGTGCAGGCGGGCCCATCGGGCCATCGTTCTTCGCGCCACCGCCGAACATGCCACCGATGTAGCTGGACCATGACTGTTGCGGTCCGCGTTTAGCCTCTTCGAGCGCCTTTGCTTCCCCGCGCACAATTGGACCAACAATACGCGCCGCTGCGTCCTTCTCAACATCGTTATGCTTGGTCAGCTTGACCGCATCTTCCAACACACGCGGGGCATACGAGCCATAGGTCTGCTGTGCCCGGCCCCATGCCGCTTTCATGCCATCGCTGATTTGCTGGTCAGAGAGGTCTTTAGGATCACCTAATCGCAGCAGATCGTCGGCTTCGGCCTTGGTGATTGTGCGCTGGCTGGCCGTATAAACCCCAACACGCTGCTGGGCTGCAAGACGGTTTTCAATCAGGAACTCGATGCGCTTGGACTTGTCCGGAGCCCCGGCTTCGGCTGGACCCGTAGGCGCCGCACCCGGCCCGATCATGATTTGGCCGTTGGGTGTCAAGTCGCCAGGGCCCAACAACCGCTTGGCGTTTTCGATCTCAGGAGCAGGAGATAGATTGACTTCCTTAGTCCCAACTTTGACCGCGCCGCCTGACACGCCCGTGACCGGGTCTTGGTCACGCATCTTCTGCACGGCCTGTAGTTTGCGGTAGGCGTGCTGATAGGCGTAGTCGAGTTGATTATACCGTGCGCCGCCCTGATCGACGCCGGGGCGGGCTGGATTATAGGCCTGGATCTGCGCAATCGCATCCTCTGGGCTCATGGTTTCGATACCAGACGCAGCATCGAACGCCATCTTCATCTGCACGCGCTTTTCTTGATACGCTTGAATCTGGTTTTTCATATTGGGCAGGCGGCCCGGACCTGACTTGATCCACTTGGCGATTTCGGCGTCAGATTTCCCGATGCCGGTCTGTTCGATCTGCTTGAGGTCATCCTTGATGTCGGATTGCCACTTGAACCGCTGGCCTTCGACGGCCTGCCGGTACATCTGATCCAGGGCTTTCTTGTTCTTGTTGTCGAGGCCGAGCGCGTTGAGCGCGTCCGCAGACACCGTGATGTCGCCGAACTTGGATTTGACGCTGAACGTCTGGCCTTGCTTGAGACGGGCGAGCGGGAACTCCTGCATCCCCATGCCGCCGCTGGCATCAGACGGAACGATCTGCTCCAGCATCTGCGAGGCTTGGCCCATGGTGAGATTGGCTAGGCCCTCTTCGGGTAAGCCGGGCAGCATCTCGCGAACCTTATCAACCAAGTCTTGCGGTAGGGAATCGACCAGCCGCGCGCCGGGGTCAGACTTCGCCGCGTCGTGCACGCCCTGGATTTGCTCACGCAGATCGGCCGCAAGCCCGCCCTGCTGTTGCTGACCTTGCTGCGGTGCGCCCTGATCTTGTCCTTGTGGCGTTGGGATCGTCGCAGAATTGCCCTGCTGTCCTGGCTGCTGCGCCGTGCCGGTGTCGTCGCCAACCTCTGACCCGCCATGCTGCGAGCCCTTGAGGATATCGTCTGGATTGGCCGCGGGGGGGAGGCCAGCGCGATCGACGGACTGGGCTTGTGCGCCGCCTTGGTATTCAGCGGCGGGTGCGTTGGAGGCATCCGAGACAACGCCTTTAGGACCGCCAAGCCCTGCGTATTGGGCCAGCCCGCGCTGCGCGACCGGTGGTGCTGCACCGCCCTTGCGGGCCTCATCCGCCCATTTTCGATCAGGACCCTCGATCCCAAACCGTTCGCCATTAAATTCTTTTGTCTGTGGACCGCCTGCAAAGCCGACCGTTCCAGATGCATTGCCGGTCGCATAATCAGACGTGTTCGATCCAGCCACAACGCTTTGTAATGCACGGCCATACTTCTCCGCCAACTGCGGGTCGCCAGATCGCGCTTCGGTGCGTTGATGCGTAACGTCTGGGAAGTACGAGCCATGCATCGTGTCCCAGAGCGATTGACCGCGCGCGGAAGCCCGGTTGAAGATCGTCTCCATGAACGCTTGATGCGCTTCAGGGCCTTGGTTGCCGACTTCGGCCTCAGTCAATGCCAAGAGACGGTCACGCACCTCTGGTTTCTGCAATTCTGCGCTGAATGCAGACCGGTCGATGCCGCCGCCAGTGACGCTTGAGGGCTGGCTTACATTATCGTTCGCAGCCGGTACGCCCAACCCATTCGCCTTGGCGAAGTAATCGCGCGGGTTGATGCGCAGATCGGCGCTGGCCCGGCTCGATTGGCCCTGCGCCTTGTCGTAGGCTGCTTTGTCCGGGAACACTTCATAATGCACATGCGGGAACTCTTTGCCCGCATTGCCAGAGTATCCGAGCGCCCCGATCTGCTGGCCCTGCTTGACCTGCGTTCCTGCCGCAATCCCCGGCACAATTCCTTGCTGATTGCCGCCCTTGTCGGTATTTCCGAGATGGGCCATGCGATGGATCGTGCCATCGGCCATCTGAATATCGACGTACGATCCGTAGCCCTGACCCTCGCCGGACTTGATGACCACACCATCACCAGCCGCCACCACGGGCGAACCGACTTGGCCTGGAATGTCCCAGCCGGCATGATTTCCGCCACCGCGCGGACCCATGTGCTCGCGTGAGTTTTCAGCGCCGCCCGATCGCGGCACATCATCTGGATTGATGCCGGGAACCGGGAACGTCATGCGCGACGGCTGCGACCCGTTCGGCGGAATGTAGTTCTGTCCGCCCTGCAGTTCGTGCTCACCGCGGCGGATCTTGTCGATCAGAATGGCGGCAGCATCCGGGTCCGATCGCAACAGGGCTTGATACTGCCCCATGAGCAGAGCGCCCTGGATCTGCGCCTTGCGGGCGTCTGCCGAGCCGTTCGAATGATAGAGCCCGCGCCCACTATCTACGAGGGCCTGCAAAGCCCCGGCCTGCTTGTCGTAGTTCTGTTGGCTCGGATCGGACTGGAGCGACTGGACCGCCCCGGTGATTTCCTTGTCCTCGATGCCGGTATAATACCCGCCAAGTGCCTTTTGCTTCTGATCGGCTGCACTAAACCCGCGCTGTGCGGATTCATGCTGCATCCATAGGTCAAGCTTCTGGCGCTGCTGGGGGTTGGAAATCGGATACTTGTCGAGAATCGATTGCCGCGTCTGATCGTAAACGGACGGGGCCTTTTCCCAGCCCGTTCCGTCCTGCTGGGCACCCATGGCAAGGTTACGCCAGTTTTCCTGATCGGCCTTGTACCAGTCGAGCTTCGCGCGGGCTTCCGCCGTGGCATCGTTGGTCTGCGCCACACGTCCGGCGATTTCACCGAACGCCCCGCCCACAGCCTCAAGCGCATTCTGCCACGCATGGCCTGCCTGGCCCGTCGCATGAGCAACGCGCGGGTCGATCTGCGCTGGATTGACGGCGCTTGGGGCCTGTGCCGCGCCGAAGGCTTCATCAGGCGTTGGGATCGTGACTGCCATCAGACCCCTACATAGCCCTGAACGTTGACGTAGACGGCAACCGTCGTGCCGGAACTCAAGCCAACCTCAAGCAAAGTATTTGCCGTACCCTTGAGAGGGGGCGTAAAGTTGTGACATTCTCCGTTCGCCCCGGCTGGCACATAGCCGCGCCATAGCACCGTTCCCGCGGCGCCGTCACGGATCTGCACATCTGTTCCAGCGGCGCCCGAGTTGGCCAGCTGTAGGCTCGAAACGTAGTTGCGATTTCCAGCTCCAGATGCCGCTTTGATCGTCACGCCAGTTGTGTTGACGATCCCGCCGGCCGCCGCCGCATATGACCACGACGTATTCGCGGTAGACGCCGGCAGCTGGTCAGCGCGTGCATGCGTGCCGTCGCCCATGTCTTTATATTTGATCGTCGTCCCGAACGGACCAGGAGTTAGAATATCTGGCATTTAACCAAAACCTCCGCTTGCGCCAAAGCTGCCGATTGTTTTGATGCCGCCTGCAAATCCAGACAGCAGGGACGCAGACGCAGACGAACGTGATGCATTGGCCGAGACTTGGCCTTGGTACTCTTCCGCGCTCGCTTTGTTTTCGAGGTTGTGCTGCTGGTTTTGAGCGTCCGCCATGGCCAGGTTTTCCCGCCATTTTGTTTCGCTCGCAAACTTCTGTGCCAGCAAGAGCGGTGTTCCTTCGGTCGTGTCGGCACCGCCTTGCGCCATCCCGGCGCGGGCTTGCGCTGCGGCTTGCTCTCCTTTGCGCTGTTGATTATAGCTATCGACCGCGCCTTTAGATTGCGCGATTGCCGCTTGCTCTCTATCTCTGGCTGCATTCCAAGCCGCGACCTGTTCTTGTTGGTCAGCCTGAGCTGACTGAGCAGAAGCGCTCATCACAGCACCAGCTATAGAAGCTATCCCACTAATCAGTGGACCGATCATCGCTGCGAAGGCCAAGCTCAGAACCTCGCGAATTCGCCATGCAGCTTGATTGCTGCGGCTTGGTACGCCTCGGATGCCTCGTCTACGCTATTGAATTCGCCAAGGCTTCTATACTGACCCTCAAAGCCAATTTGGGCTTTCCACTTACCTTTCCGCTTTGACCACGTAACGCCCTTGACGCCGGACGACATATTGTTGGCCTGCGCAGGTTTGTTGCATGCGTTTTGCGAGTGCGTCGCCTCACGCAAATTGACCAGCCGGTTATCGGCCTTATCCATGTTGGCATGGTCAACCGTTTGCATGGGCCAGCTCCCAAACACGTAGAGCCATGCCAAACGATGCGCGTGATGCCTGACGTTATCAACGCTGATCCGAACATACCCGGTTGATGGGTCAAGCGTTCCCGTCTCGCGACCGCTCACCGTGCCACCGTGGCGTGTGTTGCGGTAGAATTTGCCGGTTTCTGGTTCGTAGGTCAGAAGCTCGCGCAACCGTGCAGCGGTTAGCTCCTGCGTCGGGTCAACCTTGACGATCTCGCGCAGATTAGAAATTCTATTGTCGAGCGGGTCTTCGTTGATGTGGTCTAGCTTCTTAGCCGGGAACGATCCATTGATGTAGGCCCATGCCGCACGCGCCGCATCGACGTTTTTGCGGTCAACTTGGACCGTCTCCCGCTTGCCATCAGGCTGCATGTATCCTGCGCGCTTTCCAGCGTTGCGGCCTACCTTCCACGTGAACACGCCGGTTTGCGGATCATAGTTGAACATCTCCCGGATTCGTTCGACACTCATCATCAGATTTTCATATCCTTGAGGGCCATCTTATAGATCGGGCCAATCTCATGTTGATCGCCCGTGGGTACGCCACCCAACCACTCAACAAGGGTAAATGCGCCGTCAATTCCGATATCAACCGCAGTGTACACGTCTTTGATTCCCATGTCCCTTAGTTCGTCGATTGTATGCTTTAATCCGCGTAAAATATCCTTGGGGTATTTGCGGAACCATTGTCCAAAATGCGCGTGAATGCTGACGAGTCCGCTCGGTTCGAAATACGCGAGCGCAAACCCCAACGGGATGAACCGGTCATCAACCATCGAGCGGCCTAACACCTTGTTGAAATCAGGAACCGTCCGGTCGTAGGCCACCGCCATCATGTCGAGGTGCGTTTTACGGATCGGGATGAACTGGAACGGGAACGCCCTATCTTTCGTGGGTATCGACGGTTGGGACGTATCCGGTGATGGTGCAGGGAGCAGGGCCGGATACCGTGAAGTAGAGCCTCGGGTCGGTAGCATAACGAGCATCGTGCGCCTCTATGCGTTCGCCGGAAAACAGCGCGATGGGTGCGCCAGCCTGGCCCTTGGCCAGGCGCGTGTTGACCGGATGCTGTTCCGCTGGTTTGAAACTTCCGCCAAACGATAGGCCATCGCCGGAACGGTAGAGCATGAAGCTCAATCCCTTGATGGCCTTGTTCATGGTGAGCGCCGAGCCGCGCTGTGCGCCGTAACTCAAGCGCTGCGATTTCCACCGGCCATCTTGACCCGTGGCGGAGAAATCAAGCCCGACATACGCCACGGTGATGGGGCGCGGCAAGGCAACGGCACCGGCCGAAACTGTGAAATATCCCATGTCCGATTGATCACCGTATACGCGGACACGCATGCCTTCGAGGTGCTCTAGGCCGTAGAGCGTCATAGCAGGCTGACCAATCCCCCACCGGCCGGACGGCGCCGGGTCGGTTCCGTCCGTCTTATCGGTTGCGAGCAGATTGAAGTTCACTGTACCGGTGACGTGGGTTGTATCGACGTATCCGGTGATTGAAACCTGACCACCATTGACCCACACGACCGAACCAACATCAGTCACAAGCCAGCATGGATCATCGGTTTCGAGCGTGATTGTTCCTGTCGTGCCGGACGGCGTAACCTTGGTATCCGGCCGCGCAAGCGGGAGCGCAAGCGAACTGTCGAGGTGGTAATAGTCCTCATCGTTTAGATAGATTTCGTTGGCGAACCGCTCGACAAATCGCTTCCACACGCCGCCGACTTTGCGCCGGACTACGAAGTAAACGGCATCCTGATCGTTCTGCGCAATGATGTTGACGTTCTCGATGATGCCTTGAGTTTTGATGGTAGACCACGCCACGACATCCTCTTCACGGCGGAACAGCAATACGCGCACGATACCCGAGGCCAGCACCACATAAATGCGCCGTTCCGGTTCGCGCTGAATGGCAATCTGCTTGATTCCGTCCCATAGCAATTCAGGTGAAAGACGGTTCAGGTCTACACTCGCATATTGCGTGTCTGATAGCGCCTTGGGGTCTTGGACCAACTGCATCAAGCGGCGGCGTGACCGGTGCGGGTAGATGGCAGATGCCCCAACCACAACAGGCCGTAGCGTCGAAACGCCGTCCTGGCCCTGCTTTTTGGTTTCAAAGTTCGTCGGGCCCACCGGCTGGGCGTTAGTGTTGGGCGAGCCGATCGATTCCCCGGTTTGTGTTCCGATCAGCAAATGTGTGCCGAACGCAAGGAACCGGATACCGTCTTGGCTTGTCGCTTCCGTGCGCGACAAGGCCTTGTCGGCATCCGTGTTGCTTTCGTCAAACGACCCGAAGTCGTCGGAGACAGACCCCCAAATCTTGATCCCGCGCGCCATCCAAAGGCGGGCATAGCCTTGGGCGACTGACACGGGGAACCCATCTTTGGCGTTCCATGCCCCGCGCTTCCACACATTTGTGGCCTGGAATGCGCCAAACTGCGTGAGCACTTCGGCCTTGATGGTGGTTGGAGTCAGATACTCCGTGCATCGGGCGATGCCAGTCTGTGACCCGCCTTGCGCGATGATCTCTAGGTTGATCGTGCCTGACGTATATGCCTTCACGTACAGCCGATAATACCACGTCTGATTATCGAGCGCGTCATTGAAGCTGTTCGACGTTGGAACGGTAAACGTCGTGTAATCTGCATAGGAGTTTTCGTTGCCGCTCGACCGCTGCAAGGCGACCGTGCCGACAAACGTTCCCGTGATGTAGTAGGCAAACGTGCGGGCGGCGTTGCCGATGCCGGTTATTTTAACGCCCTTAGTATAGTGCCCGACTGCGGTTCCGACTTTGAACACGTCCTGACCGCTGTGTGTCATCTGGAACAGCGTATATTGGTCGTCAGTATCGAACGTATCGACACTGGCCGTGATCGTGATTTCGCCCTCAGTGTCCGATGGTGTTAGCGTGGTATCGCTGGTGTTCGGGTCGCCCATTGGGCCGTTTGATGGGAGGAACAACGTCATTGACCATGAGCGGTGCCCGCGCCGTTGCAGGCGCCGTGGGTGATACCCCTTGACGGTTAGATATAGCTCATCCCCGATCTGTTGCCAATGAAGGTTCGCAAGGTCTGCCTCTGTATACGGATGCGGAACGATGTAACGTGTTGTGGCCCGCATGATAGCGACATTATCGACAATGCGGCCCGCATTGTCGCTATGGCTGAAATTGATATAGGCAGCATTCGCTGTGGGCGTGAACTCAATCGCATGGTATCCAGTTGGAAGACTCGCATAATGAACGTAATCAGTGAGTCCAGACCCTGACCCGATGGACAAATCAACAGGCCCGTTCAGCACTTCAAACGTCACGACATGGAGTACCCCGACATCACTTATAGTGATGCCCTGCTCAACAGCGGCCCGATCAGCGCCCCGGCTGTCGAGATAGCACTTGCCGTTGATGATCGTCATCGTTGCTGTGCCCGTTGAGACGTTATTCCAGGCCGATGCGTCGATGAATTTACCGTTGGTAATTGATGCCGTAACGGCCGGGATTGTGACTTTTCCGTCCTGAATGAAGAACTCAAATCCATCCGACGTAGCCAGGATGTTGTAGGACTGGTCAGCGGAAAACACGAACGGGATCTGAAACCCGCGCTTGGCGCTATCCACGAACGTATCAATGTACTCCAGGGCCGGACGGCGCGTCATTGGCCCTTGAGCATAGGGCCAAAAGTTCTCCATCAGCTCGGAGCCGTTGGTATAGCTAGGCACGTCAACGCGCGCCTGCATCAGCTCGCCGACTTGGCCGCCGGTCGTGTTGATGACGGGAGGGTTAGACTGCATCAACGGCGCGTCCGCATCGAGGAAACCCACGATCCCATTGGGGTATCGCGGACAGGCTGCTGCGTGCTGTCACGAGTGCGGGCAACGCCCAACTTGGCGCGAGCCAAGGTTTCGAGACGATCAGCCTCCGTCGTGCTCTTGAGTGGTCCCGCCATATGCGCCGCGAGTTTAGCAGCCATATACGTTACGAACCACGGCGGCCATGACCCAACCTTGGCATGATCATAAACGTACTCAATGAATAGCGCCGTCTTGTTCGCAACAATGCACAAGCGCGGCTCATCGTCGGAAGCTGGAACATCGATCATATCGAATTCACGCAACGCCGGGTCGAGCGAAGACCGGTCTGAAACAGAACTGAGCGCAATGAAGTTCGACGGCAACGGATAGGCATAGCCATAAAGACCGGCAGGAGTTTCCCCTGCTTGCGCAAGCTGAACAACACGGATTGCAAACCGCCATTCGTGGGATGCAAGCGCATCCCGGCGGGCTGCATCCCACACGTCGCGCGCAACCTGCGCCTCTGCCCCGGTGTCGGTGTCAAAGTCATCGATCCGGTAAGATCCGATCGCACGCAGGGCTAGGTTAGTGATCGACGTTTTGGTTTCGCTCACGCCGCCTTGACCCCTTCAAGCATGTTCTTCAACCGGCGTTCGGCTTCGTGCTTGGATTCGATATCGCGCTCGATCATCTCGCCAGTGTTTGAGACAATCCAGAACTTGCCGCCACGCGGCCCTTTCCAACGGATCGCAAATCCTGCGTCATTGCCCTTTTCAACCGCCGTCACCGGGGCTTGGGTGTGCGTCGTGTCGATATCGAGACGGACAAGATGAGAGACGGGATCAATGTCGGCCACGATCAGCGTAGCGCGCTGCTGGGCGGCGTCAGTTACATAGATCAGGTCGCCGGGACGAAAATCGGCGTACATGGTCGAGAAATAGGCGTCATTGAGCATTTCGCCCATGAGGTGTTCATTGGTGTCGTAATCGAACCGGGCGCGGGTCTGACTATCGGCCCACCGGGATAGGGATTTGCGTTGCGCGCGTAAGGACATGGTGCCTCATGTTGAGAAAGGGGGGGCGCGGCCCGGAATTGAGCCGCGCCCTGAGTTAAGCCGTAGCCGTCTTGATTACGGTCGCCGCGGCCCCGGACACGGCCGAGACGCAGTAAACCGAGATCCCGGAACCGGCGCCGTTCGGCAGCGATGCTTTCTGAGTGACGATCACAACGTCACCCAACTGCATGCCGCGCGTCACGCCGTCCGAGAAATAACCCGCCCCGGCAATAGCCGCGGCGGCGTCCGTGGTGTCATAACAAAACACCAGCTTGTTGCTCTTTCCGCCGTACTGATCGACAGAAAGATAAGTTCCATCATAAGCCATGGTTCATGCTCCTTATGGCAGGGCTTGGGTGTCGTCGAGCTTGACTTCGACGATGCCGAGGTCATCGATCACGACGGCCCCCTGCGACATCGAGCCAGACATCGACCAGGCGCGGCGATCGTTTTCCCAATCCCATGACGTGTTGAGATCGGCGTTGATGCCGTGGCCAGCCGCTTCGCGATGAAACGCGTAGCAGTAGGCCGCAGAGGTGCCGACGCCGGGAAGACGGTTGGAAACGAACCAGTGAATATCGTTCCACGTCCGCACCGGGCGACCCATGCGCTTGAACGGAAGATCTTCGGCGCCGTTGTAATCCGAGCGCACAAACTGATCGATCGACATCAGAGCAGACCACGCGTGCGGAGTGACAGCGCAGAAACGCATCCCGTCACGCGGAACGTTGTTGCGGTCCAGCTGTTCGCCGATTTTGAGAGCCGTGCCACGGTCGATCGACTTGTACGTCGCCGCCGTATTGTCGATGGCATAAGACGCGTTGCGGCCGGTCTGGAGCGCGGTGATAATATAATCGTCCGTTGCAACCCCGAACGCGGCAGCACCGGCCTTCACATACCCGCCGCGAACATCGACAGCGAGTTTGGTCAGATCCAGCTCATCGAGATAGATCAGCGCGTACTTGTCCGTCATCGACGCCGTCACGTAAGACGTATCGGCGTTCGAAGCGGCGATCTCACCGTTGCGGGCCTTTGGGCCGACAGCAATGGAACCGAACTTGTAGAAGCGTGCAGAGTCGCCCTTAACTTGGGCATCGGTGCGGACCAGGCCACGAAACAACGGTCCCATCTGACGAAAAGTCAAATGCAAGTCGCTGTTAAATTTCGTGATGAAAGCCTGATCGATGCTAGGTCCAGCCATGTGGCATTCCTTTCATTGATCTAAGATTCAACTCGGCGCTTGATACCGAGTGGGGCTTCCGCTATTCTGAATGAAACAGGAGGCGCTTATGGCAAAGACCAGGACGGCGGTTGCATATGATTGCGAATGCGGTGAGCACAGCTTCGCGCCACTAACAGGAGGTCTATTGACCTTTGTTTCCCCGGAAGATCGTAACTTTCTCGCTAATCGAAAATGGCATACCCAATGGGCAGGCCATAAGAGAACCAATCCATACGCCAGAGCCAAACTTAGCGACGGCAGAAAAGAGCTTCTGCACCGCCTCATTCTTCCTAATGTAGAGTTGGTTGATCATGCTGACGGCAACGGTTTGAACAACCGCCGAGCAAATCTTCGATCATGCGATACGAGTGACAACTATGCGAACCAGCGTAAGAAGACAGGAAATGCTGAGTTTCGTGGCGTCTTTGCTGTTAAACGCGGTTACTATTCGCGGTTTCGGGTGCGTGGTGAATGGGTCAAGGTAGGTTTCTTTCTTACCGCCAGAGAAGCGGCAATCGCCTACGATGAAGCCATAGTGAAGCATCGCGGTGCATTCGCCGTCACAAACAAAAGCCTTGGTTTGCTTTAGTCCGTCTGTTCCGTCGAATAGAGGTTGAATTGTCCACGATCATGGAGGGTGCCTAACTGACAGCCGCGTGCGCCCTCCATTTGCCGTTCTGGCAAGAAGACGGTTGCAGCCCGGTGCCGGGGCTCGTGAGCGTGATGGGTAAGCGGTAGGCGTACAGTCAGCTTAGGTCCGCGTGCGGGGTGCCAAGCTGAAAATGGTTAGCCGTATATCTGGCCCGGTCCCATCGGCTTGGAGCCGTGAACCTTCTTGTAAAGCGGATCAAGCTGCGCGTGCGGCCAGCCTTGCGAGGTCGGGTTCAACCCCTTGGCGAGCGCTTCGTTTTCGAGCTTGGTGATCTGTTCTTGTGCGCTTTCGCGAGCGCTGGCGTTGAACGAACTTGGATTCATGTCGTCTTCGGCGCGCTCGCGGCCAACCTTGGTCATCAACTGGACGAACGAGGGATGATCGGCCAGGAACGAGCCATCATCGAGACGCATCGTCTTGAACGAGTCGTAATTCTGGCCGGCGTAGTTCTTGAGCGTGGTATTGTAGATATTCACGTTGGCGTCGAAGTCTGGACCCCATGCCGATTTCAGAACCTTGACGTTGTGATCCGTCTTGGTCTTGGCGGATACATCCCAGCTATCGGACATCACTTTGCGCTGTTCGCCGTTCCATGTAATCAGCGCGTCAACTGTCTTTTGATTTGCCCCGCTCCTGTAAAGGACGCTGCGCAGGCTTTCCTGCGCCTCGACTTCGGCAGGCTGGAGAGCTGGAACATCTTTTGCCCAATTGAACTTGTAGTCCGCTGGGCTCTTTGGCCGTCCGAGCCGATTGTAAACTTCATCCCAGGCTTCTGGCTTGGCATCGTCTTTGGGCACAATGACGGCGTTCTTGCGCAGCTCGACATAGCCTTTCGCGAAGTTCTGCGGGCTGTCGTAGCGCGACGACCAATTGTTCCAGTCCTTGGCGTAGGTTTCGTCCAGCCCCTCCGAGAAGAACGAGCGCCAGTTGCCATCCTTATCGAAGGCCCCACCGCTGTTGTGGCCCTGACCGTCCGCGCTTACTGGGGGCGCGGCGGGAGCCGATCCATTACCAGATACGCCACCACTCAGAATTGCGCTTCCAGCGGTCGGGGCGCTGGTATCAGCGGGTGCCGAGGTGGCCGGGGCTGCGGCTGCTTCACTCATTCGTCGGTTTCTCCGTTTGAACGTTGGGACGCACACTTGTGAGTGGGGCAGTAGCGAGGGCCTTGATGATCAGGCCAATGTTGCGGGCGCCAACCTGAGAGGCCATGTTCAATTCTCCTCCAACCGTAGTGATTGGCGTATCCAGCGCGCACACACGGTTCAGGATATGCTCAAGAACGATGCGGCCTTGCGGAGTCGAGAACACCGCATGGTAGACCATCGCCATGTCTTGATTTGCTGTCGCGACGGGAGCGCTCATGCGCCAAACATCGTGCTAAGTTCCTGCATCGTGCCGGGTGCAACAGGGGGCAAACCGGTCTGTTGTGACGGGTCGGCCTGACCTGGATCTGCTGGCGATGGCACGGCCGGATTGCGCTGGTCGAGCATGCCCGCCTGCTTAGCCTTGGCCATTCCACCCATGAGAGCGGCAACGCCGGGGCCTGCGGTCTGGGCAAGTTGGGCCATCTTGGCCTGTTGTGCTTCCTTGGCCTTGGCCTCACGGGCCTGCATCATCTGATCCAGAGGCGTAAAAATCAACTGCGGGAGGTCTGCACGCTGGCCGACGTATCGTGCAGTCACATCGAAGTCGATGTTGTCGAGTACGGCGGGATTCATCTGCGCAAAGCCTGCAATCGTCTGGATGCCCTGCACGATCTTCATCGCTTCGGACTGGTCGCGCGCCGTCTTGATCGGGCTATCGTATTCAAACGTGATGTCCTGGCCGTAGAGCGCCTTCGGAGGATCTGGGAACACGCCCTCACGCAACAGAATTGCGAACACGCGGTTCATGATCCCGGCGTTATAGTTAGCTTCCAAGCGCGAGAAGATCGGCGCCGCCTGGCGCAAATACTGATCCTGACGGGCGTTGATTTCGGTCGCCGTGATGCTGTCAGCCTTGGGGCTGGGAAGCTCCAGAATATCGCGGAAGAACGCCGCTCCAATGCGATCCTCAATCATCTTGAGAAAATCGAGCATCTGATTGGGCTGCGCACCTAATTGAATCGGCTTGATCGGGTCATTTGCACCTTGGGGCAAACCCGTGGTGTCAATCATCGTCATGCCGCCAGCGAACAGCTCCAAATTGCCCCGGATTGCATCGGCGTAGCCTACCAATGGAGGGTTTAGAGCCTTCTCAGCCGCATCAACCAAGGTCCGCGTGACGGTCGAGGCCAAGCGAGCATCCCGCAGTGCCGTCATGGCAGGCGAGCGGCCGTAGATTTCGCCTGTTGTCGTGTCCCATGGCGAGCACACATAGGGGAATTCATAGTATCCCGAGGCGTTGAGCATCTCTTTGCTCGTCACATCGACCCAAAACGAGGCGTAGGGCAGACGTTGGGCGCCCAATCCAAACGCTTTGAAGTCGCCGTTGGGCAAACAGGCGTGCAAAACCTCGTGCTCTTTGTCAAGCTGCGGATCTCCGTTCGTCAGTTCGTCCTTGAGGTGCGCTGGCAGATTCTCTTCGCCAAACATCGCCACGATCTGGCGCAGCGTCAGCTTCCAGAACACAAAAGCCTGGTCGTAGACGCCAAGATCATTCAGCGCGAGCACCACGTTTGCGAGGCTATGGGTCTTGAATTTCAAATGGCGCTTGGATTTTTCCCACCCGATTTGCAACACACCGGTTCCAAACGTAACGATGTCCGCATCGCACTCGCTGCACTGCTTTTCGAAGCCCGCGCGGGGGTCGTACAATGCGGAATAGGTGAGCCGTGTAGCGATATCGCACCATGCGCGCACACTCTCATCACCCATCAGCGTTTCATTGCGGGTCCGGCACTTGAACCACTGCTTGCCGGCCGGACGCAACATCGTGCTCATTGCTGTCGAGAGCGACCGGCGGGCAAGTTCGGCAATGGAGCCGGTGACATTCAAATGCCGGTCATCGCCGGGCACATGGGTTGAGGTAAACCCGAGCCGGTTGGGGTGGAAATACTGTGCGCACTCTTCCCACAAGATACGCCACTGCGAACGGCTTGGACCGTCGCGCAGCTTCAGCGCATACGACAAGATCGACGCAACTTTGTCCTTCATCGCGTCGTGGGCCTTCGGCTGATTGGCCGAAAGCTTCAACGGAACGGGCGCCTGCTGGTCGTCTTGGGCGAGAAGTGCGGGGATAGCCATCGATTACCCAACTAACGACGACGTACCGCCGCTCATGACCTTGCGGCGCTGCTCATCATCGGTCGTGGCCTGCGGCGTAGCCAAAAGCTGCGGGCTTGGGTTGCTGTCTGCACGCTGCAACTGCGTGGCCTGCGTTGTGCGGGTCACGCTATCGCTTGATGGCGGGGTGACTGCCGTTGTTGCTGGCGCGGGTGCCGAGTTGTTACTGCTCTTTGATCCACCAAAACCCATGTGCTTACCTCATCAATGCTGAAGATGGCGCCCCGCCAAGCGGGGCCGAGCCTGACAATCTCTTGCGATCGGTTTCAGGGTCAGACGTAACGCCCTGTTGGCCTGACAGCAGATGCGCCGAAGCACCATCACGGCGCCGGGCGACAAGCGCCGCGTTCTGCTGGCTTTCGATGCTCGTTGGATCGTCCGGCTGTGGCGTTGGCGTGACCGGTGCCGGTGCTGGGGTCGATGGACCGCCGCCTCCCATTCCCATATCGTAGTCTCCTTTAAGCTTTGAGCAGTTGAAGGGCATAATCGTTGAGCCAAACGGCAGCAGCAGCAACATCTTGCTGTGTGGTTTCAGACCGGACCACCTCAAGGCGCATGCCGTCCTTAAGAGTGATGACGCAGGTGATATCGTGGATCTGATCAACACGGGCGATCAGCTCAAGCAGGGCGAGCCGTGGCGTGTAATTCGAACTTGGATGCGAGACGATTTCAGCGGTCACGAGCACCCCATTTTGCGTGATGAAAAGTGATCGAAATCACGGGGCCGATACAAGGAAACATCGGCTTAGTCCGTGTGCATTACTCAGTACCGCTGCGTAACCACGCTAGGACGTTGCGGTGTGACTGGCCTTTGGGTCAGAACTTGCGGCTTGTGTCCGCTACCGCTGGATGGCCAATACGTCGGGAACTCCGGGTCTACGATGCGAGCAAGACAATCCAGCATGTCGTCATGGCTCATGACCGGAAATGCCGCATATTCCTCGTGAATGAAGATCGAAACGAGGTCTTGCGTCACGCCTTCGTAGTTGGTGTAGGTGCGGGCACGGGGCAGATAGATGCGGCCTTGCTCGAACAACGGGATCAGGCGTCGAATGCGGTCGAGCTTGGGCGTTGCGCCGGCCAGCTCCACGATATCAAAGCGGTAGTTGCGCTCTTTCTGCAGGTACTGAATGTGCTGGATATCGGCCTGCATCCCGTACTTTTCATAACCAACCCGCAACGGGCGGAACTTTTGGTGAAGCTCGAACAGCATTTCAGCGCGTTCGGTCAGGTTCATACGGTCGCGAATGAGGTCGAGAACCACGTAATTCTTGTCAGGCCCAAGCCCAATCACCCAAAATGACGTGTAGTCGTTCGTCTTGCGCTTGTCGTTGGCCGGATCTACTAGAATGTAAACGTTGAGGCCGTGCCGCTCGGGATCGATGATGGTCTTGATCCACTCGCGGCGGAAGGCTTGGGCGTCGTCGCCTTTCGGGTTGAGTAGCATCTGCGTGCCGAAGGTGTACGGACCCTGATTGATGCGCTTGTCACGCAAGGTTTCAGGCTTCATCAGCACACAATTCTCAGGCTCGAAGTTCTCCGTGGCGTCGTAAGTGCAAGGATGCGTGCGGACCTTCACGCTCTTGCGCTTCATCAGGGCGCCGTAAGTGTCTGCGAAGTGGTAGCGCGTGCCGACCAGGCTAAACGTGCCGCCTTCCGTCCCGAGATTGTCGCTCATTTCATAGGCTTGCGTCGTCTTGGCGATCATATCGGGCGATGTGACGGATTCGAGGGTCACAACGTCGTCGTACTGGCGATGCAGGAAGTGCTTCGAGGTCGGCTGTCCGTCAACAAGGCCGTGGGCTTCAACGGTGGCCTCTTTCGGGTTTGACGTGCGAATGACCCGGATTCCCTCGTCTTCCGTCCACTTGGGCGCGTCCTTGCGCGGGTTGGCATAGAAGATATCGTCGTAAACCTTTTGCAGATGGTCGTTGGTTTCCAGCTCGTACTTGATCTGGCGCAGAAACCCTTTAGCAATCGGCTTGGTATGGCTGAATATACCGATCGTCACTTCGCGCTCCTCGGGGGAGTTCTCGCCGTGGCTGCGGATAATACGGAAGATCGAACCGGCAAATGTGAGGATCGTTGAGTTATGCGTCGTCACATAATTGCGACCGATCAGATAAAGCCCATCATCACGCGCCACCTGAATGCAGGATACTGGAACCGGAGCAACGGGCTCAACGCTCTTGACCTTGCGCACAGCCTTGTTGCCAAAGGCTGAACAATACCGGACTTTTCGCGCCATTCGAAATGGCGGATTATCCGCACGACCTAAGAACTGCACCTGCCAATAAGGACGGCGTTCGCCCTTGTACATGCCATGCCGCTTATTAAGCGTGCCTTTAAGGCCAAGCGATTGAACGAGATCGAACACGTCCTCTGCCAGAGCCTCGTTTGCCGCGCAGAATAGGGCTTGGCCACAGCTAATTGCACATGACCCGTCCGTATCCATTAGACCTTGCAGCAAAGACCAGCGTTGATCGACAGATGACGCAAGGTAGCTGGCAGGAATACGCTTCGCCTTTAGAATACCCAACGAGCGCAAGGCATTCGTAACATCAGACGACCCATTCTTGCCTCGGGTACCAGAACCCAACGCAAGTGTGACAGCGTTGCTATGAACGCGCTGGCGAACCTTAATCCCTGTCGCGGCTAGCAACGCTGTCATTTCTTGAGCGTCATTCAGCCCAGCCGTAACATTAGGGCCGCCAAGAGAACCATCACCTAGCCAGACGCCCAAAACATAAGGGTCAAGCGGCAATGACAGCGTTGGCAACTCAACTGCTTCGGCTACAGGGACCACAGGGTATCGCCGCGATGAGAACTGATGTGCCAGCGAGACGTGATCAGCTAGCGCGCAAGTGTTTAAAGTTACAGACTTCCACTTCTTACGAAGATTAGTCCCATTGATCCTAGATTTGTCCGGCAACCCAACGGTCCAGAGATGTTCACCACTCACCGTCACTGCATACCCGTCGCAGAACGTTACGCGGTAGCAGTCCGCATCCGCAAATACTTCGGTTCGAGCCACAACTAGCGTTGGTTTTCCGTCCGGCCCAAACACATAATCACCTGGCTCCAAATCACCGTGTTTACGCCACCCCGATGGAGTTGCAACAGGCTCATTCAAGTCTACAGCTTTATAATGCTCTCTGGCCCACAAATCGAGCACGCCGTTCATATCCCGTTGGACTTCTCTACAGCGCTGGAACACCCACTCATGGTCTACGTCCGGCCGGCGCAAGCCATAGCGCAGGAGCGCATAGAGGTCAGTTCGGTACAGATCCCTTAGATGGCTTTTCTGATGGTTCTCCGGCAGAGCCAGCAAGGAACTCATGAAACGCGGATACAGGCTCCGTCGAGACAGTATGTCGATTGTCTGTGGTGGCACTCGTCCGCTCCACGAATAGCGAAAGCTCATCTACCTTGCCGAGAAGTTCGAGGGCTTTGTTCGAAGCTGTGAGGTCTTCGAGTTCGAGGGCCTTATCGGCGTTTCGCATAAGACGTTCGAGCACCCATGCCCGTGTTAGAACGACTTTTGAAGCTGCGCGCTCTTGTAGTACCTGCAATCTTACCGCGACCTTACCGTTTTTTAGTAGCTCGCACGCCTTAACGTTGATTGTTGCCTCGCTCATGTTCTTAGCATCGTAAGAACGGCGATAGGCTTCGGTTGCATTCCCAGTCTCAAGGTAGGAAGAGACGAACGCTTCTTGCTTCGGTGTCAGTCCATCGAGGCTCACGTCTTTGCCTCGCTTTGAACGCTGCCCAAAGCATCCGCTATTGAAGCCGGCGTCATATCCTTGAGGCATGGGGTGAGAAACCTCTCGTCTCCAAGTTCATTCACGGCTTATCGTCCTTTCAGCATTTTAAGCCCGTCTCCTGCGTCAGGTAGGACAGCCCACTTACCCCAAGACATGCCTAAATCACGGGCTTGGGGCCAAGAGAGAATAAGCATGCGGCCACGGGTCGGGATGGGAAACGAGTTGAGGGCATCACTGATGGTTTGCGCATCGATCACGGCTTCATCCCCTCTATGGTTTGCTTGGCTTCTGCGTTCCATTGGGTGAGGACGCTCGTGATCTCTTCGGCTTTCAATGGCGTTCCAGCGTTGTGCGGTGCCTTGGGGACTTCTGGCGCACCATAGGCAAGGACATTGAACTTCTGGCCGTCAGGGCGGGTATGCGAGCCGACCTTGACAAACTCTGCTGGCTTTTCGGTGAGCAGCGCACGAATGACATTGCGGGCGATTTCCTTGGGGAATGCCTCTGCAGCAAGAAGAATGCGATCGATCAGGGCTTCGGTGTCGCTCATGCGCGGTCATACGCCTCAACTTCAAATGGATTATTACGATACCCGTATTTCATCAGCCAATATAGATACTTGACCGTGAATTTGACAGCGCCTTCGCGTTCGATCTGCTCAATATGCACCATCTCATGACGGATGAACGTAGGGCATTTGTTCCAGTTGTCGCGGTAGTAGATGGTTCGCCAAGGCATCACGATTCCGAAGAGTCCCATCTGCTTAAGCAGGGCTTCGGTGAGGCCGGTTGCCTTGACGAATTTAGCCTTAGGCATGGACGGCACCATGACGGGCTTCGATGACGGCGCGCATTTGAGCGAGCGAGGAACGATCCGGCACAATCTCGCGGGTGTGGAAGTGCTGAGACTGCGGGGCTGGCAGCTTCGGCAAATCATAGCTTGCCGGGCGGCCGTAATTTGATCCCGCAGCAGACGCTTGGGGCGATCCGGTATTTGCCATGCCAGAGAATGCGAAACTGAGGCAGAACGGGGCCAGATACGTGGTGATCGCGGCAATGATGGCACCAAGTAGCAACTGCGTCCAGCTCAAGGCTGATGCCGACGGCTCGTCTGACCACGTGGCGATCTGGGCAAAACCGGCCGTCTGATTCACGATCTTGGATGAGTGGAATTCCGTCTTAGCGGCGACGTCCACCTTCTTGTCGAGGATGCGTTGGGTTGCTTCGATGCGCTTGGTCAGATCTTCGGCCTGTTCGATCTTGCCGATACGCTCTGCCAAATCATCACGCTCCTTCATGCGCGTGTTGCACTTGGCTTTGCATCCGCCGCGTGCGGTTTCATCGGCGATTTCTTTATTGGCCAGTTCGAGCTTGCCGCGCATGGCGTCGGCTTTTACGGTCGCGGCCCAAGCATTGGCTTCAAGCAGGCTTTTGAGCTGGGCTTTCCACATATCGAGGTTGGCGACTTCGCTCTCGCGGTTCTTTTGGATGGCGGCGTAAGTTGCGTTGGTCACGCCGGTTTGCTGCGTTTCAGCAACTCGGGTGCCGACGGTATAGCCGAAGTGCGTTCCGTACTCACCAACTGAGAACGCGAGGCCAGCAATTAGCGCCATGTTAGCAGCAAAGCGCTTGCCTTCCGAGGCGTAGACCTCGCGGGCAATGAACGCGATAGACACGACGATGGCGAGAAGCCCGAGACTTGCGGCATGCAGCATGCTCATTGCACGCCCATACTCGAACGCCATACCCATACCGACGACGAGGCCGATTAGGCCAACGTAAAGGGAAATCTTACGAACGCTTTCTTTGGAAAGAGCTGAGTGCATGGTGTCCTCCGTATGGGATGGACGCAAACTATTTCTTGAGGAGATAAAGCGCGCCGGCCAAATAGGCCATTTCGACGTGACCGATGCCGCGCAAGATGTTGATGTTGATGAGTCCGGTTGCTTTGACGGCGGTAGCCGCGAGCAGAAGCAGCAAGCAAACCGTGGTGATCTCGAAGAGCCAGTGCTTGAGCGTTGCGATGATGCCGGAAAGGTCTTTCATCAATCCTGCTATTTTGTTCAGCGTTGCGCCCTAAATCTGCCCAACGGCACAGCTAAATAGGAAGGGTATCGGCTGATTTGGTTGCTTGGTTTGTTGGTCGCAGGCGGCAGGGCCTGGACGCGTTCGCGATAAAACCAGCCGAATTTGAGTATGTGCTGCGTCTTGTAAAACGCCCCGGCTCTTCGTTCGCGGTTTCGCGTGCTTGAGGAACTGGGGCGTAATGCTTTTGGAGTGGCAGGGCTTCGGGATTTGCACCCGATCCTCTCGGTTTGGAGCCGAGCATGCTGCTGATATTACACCAAGACCAATTCGTTTGAGGCACACGCCTCCATCATGCGGAAAACGGGTCACTGGCGTACATTTGCCTAACCGTCCGCAGGGCTGAACGGGTCTACTGGACCGCACATTCAGAAACACCTTGACATGCACTCTGAGTGATTTGCGTCTTAAAATCAAGTGCGCGTTACACGGCTTCCAACCACTTATAATCGACTTCGACGGCCCGCATACCGCCTAACGCTTCAATGAGCATCGTGGCGTATTGCTTTCGCGCCTTGGTGATTTCGGCTTGGCGTCCGGCGAACGGGTGGCCATCGACAATGCGGGCAACATCACCAACGCCAAGCTGACGGGTTTTAATCCCACCGTTATGCATCTGGTAGTAAGCTGCGCGGCTGCGCTGCCCCGCCAGCGTCTCAAGGAGGCGCACGGCACGGTCGGGGATGGGTGAGTACTGGCCGTTAAAGCCAAGGCACCCAGTGATCAATTTCCGGCCCTCTGCGAACGACAAACCGTTCTCCCGCTGAAACGGGAGTTCGAGAATGCGCTGGCGCATGGTGATAAAATCGCTGGGATCGCCAAAGCGGACGAACACATAGCGCGCAATCAACGGCTTTGCCCGCGCCTCGATTGGCGGCACCTCGTCCGTCTTTTTTGAATACTGAGCGCGCTTCACCACGATATCGACGGGAGCCGACACCTGAAAGCCAACCCGCTCGATTGCCGATGCAGCCTTCAACTCGTTTTGCGGCGGCGTTGTCACACAGTACCAGTTCATGGCGGCGTGTCCTTTGTATTGGTTGAGAGGTCACGCGGTTACTGGAAATAGCGCAGAGCAATTGCGTTCGTGATGACGTGAATGATGTTGTCGGCTGCGATGAGCAGCCAGACCGATAGCCAAGCCGGAACGTCGTCGGCGTAGCCGGTCGCAGTCACAGGGCCGCGCGCGCCGTTCTTAGCCCACACGACAAACCGTGCGAGCCGAAAGCGGTCGATGAAGAAATGAGGAACGCAGATCGCAGCCAGTGCTGCCGGTGACTGCGTAATAAGCAAAAATGGCAGCGTGTAGCAGACAGCATGAATTGCCGCCGCTGTGTGCTGCTTCGTTTTCTCAGTCGCCATCCAGTGAGATTGGAGGATATAGTCGCCGACTGCATGAGCAACGAGTTGATCGGCAGTAAAAAAACTCATTGCTTCCCCCTTGCTGCTTCAAGTTCAGCTTTCAGTATTTTCATCCTGGCCTTATGGCGTTCCGACCCGCTAGGCATTTCACTTTGAAGGCATGGTTCGCCGGTAACGTAATCCCAAACATGAACCACGGATTTGCCATCAGCGCCCGTTGCCTTGATCGATCCGAACTGCTTGCAGATTTTGCGAAGTCCGCTCATCAATTATCCTTTGCGAGTTTTGCGGCTTCAATGAGCTTGCGCACCGTATCGGCCCGGATGGTGATGAACTGCGTGTGTCCGGCCGATATAATGCTGTCGATACGGGCTTGAGCATCGGCGATGGCGTCGGAGGTGGTCATCTATCCATCCCCCAAAGAGCAACTCCGCAGACAAGGCAAATGGCAAAGCCGATGATGTGAAGGTTCATGTTCTTGGCTTCCCGTATTTTGGTTTCTTGGCTGCGGCTTTCTTGGCGAGTTGCTGCGTGAACGACAGGCGGAACGTCTTCTTAGGTTTCAATTCCTGCTTGCCGCGCTTGTCCGTGATGAGGTCAAAGCCACGGCCTACGCGAATTCCAGATCCTTGCTTCATGCGACTTCCTTTTCGCCTGCAAATCGCACGACATCACCCGGAATTGTTAGCGCCGTTCGACAACATGGCGGAATCCAGACGATTTTCGTTTCGCTCTTTTTCATGAATGGACGCCAAACAATCCATGCATAACTTGTGGCCGTCGAAGCCTTCGGGTCCCACCGGCCTTTGACCATCGGAACACGCTCAACAAACAAACCGACTTGCGATGGCGGGCGATCTCTAAACAAACGCTCATAGCGGTCTGCCGATTCCAGCCATGAGGTCCGAACCAGCAAAGCCACGCCATCACTCGCTATTCCAAGCGCGCGCTCAGCAAACTCAACAGCCAGATTAAACGGCGGATTGGTGATGATCCAATCGGCCGTCGCCGCTGGCGCTACGTCTGGGCCCTGGCCGACAAATGAGCCGATTTCGTAGCGCTTGCCGTAGTCATGCACATCACTAGCGCGCACCGTTTCAAACGATTCCCGCAGGACTTCGGCCATATGACCCGCACCGGCTGCGGGCTCCCAGCACGAACATCCGCTCACATCGCCAAGAACATGCACAAGCAGCGCCCGAGTCGCCCATGGCGGCGTAGGAAAGAAGTCCAGGCTATCAACGGCCTCATGCCGATTCGCCATGACAGCAACGCCGCCTTTTGGTTTCGATACGCTCACTCTGCGGCCCTCCGTTGTTCCCGGACTTGCTCTAGGGTTTCGACTGCGGCTTGAAGTCTTGAGATGAGATATATCTTTGCTTCACGGCGCGATCCGCTGGTCTGGACGAGGGCCAGCGTATGCCTTTCGACTTCATCGCGGACGGCTTCTATTTGGGTGCCGATAGAGATTAGCACATTTGGCATTACTTCCCCCAATCTAACCCACATTATGCACCAACCAATTCAGGCTTTATCGATTGCAAATAGTCGTTCCAATCGGTGCCGATAAAATCCGGCATTCGTACTTCGACATTCAGCCCGGAAAGCTTCAACCGGTGCGCCAACGCGTAGGCTTTCGTCTGGCCGTCGAAGCCCTCGTCAGCATCGCCAAAGATCAGCACGTTGCGGACGTTAGCGGGCGGTTGCCACTTGAACAGGTTGCCCGAATTGAGCGCGGACCAGACCGGAACGTCGAATACCTGCATAGCGCTCATTGCGGTTTCGATGCCTTCCGCAATCCCCATGGTTTCTGCAGACGGCGCGAGACGAACGGCCCCGCCATCGGGAACCTTGCCCGGCCACAGCTTGCGCACCGCAGGCAGATCGGCTTTGCGTCCTGATCCATCCAGGTAAGTAAGATGAAACGTCGAAACGCTGGCGTCCGGCGACACGAAGCGCGCGACCATGCACGGGTGTTTCGTCTTAGTCTTATCGTCGTGGACGTAGGTCATGCGCGGCTGGTAGCGCAGCATCGGCGGGAACGGCTGTTCG
>Ga0213917_1000074_pt1 | contig 26204 bp, 47 predicted proteins | sample McNCre117MG_FD_161051 | JGI IMG/M metagenome (GOLD analysis project Ga0213917, IMG submission 161051) | Freshwater microbial communities from McNutts Creek, Athens, Georgia, United States - 1-17 MG | ecosystem: Environmental > Aquatic > Freshwater > Creek | place: USA: Georgia | collected... | reverse complement strand
GTTGCCGTCCAGGAAGAAGTCCGACACGTCCTTGCCGTGCTTCTCGGTCACCTCGTAGGGCAAGTGGACGATGCGCACCTCTGCTGCGTACTTGCGCAGGGCGCTGGCAATCTTGTCGTTGGCTTCCTGGCCAGTAGTGTCCATGTCGTGACAGAGGAAGACCTTCTTTCCGGTGAAGAGCGCCGACCATGCCGACTTCCAGGTCTTGGCACTGCCGGTGCGGGTGATGGCGGGGATGCCGTTCTGGATGAGCACGAGGGCGTCCCACTCACCCTCGCACAGCACGATCGCCTTGTTCACTGCCTGAGCAATGGGGTACAGCGTCGGCGTGCCCAGACCCTCCACACTCCAGATCTTGCGACGGTCGGCCGGTGCGTCCATCTGGTAGAAGCGAACGTTGACGATGTTGCCTTCGCGATCGTAGATCGGAATGGTGTACACGCCCTGCGACGTGTCCCAACCGATCAGGTGATCCTTGATGGTCTGCTGGTGAAGGCCACGCCGCTGCATCAGCTCGTGCATGGCGCCCTTCTCGCCCAGCAGGGCAGCGTGCCAGCCACGGACCTGAGCATCCGTGATGACGGGCTTGGGCTTGTCGGACTTGGGCGCTGCCGTGCCCTCCGAGAAGTCGTAGGAGATCTCGCCGGTCAACTCTTCCAAGATCTCCTTGACAGGACCGCCCACCTGGCATGCCTGGCAGTACCAGAGGCCGGTCTCGATGTTGACGCTGGCGGAGCGTCGGCCGTCGTTGTGCTTGGGGCAGTGCATGCCCCACTCACCGTCTTCGTTGGGGCCGTCACCTTCGAGGTACGGCCTGAGCTTCGCGATGATTGCCCTTGAAAGCGCCATGTGGCATCAACGATGACGACGACGGTCGTTGTACATCTCGGTCTTGGTGTCGCCGAACAGCGTGCTGAACCGAATGGGCTCCACTGTCAGCTTCCGAGCCTTGAACGCCGCCACCGTCTCCTCCAGCCTCGTGTTCTCGACGGCGAACGTCCAGTAGCAGATGGGTCGCCCGTCCTCCATCTCGTGCCCCATCGCGATCGGCTTGTGGCCCTCGTACTTGAGCACCGCCACCATCGCGAGATCGTTCGTCTTGAAGTTCATCTCTTCTCCTAACAGTCCTTAGGCCGTACCTTAACCCTAGCTGACAGGGGCCGGTAGACGCCGCCCAACCACGGAGGCGACACCTACCGGCCCACTGCCACTCACCTCAGCGCGTAGAGTACGCTGGGTGTCCTCCCACCCGTCAGGATGCGAAGGGATCCTCCGCCAGGGCCTCGGCCAGGTCGGCCCAGGTGGCGTAGTCGTCGGGGTCGAGGGAGTTCTCGCCCGCCAGCTCGGTCAGGCGAGCGATGGCGTCGGCCTCTCCTTCGTCCGCCGCAGCCCCGAGAGCGGGCAGGTCGTCGCCCTCCTCCGTGGCCTCGTCGTCGCCGGCACCTTCGTCCTCGTCGGGCTCGGTGCCGTCCTCGTCGGACTCCTCGGCGCCGTTGTCCAGCGCCACGCCCAGCTCGACCCAGGTCGGGTAGTCGGCCGGATCGAGCCCGGCCTCCTCGGCCGCTGCCGTGATGGACGCCTCGTCCTCCTCCGAGAACTCGCCCGTGTCGATGCGGGCGCCGACGTCGGTCCAGGTCTCGTCGGTGGCCTCGCCGCCGTCGGACGGCAGCAGGGCCTCGTCCGCCGGAGCGCCGGGCGGCAGCAGGGTCCCGGCCTTGGCCCGGTCCTCGCCCTCGTACTTCTCGCCCTTGACCCGGACCTTGATCTTCTTCTTCTCGAGCTTCTTCGGGTTGAAGGTGCCCTCGGGCTTGTTGAGGGTGTCGATGCCGCAGGCGATCAGGAACTGGTCCAGCCGCCAGGCGCTGGCCTCCTCCAGGGAGATGTAGTCCCAGAAGCGGAAGCCCTTGGCCTCGCCGTCGTCGATCTGGTAGATGTTCTCGAGCCGGTTCTTCTCGGAGACGTACTTGCACTGCACGACGGTGCAGTTCTGGACGGACCCGATCTTCGGCTGCGTGAACTCCTGCTTGGAGCGGTCGACGTTCCGGCTGTTGTACTTCAGAGCAGTGTCGCTCATCTTCTATCCCTTCTTCGCGGCCGCAGCCGCCTTCTTGACGGGTGTCTTGGTGGGTGTTGCTGTGGTACTGCGGGCCTTGGCAGCGGCGATCTTGGCGTCGATGCGGGCCAGCATCTTCGGGATGGTCGGGTCCTTCATGGTCCCGATGGCACCCCAGGGTTCCTTGGCGTAGTAGGACGCCGTCTTGACGGTGTGCAGCGCCAGCTCGCTCTGCTGCCCGTCACCGATGCTGCGCTTGGTGAGGAGGCCGACGAGCGTCATGTAGCCGCACACCTTGTCCGGCATGTTCTTCTGCGTCACCATCGGCACGAGCAACTCCTCTTCCGTGGTGGGGGAGGTGTAGCGCATGACGTGAGCGGTGATGCCGAAGTTGATGGGCAGCTTCGACATGTCACGGATCCAGTCCATGAGCCGGTTCATGTTCTGCCCATACTCGCCCTTGTCCGGCGCCCACCGCAGGCGGTTGGCACGGTTGGAGGCGAGATCCTCCATGATCGAGGACAAGCCCCGGTCCTGGAACAGGGTGATGGTGTCGAGCCACACCCAGTCGAACTTGGACGTACCGCCAGCCCGGAAGTACTCCAGGATGTCGTCCATGTCCTGCCAGTCACTGACGAGCTTGCGGTGAGCCTTGAGACCTCGGGCCACCACGACGTCGCTGTTGTGATCAGCGTCGATGATGAAGCAGCGGGGTGACGTGGCGATCACCGAGGTCTTGCCGGTGCCGGGCTCGGCGTAGATCAGCCAGCGGTGGTAGGGCTGGATCGTGGCAGCGCTGATCTCTTCCACGCCCAGGCGCTCGAGAGCGTCATCCTTGACCGCAGCACTGGGCTTCGGTCGGGCCGCCAGAGGCCGGGCGGCAGCTTTCTTGGTTGTGGCCATTGGTCTCCTATCCGGGCTAGGTAGCTTACTACACCTAGCGGTTCTGGCGGTAACTAGTCCTCATCCGTGATGGTCCAGCCGCCCTTGCGGGTGCCTGCCACGGTGAGGTTGACCTTCTTGGATGGGTCTGCCGGCTCGTGAGCGTCGTACGGGTTCCACGTCACCATCGTGGCGTCACGGAACGACTCCCAATCGTTGCCGGTCTCGTGCAGTTCGCACATGTCACGGAACGGACACCACGAGCAGTCCTTGCCCGGACTCTTGTACACCATGTCCGGGTTCTGCTCGTAGTAGTTCATGTGCTGCACCTGGATCGACGTGCGAGCGAACAGGTTGTCGATCTCGGCGTGACCACGAGTGATCGTGCGCCGCTCGAACAGTGGCTTGGGCTGGCGCTTGGACACCTCGCCCTCGGGGTTGGCCTTGGTGGGCTTGTTGAGGTAGAGCCCCTGAGCGTTGCGAGGGCGAGGGTCTGGCAGCGCCTTGCGGAGGACGTTGTAGAACACGAAGTCCAGCCACTGGTCCGGCCCGATGATGCCCTGCTGGTTGAGGAAGTACGGCGCCAGAGCCCAGTAGCTCGACACCTGCTCGTCCAGGAAGATGTGAGCGAAGCTGATGGACTTGGCCGTCTTGTGCTCCAGGATGCCGAGCCTGCCGTCACGCCTGAGCCGCATCATGGCGTCCATCGTGCCGACGTAGTCGGCGAGGTGCTCGTCGTCATCGGTGTACATGGCGACCCGGAAGTCCATCTCCGGGGCGATGATCTCGAAGTCGTCGTCACGGCCCCAGTGCTTCACGTACCCGTTCAGCATCGCCACGCCCATCTCACGCCCGCTGACGTGAGCGTCGTCATCGTTGCGCATGTTCAGGTCGATCCCCAGCTCGTCCATCACCTTGATGAACGTCTCTGCCGGGGCAGGACCTCGCACGATGCCAGGCGGGTAGTACGTGGCCAGGGCCTCGTGCACCACCGTGCCGAACGTGAGAGCCACCGCCTGCTGCCGAGGCTTGAGGCGGTCGATGTAGGCCCAGTACCACTTCTGTACGCAGGACCCGAAGGTCGTCCTCTCAGATGTCCGAACTGTGCGTGCCATGTGACCTCCCCTTGATGATGAGCCAGGCGCCGAAGAGCATGAGGAAGCAGACCCACACCCACATCGGAAGCCCCAGGACTTCGATCTGAGCCACGGTCTGGGCGCCCGTGCGGGGCAGCGTGACCTGGGACGTGTCCGTAGCGTCGCCTACGCTGGTCGCTACGTGGCCCGTGACGCTAGCGGGCGGCACCGGTGCGGCCGTGGTCGTAGCGGCCGTCGTAGCGGTCGTCGTGGTCTGCGCCAGGGTGGTCTGGGTGCTGCTGTCGGGCGTGTCGTCGATGGTCGTGGTGGTCGTGTCGCAGCCGCCCACGACCGTGACGCTGAAGGTGGGCGACGACGTGGTGCCGTCGCTGAACGTGAGGTTGATCCCGCCGCTGTACGTGCCCGGCTGCCGCGAGGCGTGGATGCCGGTCTCCGTGATCAGCTCGCCCTTCAGGTTGCCCCACAGCTCCACCGTGGCGACCGTGACGCCCGTCGGAACCTGGGTCGTGGTGATGGCCGCATCGTAGCCGGTGCAGGTCGGGGTCGCCTTGATGTGCGCCTCGTGAGCCTCAGCCGCACCGGGCCAGAGCGTGACGAGGGAGGTGACGCCCGCCAGGGCCACCAGGATCTTGCGCATGAGTCCTCCTATGGACAGTTGTTATCACTAGCTTATACGTGCACTGCTGTTCCGGCACTGACGGTGTCAGGCTGCCTCTCGCTGGATGGAGCGGAAGCCTTCACGCCACAGGTCGAGGATCCGAGAGTTGATCTCCGACTTGTCGATGCCCTGCTTCTGGATGTAGAACTCGATCGTGTCCTCGCTGATGATGCGCACGACCTGCACCTTGTGGATGCGGGAGAGTCGGTGGATGCGGTCCTCGGCCTGCGTCTGGTCGTCAGGCGTCCATGTCTCGTCGAGGAAGACGACGGTGTTCGCCATGTCGAGCGTGATGGACACGCCGCCCGCCATCGTGTTCATGACGATGATGCGAGCGCCCTTGCCGGACTGGAACTCCTCCGCTGCGGCGTTGCGGGTGTTGGTGTTGACGGCGCCCGTGATCTTGAGGTTGTGCACACCCTTGCTGTCGAGCCAGCGGCACACCATGTCCACCGTCTGCGTGAACTGACTGAAGATGACGATCTGCTCTGGCTCTTCGTCGTCCTGCCCCTCGATGACGTCGCTGTTGTCGCCGACGATGCCCAACTCCTCCATCAGCTCCCACAGCACGGGCAGCTTGTTGGACTCGAAGGTCGGGCGGATGTCCCAGGTGCCATCAGGTCGCTTGCCGTGGACCTCGCAGTAGGCATTGGCGAACTGCTTGAGGCGGGTATACTCTGCCAAGATGGACGTAGCGCTGATCGAGGTGTCCTCGTCGATGCGCATCTCAGCATCGTCCGCCATCGCCTGGTACTGCTTGGCCTGCTTGGGCGTCATCTCCACGACGATCTCGCGGTACGCCTTGTCGGGCAGGTCGGGGGCGACTTCCTTCTTGGTGCGGCGCAGCATGTACGGCGCCAGCATCTTGTCGAACTCCTCCTGGCGGTCCTTCTTGACGCGGCCAGCCTTCTTGCCGAACCTGTTCTCCTCGATCTCGAGCCACTGGTAGGCCCAGCGCCACTTGGACGTGAAGGACTCCGGGTGCAGCCAGTGCAGGATGCCCCAGAGCTTGATGGGCTTGCCTCGGACGGGCGTGCCATCCATGGCGATGCGCCGGTCGCTCTTGAGCTTCTGCAGGCCACGGGCCGTCATCGACGCAGGCGACTGCATCGCTGCCTTGGACACCTCGTCGCACGTGACGGTAGCCCACTCCCAGTCGAACAGCTGCGGCCACTGCGGCTCGAGATCCTCGACGCCGTTCTCCTTGATGACCTTGCGCAGCTGCACCATGTTGGGTCCGAGCACGAGCCAGTGCGGCATCTGCAGCTCTCGAGCCAGAGCCACGTCCTCGAACAGCCACTCACGGTTCTGCCGCCCGTCAGGCATGACGAACACCGGCAGGTCCTGCAGCTCGTGCAGCTGGTTGGCCCAGGTGTTGGTGAGAGACGTCTTCGGAGCGATGATCAGGTGGCCACGGGGATCGTCCAGCATGCCCGCCTCGGCGATGCCGCCGATGACCTGACGTGTCTTGCCGAGGCCCGGCTCGTCTGCCACGAGCGGGCGACTGTGCCGGTTGCCGATGAAGGCCACGCCCACACGCTGGAACGGACGGGCGTCGAGCGACTGGTACAGAGCGGGCAGGCGCTCGGGCAGGAGATTCAGCTCAGCGTCGTTGGACTGCCCGATCTCTGCCATGATCTTGGAGGCTCCGACGTGCTGGCGACCCCAGGTCGTGAGCGCCTCGTCGAAGCGAGCTTCCTCCAGCGAGAACTCCTTGCGGAACGCCTTGCAGGTCTCCATGTCCAGCGGGTAGTACCACCCCGGCCCGCCGTCCTGCGGCTTGAGGAAGCGAGCGCCGGGGATGTTCTTGATGCGCCGGATCAGCTCCGGATCGTAGTCGAAGCGAGCGACGATGCGCTTGCCCTCCAGCGAGACGTTGATCATTGCAGGATGCCCTTCTCCCTCAGCAGCTTCTCGAACACGTCGAGGTCGATCTGGATGTAATACTTCGTGAGCGGCTGGCCGGACTTGTGATCCCAGCCCAGCCGTCGGTAGTGGATGACCCAGCCGTCGCCACTGTCTGGGTCGTCCTCGTCCTCAGGCACCAAGCCTAGCGCCAGGGCAGACTTCACCCGGCGCTGCTTCTCCATGCGCTCGATGTAGTCGCGCTCTGCCTGCTCTTCCTCACGCTTGGCGGCTGCGGCTGCCTTGCGCTGTAGCTCCATGCGCTGCTCGAAGGTCTTCTTCCCGTGGGTGCCGCACTCGTAGATCCCCTCTCGGATCCAGTCGTGATGCGTGCGCCACGTGCAGTTGCCGCTGGAGGTGACGTGCCAGCAGATGCCCTTGGGCTTGGCCACGTCCCACTTGTCGGGGTGGCAGCGGGTCCACGGGTCAACCTCGAAGCCGAGCGGGTTGTCCCCGTACTGCTCTTCTGTCGGCTTGGGCTTGGCCGTGTGGAACCAGAACGGCTTCACCATCAGCGTCGGGATGAGCCTGCCGTAGGCGATGGCGGCGCCGCAGTTGCGGCAGGAGTCGGTGTCGCCGACCTCGAGAACTCCGGCGGGCATCGTCAGACCTTCTCGGCGCAGTCGGGCCCGAGCCCCCGATGGATGGAGGCAGGCACCGTCAGACGGTGCCCACAGCGCCAGCAGTTGTTCGACTGCATGGCGTACACCTCGCCAGCGGCCTTCTGCTTCTCCTCGTCCGAAGCCTTCAGCCACTCGATGACGTCCTTCATCTTCTCGTTGTGGATGTACCGACGCCAGATGGTGTAGCTGCCGGTGGCCTCGTCGTAGGTGCCGAAGGCGGTGAAGTCGGTGCTGTTCTCGGGGCCGGTCAGGAGCTCGATCAGCCAGCAGCCCCGGCGAGAGGTCCACTTCTTGATGCGGATGGTGCGGTAGTCCGAGTCGTCCTGGCCCCATACGAACGTGAAGGTCCCCTTGTAGGGGATGGGGTAGCTCTTGGAGTCGCTGGACGGAGCCTCCAGCGGGGGCGGCGCCTCCGGCTGGGGGAAGAGGCCGTGGCACTCTCGGACGTCCTCGACGGTGAGGTGCGTCTCCTTGCAGTTGCCGCAGATGATTGACACTGTCATGCTCCTATCTCTTGCCGTCTGGCAAGCCTACTACGTCTTATCGGTTCTGGCGTAAGCGACGACTAGCCCCGGCCTCACACCTTCACCGTCTTGAGACGGGTACTTGGTGAGGCCGGGGCATCATCGTCTCGAGAGCGATCCGGGCGAGATCGCTCCGTGCCTCGGGGGCGAGCCGAGGGAGATCAGGCAGCCGGAGCGGCCGCCGCCTTCTTCGCCACGGCCTTGGTCGGGCGGGGCTCGACCGGCTTGCCGATGGCCTGGATCGAGGCGATCTTCACGACCCGGCTGCCGTTGTTCTTGGCGTTGATGAACGTGACCGTGCCGTCGGCGACCTTCGTGACCGTCTTGACGGCTACCATCTCGCTCTTGGTGCTGTCGGAGCGGCCGAGACGGATGGTCGCGCCCTCCAGGCGGGCCTTCATGCCGGCGAGGTCGAGGTTGGAGAGCCCGTCACGGGAGACCTTGGTGCCCTTGGCGGTCGTCTTGGCGCCGGTGGGGTTGGCCTCCGGAGCCTTCTTGGCGACGGCCTTGGTCGGGGTCGCAGCCGCCTTCTTGGCGACGGCCTTCTTCGGAGCGGCCTTGTCGGCCGTGGGGTAGGCACCGCCCTTGCCGACGCGATCGATCCGCTGGTTCGGCTTGGTGGCCTCCTCGTAGATCGCCTTGACCTGGGCCTCGGTGATCTCGGTGCGGGCGCTGATGACGCCCCACGAGGCGCCCTCGTCGTTGCGCCACTTGACGATGTTCTCCGGGGTGGGCTTGCCCTTCTTCTCCGTGCCCCACATGTAGTGGAACTGGGCCCGACCCTCGGTCATGCCGTGAGCGGCGGCGATCTCGCCCCACTTCGAGCCGTTCTGCTTGGCCTTGACGATCGCCGCGACGGTCTTGTCGTCCAGCTTCTGCATCTCTCGTGCCATCTTCTATCCCCTTCGGGTTTCTGGACCGTCTCGGTCCGTATCGGTGAGTGTTACCCTACTACAGCCGCTCGGTTCTCGCTAGGACCGAGAGCGACTTTCCTGCATCTTGTTGACGACCTCGGTCATCTCAGCCAGGAGCGCCTTGGACGTCCTGCCGGTGCATCCGAAGACGCCCTTCGCGGTGGCTCGCGCAGCAGCGGCGCTCCGCCCCATGCTGAACCTGGTGTCCATCCCCAGCATGGCCTTGACGGCCATCGCCTGGTACAGCTTGATGTCGTCTCCCGTGACGACGAACCCGCCGCCTTCAGTCGCTTCGATGGTCATGGCTTGTCCTTCATCTCGTAGTGGAGCCCTTCGAGCTTCATGTCAGTGTGGCGGTGAAGCCAGTCCAGCGCCTCGTTCCAGGTGCAGCCGGTGCGCCGGATCCTGCCCTCGATGATGTTGAGGCGAGCGCCGTCGTGGAAGTCTCGCCCCGTCTGCCGCACGCTGTCGATGGCGTCCGTCCTGGCCCTCGCCAATCTGGCCTCCAGCTCAGCGTTGCGGGTCGCCAGTTCGTCGCGCTCCCTCTTGGTCCTCTCTGCCTTCTTGCGGTAGAAGGCCGCCACTCTGCTCAGCCCAGCAAGGCAAAGCACGATACCGATACCCGACCACAGGTCGCTCACAGCTCACCCTGCTTCCCGCCGCCGACCTTCGTGCTGCCGAGGTCGGCACGGTCGGCGCTGGAGCGTCCGGCGTTCCAGGCGACCATGTTGGCGTAGCGCTCCTTGGGAGCCTTGTACCGAACGGGCTTGCGAGCCTCGACGCAGCGAGGGCGGGTGCACTTCTGGTCGTGGCACTTCACGTAGTGGCAGCTGTCGCACTCGCAGTCCTTCGGGTGCGGACGTCGATCCGGGTACAGCTCGTACAGAGCCTCCTTGATGGCGTCCTGCATGCCGTGGAGTACGATGCCGTAGCCCTGCTCGTCCTCCTTGGCCTGCTTCTGGAAGCGCTCCTTGATGCGGGACATGAAGCCCGCCATGAAGCTCTCTCGCCATGCGCCCGGAGCAGCTTCCTTCGTGAGCTGCGGCAGGCCGTGCTTCTCGCAGTGCTTCTTGTAGACGCTGGTGTACTTGACGCCGTGGCGCCGCTCCCACGGCTCGTCCGGCACGACGCCCTTGCTGGCCATCATGGTGTGGATGGTCTGCCAGCGGTACCCTGCGAGCTTGAGCTTGTACAGGTTGGTGCCGAGGTCCTGCGCCGGATCCGGCTTGGGCACGACCTCGTTCGTCACGAACAGCAGCACCGACGTGAACACCAGGTCGATGTGGTCCAGGTCTCGCTTGTAGCCGATGACCTTGATGGTGCCCCAGCCGTAGTCGGCGATGATCGCCCGGTTGGCCGACACCACGGCGTGGAAGATCTTCCGGCAGAGGTTGCGGAAGTCGAAATCGCCCTCGTCGCTGATCTGGAAGTCACGCACCTCGGGCTTCTCACGCTCGGCAGCGGGGCGAGCCATGGCCAGCTCGAACTCCTCCACGCTGTACTTCGTCATGAGGCGGTCGGCCGCTGCCAGGAACGTGTCCCGCTCTGCCTCGAAGGTGGTGGCGTTGGCCTTGTCGATCAGCGCCCTGATCTTGCGGAGTGTACCACCGCGATCTTCGTCCATGTCCTTCTCCTATCGGTGTACTAACAGTCTACCTTACGTCGTCGGTTCTCGCTCTACTTGGGCAACTCGTGGTACGTCCGGCAGCAGTCCACGCTGCAGAACCGACCTCGCAGCTCGTACCTGCCCCGCAGGAACTTGTAGAGCCGGTTGCCCAGGGTCTCGGTTCGCTTCCGCCCGCACCAGTTGCACTCGTGGTGCGGGAGGGATGTGTAGTCGATCTCCTGCTCGAGACCGCCCTTCAGCAATCGTCCCATCTTATCAGTGGCTCCGGATAGTAGAAGTGGGCATGCTCCTCGTCACTGAGGAGCACGTACTGCATCTTGTCGATCTGCTCGCGCCAGTCGTACACCGTGCACGTTCTGCCGCTGATGTCGTGGAAGAGGCGCAGCGCCCCATCCTCGGTGAGCCCGACGATCTCGAGCATCACACGAGCATGGGGCAGCCACACCCAGCAACCGTCAGGCTCTGTTACAGGTCCACTGGTCGCCATACCAGACTTCCTCAGTGCCCCTGCTCTCGTTGATGTACACGAAGAGGGCTCGGAACCATGTGAGCTGCGTCACAGGATCCATCATCTCGTCTTGCGTGAAGGCGAGATCCCCGAAGCGCCACATGCCGTTCCGGAACCAGCTCTTCTTGTCGGCCTGCAGGAGGAACCACATCCGCCCCTGCAGCCCGCCGTGGGCGTCCGGCTTGAAGCGGGACTCGCACCCGATCACCCTGCAGGTCTTGTCCCAGCCGCTCGCGGGCCATCCGGAGCGCCACAGCGCCTCCCCAAGCCACTCCGGCGACGGATCGCCGTACCTGCTCGTGCAGCCGCTCCAGCTTCGGGCCGGACTCCACAACCCGGAAGCTCGCGCCTCGGCCAACGGTATCCCTCGTCGTTCCACGACCGTAGTCGATGTCGTAGACGTAGGAGTGGTCGTCGAGGCTACGGGCGCCGAGGTGCTTGTTGTCGGCGGGATCGTGGTGGTTGATGTCGTTGATGGTCTCACCTCCGGTGAGTTCGGTGCTGCTACTGCGTTCGCACCGCAGGCGCTCATCATGAGTGCTGCGGCGATGATCCTGATCTTCGGCATGGATCCTCCATGTCATAGGAAGGGCCTCCAGAGCACGTAGACCGTGCACCAGAAGGCGACGATGATGATGATGCTCGCCAGCAGGACCAGGAGGCCGGTCAGAGCATCGCGTTGCTCACGATCTAGCCGTGAGTGCCATCCTTTCACTAGTAGGATCAGTGCGGCTGCTACGGCAGCAGTCACTACCGTAGCGGCCGACGTGAGGTTCATGCTCTCAGGCTACCTCGTAGCCCTTTCCGAGCCCGCATTCGGCGTGACAGATGACGCTGTCCACCGTAGCGGGTGCCTTCGGATCGTACATCTCCGCCATGGCCTCGTCACTGCGGATGCGCTCACCGCAGATCTCGCAGTGCTGGCCGTCCAAGCCGATCACCATCATTGGATCAACCTTCCCCGCTCGTCCCAGCGAGCGTTCCAGTGTTGCTCGAGCTTCTGCCGCACTTCGGGCGGCGTGTGCGGCAGGATGTCCGGCAGGTCCCACTCTCCCCTGTCGTAGTTCGGCACCAGCCACGGCGTGATGAACACGGTGGATCCCGTGCGCCGGTAGTAGTCCAACGTCGGATCGAGCGCCTGAGCCGCCACCGCCTCACGAGCCTTCTGCAGGACCTGCTTGCGGCGGAGGCGGACGAACCGGCCTTCCTGCAGCGTGTTCTGCGTCATGACGACCTCCCAGCCCTCGCTCTCGAGCCAGGCCTGGTACTCGTGGTACGACGTGTGGTCCGTACGGTTCCAGTGGGTGGTGCGCTTGAGCTGGACGCCGACCTCGTTCGGCCACTTGCTCATGTCGACGCCGTACATGTGCTCCAGGCGGAGGCGCCAGTACGTTCCGAGGTTCTGCCGCTCGTACTCGTGGAAGTCCTGCTGGCGCTCCTTGCGAGTGAGCCAGAAGTACAGCCATCCCGGTCGACGCTCAGCCACGATCGCCCTCCCGCTGCTTGACGGTGGCGGACGCTGCACGAGCGTAGATCACGACCAGCTTGGCGAGGAAGGCTCGATGAACCTTGGGCTCTGCTGCCGGGAGATGGGAGAAGAACGCCTGGATGCGGTCCAGGGGCCAAAGCACGTTGGCGAAGGTGACGGGGTCCGCCAGGTTGGCGGGCATGCCCATCTCCCGGCACTCGTTGATGCGGACCATCTCCTTCCCCATGTAGGCGTCGATCTCGTTGACGACCTGGAGGAAGCGCACCTCGCCTTCCTTGCGAGAGATCAGGAAGAACAGCTGCGGCTCGATCGAGAGCATGTTCACCATGATCTCGCTCAGCCAGCGCAGCCGCTCCTGGACACGCTGTTCGACGTCTGTCTCGTCGGTCATGCCGCGAACCTCCGGGTGATCTGCCCGCGACGGATGCGGCGGGCCAGGACCATGCGCAGCTCGGCCTTGCTCATCCGCTCGGCGTTCTTGTAGCCGTCGGGGTACTTGTACGTGCGGGACAGGATCGCTCCGTCGTGCGGGCTGATCACGTGGCGGCGAGTCGTACCGCAGCACACGCAGCGGCAGGTGATCGGCTCACCGAAGGGGCTGGGTCTGTTCGATGCGATCGGATCCCAGCTGTGGCCCAGAGTCTTGCACTCCAGGTGGTTGATCCTAACGGCCATTGTGGCTCCTATCTGTCAGGTCCTACCTTGGTAGTCTAGCTACCAGGCGCCCTTCGTGGGCATCTCGATGTAGCGGTACGTCACGACGATGACCGGAGCCGACGTCGTTGCGGTGGGGGAGCTGATCGTGATGGCGCTGATGGCCGTGTCGACGACCTTGGCCTTCGGCTTGGGGGCGTTGGCGAACTCGCCGCAGCCCGCCATCGGCGGCTGGCCCTCGGCGATCACACGCTCGCACGTGATGACCGGCTCGGGGTCGGTGTTCGGGGGCGACGTCGGATGGACGCAGCCCAGCATCGGGGGCTCGTCCGGACGGGTCGGGCAGTGATCTGCGGCGTGAGCCATCCTCGGCAGGAAGACGATGCTGCCGAACAGGATGGCGGTGGACAGGAGCTTCTTCATCATGCCTCCAGGCGTGCCATGGCCTCCTGGGCCTGGCTGACGGTCGCGTTGGTGAGCGGGATGCGGACACCCCGGTGCTTGGTGTGCTTGATGACCCAGCCATCACCGAAGGCGTCGGCGTAGTAGCCGCCCTCCGTGCTGTAGATGCGCTGGAGATCGCGCACCGCTGCGAAGTTGGGTCGGGGTCGGTTCTTCACTTGGATCCGTTCATGTAGGGTGCCAGAGCCAGGGCGGCGCTGTACACCTTGACGATGGAGTGGATGGGCTTGGTCGTATCATACGTGAACAGCGCCCGGTCCAGCATCATCGCGATGCGGTCGACCATCTCACGCTGCTTCGTATGGCGGCGGTAGCCGCATCCGGTGCGCATGTACTGCTCTCGCATGAACGACGCCCACACGTAGATGCGCATGCGCCGCTCTTCGCTGCCGAACTCACTCACCGGGGATCCCCAGGATCTCGGCGTAGATGCGGTCGGCCAGCTCCATGGCTGACATGGCGTTGAAGATGTGGTCCTCGTCGGTGGACTTCAGGTGGGCGGCCATCTCGTCGCTGCCCTCGGCCCAGACGTCCTCCGGGTACTCGCTCTTCAGCTGGTTGGCGGCAGCCTCGATGGCTTCCCGCTGCTTGTCGGTGATCATGATTCCTCCACGAGGTTGTGTGTTGCGAGGGAGTTCTTCGGGCGCCTCATCCGAACAGGATGTCCCAGGTTGCGGGGACGGTGTCCTCCAGCTGGCCGATGGTGCGGCGCTGCCCGATGAGGTAGGGCGAGGGGGTTCCGCCGCCGATGTCGATCATCGCGTAGGCCCAGACCGTGAGTGGCCCTTCGTAGTACGGGACGTCGAGGCAGTTGAGCGGGTTGCGAGGGCCGAACTCGTCGCCCTCGGAGCCGAAGGCGTCCTGGACGAACGGGCTGGCGTCGGAGTGGACGTCGTAGTTGTTGCCGGCGTTCAGGATGGTGAACGGGCTGTCGAGGAAGACGATCTCTCCGAAGAGCGGGCCGATGCTCATCCAGTGCTGGGCGAGCTCGAGAGTCATTCGCTCCGTGGCGTCCCATCCGAGCGTCTTCTCGAGCCGCTCGAAGATGCCCTCGGGGCCGGGTCGCCCTTCGGCGAGGACCGTGAATTCTGCGTACTTGTACATGGCGCTTGGGCCCTTTCTGGTTGGTGGGGGCAGGCGCTAGCTAGGCTAACGCCCACCCCCGGTTCGTTGATGGTCAGCGGTGCTTCCGGCGGCGAGCTGCCCGGTTGCCGTGCGGGCTGTTCACGATCTGGCCGAGGATCTGGAAGGGGTTGTCCGGGTTAGACCGAACCTCCTGGATGCGCTCCACCATGTCCGGCGGGAGCCGCATGCTGAACGCCTCCTCGTTCATGCGGAAGGCGATCATGTACCAGGTGTTCCCTCCGTCATCCGTCCAGCAGCGGATGTGGTTGGCATCCGCCGTGAACTCCAGCGCCTCAGCTTCCTCCTCCGAGATGACCGGGGCGAGGAGCTTGAGGCTCATGCTGAGGTTCGGCTCCACCTCCCGCTTGGCGTTGATGTTCCAGTCGCACAGCGGATGACCGTACTCGTGGTCAACCTCCACCGACTTGCAGTTGAGTTCCTGACACTTCATGGCGCTTGGGCCTTTCTGTTGGTGTGCTAGCTAGGCTAGCGGTACTGGTTGCCTTCGGACGCTATCGCAGCGAGCCAGCCGATGAACTGCCAGAGGCGGCGCTTCACTTGCCGCCGATCTTGCGGTAGCGGCCGCGAGCCGGGAGGTACTCCCAGCCCTCCGGGACGTACCGGCCGACGAGCGGGTCGAAGTAGGCGATGGTCGTGTAGCCGGGGTGGACCCTGCCGTTCGTGAGCGGGTCGGTCATGTACCCCGCGAAGTTGATGCACTGGAGGACGTCGACTCCCATCTCGAGGTGGAGGCAGGTCACTTCTTTCGCGCTGTTGGCGTAGTTGGTGACGAACATCCAGTCCTTGAAGGCCGGGCTCCACACCGCGATGCACGTCACCGGGCCGAAGCGGGTCTGGTCGCTGCTGTCGAAGCCGTACTCCTCGGAGTACTGCCCGAAGGCGCCGTCGTGCGGCAGGACGAAGTCGCTGCTGCCGGCGATGGAGCCGTCATCAATCGGGTTCCTGTGCTCGCCGAAGAGGTGCGTGATGCGGCCGTTGGTGAGGAGTGCGTCGATGCGCAGCTCCTTCGTGGGGACGGTCACGCTGTCCTCGGAGTAGGGCGTGAGGCCGTACAGGCCCTTCACGGCGGGGTGGAACTGGGAGTTGAGCTTGAACTTGGTCATTGTTGCTCCGTGTTGGTGTTGGTTGGTGATCAGTGGAGGGGGTGGAGGGCGACGTAGATCGCCAGGCCGATGATGTAGAAGCCGAAGGCGATGAACCCGGCGATGCAGATCATGACGCAGATGCGGGCGAAGCGGTCGGCGGGCATCACAGGCCCTTCCAGAGGCCGACCTCGACGACCTCGTCGTCGTTGGCGGGCATGGAGACGAACCGCCAGCGCTTCATGAGCTCGGCTGCGAGCGCGAGCTTGATGTCGTCGGTCAGTCGGCCGTGGTAGATGTAGCCGATGGTGTCGCCGGAAGCGCCTTCGTCCCAGTAGTTGTAGTCGTTGAGGCTGCCGTCTGACCGGAAGACCCAGATGTAGGGGGCCTCGGTGTCGTCGATGATGGCTTGCTGTTCCGGGGTGGTGGTCACGCAGGATCGGCAGCACGTCGGGTCGGGCAGGAACAGGTGGACCTTGGCTGCCGCTGCCGCTGCGACGAGGTTCTCGAGGCGGGGGTTCATGCGAAGGCCTCCGGGCTCTCGGTCAGGGCGGTCGGGATGTCGGCGTCGAACACGCCGCAGTCGAGGATCCACCAGCTGAAGTAGGTGCCGTCCACTTCCTGGGCGGAGCCGTAGCTGATCACCCGTGCGAAGTGCATGTGCTCGGTGCAGTAGCACAGGTCGTTGGACGGGATGGGGAAGACTGCCGGGTCTGCGTAGTCCTCCGGGAACAGCTCCATGTCGTCTTCGAGGGTCACGGGGTAGAGGCGGGTCGCGTTGGCGATCTCCAGCCAGGCGGGGACGTCGAAGGGGTCGAGGCCCCGGCACAGTTCGCTGATGGGGAACTTCGGGGGAATGCGTCGGTTGTTCACGGTGTAGCTCCTTGGCTCTGTCGTGTTTGGGTACTGCGGGTGTAGCTTACTGCTGCGCTGCGGCTCTTGCTGTCAGGCGAACAGGACGTACAGCTTCTTGCCCTGCGTGACGAAGTAGGCGGTCGGTTCTGTGGGTTCGTCCTCCATCCAGGTGAGACCCCAGTAGGTGATCGGGAGGGTCGGGTCGTAGTCGAACCAGTTGTCCCGGTACAGGTGGAGCTGGTAGATCACGTCCGAGAGGCGGTCTTCGAACCGGTCGATCTCGTTGGTGCCTGCCTCGCATGCCTGCCAGAGCGGGTGGTTGGCGGCGCAGAGGATCGTGAATGGGTTGTCGAGCTTCCAGGCGTACTCGAAGGGCGTGGGCTCTTCCGGGAAGTCCGGGTCTCGGGCGCCTTCCAACAGCTCGCGGTCGTTGTCCGCGATGAGGTAGGCGATGGAGCTGGGAACGGGGATCTCGGAGTAGATCACTGTGCGAGCCTCACGTTGATGATCTGGGTGGGAAGGGGCTTGGCGCGGGTGATCGTGGCGGTCACGGTGAAGCCCGCGATGCGGATGGTGATGGTGCGGTTCATGGTTGCCTCCTATAGCTGGAACTCATTCAAATATTAGGGAGTGCCCTCGCCCGATCCTCCTTCGCAAATCGTCGGGCACCCCCTCGCTTCTTGAACCTTGGTTGATGAGGTCCTCCCACTCATCCCACTCTTCGCCTTGCTTCGTGATGAGACAGTCGAACCCCATCGGAGCGTTCCCATAGATCGGACGCTTCGTGCGCTTCCTGGGAGGTTGGCCTCCCCCTTCCCTCATGACGGGTCGTAGGAAGGAACGCTCGCGCCAACCGGCGTGTCTTCGCTCGAGTAGATCGTGCCTTCGAACTCGAAGATCAGCTGGGTCAGGCCAGAGTACCGATCCTCCCAGATGAAGAGGGGCGTCACCTTCGAGTAGTCGAGGTGATCGTACCACTCCTGCACTTCGGCAGGCGCCATACAGCGAACGCTCTGGAAGTAGCTGAAGGTCCAGATGTCATCCCACTCACCCGCTTCGTCATCGGGGGCGGGAATGTACGGGTCGATCCCGTACTTCGTAGCGCTGAGATCGGCGAGGTAGAACCCTACCCGCTCCCCTACGTACCGGGCGAAGGCGGTCACTTCGCGCTGATCCCACCCTTCGAACGGGGCGGTCTCTTCGTGGTCGATGTACCAGTGTGCCATGATGTGCTCCTATGGTTGAACCGTCAGAAGGCAGGGGAACCGTAGTCCCCCTACCCTCTAGCAGCCCTGCCTAGGTAGGGCGGTGGATCAGGCGGCCACCTCCTCCTTCGTGGTCTTGGCCTTGCGAACCCGCTTCGGCTTGACGGGGGCCACCGGAGCGAGGCGGGAGTTGATCACGTACTGCCCGAAGGTCTCGGCGTCCTCGGCGTGGGCGGCGTCGCGGATCTTGCCCATGGCCCGATCCAGCTCAGCGGCCGACTTGATCACCACTCCTGCCGTGTGGCGCTCGGCGGCGTCGTACAGGGTGGCGTCGTCCGCCAGGAACCGACCGCCGTGGCCGATCCGCTGGCCCCGATCCAGCTTCCCGCTGTTCAGCTTGTACATCTTGCGGATCGCACCCTCCGGCAGGCCAGCCCGGCAGCCGATCAGGCCCCAGCTGTTGGCCTGCTGATCCCGCATGGCCACGATCGCCTGCCCCAGCTGGTCCTTGCTGGCCTTCACGGCCTCCGGCACGATCAGCTCCGGCTGGAAGTGCTCCAGCAGCGCCATCGTCACGATCTGCCATGCCCGGCTGTAGGTCACGTTGGCGTTCACCAGGTGCTTCATGGGCAGGTCCTTGTCCGTGGCTCGCTTCCCGGCCTGCCCCATCTCCAGGGCCGCCAGGATCAGGCGGTCCACTTCCGACGCCTTCGTGTCACCAGCCTTGCAGTTGGTGAGCATCGCAACCTTGGCGTTCTTGGTCGTCGTCATCTTGCTGTTCTCCTAACGGATCCGGCTTCTCGCCGGGCGGTCAGCCTCTCGCTGCCGCAGTGGATCGGTGGGGGTTCGCACCCCGTACGCTACGGTCGTTCTATCGCCGATCCTTCATTCTTGGTGGGCCTTCTTGCCCTTCGCGCCACCAGCTACAGGTGTTGTCTGGTTCTCCACCGATCCCACGGTGTTCCCCTAGGTTCGTACGTGTCGGTTCTTTCGGCTTGCCATCGCCTACTTCCGATCCCAGTACGGTGCGCTGCACCTAGCGGGGCTGGTTCCATTTCCAGGTTGCGGCCTTCCAGTGGGCCGGCACGGGCGCCTTACGTGCGTGGTAGCGGCGGGTGGGGGCGGCGGCGGGCCGGGCGGCCCGGGCGCTTACGCTTACCCCTTACGCTTATAACTATACGCCGGGCGCAGCCGGTCGGGGATTTGCCGACCCTCACATCTGTGTAACCCCACGTAGGTCAGATCGTAGCAGGCCAATCCGTTCGGGTTTGCCAACGGGGATTCGTTCCATGCTCCTCTCATACTTCACCCAGTGCCTCAGCGCATCCGTGGCATGCGGCTTGCCCGGTACCCAGAACCCCCAGCGCTTCATTCGCTCATCGTTCGCGTAGCCCTTTGCTTCACTTGGCATCTGCATCTCGAGGTCCCAGCCACCTCCATGCCAAGCGCCTTCACCACTCATGTCACCTACTGCCGCATATCGTTGTTCCAAGGGCAGCTCCGCCCTCTTCTTACCAACTGGCGTGACGATGGTGCCTCGCTTGTCCATGCCCGTGATGCCCAACCATTGCCATCTACGCCACACATCACCATTGAACACGCCCAACGCCTCACACCTGTCCAGCAATCGGGCAGTCACCCGAACCGGGCTCAGACCTTCACGCTTGCCACTGACGCCTTGCCCACCAACCATCAGCACGAAGTCTTCGATCACCAGCGTTCCATACGGTCCCATAGCGATGATCAGATTCACGATGGCAGTGACTGCCGCATACTCCATGGCAGCGACATAGTCGTATGCATGGGCAGCTGCCGTCTTGCGGCTCTTCTTGTCTCGCGTGCTGAGGTCGCCGCTACCATGACCACAGTCCAGCTGATCCCACACCAGACGTTCTGACCAGCCGTCGTAGGCAGCTACTCCCGTGGTACCACCGGGATCTACAGCGACGATGCACTTGCGCGGAGTATCGATGATCATGCGCTCAGCCTACTCCAGAACCACGCTTCACACCCCACTTCCCACATTCCAGCAGCGTACAGCACTCCAACTAACAGGTCATCCCTGAAAGCATTTGTACGTATCGTACCAGCTAGAGACACGCAGAAATACCCAGAACCCCCATCTACCAGGTACAATACAAATCACACTTACAAATATCGCCGCGCGCCCTCGGGAAGAAAGTCGGTAGACCTGATCATGACATGTCTTCTCCTTACTTACTTATTACTAGGAATTCCTAGTATGAGAGAAATTTCTCAACCGGTCTAGCCCGGTCCCTCGCGGGGGCGCGCGGCGCAATTTGTAGGCTATACTTTGTAGCAACCGGCCCTACCAGGCCAAACACCGTAACGCAAGAACCCGACAGGCACGCTACGCTGGGCATACGCACACAAATGTTAGGAGAAACGGTGGCCCGTCAAGCCGATCCAACCACACCCACGCTCTTCTGGAATACGACCCTGACCAGGGCATACAAGCTAGGCGACCTGGTCCGCCACAAGAATCACCCACAAGATCCGCCCCGCCCGATCACCAGGTTCGAGAAGTTCATCGACCACACCAAGCCCCACGGCTTCAGTTGGACCGCCTACATCGACAACACGCCCGGCTCCTACTTCCTGGATGATCTCGAGCACTACCACTCTCAGGAGCAGCCGCTGAGCTATCGGGTGAGCGGGAGCACCCATCCCAACGACTTCGCCCTTGAGATCGACGGCATCACCTGGCGCATCGGTGACTACGCTCGCCCCAAGGAGTCCATCGACGGCTCCACCGCTCGCATCTTCCGGCCCATCACCGACTACACCAACACCAACGGCGTCTGGTTCGCTCGCTTCGGTACCAACGTCCTCGACCTCTACGCCCTCACCTCTCTCGAGCGCCGCGACTCAGTGCCAACCAACCCGGTGCCCGAACCCGAGCCGCTCAAGCTCACTCGTGAGGAGAGAGCGCACATGGCACGTCAGGCCATCTCGGACGCCTTCGACATCATGGAGCCCTACCCCATGCCCAAGTACCCGATCGAGATCTTCGAGCTGCACGTCCAGATGCTCCGCCTCGCCCAGAAGCTCAACCCATGAGCAAGCAACTGTTCGTACTCGTGGGCGGCCCCTTCCACAACCAGCCCGTACCTGAGCGCCGCCCCGAGCACAGCGAGCGCCAGGATGAGATCGTCATGCTGAAGGAGTTCGACTACACCACCGCCTACCAGTCGCTCACCACGATCCCCGGCCCCTTCGCCCCGAACTACGAGCGCCACGTGTACCGCCTGCTCGCCGTCGCCACGGGCACAGAGCCCACCGAAGCCGTCCTGATGTGGGTGTGGTATGGCCGCCGCTGACGACCGCCCCGCACCGCACACCATGCGCATGATGGTCGACATCCGTGCGCCACGCGAAGTCCTGGTCGTGACCTGCCCAGACTGCTTCGCACTCGTCCAGTACTACCACTACACCAAGCACCAGGAGGCAATGCACAATGACCACTGATCCGGGAGAGCGCCTGCTCGACCCCAACAACAAGGTGGGCCACATCAAGACCTACCCGACGCTCACGTACGTCAACCTGTACGACCCCGACCCTGACACCATCCATGTGCGCGACATCGCTCACCACCTCAGCCTGATCAACCGATACGGCGGCGGGTCCGCCATGGGCATCAACGTCGCGGACCACAGCGTGCGAGTCGCCATGGAGGCCAACGCCAACCCAACCACACGCCACCTCGCGCTGGAGTGCCTGATGCACGACGCTGCCGAGGCGTACCTGGGCGACTGGATCCGCCCCATGAAGGCCATGCCCGAGATCCGCCAGGCCTACGTGAAGCTGGAGACCGGCATCAACGACGCAATCTGGCGTGCCATCCCGCACCTGCTGAACCAGGCCCACCCCGAGGTCGAGCTCGTCGTAGCCGAGACAGACGACAAGGTTCTCGTGCGCGAGATGGAGCACCTGCGCTACCTCACCTACAGCCAGGCCCGTGAGCGGCAGCAGTTCATCCCCACGCCGGAGCAGAGCGAGGCCACGTTCCTGAACTGCTTCTGCATGTTCAGCGCCAAGCGCCTCGGCTTCTCATACACCCGCGACGACGTCTTCACGAAGGAGACCTGGTGGTGATGGGCGAGATCGAGATGTTCGTCCACACGGACAAGGAAGACCTCGTGGCCAAGCTCTACATCTGCGACGAGTGCGGCGCTGCCGTACTACGCCAGGACATCCACGACGACTGGCACGAAAGGCACAGCGATGACGGAAGATGAACTCTGCGACCGCATGTGGCACCAGCGGTTCGTGAACCACCCCGGTCACCACACCTGCACACGCCCACCAGGCCACAAGGGCTACCACAAGTGCCACTGCGACGTGCGTTGCGTCCACGACGAGAACACATGGGCGCCAGGCGAGCCCGAGGCCGTCGTCCTGCACAAGCTCAAGGGCGCACCCCAGCCACGCAAGCCCCGCCGTACCCCGGCAGAAGCCAACAACGTCATACCAACACCCACAGAACCACCGCCCGAGGTCGCCTACGATGACCCGAGCGTGATGCGAGGACCGTTCACTTCGGGGATCTGCCGTGACCCCTGGGAGCGCAAGTGCCGCGAGCAAGCCAAGCAGGGCTGCGCCGGGCTCTGCCGCACTCACTACGCCAAGGCCATGAAGGAGCGACGTGCCAACCGCCAGAAGAAGTAGCAACATCAGCAAGGGCACACCGGGCAAGCGCAGCGATCACTGCATCATCTGCAAGAAGGTCGTGAAGAACGCTGTCGGCGTACGAGGTAGGCCCAAGCGCTACTGCAGCTATGCCTGCGCCGCGAAGGCCAAGGAGACCGACCAGCGCTTCTGCCAGGTGTGCACGGAGCCGTACTTCGACGAGCGTGCCACCGACACAGGCCGCAGCCCGAGTAAGTGCGTTCGATGCCGCGAGGAGGGCAAGCGCAACGGCAAGATGAAACAGTGCTCGTTGTGTCGGAAGGTGTTCACCAAGACCGCCAGCCGTCACCTGTTCTGCTCGAAGGAGTGCCGGGAGCAAGGCGTCGGCCCTCGACCTCAGTGCGCCAACCCAACGTGCACCCGCCCCGTAGCGGCAGCCCACGCTCTGGGCAGCTGGGAGGCGTACTGCGGCGTTCAGCACAAGCACTTCGCCATGGGCGAGACGACCAAGTCACCCAACGCCCAGATGAACCGCCTGTACCGACTGTGGGACTCGGACGGACGCAAGGGACCGCCGCCGCTCGACGTCTGGGGCAAGCCTTGGCTCACGGGCGCTGACAGCCAGGACGTCATCAAGCAGTCCCAGCTGCCCAAGGTGTACCGCGAGCGCATCGCCACCATGCTGAAGATCATCGCCTACATGAGCGATCGTACCAACTGGGACTTGCTGGAGGACCCGAAGGACAACGTCACGACACTCAACTCTGGCGACTGGTGCTGGATGATCGGGGCGTCGTGGCAGGAGAACAACATGTGGCCGCTGATACCGTTCGTGTGGTACAGCATCCCGCCCGTGCTGCATCGCTACCTGAACGCAGCGCTCACATCCACCGTGCGCTCGCCCGGCTACAAGGCGCTCACGCCAGCCAACATGAGTGCCAAGCAGGCGCTGTACGAGGAAGAGTCGCACAGGCTCGAATGCCTCACTGACATCCAGCGGCGCTCTAAGACAGCGCAGCAGCTGGAGAAGCGAGTGGACCGCTACCAGCGCTTCTTCGAGGACGTGGAGAAGGGCCGTGTCTACCCGTGCATCACCGACATCCTGATCAGGGGGTACCTACCAATTCCTGACGAGCACGCTAGGCTCGAGACAGTGGTCCTGCGAGACCTGTACCGCACCCGCAACAGGAAGATCTGGAAGGCGATAGAATGACAGTCATCGATCGACCCCATACCCAAGCTCACCAGATGCGGCTGGAGGAGACGGCCATGGGCATCCGCAAGCGAGCCGTCGACGCCGGGCAACGTGTGTACCCTGCCTGCGGCTACACGTGGACGCCCAAGCCCACCAAAGCCTCGCCCAAGCCCCGCACCCGTACGTGCGCTCGCAACGCCGGAGCGGGCACAACCCACCAGGGGCAGGAGTGGTGCGACTTCCACGAGTGGTGGGCCCACAACGAGCTCAAGGGCGCAGGCGTCAAGACGCAGGTGCTCGCCGCCAGTAGCATCGCAATGCAGCGGGCTCGCTTCTTCGGAGACTTCAAGAACATCGGCCCGCACCAGGCCATCCTGGAAGAGATCCAGCGCACAGCGGGCATCATCGCCTGGCTGGAGGACATGTTCGCTCAGATGCGTGACAGCGGCACGCCCGAGGCGGACATCATGATCCAGTACACCAAGCTCGGCATCACGACGCACGCCTGGATGCAGCTGTATCAGCAGGAGCGCCACCACCTCGTCCAGGCCTCGGCCAACGCCATCAAGTGCGGCGTGGCGGAGCGCGAGGTGAAGCTCAAGGAGGACATGGGTCGGATCCTGGCCGCCACGATGATGGCGCTGATCCACGACCGTGAACTCGGTCTCACTCCCGGGCAGATCCAGAAGGCGCCGCAGATCGTCCGCCGCCTGCTCGGGGCCAGTCCTCGCATGGACTTCAACGCGAACGACGTGGTAGACGCAGCCCTCACGCCTGCCGAGGTAACATCGTGAGCTGGCCGAGGAGAGAGGTCGTTCTGGTCGAGAACATCGATCAATACGCCAAGATCGATGTCGGGGGCGGCGTCTCCCTTCTGATCCCGGCCGAAGGCAAGATCCGTGTCATGCATGTGTGCGCAGAGTGGGACGACGATTACATGCAGGAGCACTTAGTTAAGATTGCATGCCCGACCCTGCATGAAGATCACGTGGTTGTGTCGTTGGACCCGCCTACAATTCAGCCATCAATACTGTGCTCGTCATGCGGACTGCACGGGTTCGTCAGGTCTGGCGTTTGGGTTCCTGCGTGAACGACGTGGTAGACGCAGCATTGATACCCGCCGACGTCGAGGCGTGATAGCCTTCGCGTGAACCTTTCCTAGGAGGTTAGGCATGTCCCAGTCCAACGCTGCTCAGCGAGCCTTCCGGCCCAACGGCAAGTCCGCGAGCATCACGTCCACCGATCCGCGAGCCGTCAACTTCCCGGTGAGCCAGGCTCCCCGCCTGGCGCTGGTCGTCCCCGGCCAGTTCGGCATGAAGTCGTCGATCAACCGGGTGCCCCGGACCTTCCCCCGTGCGTCGACGATCCCCAAGCACCCGATCGACGCCGGCAAGGTCTACAACGGTTTCTGACATGGCCGCTCGTCGCATGACCACCAAGACCACGTACGCCGGACGTCGTGCGAGCCGCAAGGCTCAGCGAGCGAAGTACAACGCTCGCCCCATCTACCGTGGCACTTCGTTCAAGGAGTACGCTCGGAGCGGAAGCTCCACCGTTCGCCATCGGCCCGGCAAGCTCGGGATGGCCGCTGGCGGAGCTGTGGGCGCTCGCGTCGCCATCGGGGCCGCTTCGCTCGGCCCTGCCGGTGTCGCTCTCGCCCTCCCGGCTGGCATCGGAGCCTCTCTCGGCGTCGGCTACGTGAGCACGAGGCTGGCCCGGAGCTACGGCTTCACCAGCCACACCGGCCAGCGCACGGCCAAGCAGCAGGCAGCGTCGCGCCGGAACATCCGGATCGCACAATCGCGCCGGAGGTAGCATGGCCAAGGCCGGAGATATCCACGTGCACATCCATGTGCACACCGATCCCAGCGTCACCATCGCGCTGGAGAACCTGAACAGGAAGGTTGACAACATCATGACGACCCAGGACGACATCAACGCCAAGGCGGCGGCTCTCGAGGCTCTCGGCGCTCGACTGGCCGACGAGGCTGCTCAGACCACGGCGGCCACGCAGGCCATCGTCGCCGAGATCCAGGCCCTCAAGGACCAGATCGCCGCTCTCGGCGTGGCTCCCGACTTCACCGCACTCGACGCCGCCGTCGCCAGCCTCACGGCTGCGGTGGACTCCTCGACGGCGGCGCAGGACGCGATCCAGGCGCTGGGGACGCCCCCGGCGTGAAGCCCCTCGTCGGCGCAGTCCGCACCGTCTGCTTCGCCATCATCGGCTTCGCCACCGTCTTCGTCTCCGTCTTCAACAAGGACCTGCAGGACGCCCTCGGCGTCAAGCCGGAGGCGGTATCGAAGGTGGGGGCGATCGTGGCTGGCCTGGCTGGCATCGCGACCTTCGTCGTACGGCAGCTGGAGGACAAGGGGAAGGTGACGTCGCTCGGTCGCAACCAGACCTTGCCGCCGCCGATCCCGCCTCCTCCGAAGCAGTAGATCGCCCCTTCCCCCTGGCGAAAGTGTGAGGGCCGCCCTTCGGGGCGGCTCTCCGCTATAGTACGGCCATGGCCGTCACGATAGGAAGTGAGTACGACCAGGACGTGAGCGAACTGTTCCAGTTCGTGGCAGACCTGGTCGATCCTCCGAAGAGTTCGTTCTTCGAGCCCCTGCCGCACCAGGTGCCCCCGGCGCTGCCTTGGCGTGGGTGGCTGCTGCTGGGAGGGCGAGGCAC
>Ga0213917_1000073_pt1 | contig 26445 bp, 40 predicted proteins | sample McNCre117MG_FD_161051 | JGI IMG/M metagenome (GOLD analysis project Ga0213917, IMG submission 161051) | Freshwater microbial communities from McNutts Creek, Athens, Georgia, United States - 1-17 MG | ecosystem: Environmental > Aquatic > Freshwater > Creek | place: USA: Georgia | collected... | reverse complement strand
GCGATGAGCGTGTCCAGGCCTTGTTTGAGGTGGTCAACGTCGCGCATCGATACAGGCATGCCCTTCTGCAAATCGCTGGCGTTGAGTGAGTATGGCATCTGCCTGGCGGTAGCGATCTTCTGGCCGACACCGGACGCGCCGAGCTGGTCGGCTGCCGTCACGATGTCAGTCAGAGCGGCAGACGGCTTCACATTGGTGTTGTAGAGCTGGGCGTAGAGCGGACGTGAGGCCGTTTCGCGCTGCGCGATCAGGTTTTCAACCGTCCCGGCCAGACGCTGGCCATTGGTGCCCAGGGCGTCGTCGGCCGCGCCGATCAGGCGGCTCGCACGGCCTGCCTGCCGCGAGCGTATCGCCAGCTCGGCCGCATCTTTCGTTGCCCCGGGCAGCGTCGCCAGCGTGTCAAGCAGTTGGTTCGAGTTCCGCCCGCCGGCATCTACAACGCGCGCTTCCGGCCCGAGTGCATTGAGCCGCGCCCCCGCCATGGTAACCGGATTGGCTACCCCGCTTTTTGCGAGCGCTCCGCGCGCGTCGCGCTGCAGCGCCTCGGCGATCTTCTCGCGCGCGTAGTCTGCGGCGGCCGAATCACGCACGCGGGATACCACCGGCCGTGCAGCGGCGCCCAGCACGGCCTGAACTGGCGCCGACACGCCGCCGAGAGCGCCACCGATGGCGCCATTGGTGGCGGCATCCTGCGCTACGCCAGCGAGGCTGTTGGCCTCGGATGAGCCGGCCCCTGAAATTGCCCCGGTTGTCGCGCCGGAGATGCCTGCGCGCAGCGCATTGGCAGCGATGCCAACGCCCTTGACGCCAGCGGCCGGCACGCCGCCGATCGCAGCCGATGGCAGGCCAGCTGTGATCTGCAAGGCATTGGCAACGATTGGCTGATCACGCTTTGCGCCAGCTTCCTGGCCGCGCAGGTAGTCGCGGTATCCATCGTACCGCTGCCGCCATGTCGTGCCCTCGGCGCCACGATCCAGCCCCGGAATTCCCTTGAGCGTCGCAACAGCAGCGCCGGCCAGTTCATCGCCGAAACCGAATAGTGGCCCCTGTGCGGTAGCTGTGATAAGGGACGGGGTCGCCTCGCCAAGTGCGCGGGCCTGAGATTTTGATTCGGTCCCGGCCGGAACGGCTGGCGCCGCATCCGGAATGCTCTTGATGTACGCCGCAAGCTTCTGGGCGCCTACAGTATCTCCCGCCGCGTCAGCGTTGCGCAGCGCCGTATATAGTTCTTCACGGGTTGCCATTACTTTCCGCCGTGTTTGTCGAGTAGATCCTGGATATCAGGCGGGACACTGGGCGAGGCGCCAGCGCCAGCCTCGGACTTGAGCGGCACTCGCCGCTGTCGGTTCACGGTCGCCAAGTTCTCGTTGCCACGCGCAATAATCGCCTGTAAATCTTGCGCTTGTTTCTGCATTGCAGCGGTTGGGAGTGTGGCGCCAGTGAACGAAATCGGGTTTGCAAGAATGCCATTCAGGATTCGTTCATCGCCACCATTCAGCACGCCAAGTTTGTATATTTCCTTCCCCCGCAGCATTGCATTGTTGTAGGCAGTCTCAATTTCTGCACGCCTCTTTGGAATAAGCATGTCAGAATTCTTGAAGCCTTTGAGCTTTGCTGTGAAATTGGTAAGCGCATCATCCATATTGCGATACGCTTCGGCTTGCTTGAGATAATCCGCCGTCGGCTTATTCTGATCAGGCCCCTTCAGCGGCTGCCCATTGACGTTGATCGGAATTGCATTTAGCGGTTGTCCTGGCGCACCCTTATTCGGTATCGCCATTGCATCGCCTGTGACCGGGTTGGTGTGGACGGAATACGCCATCATCGGAGCCACACCAGCCTGCGCGATCTGCTTCTTGGCTTCGATGAGCGGTGCATTCGGCACAAACTGCCCAGGTGCCGCCCCGGGGATCAGGTTCCGGTTTGCTACCTCGCTCACCTGGTTGTCGCGTTTCAGTTGGTATTCCAGTCGCTTCAGTTGCAGCTCGGCTTTGCCTTTGGCGTCCTGCAGCTTGTACAGCGTCTGATCTTGCCACTGCTGCCACTGCTCAGGCGTTGACAGGCCCATCAGTTGCCGCGATATGCCTTGCGCTTCCTGCTGGCCGATTGACCCTTCTGAGGCAGCTTTGCGCAGGCTTTCCAGCGCTTCCGCCGGGGAGCCGAACGACATTATTTCGCCGATGGCTTTGTCGTGCTTTTCGGTTTCCGCCTTGAGCTGAAGAGCTTGAGTTTCTGCTGCATTCTTGCCGGCGATGGAGGTTTGCGCCGATGTCTGAGCCCGCACATGTTCCGCATCTAGCCGCGCCTTTCGCAATGCCTGCGCCTGCGCTATGGCGTATGGGTTGCCACTGCTCTCGGCCGCCGTGATTTGTTCATCAGGCGGCATACCGGGCCGCAGCATGCTCCGGTATGCCGCCTGATCGGCACGCGCCTGCGACTCGTCTTGCAGCTTGCCTTGCGTGCTCTGCAGCTGCAGCGCGTTCATCTGCCGCGCCTGCCGGGCGTCGTCCTGCGCCGCGTAGGCGTTTTGCCAGTCGAGCGCCGACTTTGCCGGCTGCAGCAGGGCGTTATAGATCGATGTGTCAGCTTGTGCCATGATCACCCCGGGTATATGTTGGTAACCGGCGCAGGGGCTTGCGCCCCGGAATAGTTGCCGGGCTGCACCGCACCGTATCCGCCATTGGTACTTCTGTTCGCATACCACCCGGCCAGCTGATTCCCGGTGTTCGACCAGATATTGCCCTGAGCCAGCGAATTGGCCGCCCCGACATTGCCGGCGCTGATTAGGTTGTTACCGACCGTCGCTGCGTTGTTTTGACCGGCCTGGTTGATGCTGCTTGCGCCCACCTGGCCGAGTTGCGCTACGCTTGCCAGTCGGTTAAATGAGTTATCAAACTTTGTTGTGGCGTAGTCGTTGCCGTACCGCTGCGCCTCCATAAGTGCGGCGCCGCTGTTGCGCATGCCGCGAGCGTTTAGGCGGTTATTCAGGGCTCGATTGCCTTCGTCCAGGCCAAACTGATAACCAGGGTCATTTCTGATCACGGCAGTCGGCGAGCCGGCACTGGCATCCAGCCCGAGCAGCTGCTTCATTTTTGCCAGTGACTGATTTCTCGCATCGACCAGCGGCTGGTCGCGCTTCTGTATTGCACTGAACTGGTCGTTGCTGGTCGCGCTAGCCTGATTTAGCGCATCTCTCTGGATTTTAGCAGCATCTTTGGTTGCGTTGCTTTGGTCAATCGATCCGCCAATACTAGCGCCAAGCGCTGCGCCGGCCGGACCGCCAACAGCAAACCCGGCAGCAGCTCCAACTAATGCCCATGCGCTCATAATATGACACCATGCCGTGAAAATTTCGCATCAACCATCGTCAAACGCTTGGACGGTTCGGCGATCTGCTTGTGCCACTTGTACACCACCGGATAGCTCATGATCAGACCGTTGTCACCGCGCCGGACACGTCGAACGAGAGATTCAGGCCCATCGCCTGGATCGTATCGCCAGCGTGCAGCACTTTGTTGACCAGCTCGGGGCAGTTGTAGGTCTCGCCGGCCGCGATAGATCGTGCGCTGATGACCGTGTTTGATGCCCCAGCAGTTCCGCCACTCTGGACGCGGTAGACCGTCAACGCAATCACGCCGGCCGTGGTGTTCGTCACCGATGCGCTCTTGATTGTGGTCCGGTTGCCGGCGCTGCCAGTGGCATAGGGTGCCGCTGTGGCAGTGAGCTGCACGCCAGCGACAAGAACGGTAGGGACGGTGCTCATGTGAAAGCCGTTTCAGTCTGTAGGTCTCTGATCTGCGTCGCAAGCTGTGCAACCTGTGCATGCAGGCTCGCCGATGCGGCCAGCTCGGTTTCTAGGTCGGCGACGCGCTTGGAAAGCTCGGCGATCTGCGCCAGCAGGTGCACAGGCTCATCGCCTGCCAGATTATCAACCCTGGCGGCCACCTGCGCCACATCGGCAGGGCTTGCGCTCACCCACTGGTCGCGCTCCAGGTCGATCACCCGCTTTGCAAGCTCCGCCCAGTCGGCTTCGCGCACATCGTACTGCAGACCGGCGTCAAGGTCGGGCACAGATGACGATGCGGACACGCCGCCGAGCGTGAGGAAAAAGCTATTCAGGACGCGATACCACGGCGTGCTGATCGTCACCGGGTACTCATTGCCGTTGATGACTACGGCGCCGAGGGGAATGCGCTGCTGGGGTTTGTCGAGGCCGGCCATGTGATCAGGTGCAGAAAAGGCCCTGAAGGGCTGTGGTTAGATTGTGCATCCGGCGTGCAATCGACGCTTCGCCTCTACGTATGCCTCATGAGCCTGTTCTGGCGTGTCAAAGCATCCAAGCGCTAGGTACTTGCCGGGAACCCTCATGCGCGCCGTGTACCTTCCCGTGTCTTTCCTGAGTGACGCCCCCAGCATCCCGGTTGTTCTGTTGCTCGCCATTGCCGATCTGATGTTCTGCGCGTTGGTCGCCTGCGTCACATCACGAAGGTTGCCAAAACTGTTGTCCGAGTTGTCTCCGTTCATGTGGTCAATGCTGTTCCTCGGCCATTCACCAAACATGTACAGCCATGCAAGCCGATGCGCGTAGCAGAGTTCTCCGTCAACAACAATCCTGATGTACCCGTGTGATGGGTCTGCACTCCCAGCAATCGCACCGGCAGCGTGTTTGCGCCCCTTGTTGCGCCAGCGGAAAACGCCAGTTTCTGCGTTATAGTCGAGAAGTTCACGCACTCTTTCTGAGTTAAGATCGCTTTTAGCCATGTTGCACCTTCATTGCAGTGTGGTTAGGGGCTCGCTTGTGTTTGCAGCACTTGCGGGCCTCATCATTTTAAATCAAACCTCGTTCACCAGCATAGATATTGGCTCCGCCCTTACGGCATCCGTGCATCTGATTTGCCAAACCCGGTCCTTCGCACTTCCGAGCATTGTTGCCCGCGCACGCGCCTGATACTCGCCAATGGCGCCAAGCGATAGATATCGCCAGTTGCCATAGGTTAGGCCGCCATCATTCGATGACCTGAGCATGATCTGCGCCGCCGAGCCGTCCGACTTGCCCGAGCCCACATTGCAATCGATCTGTGCCGAGCCGAAGCGCACCCGGGCGCCGTTCGCCTGCGCGTTGTGCGGGCTGATGAGTTCGCGCACCAGTTCGCCAAGCGCGCCTTGATGGTAGGTCGGATCCAGTTGGTACAGGACGCCATTTGATCCGCCTACGACGTGTTTACCGTAGGCGTAGGCATGGCAAGTTGCAATGTCCTGTTGCCACACGCCCCCGACATACTCGCCGCGCTCATGCCACATCTTGGTGGACAGCTCATAAACCCAAGTTGTCGCCAGACCCGGCACGTTGAGGCAGTAGAACGTCTGCCCCTCTTGATGGTAGGTGTAGGCAGTTGCCGCGTAAATCTGCGCCTCGGTCAAAGCGCCCAGTTGTTCCTCAAGCGCGAAATTGCTGATCCGCTCCGGAACATAGCCCTGCATCGCAAACACGATGCCAGCGCCCGCCTCATCACGGCCCAGCCACACGGCCACACCGGCCATTTTGACGAGTGAGTAAGGCGCGGCGCAACCGACCTCGATTGCCGCGCCATCATTGCGCGCGAACGTGAAATCAGCGCCGCCCGAGTTGTACCAAACCTCACTGGTACGGGTCTGCATCAGAATCAGTTCACGGTGCTTGACGATGAACGCAACGATATCCCCGGGCGCACCTTCGGCTGATGCAAATTGCAGGGCATTGAGCGTCATAAAATCCTGATTCGCCGAGATATACCACTGGTTTGTGTCAGGGTCCGAGAATATGCCGTATCCATCCAGAGTATCAACGCCATTTGAACCTAGCCACGCACCGGATGTAATCGTCGTGAAGGTCAGCGCCTCGAAATCCCACACATACCCATTCGGCCCGTCTGTCACGCACAGCTGCGTGGTGTTTTCCTTCATGCGCACCGGGCCGGCGCTGGTTGCCAGCGTACCCAGCTCAGTTGCAACCCATGTGCTGCTGATCTGGATCAACTTGTCGCCCACCACCGCGTATAGCGAGTCATTTGCCTCCTTCAGCCCACGAAACACGCTTCCGCAATCCACAAGCTGGCGCTTGCCTGGCACTTGCTTGAGGTATGCCGCAGCGCCACCCTTGCCAGCGCCCGACTCAATGCCGCACGAAAACCAGTTGATGCGGCGCTGGCAATCAGCCTTTCGATTGCGCAGGCTGTAACTCGGGCCGGCCAGGAGTAGTGTGGTCAAGCTTTACCCCATTAGCCTAGTTGATGACCTGCGCTTGATCCGGCCTGATGAATATGCGGAACGCTGGTGCTCGGTGTTGAGCGTGTCGCGCACGGCTTGATATTTCGCATCGAATAACTGCAACTTGTCTTCAAACCCGTACAGCGGCGCCGCCTCAACCATACATGCAAACAAATACAGGTCGTTTGCCGCAAGAAACAGCGCGTTTGTGGGTGTGGTTGTCGCGTCCAAGGCAGGGAGGGCCTTGAAGTAATAGCCCTGCACCACGGTTCCGTCGGCCACGGCCGGCGAGAACAGCAGCGAGCGACCCTGCGCGCAGTAATACTTGCACTCGCCAGATGGCTGGCCGTCAAGATGCTCGCGCAGGTACTCTGGCGACACCGGTTCCAGCGGCAGGCCGCCGAAGTGCACCAGGCTTGCGGCGCGCCAGTCGGCAGGCAGCGCGAACGCATTGCCCACGACCGTACCGCTGATGGCCGCCTCGTTGTAGCCAGTGCGCGCCTCGCGGTTGATGCGAGTCTCTGCCAGGCTGATGACGGCCTGCAGCGTGCCGATTGATGCGTCACTTTCGTTTTCATCGAACGTGACCATTTTGCCGAGTTGCGACAGCAGGCCGGCATAGGTTGTGATGCTCACCGGCTGCCTCGCATGATGATTCGCGGATCACGCACGGTCGGCGCCGCACGGAAGCGCGCATACTGCGGATCAGCCATGATGGCCTCGATCACTAGATCCGCTTCCGGCGATCCGAGCGAAGGCGTCACGCCGCGCCTCCGGCACTCCTCCTGGAAGATGACGAAGGGAATCTCAGCCTCGTGGCGCAGCATTCCGCCCGCCGCGTAGGGGTCGAACCGCTGGTTGCGCATCGCGTCTGTGAAGTGCAGGATGCCCTCGACATCCTGCCGCTCCTCGACGTGCATGGTCCCGTCCGTTTCGGTGTGAATCACCGTATTGGTGATCCCGCCCAGGTATTCGCGCTCAGCCATCATGTTCCTCACAGATGAGGCCCGCCGAAGCGGGTCTAGGACAGCCAGATTAGAGCACGGCCGTGTTCATGTCTGCCAGAACGCCGTGCGCCGGCTCGGCCAGCACGGCCAGAGTCAGATTGCACCACATTTGGCCCTTCTGGCTCAGGCCAGTGGTTGCCAGATCCTGATACTGCATCGGCTCCAGATAGCGAAGCTCGATGTAGTCGGGATTCAGCATCCAGATGTCGCGCTCGCGTTGGAATCGGTTCATCACCAGCTTCAGCGGACCGTAGTCGCTGCGGTAGACGCTGATCGAGGCGTTCAGCTGGCCATCGCTCAGTTCGTAAAACCGCGTCGAATTGCCGGCCAGCTGGCTCGACAAGTTCGCACGGTTCGCCGGGCCGGCCATGACAACCGAAGGCATGTCGTTGGCGTTGGTGGCGCAGGACACCAGCACGGTACGGAACAGGGCTTCCGTGAAATTGCGCTGCGTGCCGTCCGTCGCGGCTGTGGTGGCGTTGCCGGATGCACCGGTGGCGCCGCGTGACACGTTGGACGTGAGCCACGAGCCCATCGAGCGCATCTTCTGCGCAGTGCCGGCCGCACCGACCACACGGGCCTGGTTCAAGAACAGTATGGTTTCAATGTCGCGTTTCAGCTCCTTGCCCTTCTTGGCTTTCTGGCGGGCGAATTCATTGCGGGCGCCGTACTTGCGGATGGCATTAATTTGCGTGGTCGTGACCGAAACAGTCTTGTCCATCAGCTGGCAGTGGTTGCCGACGCGGGACGGGGTCGAGCTGGTGTCGATGGTTGCGTCATCGCCTTCGATATTCGCATTTGCCGAATCGACGGCAGACAGGGATTCGGTCGGCCACTCGGTATAAGTGGCATCGGCAGTGCCCTTCTTCGCCATCGTCAGCAGCGGCGTGTCGATGGGCGAGATATTCATAATGATCTCGCTCACGTCCTCCGCGTTGTAGTTGGATTGGTATGTCTGCAGGGTATTGGTTGGGACAGTCATTTAAGACTCCGTGAATGGGTTATCGACCCCGCGCCATGAATGCGGCAGCGGCGTCATCGACTGAGTTGGATTTGCGCAGCTTGGCGAGTGACTCGGCGGCAGCATTGGGCTTGCCGCGCGGTGCGCCGGGCTTGACGACTTGTGGTGCGCCCTGGGCTTTGGCCTTGATCGCCGTTTTCGACGCCTGTAGTTCATCGTAGCGGCGGGCTTTGTCCAGTGCGATCACCATGGCAGGGTCGGTCATGGTTTCGAGCGTGGCGGTCTTGATGCCCGTTTTTGTGGCGTATTCCGTGAGCGCCGTACCCATGGCCTGCCCATCACCCCAGCCCTTGAGGTTCTTTTCGAGCGCCTTGACCATATCAGCCCGCGCAGCCTGGAAGAGTTGCCCCTTCTCGGACTGCACTTGCTGCCCGATGGTCTGCGCGGCGTCCTGTGCGGCTTGGTACCGCCTCTGCAAGCGCAGTTGCTGCACCGCCAGGCGCGCCGCGTTCTGCGGGTCGGCCTGCTCGATCTGGTCCCAGTCGATCGCCTCGAACTGCTTGAGTTGAGCTTCGACCATCCGCACCGATGCCAGCGCGTCGGCGTACTTCTCGGCGCCTTCTGTGATCGTCTCGACCGCCTTCAATCGCTCGGCGTAAGTCTTCTCTTGCGAGCTGACCTCGTTCATCTTGCGCGAATAGTCGGACTGCCTCAGCAGGGCCTTTTGCAGCTCAGGCGGCAGTTCATACTGCTTGCCCTCGAATTCCACCTGCACGAGGTCATTGGTCGCTTCATCCGCTTCCGGGTCGGCCTCATTGGCTTCCGTACTATCGGATTCGTCTTCCAGCTCAGTGCCCGGATCGGCTGCTTGCGTGGGTTGGGCCTTGAAAAAGGCCAGTTCTGCCGCATCAAGCCCTTCCGGGTCGGTCTGGTCGGCCGGGGCTTCAGACGTTGCCGGGTTCGGTGTTGATTCAGACATTTTCTTGTGGCTCCAGTGTGGCCGCTTGGCGGCCGTTGATGAATTCTAATCGGCCTATCGAGCAATGCCAAACAGCCGGCGCTTCTTGCCTTCAATCTCTTTCGCCGCGATCTTGCCGGTTTCGACGTGCACCGACAGGCAGCGCTTCACCTTGTCCAACGCCTTGATCATCAAGAGCAGCTCCTGCTGCGTCTCCTTGTCCTTGGTGTCGGTAGCTGCCCACGCCTCTTGAATGGCTGTGCGGGTATCAACAAACGCGGCCTCGAACATCGGCGAGCTAAGCAGTTGGTCGGCCTGCTCACCCCGCAAAACCTGGTGCTGGTGCTTGTCCATCAGTTGTCAATCACAGTTAGTGCGCATAGGATAAACGCCATTATTTCCTGATCCTCTGCGCTTATCCGGTCGTTTGTCGTGCTGCCGCGCCCTGAGCCGGCGGCGCTGTCGTTTTGACCCCAGGACGCCCCCCAAGAGACTCCCCAGGATGTGCCCCATGTGTTCATGCCGGCCCCCAGGTGTCGCCAGCGACGCCGCTGCCGATGATCTGCACGCCGTTGACATAGCGGACGTCAGCCGATGTCGTGCCGGTCAGCGTGCGCGAGGCGTGCGACCAGATCTCGGCCGGGGTCGCTGCGGCTTGGCCATAGGCGATCACTGCATCCGGAGCCGCGAATATCGGCCCGCCAGTCGTGTCGATCAGCGTGATGGTCTGGCCGGTCACGCTGTCGCGCCCCCATCCGCCGGTGATTGTGATCGGCACCCCGCCCGGGTTGTCGTTGCGCAGCTGGAAGCCGGCCAGCACGTAATTTGCCGGGTCAATGGCGGTGATGATCCGACCATCGTCGCGCATCCCGGCCACGGTCGAGAGCCACCACGTTTCGTAAGCGTAGATCTCGGCCCAGCTGATCGACGTGCGGCCAGCCAGCACAAACCGCATCAGCGTGTCGTCGATCGTGATGCCGGTCACTGTGCCGCCGTCGATCGCGTTGGCGGCGTAGACCGTATCCGGCGCCTGTGTGACCAGGAATGACGCGCCCGCGCTGGTCAGCGTCCCCAGTTGCTCGACAAACCGGCTTGCCGCAGTCGCTCCGCACTGCATCGCTCGCAGACGCAGTGTCTTGTCTGCTCCCGGGTAGACGATCGGCAGCGACAGGGCGCCACTCGGGACGCCGACGTACAGCTCGGTGGCGGAGGCAACGTCCCAGATTTGCACCAGCGTGCCAGCATCCAGCGCGGACGACGTGACCGAGACGTGCAGGCCGGTGGCGTCGGTGTACGGACCGGTGACCGCGCCAGAGCCGCTGAACACCACGGTGTAGGTGGTGGCGAACGTGCTGCCGTCACCGGTGACATGCACGGGCGTAGCTTGGTTTGCCGGCTGCACCAGATCGGCCAGCATGGCCTGCAGCGCCTCGCTGGGCGTCACGGCGCCGCTGATCGTGACCGTGCTCGTGCCGTGGTTGACCGACACCGGCAACGCAAGGGCGGCAGCCTCGGTCAGCGTGATGCGGGCATCGGTGATCAGCTCGGCCCGAGGTAGCCACTGATACCCCCATTGCCTGACGCTCTGGACCATCGGGTAATGGTAGATGCCGCCAAGCCAGACAAAACCGGCTGTGCTCGTGCTCTGCACCGTGACCGTTACCGTGATATCTCCGGTCGATGTTGGCGCGAACGTGAACGCATGAGAAAACCACCGGTCGGCAGTTGCCGGGCACGTCCATGAGTCAGTAACACCCTGGCCGCTGAGCGAGATAATCGGGGGCGTTGCTGTGCCATACGTAGCATCAAACTGCAGCGCAGGGTTAATTGTCTGCGTAACACCTGCAATCGCTTGTATTTTGAACTGATAAATTATTGATTGGCCAGCTACTTTTGGACGTATCTTGACGGAGAATGTTTCCCTGTATGTCGTAGTCAGGTCAGTTTCACAAATTCGCCAGTAATTCAAATTCCGGTTGTCTTCCTGTACGCCAGCAAGTGCCGTAATTGCTACGACCGATGTTTTTGACACTGGATTGACAGTGTTATCACCGGTCAGCGCGGCATTTAGCAGTGTTACGCCGGATAGCTGCGCGCTTTCCTGCATGTATGCTGCAGACGAAATCAGCCTAGATGTTGAATCAATGCTTCCGCCATTTACAAATAGTCGCCCTTGGACTGTAGATATTGCTCCGGCCGCTGAGCCGCTTTTTACTGGCGCATTATTGGCTGTCAAATCCCCAACGCCTACTTGATAGGCTAGCGACCTAGCCCACATTGCTGCGCCAGTTGACCCGCCAATGGACCCGCCATTAGTGCTAATAACTCCCCCAAAAGTATTTATAGCAACCACATCGCTGCTGAGTGTCGCCTGCGCTCCCTGCCCGTAGGATGCAAACCATCCGCTAGGAGCGGCCGAGTATGCAGCTGTATTTGATACGGTGACAAGACCAAAATTAAGCCCTTGGGCGGCAAGCATTGCGCCAGTGCCAATTGTGCTCAGGTTATGCGTCCACTCGCATGCGATCCCAGAAATAGATACATCAACATGTGATGAATATGATACTCCCGTATATTGTGGGGATGTGCTGCTAGTCACCCATCCTGCGCAGCCAATATCCTCAAACCTTGCCCCGCTTGTAATGTCAAGATTTTGCTTCCGGCCAGTCGTTGCATCACCTGCATACATACTAAAAAACGTTGGGAACAAATTTGAGTATGGCTTGATTATTACATTGGACGAAAGATTGCATACATACGCACCAACAGCATTTGACACGGATGCGGCTGCGCTCAGCGTCCAGTTTATACCAGCCCCGGAAGCAAGCGTAGTTCGCTGCGACCGGCTTGGGTCATTGGTATCTGACTGGATAACAACAACATCCCCAACTGACCACCCGGTCGCATTATCGACAGATATAGATGCTGACCCCGCAGATAGCGGGCTGGTCAGTTTTGCATTTCGCTTTTTTGCAACGCCATTGATGGATATACTGCCAGCAGTTGACGAGTTTGGTAGGTACGCAAACCCATGTTTACCTATTGCAAGTGACGCAGAATCATTTAGGACTAGGGTGGCAGTAAATTCAGACGGTATTGGACCGGCCGTCGTGCCAAAATCAATAGATCCTCCTGCAGCCTGCGCAATAGTCCCACGGCAAACCAGCGTTGTTGATACTGACCGGCTGGCCTTAAGAGTGCCAGACACAACAATACCATTTGATGTTGCCGTGGTGCTGCTGGCATCATTACCAATAACAGAATATGTCCTGTCATTTGTGACAACATGACCCGCAGCGATGATCACCTGATCATCCACCATATCGACGCTGATACTCGTGGCGCTGGCGGGTATCGCCACCCGCAGGCCAGGCGCATCGATCACAATATTGCCAGCGGTGGATGCGGCCAAGCCGGTCGCTACCCGGTATTGCTCTGAGCCGAACTTGAGCCACTTGCCGGCCGTCACCACAGGCCCTGTGGCTGTCACCGGGATGCTGGTGGCGCCGATGGCAACAGCCGCTCCCGTCGTCGTGCGGGTGCCCGCGTAGGTAGTGCCTGGCACAACACCGCCGACCCATGTCGATGTGGCTGATGCGAGGCCGCTGGCAGCGCTGGTGATGGTAGCCATTACGCGCGCTCCGCCCGAACCGACTCAATCCAGCCGTTCCTATCGCGTTGGATTGTGAATACCCAGCTGCTGACGTTGGGCTGCTGTTTTGGCATCACCGCCTCTACGTTTACTGTCGTTTCCGGAACTTGCACATCTACCTTTGCTGGAGATACATTTACCACTGGTGCGCGTTGAGCGGACACTGCCTTGACGACATCACCAATCAGCTTTGCATTTTGCTCCGACAGTACGCCAGCCATGTGATTGAGCGCGTCCGCAACCTCGTTGCGAGGCTCTGCAATCAGGCCGCGCCTACGCGCCTCAATCAATAATTCTCGGTCCCCTCCGGACAATATTCCGCGCCGCTCGGCCTCAACCACAAGCGCCAATTTGCTCATTTCTGCAAGGCCCCCAGCAGCTCGCTGTCGCTCATCATGGACGGATCGACAGGCACAGACGGCGCGGCGGGCGCAGCAGGTGCGGCGGGTGCCGGCACGCTTTCAGGCGCTTCGCCTGGCTCGTCTTCGGGCTCTCTGATGTCATCCATCACTTCCGGCTGTGCCGCTGTTTCGATCTGCGCAGCCTGGCCGCTGAGCGTCGCCACGCCAGGATCGGCGCTGGATCCCAGGGATATGGCCTCGTTCATGACCTTGATGTGCGCCAGTAGGCTATCGATCTGCTGCTGCCGCTCCTTCAAGTCCTGGTCACGCTCCTTGATCTTTAGCTCGGCATCCTTGCGCTTCGAGTCGGCAACCGCAAGCATGATCTTCGGATCGTCCATCGGGTCAGGCGGAGGCGCTGGCTCGGCTTTGCTCGGGTCTTGGAAATACTTCTCAGGCGACTTCTCGCCGAGCAGTTCGGCAAACTTGGCTGCGCTGTTGTAGAGGTTGTCCGGCTTGACGAGGCCGATCTGCATCAGCGCATCCTGCCGGGCCATGATCATCTGCTGCCCCTGCATCTTCTGTCCTAGGTTTGCAGTGCCCAGGCCTACGCTCACTGTCATGTCGTAGCGCGTCTTCCACTGGCGCGGGTCAACCTCAACCCACTTGCCGCGCAAGCGAATGGTTTCCTTCTGGCTTCCGTGGCGCCTGATCAGGCCGTGAATTCCGATCATCAGCGGCTTCATGCCCTGCTCTGCAAATGCACGGGAAATCAGGTCAACACGCTGGCCCGACTGCTCGGACACGATCTGCACTTCACCTAGCGTTTTCTGGTTGCTCAGATCAGCGGAACCCTGGTTGTAGCGGCTGAATCCAGTACGGTTTTCCTTCGCCGAGTCCAGATATTCAATCATCGGCTGCACAATACCGCCGATTGGCGTGACCTCCGCCGACATAACCTGAGAGCGGACATCAATCCCGCCCTTGACGCGCACCACGCCAGCAATCTGGTTATCCAGCAGGTCGTCAAGGTTTACGCCTTCGCCCGCATACACCCGGTTGTTGTTGATAGTATAGATGTTATCCAGTGACTGCCGCCACAGCGTTGACTTGATAAGCTGAATCTCTGTGGTTTCGTCAGCCGGGCAGCGGCCGTAAAACTTGTGGGGCTGCGGGTAGGGGGTCCACGCGACGAATGGTACCTCTTCAACCTCTTCGTTCAGCAGCACAGTGCGCCCACACTTGATGACGCGCCGCAGTTCTGCGATTCCGTCGCCGTCCACGTCAATACGTAGGTAGGCATCGTAAAACAGCACCTCGCGCATGGAGGGGTCGGCATCCGCGCCAAGCTGCGAGCCATAGCGCGTTTCTTCCGCCAAGCGACGGGCAAGGTACTGCGGTGACATATTTGGGTCATCGCCCGCGTAATCGATCAGGTCATCATCGACATCAAAGCCCATTTCCCGGATTGCCGAGAGCGTCTTCTTTGTGACGTGAGCGACAAAGCGCGCCAACTTCGGGTTTGCCGTGAGAGCATCCCGGCTGATGCGGAATTCCTCGGGTGGGATCACCGCAAATTTTGCTTCTCCGTGCTCCTGGCTGATGCGCAGCACGCAATCATGCGTCAGGTTTCCGGCGCCGTCGTCAGTCTCGGTGTGCTCGACAATATCAACGCTGTCATCCTGCGCGAGCGACGCATATACATCATCAGGCACACCGAAATAGCGTTCGATGGTTTTGCGGGTTGATGTATCCCACCAGTATTTTACTACGCCGTTCTTCTGCAGCAGACCAGTTTTCACCCAGGAAATCAACTCATTGAATACGTCGTTTTTCTGCGTGACGACGAAATTCACATAATCTGTTTCTTGCTGCGCCGCCTCCTCGTCCTCCGGCCCTTGCGCGTTGAATTTGACAACATCGTCAGATGAAACAAACGGCCTCAGGATCAGTGGCGTAAGGCCCTCAACCACATCCCACACGTCCGTTGAAACAACGCGGCTACGCCCCTCCTCTTCAGTGCCAAACGGCTTGGCTAGGTAGTAATCCTGCGCTTTCGTCTGCTCGTGGGCAATCTCGGAGGAAAAGAAGCCAACCGCCTGCTTGTCAAGCTGCTCAATATGCGCCAGAAGCTCATCGTCTGTCATCTTGTGACGCGGCCGGCTGTTGCTTGATCCGCTCATGCTTCAGCCTTTCTTGGCTTGAGCGCGCTGCGCCCCTCTTCGAATTCAGCCGCATCCACGCGGGCCATGAACTGAAATGCAGCGGCGTCCACATGTGACGAACAGACGCCAAAATCAAACCGCATACTCACGCCACACACGGCGCAGCGATGCAGATATGTCGGGCACCCTTCAAGCGTTGACGCCATCATTCAGCCTTTCTCGGGCGACCCGGGCCACGCCTGACAACGGCTTCAGCGCCTTCTTCGGCCGGAGCGGCCTCGGTGATCAGCCCTGCGTCGCCCCTGGCCTGGCGTGCGCGCAGCTGGTTAATCTGGTCCACCAGCTTGCCAAGCCCGGCCGCTTCGCCCTCCTCTGCCGGCAGGGCACGCAGAGGCTCGGCCTGCGCGAGTAGAGCGGCGATCTGTTCGTCAATGGTCATACGATGAATTTTCGTCTTGGTAGCGACAGGGGCGCCAGTGTCGTCGGAGGCTCATATACCACACACATCATACCGAATGCATCGGCGCTGTGGCTGGCCCAGTCGTGTTCGGGGCCGAGGCCTATGCCGCGCTGCTCGTCGCGCTTCTCGTGATACCAGCCCAGTGCGGCGCGTCCGGCCTCGGTGGTCGCCTCATTGAACCAGATGGACTGGAACAGTCGGCGCGCCGCGTCGATGCGCTGGCGGGCGGCCCCCTTGCCCTGGTTCGGCACCACCGTGACCGTGTAGCCCACGTCACGGAACGCCTTTGCGTAGCTGGAATCATGCACCTTGTCCTGTGCGTCGCCGTCGTGCGGTAGCCATATCTGTGCGCGCTGCGGCGTGTAGCCGCTCTCGCGAAGCCAGGCGAAGTGCGCCGCCGCCGGCTGGCCGACTGCCTCATAGTGGTCGAGAACGCGGACCTCTTTGCCAACGAACTGATCGACCCACATCACAAAAGCGTCGGCCCGCGCACCGGTTCCACCGATGTCGCAATGCACGCGCAAGGTCATCAGCGGGTCAGCGGCCACGCGCCCGATGCGACCTTGCATCTTGGCTGCCAGCAGATCGCCAGCCCAGTAGGCGCCCGGCAGCGTGGTAGCGTGCCTGCCTTCCCAGACGTGTTCATACCGCTCTGGCCGCTCCGCCAAGTCGGCCGCCCGTTCGCGCTCCAGCTTGGCCGGGAAGCACGGGTTGTCGCGCCAGTTCAGCTCGACCACCTTCACGCGCGGGTTGCTGCTGTCGCGCCATCTGGCCTCTACCGGCGCCCCCTTGCGCTTCGGGTTCCACGTCACCCACAGCTCAGCATTCCAGCCCGCACCCTCTTCGCGCAGTGTGGGCGCGACGACTTCCCAGGCCAGATCAGTGACCGGCTCGGCCTCGTCCACCCATAACAGCAAAATGCGGCCCTTGCTCTTGATCGATTCGATATTGCGGTCCAGGCCGCAGAAAACGAAATCAATCCGCCGATCCTTGCTGCGGATGTAGGCGTCACCGATATCGTAATAGGCCGACAGCACCGGATTGTCTTGGATTGCGCGCTTGCACTCTTCCAGCGATGAATCAGCCAGCGAGTTCATGAACTGGCGGCCGCACAAGATCAGCCCGCGCACGCCGGCCTGACCATAGCGCAGGCCCACCACGGCGGCCATGGTCGCAAAGCTGCGCGTCTTGGCGCTGCCTCGGCCACCGAATGCGCCGCGAACATCGGCCTCGCCCTCGAACACCGGCAGCAGCTTGGGCGGCAACTCCACGAGCAACTCAGCCATTGCGAGCCACCATCGGTATCAGGCCGATTCTTGTCACCGCCTGCTGTTGCGACTCAGCCTGATCGTCAGCCATTTTGATGCGCTCTTTGTTCGCCGCCAGAAGGTTCAGCGCGATGTGGCTGCTGTCGTTCGCCAGCTTGGTCAGCACACCGACGTTGCGCAGGCTTTCTAGCGATGCCATCGGCTCAGCGTCATCAACCTTGGCAACCTCGCTGTTCGCCAGCGCATGCAGACGGTGCGCCGTGGCCGCGCCTAACTCTGCCGCGCCCGCCAGGCTGCCACTGATGTTGCGGAACTTCTCGGCCAGCGACACGGCCGTGTACTGCTGCGCGACAGGCAGCGCGGCCAGTGCTGTCTGCGCTTGCGCGAGTTGATGGGCGACTGCCCGCACCTGCGGGGTTTGCGGGGATACCTTTGCCCGCACCGTGGATTCATCGACACCGAACTCGCGCGCCAGTGATCTGACGCCCTCGCCAGCAGCATGGCGCCGCTTGACCTCATCCCACTGCTGGGGGCTCAGCTTCGACGGTCTAGCCATTCACGCACCCGTGCTGCCCAGCCCACCAGCCCCACGCGCCGTCTCCGACAGCTCCGCCACCTCGATCAGCTCGACCTCATGCACCGGCACCAGCAGAGCTTGCGCGATGCGGTCGCCCGGCTTGATGTCGAACCTGGTCCAGTTGTCGTTGCGCAGGCCGACGATGATCTCGCCCCTGTAGTCGCTGTCGATCACGCCGACGCTGTTTGCGAGCCTGATGCCGTGCCTGATGCCATGCCCCGATCGGCTGAACAGCAGCATGCACCAGCCCGGCTCGATCTGCACATGCAGGCCAGTGCTCACCGGTGCGGTTTCGCCTGCGTGCACAGTGGCCGGCGCGCTGGCGCAGATGTCCAGGCAGGCCGATCCATCGGTGGCGCGTGTCGGCATCTTCGCGCCCGGCCCGAGTTTGACGCGCAGCGCTGTCATGCCGCGATCCGGAACGATTCCAGCTGTGCGCCCGCAGCGATCGCCGCCTTCAGCCACTTCGGTTGCAGCCCACGCCCCGACCAGGTTTCGCCGGTCGCCGGATCGCGGTACTTCGGCGCCACCTTGACGCCAGTCAGTGCGCTCGGGCGCGGCTCACCCTTGGCTGCGCGCGTCACCGGCTTCCCAGTTAGGTCGGCCGCCGTGATGCCGTGCGTCAGCATCAGCTCGCCGATGCGCTTGATCACGCCAAACCGCTCCACTTCTTTCTCGGCCGCCAGCCGGGCATCTACCTCGGCCAGCTGCGCAGCCAGCGCGGCGCGTCGCTCCGCCAGCGCTTTGGGCGTGTTGTCGGCCGCCAGTGTTTCTGCGGCCAGTTCGTCAGTGATCGTCATATCCATGCGTTGTCCTGGTTGATGTGTTGATGGCGACCCATGAAGCTGGGTTCCAGCTGTCGTCCGCGCACTCTCTCTGCTGCCCCGGGGCTAAGCCGGCAGCGCCATCAGATCAGCCGGCGTCCAAGGTGTAGCCGCCCCGCGTCGCTTGGTTCCGGCGGGTAGAGCTTGCCGGCTGATCTGATAGCCCCCGTCTTTCCGGGGCGTCATGCGATTAACTGCCTCATGAGCTTACAACAGCCCGCAATTACTCGTGCAGCTTGATTCACCCCATACCCATCCTAGGAGTGCATTAGCGGCATTTCTGCCGGATGGCTAAGAATGTCTGAACATATCACATACTGCGAGTATGTCTATATGGCCTTGCAATTATTGCTGCGTCTCTGCTGTGCTGGTTCGTCGGCGCGCCCCACCCCGTCAACACCTCGAACTGCGCGGTGTCAAGCTTGGCGCCCTTGCTTTTCGGGCTCACCTGCCGGTACGGCACGCCCAGGCGGCCAAGCAACTCGGCCCAGATCGCGCAGTCCCGCTTGACGCTGCCAGCGCCCTGCAGCCGCGCCCGGTCGGCCTTGCTGCCACGCTGTGCGCCGCCGATGCCACCGATCAGCCGCGCATCCTCGAACACCACCAGCACGCGGCCAGGCTCCGACCTGCACACCTCAGTCACTATCTCAATCGCCTCAATGATGCCTGGCGCTGGGCTGGCGCAGCGGATCAGCTCGCCGTCACGGTAGATGGCTAGGCCAGTGTGTGCGCCGGGGTCTATTCCGATCACGACCATTTCTGTTCCTCGGCGGCATGATCCGCCGCGTATTCCGGGTTGCAAACATCGCAGCCATCGCCAACGAGCTTTGTCCTCAAGTCGCACTTGCACCCCCTGAGCGGCGCGGCATCGGCGGGCTTTCGGGTCTCGTCTCCGCAGCACCTACCTACTGATCCGATCCGACCGCAGATCGTGCATTCCCACATTCCCGAGTATCCGTTCCTGATCAGGGCGGCGTTCTTCTCAGCGCGCTTCCGCTCGACCAGCTCGGCCACCACCTTGCGCGCCTGCTCGACCAGCTCAGCCGGCACCCAGACGCCGCGAAGCTCGGTGAGCCCAGCCTCTTGCCGGCGCCGCCTGTGCGCGGCCTGGCGCGCTGCTGCTGTTGTGTCTGTTTTGCTCATGCGACAGTATAACGCATAACAACTAGAGTAGAAACTCTAAAAAAGTGCTTGCGTTACGCGTCACGGCATGAGACTATTCGTCATCGGCTCAGCAAACAGAGCCAGCAACCCGAAGGAAACGAAATGATCACCACCTACGCCACCGGCCAATACGTCATCTGCGGCGGATCTGATGCGTACTGGACCAAGACCGGCGCAAAGACCCTGCGCGGCGCAAAGACCATCGCCAGCAGGACATACAGCCCGGCAGCATTCGGAAAAATTGAGGTTGCCGAGGTTGTTGGTACTGGCGATCAACAACGCTTCGAGCTTGTCGCCGTCAAGCGCGGATACGGCTCGTGGGAGCAGAACTGACCCCGACACCCTGCCCCGCGAGCCGGGGCAGCTTAGCCAAGTGGACCGAATAACCAACCGCCAGGAGCAGCACCATGGTCAAGATTGCCGCAGCCATCATCACTTGCGCGCTTTCCGTCCCTGCCTGCGCCACAAGCATGACCGCATCCGACTCCTGGACCGGCCAGGACAAAGCCAAACACCTGATTGCAGGCGCATCGATCGGCCTGGCGGTCGGCACGCTGGCTGACTCCTGGGCCGCTGGCGCTGTTGCTGGCTGTGCTGTCGGCGCGCTCAAGGAAGTCAACGACATGCGCAGTCCAGCACACACGCCGAGCTACAAAGACGCCGCCGTGACGTGCATCGGCGCGGCGGCCGGTGCGAAGCTGGGCGTTATCCTAGCGCCCGTTCCTGGTGGCGTTTTTGTTGGAAAATCATGGAGCTTTTGACATGAGCACCACCGAAATCACCAAGTACCGCGCATTTGTGCGCTCACAGGTCCGCAAGCTGTGGCCTGCCCGGTCGAAGCCAGCCAAGCGCGAGCTGATCCGCGTCTGCATCCAGGCGCTGCGGGCGATCAACAAGAGCCTGTGACAGCGCCAAACGCCACAAAGCCCGCCTAGAGCGGGCCTTTTCTTTTCTGGCTACCCCCGCTCCACCTTCGGCGCGATCGTCGATCCTGCGCCGTCCTGGCGCCTGCCGTAGCCATCCACGCTCCACACGCCCGCCTCGTAGTGCCGGCAGCGCTCGGGCCGCTCTAGATCGCACCACCAGATGCAGCCCAGCTCGGCCAGCGCAACCGCGCAGTTGCGGTTCGGCGTGCGGTGGCGGCAGGTGTCGCAGATCATTAGAAATCCGCCACGAATGCGAACGCCGCAGCTATGGCAGCTGCAGCGGCCGCCATCCAGTAGCACCCGCCTGTGCAAGGCACCCCGCGACCCAAACCAGCGCGGCAAATTCGTAGCGTGCGCTCATCGCGCCACCTCCAGCGGCAGCGCCAGCTGCCGCGCCAGGAACGCCTGCCCTGCGCGCTGCACCGGCCCCGCGCCGGGCTTGCGACCGCGCTTGAGGCGCAGCCGCTCGCGGCCAGCGTCGGTGATCTCGTGGCGGTCGCCGTTCTCGTGCTCGGTGATCAGCCGGCGCCTGAGCAGCGCCGAGATCACAGTCGGGTGCGTCGCGGCCAGCGTGGCGCCGCGCGCCAGGTCTTCGAGCGCGCGGCGCTGCGGGCGAGATAGTTTCGCTGTCATGTCGCGCTCCAAACTGGGCAACCCGGCAGAGGGTTGAGCCATCCGTTGCCGTTTTCACGCCCCAGATCCATGCCGAGGTAGCCGCAGCATTCGATAAACCCGAGTTTGCGCGTCGTCAAAAACCGGCAGACATCGCCGCGCGAGAAATCACGGGCGCAAGTCGGATTTCCGTCTGGCGTGCGGTATACGATCACAGGGATCATTTTCACTTCGGTCATGTTCCTACCTCCGATGCCAATGCCTCACGCCAAAACCGACGCTGCACCACGCTGAGCTGATCGCCAGCCAGCTCACGGCCGCGCAGGCGCCAAGCCCAGCCCTTCGGCCCAGCAAGATCAATTTCAGTCGGACGAAACGGCCCGATGATTACCATGACATTCTCCTTGCCCAATCAATTTGCTCACCCCTTGACCTGGTGAATTGCTGAGTCTGGCTATCGTAAAAAAGCCCTATCTTCCCTTCCCATCCTCCGCCATTTCTCTGTTTGCAGATGTTTATAACGGCATCCGGATCGGAATCCTTGCGCTTTTCTTGATCTGTCTTATTTCTCCAGACTACCGCAACATTATCTACGGTGTCCGTTATCTCTCCTGCCCCCTTGATATCCATCTTGTCGGGGACGCGCATTTCATTATCCAGCTTCCTGATGTGGTGCACAAGATGAATGTGCATGCCGTAGTCTCTTGCGATTGAAAATAGCTGCCCGACAAAATCCTTCTGCGCGTTGTAATCGTCACTTCCCTTCACGCATTTCATCAGGTTATCTATCACAAGGTGTTTAATCTTAAGAGTCTTGGCGCAGTATCTGGCAACGCCCTGCATAGTCACGGAATCCACGACACCCAGCTGGTCATAAATCCAGAGCCCACTCGACAGAACATCAAAATCGTCATACAGCTGACGCAGAAGGCCGGCCGCGTCGTCGGAGTGCTGCATGAACTCGTCGTCTGGGTCTGTGCCGGTGTACTGCCGAAGCATGCGATTGATCGTGTCATGCGGCTTCATTTCCATCGACGCGACGCACACCGACTGCCCTAGGCATAGTTGGTCAAGCGCGATGAGCCCGGTCATCAGGCTTTTTCCATGCCCGTTCACGCCAGCCCAAAGCGTCACCTCACCAGGCCTGAATCGAAAGTCGCGCCCGAAACCGGGCCATGGCAGCTCAGTGCCAAGCAGCGGCTTTGGCTTGCCGATCTGCGCCTTCAGCTCACGGATGTACTCGCGCGCCGGCTTGACGTTCTCGGACCCCGGCTGCTCGACCGCATAGGCCCGGAAGTCGATCACGTTGCTGATGATGTTCGTCATGCCGCGCCCTCCCCAAACCATGCGCGCCAGTCTGGCGAATCCTGCTGCGCCTGCCACACCTTCGGCGTATCGCCATGTCCGTAGCTGACCAAGTGCGCAACGGCCTGCAGACCGGTATCAACGAGCCCGGCAAACGGCCGGCAGCGCCATGCAATCTCGGCCATGGCCTCATCGTCACCAGCGCCAGCTGCGGCAATGACCCAGACGTGCAGGCCGTTGATCCAGCGCCAGTCATGCGAGGCGCCTAGCGTCGGGAACACATGCTGGGCATCGAACGGCGTGCGCTGGCCTGTGAAGCTCACCACTACGTCACCTCGCCACGCCTCGCCGCGCCGCAGGCTCTCGACAATGGGCTGCGCGCCCCTCGGTATCGATCCGCTCATCTGACGCCCCTCATCCATTCTGGGGATGACTTCTCGATCTGCGCCAGCACGTCCGCAGGCATCGGGCAAAACCGGCCGCGCACTTGGTCCTTGACATGGGCGTCCAGCGCGTCACAAACCGCCTTGAGCGAATGCTCACGCAGCAAGCGAAACCACATCTCGCATTGCCGTTCGCTCAGGCCCTTGCCGTACAACTCGAAGGCGTCAGACAGGGCCGCATCGAATTCCGTCATCTCTTGCATGTTCATATCAATCCTTCAAGTCCGATAGCCGAGCCCGGAGATTCGCCGCCCTGGCCTCACGCTGCGCCTGGGTCTGCTCAGACGCCTTCAGCTGGTGAGAAGCGCTCACTCGCTCTTCCGGCTTCAACCACGCGGCTTCGAGCCCTTGCGATCCTCTGCGGCACCAGGCAGACAGAAACGCTTCCAGGCTCATGCCGGCCTTCCCCGCTTCGACCTGTGCCCCCTTCAGCACCGTAGCCGTCACCGGCGCCTTCTTCGCTTTCCGAAGCGCCAGCCAGTCAGTCCAGACCTGGACATCGACATCGGGGGGGCAGGGCAACGGCGCAGCCGGTGCGGAGCGCTTGCGCGGCGTCTTCTCTTCTTGTTTATTTTCTTGGTTGTATTCCTGGTTATAGGGGGGGTGAAAATCACCCCCACCCCCCGTGCGAACTTCGCCCCCACCTTGGGGGTGAAAATCACCCCCACCCCCCAGCAGATTCAGGAGGTAGTGGTTCGGCAGCTGAACACCCTCCGCAAACTGGGGAACGATGGTCACGAGCCCGCGCTCCGCCAGCTTGCGCAGGTGATCCTTGAGCGTCTCGGGCCGCATCTCACACTCGGCGGCCAGCATCTTGTGGCGCGGGTTGCACTGGCCGGTGTGGCCGTTGGTGTGGTTCGCAAGCATGATCAGCACCAGTTTTGCCGCTGCGCTGCCGCACTCCTGGGACACGGCCCAGGTCATCGCCTGGAAGCTCATGCCTTGCCCTCCAGGCGCTTCTGCGCCGCCCACATCGATGACGGGTTGCACCCGGCCTGCTTGGCGGCTTTGCGCCAGCTCATGCCAGCCTTCTCGACCAGGCGCAGGCCTTCGAGAACCTGAGGCGAGGTCCAGCCCTTGGCATGCTTGCCATGGGGTCGTTGCTTGGGATCCATATCGCTCCTTTGTTTGCGTGTCCTATTGTATGGCTGTATTGTGATCGGCGCAACCGCCAGGCGCAAAAAAGCCCGCCGAAGCGGGCTGGTGCTGGCACTGGGTGCGGTCAGACTGCGGTGCCCTTCGCCGCACGCCACAACGCCGATACCCACTCGACACCCTTCGCCGTGAACCGCGCCGAGCTGAACGCATGCCCGTTGTCGGCGCTGCCGGTCTTGACGACGAACCGCCCGGCGTCGATGTGCCGCGAGTACGGCACCCAGACACCGCCAAGTTTGTAGAGGATCTCGGAGGCAGCCAAGAAGGCCCGGAACGCCGGCTCCTTGGCGCCGAGCAGCTTGCAGACCTCACGGAATCCTTGCGTTCCGGCGGCATCGACATAGCGCTCGACAAACTCAACCTTCGGCGCAGCCATCGCCAGCGCGGCGGCTTGCTGCTCAATCTGCTCGGCCTGCTCGGCGGCGAGGCGCAGCGCGGCGGCGTAGGTCTGGGGGACGGCCGGGGCTGCTTGTGACTCCAGCTCCTGCCAGCGCCTGACGATGCGGTGGCGCATCTGCACCGAGTACCCCGATACAAGGGTGATCGTCAGATCCTCTGGAAGCAGGTACTCGTGATAGTCGCGCTTGCTCTGGGGGTCGGTCCAAAAGTGGACCAACCCAGGCCCCTTGTATTCAAGCTGCTCGAGCATCACGCGAACGTCTCGCAAAACGTGCTTGTGCTCTTTTTCGGTGAGTTCCGCGATTTCGCGGGTTGACATGGTGCGCGCGGCACCGAATTTCTGGATCTGCATTTCAGCTCCTCAGCTGACTCCCTGATGTAGCACCGGGCCAGGCAAGGGGAGGGGTCTTGCTTTTCGGCCCGGGGAGCTACCCACGAAGCCTAGGCCGTGCTGTGGCGTTGCGCCACGGGGTGATTATCCCCTGCGCCACCAGTGCGCGCAACCGCCAGGCGCATAAAAAAGCCCGCCGGAGCGGGCCAGGGTCACGCATCGCCCATCAATCGATCCGCCCGCAGCCGATACGCCCTCGGATCACTGCCGCGCCGCTCTCGCGTGACCTCCAGTATCCCGGCCGCGACAAAATGCCGCACGGCGTGGCTTGCCGTCAGCTGGTCGCATCCAGCACGGGCGCCGAGTTCAGCCAGGCCGGCCGAGAATTCGAGCCGGCCGCGCTGGCAGATCGCAAACAGGACCAGGCGCCACTCGATCGGGATGTTCATGGCGGCGATGACGTTGTGCGCATCATGTGCAAGGCTCATTTCGCGGACCTTCGGCGGGTATATCGCGCAACTTGGGCTTTCGACCTGCCGGCTGATTTGCCAAACCATCCCAGCTCCTCGGCGTCGGCTCTGCGCTGCGCTACCAGTAGCGCCCACGTCATGCGGCTGTCGGCGCCGAGCGACGACGCCTGGCCCGGATTTGCGATCAGCTCGGCGTAGCGCATGGCGCCGAATGGAGGCCTTCGGTCAGTCATGTTCACCGCTTTCCCGACCAGCGGACCACGCGGTATGCGCGACTTGATACGCGGCTAGAGCTTTCCCCGCTTCAGCATAAGCCTCATCCTCTCCGTTGCATGATGTGCACCACGGCTCTCTGCATTTATCGCCGTGGCAGCCAATCGCCTGGGTTGCCACATACGGCAGGACGCCACCGAGCACAGCGCGCAGCCGCTTAACCTCGGCGCACAACTGGTCGCGCTCAATTTCAAGCGCTTTTGCGCGCCCCTCGGCAATACGTGCTTGATTGATGAGATACTTCTCTTCAAGGCTCATGATGGCTCCTTACTGATTTTGATGCGCCTCTCGACGTCGGCGCAGCAGCCGGCGCAGACGGCCCAGGCATGAAATGGCCGGCTACCGGCGGCCGGCTTGATCTGCTCGCAGGCCATGCACTCGATCGTGCCCGGCTGCAGCTGCTGCGCGAGCGTGCGGGGCTCGCGGCGGGGCTTGTCTTGGCGCCTCATCGCTTGCCCCTCCACGCTGCCAGCGCATCAAGCGCCAGCCGCAGAAGCGCCCTGCCGGTGACCGCGAGCAGCACCACGCCGTGCGCGACCTGTCGGATGGTGTTCATGCGGCGGCCTCAACTTTTATGTGCCTGTAGGTTTCGCCTCTGCGTATTCTGCTGACAACACTCTCGGGTATCCCAAAAGATTGAGAAATGTATCTTCCGGTAACTTCTGGCCCAAGGAGCCTTATTGCGACGACTGTTTTTTCATCAACAAGCTTGACCCCTCTTTTTTTCATCGACGAATAAACATTAGACATGTCTGAATTTTTATGCCTACCGACAAGTTTGCCAGCCCTAACAACGGCTCTGTATGATTCTTTTTTTGTGAGTCCTGCTCTCATGTGCGCAGGATTTACACAATCATTACAGCAGCACGACCTATATATAACCCTTCCTCTTGCGCCCTCGTTATGCG
>Ga0213917_1000072_pt1 | contig 27168 bp, 36 predicted proteins | sample McNCre117MG_FD_161051 | JGI IMG/M metagenome (GOLD analysis project Ga0213917, IMG submission 161051) | Freshwater microbial communities from McNutts Creek, Athens, Georgia, United States - 1-17 MG | ecosystem: Environmental > Aquatic > Freshwater > Creek | place: USA: Georgia | collected... | reverse complement strand
TGGTCTAACAGAAGCGCGATATTCATTCAGAGAGCAGTAAATTTTATGAGAGTTCGGTTCGTTCGATGAATGCCCCAAGGCAGACATATACCGATGAAGCAACCATCTGCAGGCATCTGAATTTGCAAAAAGAACGCCTTGCAGAACTGGTCAAGAAGGGCATCATCAAATACGACGGCAAGAAGAAAGGGTATCAGATAACCAATGCCACGCACGCCTACATTGGATACCTAAAGAAACAAGTGGAAGAATCCCACCAGGCACGCAACCGGAGGACAGTTGGCGAGATAGCCGGTCTGTTGATGGTGACGGAGAAATGGATCCAGCGCCTTTGCACAGAGAAGGGCATGAAGAAGCTGGACCGTGGTGTATATGACCTGGTAGAGGTAGTGCAATGGCGCATCCGAGACCTGCAAAAGGAAATTGATACACTCAAGGCCGGAGGCGAAGACGCCATCAAAGCCAAAGAGCGCATCACCGTTATCGAAATGAAGATGAAGGAAATAGAACTGGCAAACGAGGAAGGCAAAGTCATCTACATTGATGATATCAAAAAGATTTTCGAGCCGGTATTTGCGGCTATTCGGTCCATTATACTTGGACTTGAGCGGCAAGCCGCGCAGATATTGGGCAAAGAGGCCGCAACTTGGATTGGCGAGCATAGCCGCAAAGCACTGGATGAGCTTTCACAACTCCAAATAAAACCATATGCAGGCGAGAAAAATGACAGACAATGAAAAGCAATCCAAATTCAAATCAGGACAAACAATGGCAACGCCAATACCTCAAGGAAAAGTACAATTAACAGACGGAACCATTGTTGACCGCGCCGACGTTTGCTTCACGTTGATTAAATACAAAGAGCATCAAGACATTGAGATTGCAGCCGATGGAACAATCTATCATCGGTTGCCCAATGGATCTCTACGCAGGCTATCATTCAAAAAGCATGAGAGAAAAGCCAAAAGGTAATGTTTGAACTCACCACATCATCCCGAGCTTTACAGAATCTGGAAAGCGAGACCATTCCAGACCTGCTGGCGCTATTCCGCCCTCCGCCGAAGCTAACAATCTCGGAATGGGCAGACCAATACCGCGTGCTCTCGACGGAGTATTCGCCCGGCGGCCACTGGGAAACCTCCGCCGCCGAATACCAGCGCGAGATCATGGATGAGATCGGCAACCCGCTCATCGAAGAAGTCAGCATAATGAAATCCGCCCGCTCCGGCGGCACGCAATGTGCAATCGACAACCCCATAGGTTATTGGATACATCAAGACCCCGGACCCATACTCGTTGGGCATACGACCGTCGAAGACGGAAAGACCTGGAGCAAAGACCATCTTGAAACAATGATACGCGATTGCCCGGTGCTTCGCGGCAAGATTGACATCGGCGCTGTAAAGGATAAAAAGAATACCATCTTGCATAAATCATATCCCGGCGGCATCATATACATCATCGGATCGAACAGCGCCGCGGGCTTCCGGCAGAAGACAATCCAGCGCGTCCTGCTGGATGACGTTGACGGATACGAACTCACCGCTGGAGAAGAAGGCGACCAGATAGCGCTCGCACGCAAACGCACGCTCACCTATATGTATCACCACCGCAAGATTGTAAAGGTCAGCACGCCAACCACGCGCGGACTCAGCCGCATCGAAAAAGAATTCACCCGCTCCGATATGCGCTTCTATTTCTGCCAGTGTCCTCATTGCAGACACCATCAATTCCTGCGCTTCTCAGATGCAAGTCAATTCGCGCACCTTGGCACAAGTCAGCTCCTGTTCGACAAAGAGAATTTGAGCTGGGTCTATTATCCGTGCGAGAACTGCCAGGCAAAACTGGAAGAGAAAGACCGCCCGCAGATGATACGCAATGGAGAGTGGCGCAAGACGCAGACGCAAATAACAGACCATGCCGGATTTCATATATCGGAAATGTTCTCGCCGTTTTCCAACTTCAAGGAAATCGCAAAATCGTTCCTCGAAGCAAAGCATATGGGAATGGAGCACCTTCGCGTATTTATCAACCAGACACTTGGCGAAACATTCGTGGAAGACAAGATCAACGAACTCAACAACGACCAGCTTGGAAAACGCAAAGAAGAATACACGGACATCCCGCCCGGCGTTCTTGTGCTCACCGCCGCCGTGGATAAACAGGCAGACCGATTCGAAGTAGAGATCCAGGGATGGGGAAAGGATTATGAGAACTGGCATATCAAGAACATCGTGGTATACGGGCAAACAACGGACGAAACAACATGGAGGAATTTATTCAATGAACTGGAAAAGCCATCACTCACCCGCGCTGACGGCGTTGACACGCGCACCTGGACAGACCACGGTATCAACTGCATATTCATCGACTCGTCGGATGACTCCGATATCGTGTATCGATATGTCAAACGCCTTTGGAAATACCGCATGGTATTCGCAATTAAAGGCGACAAGACTTGGCAGAAGGAATTCATCACGCAGCAAAAGCAGGAGAAACGCTACGGAACCAAGTTCGTGATGCTCTGTGTCAACGAGATCAAGCGTTCGCTCATGTCGCGCCTCATGCGCTTGCCTGAAGAGAAAAAACAGGACGAACCGCCGCCGCCCAATCCGCCCTATTACTACCACTTCAACCAGCAATGCGGGGAGGAATTTTTCAAGCAGCTCCTGGCGGAAAAGATAAAGCCGGTTCGGGATAAAAAGACCGGAGCCATCCGCCGCGTGTGGCATCAGATATATAAAAACAACGAGATACTGGATCTCTACGTCTACAATATCGGCGCTGTGACAATGCTCAAGCCGAACTTCGAAGCGCTTGCCGCGATACTCCAAGAGAAGATCGAAAAGCTGAAGGACACACCAACTCAAACGCAAAAAGAGCAGGAAGAAAAACAAGCCGCAACCCGCAAACGCTTTGGACCGCCAAAGAAAAACTGGGCAAAGGACTGGTAAGGAAACATATGGCAGAACAGCATCAACCAAAGAAGGTGGATATTGATTCCGACAATGCCGAGCGATTCATGCAAATGGCGGCAGATCTGGATATGTCGTTCACATCGCTCATCAACACACTCCTGCGCAACATCAAACTGGTGAAACAAGAGACCGCCATAGAAATGCGCCAGCCGGAGATCCAATCGCAAACCAAACGCATCACCGTCATCAAAAAAACCAACTGGGCAAAACGATGGTAACGCCAAAGGAGCAATATGCAAACATATGAAACGGTAAAAGGGCATTGGAGAAAGTATGTAATCGTAAAAAATAAACATACCGAAAGCCTTATGGCAGCTCCTGTAGATGCCTTTTTTTTCGGTGGAAAATTGAATAGAAGAACCCTCTGCGGAATAATTGGAGAGAGGATACAAATTCCCATGCTCACGGAAAGCGGAATTGGTGCACAAACGTATCGCCGTACGAACGAAAAACTAAAAAATGGAAAGACAATTTTTAGGATCGAAAAAAGAGGAAAATCCTCGTTGATTCCTCCGACCCCATAGGGTAAATTATATCCGAGACCTGTAGAGGTTTCCCCGGACGTCCTCCCGCGTCCCGCAAAGAAAGCGCTGTATGAATTCTGAACAAGGATTCTGCAGCGCTTTTTTATTTGGGTTCATCATCGTAGAGGCGGATCAAGATCCGCCCTATGAGAAAAAGGAAAACGATGTCAGCAACGCAGCAACTCACAAAAGAACCATCGACATTCCGCGCAGGCACCACCGTGGAATGGCCGAAGTCCTTATCGTTGTTCCCGGCATCCGACGGATGGACGCTCTCGTATCGCCTCATAAATATTTCCAACGCATACGCAGCAATCACCGCCGCAGCGGATGGCGATGACTTCATCGCCACACTACCAGCCGCCACGACGGCAAACTATGTCGCCGGAAATTACACACTCTTCGGCTATGCAACCAAAGGCTCGGAGACATTCGAGATATACAACGGCTCGGTAGAAGTACAGCCAAACCTTGCCGCACTCACCGCCGGATACGATGGTCGGTCGCACGCAAAGAAAGTCCTTGATGCCATCGAAGCACTCATTGAAGGCAACGCAACGCAGATACAGCGCTCGATGTCGGTGGGTAGTAAATCTCTGGAGAATCACAGCAAAGCAGAGTTAAGGGAAGAATGGTTGAAGTATAAAAAATACTATGCCGATGAACTCGCACAGCAGAAGATCAACAACGGTCAGCCGTCGGGGAGAAAGATACTTATCAGAATGGGGAGAGCGTCATAATGTTCGGCCTAACATTCGGATGGAATCGCCAGAAAAAAGAAATTGATCTGTTACAGAAACGCGTCAGCAACATGTCGCGCCTTATGGCGCAGCAGATTGTCAAGCGTTCGTACGATGCCGCCCGCAGCGACCGCACCAATGCCGATTGGATCGCATCCACAGGCATGCCGGACTATGACATCTACACCGCCATTGATGTCGTGCGCAAACGCAGCCGCGAACGCTTACAGAACGACGGCTATGCACAGCAGATCGTGCGTATGTTCCAGCAGAACATTGTCGGTCCATATGGCTTCAAGCTCAAAGTAAAAGCAACCAACGCAGACGGAACGCTGGACAAGTCCGGCAACGCCGCAGTAGAACAAGCGTGGAAGGAATGGATCAAGCCGGGCAACTGCTCGGTAACAGGCCGCGAATCACTCCGCCAGTTATGCCACATAGCCATTGCCGGAATGGTTCGTGACGGAGAATTCATACTCCGCCGCGTTCGCCGCAAACAATACAAGCATGGCGTCGCACTGCAACTCATTCTGCCGGACTATCTCGATCACCGCAACAACGCCAAATTGAAAAACGGCAACAAGATCGTGATGGGCGTAGAGCTGGATGCATTCAACAAGCCGGTTGCGTATCACATCCGCAAAGGTAACGACACCAGCGAGCCGTATGTAGCAACGCCCACCGGAGAGTATGAGCGCATACCCGCGGAAGATATCATTCATCTGTTCTTCCAGGAATTCCCAAATCAGGTACGCGGCATTTCCTTGCTTGCACCGGCACTACCAACCATGCGGGATCAAGGCGGCTTCGATGAAGCTGTCATCAAGTATGCCCGCGCCGCCGCGAGTGTTATGCTATTTACAACGGACAAAGATTCAAAAGAACCAACCGAATTCAAGGGAACCGGAAAAGATTCAGACGGAAATACCGAGGTGGAATGGGATCCGCTTTCAATTCAGGATCTCAACGGCAAAACGATACTGCCATTCAATCCTGCGTTCCCCACATCAGAGCATGGACCGTTCACAAAGTTATTGCTCCGCAGAATAGCCGGAGCCGTTGGCCTCAGTTACGAAGCACTCTCCAACGACCGCGAGAGTGTCAACCTCTCATCCATCCGGTATGGCATCCGCTCGGAAGAAGACACATGGCGCACCGTGCAGGAATTCTTCACCGAAATGACAATGGACCGCATCTACGAATGGTGGTTGGACGAAGCGCTTGCCAAAGGTGTCATCGTAATGGATCGCGGAACAGTACTGCCGGTAAAAGCATTCGAAAAATTCAATCAGCCGCTCTTCCAGGCGCGCGGCTGGAAGTATATGGATCCGCAAGTAGAAGCGGTCACTGCGGGCATCGAAGTCTTGATGGGCATCAACTCACCGCGCCGGATATGCGCAGAGCGCGGCGATGATTATGAAGAACTGCTGCAGGAGTTGAAGGAAGACTTCCAGCTTGCAAAAGAATACGGAATACCGCTTGTGTTTGGCGGTGGAAAATCCGCATTCGACGGCAACCATAAAGCAAGCGCAGATGCACAGCAAGGCAAAACCGACGCATCATCAGATGCAACAACCGACACACTCAAGTTCCTCGTCGATTCCATGGTGCGTCTGCAAGACAAGAAAAACGGAAACGGAAACAATAAATCCGTAGCGGCAGATTCCAAATCTGCCGAACAGAATACCGCCGCAAAAGGAGGCAACCAATGATCGCACTCGATGAACAACGTGCAAAGATTCTCAATGAAAAGTATTTCAAATCACTCACCGTCACAAAAGAATCCATCAATCAGGAATCCCGCACGGTCAATCTTGCCTTTGCAAGCGAAGTGCCATACGCACGCTGGTATGGCATCGAGATCCTTGGCTGCAAGCCGGAAGAAGTAAGGATGACACGGCTCACAGATGGAGCACCGCTGCTCAACCAGCACAATTCAGATGAGCAGATCGGAGTTGTAGAAGTCGCAACGGTAGATCCGGACAAAGTATGCCGCGCCACGGTCCGTTTCTCAAAGAGCGAAGACGCAGATGAAATTTTTCAGGATGTCGTAGATGGTATCCGAAAAAAAGTATCAGTCGGCTATATGGTTCACGATATGGAAGAACTGAAGCCGGAGCAAATGACGGAAGAAATAAAAAAGATGGCTCTCGACCTATCACTACCGGTATTCCGGGTCACGCAATGGGAGCCGTACGAAATATCCAGCGTGTCCATACCCGCAGACAACACCGTCGGCGTGGGTAGATCAATGGATGCACAACCACAAATCACACTCAAACAGGAGGCAACTATGCCCGAAGAAATCAAAACACCCGCGCCGGTGGAGAATCCAGAGAAACTCGAAGCCGAGCGAAAGCAGGAAATCAATGCGATTGCAGAGAAGTATTCCGACCGGTATCCCGGCGGAAAGAGCGCAATCGGCAAACGCGCCAAAGATGCAATTGATTGCCGCATCACAGCGGAACAATTCCGCGGCGAAGTGTATATGGCGCTGAAGGAAGATGGAAATCTTCCGATGCCCGATACCTTCCTCGGATTGTCGGAAAAGGAACTCAAGAAATACCGTTTCAACAACGTCATCCTTGCCCAGATGCCGGATATCGGTAAGCTGCGAGATGTCAACGGCAAGCAGATCGATGTATCGTTCGAACGTGAAGTCAGCGATACCATCAGCTCACGCATTGGTGCACCGCAACATGGCGGCCTGCACGTCCCGTTTGATATTCAGACCCGCACCACCGGGTTGATGGATGTCACGAATGCAACGCAAGGCGGCAACCTTGTAGGCACCAACCTGCTTGGTAGTTCATTCATCGATTACCTGCGAAACAAGATGGTTGCATTACAACTTGGCGCGCAGGAACTCACCGGCCTTGTCGGCAACGTAGCGATACCACGCCAGACCGGAGATCCCACGTTCTACTACGTGGCGGAAGATGTCGCAACAACAACAAGCAATGCAACAATCGGCCAGCTCTCGCTCACACCGAAAACCGGCGGCGGCTTCACGGATATCACCCGCCAGTTGCTGCTCCAATCCACACCAAGCGCAGACACCATTGCCATGCAGTCACTTGCAAAAGTGTGCCGCATCGCCATCGATAAAGCGTTCTTCCACGGCACAGGCACAACGCAGCCAACCGGTATTGCTGGAACATCCAGCATCGGCTCTGTGAGCGGCGCAAACTTCGGATGGGACCAAGCGGTTGAATTCGAGTCCGATGTGGCAGACGCCAACGCGGATGTAGCAACCATGTCGTATGTCTGCTCACCCGTCACACGCGGCATTCTCAAGACACGTCCTCGGGGTGTGTTAAGCCAGGCTATGCAGTACCTGTGCGAAAACAACCAGATGAACGGATACCCTGTTGTCGTGTCCAAGCAGATCACAGACAGCTATGTATTCTTCGGCGACTTCAGCCAGGCAATGCTCGCATACTGGGGCGGTCTGGATATCCTCGTAGATCCATACACCAACAGCACCAAGGGCACCGTGCGCGTCACAGCGTTCGTCACGTTCGATGTCGGCGTCATCCACGCCGGATCGTTCAGCGTCTGCTCTGACCTGACATAATCAAATGATGTCGACAACCAACAACGGCGCCCTCATAGGGGGCGCCAATTTATCAACAAATGCATCGGGAGTAAATTCCATGGCAAATGAAAAGCTCATCAAACTGAAGATCATCAAAAAGTGCCGCTACCAGGACAGGCACCGCATTCCGGGCGATATCATCGAAGTCAACGAAGAAGATAAGAAGGTCTTTGTTGGCAGTGGCAATGCAACGGAAGATTTGAAGTTCGAAGTTGCGGCACCGGCCAAAAAAGCCGAAGCCAAAAAACCGTAAGCGAAACATGTTCGCCCGCTTTAAGACCGTAGGGGCACAACACGTTGTGCCCGATAATTCATCAACAACCGAAATCAAGAGGTGAAATCATGAAACGAAGCATCATCAGCATTCTGGTAATTGCGACCCTTGCGCTGTTAGCGCTTGGCTTTGTAATGCCAGCACAAGCCCAAACAGTTTTGAATCCAAACGGAATGAAACTGTATTATACAGATCCACTGGTAGCCGCCCGCGCCTATGCGGATAACACCACGGACACATTGCCTAATCTCGCCCGCAATCAATGGTATAAAGCATCCAAGCAAACATCGATTTGTGGAGGGGCGTCTGCTATTACATTGAAAATCGTGTCATTGGATTCCATGTATGCCGTCGTGTATGTCGATGAAAAGATAGGATCAACCTGGACAGCCGTTGTAACAGATTCGGTCATAGCACCCGCGGCAACAACACAAGAGGTCATAATCAGAAGTACGACAGCGGAAGGAACAAAGAAACTAAGCGGGGCATTCCGGGCACGCCTCGTCTTTCCGAGTTATCGCACGCAAGGGGTAAGCTCTGCTACCTATACCGCCGATATCCTTTGGAAGCCTTAACATTTTCACGTAGGGGCAGAACATGTTCTGCCCATTCTTAAAAAAGGAAACCCCAATGCTCGGCGATTTGAATATAGATGCTTTTTTTAACGAGGGAGCACTGGCACGACCCGCCACGTACACCAACGCGGCGGGCACGGTCACAAAGTCGATCAGCATCATATTCGATACAGAGCCGGTCATATCTCCGTTAATGGATACCGGCGTGCAGAATGCCAGGCCAACGGCGCTCTGTAAAACGCGGGACATTCCGGCGGTAGCAAAGAACGACCGCCTGCGTGTCAACAGTCTGCTCACCGCATCGGATGGTTCTTATATGAAAGACCAGCAAGGGAACCGGATCGAGATCAATGGTCCGGTAGAGTATTATGTAGAACAGATAACGGTTGATCCTGAAGGATTCACAGAACTCATGCTGTCACAGCACACAGCAAATTAAGAGGCCGCCATGCGATTCGACCAATTACCATTAGTAACCACTGCCAATCCAACGGACACGCTGCCATTCACGCAAACGCCGGGCACGGCACCATCGGATGCACGGATAGCATTCTCTGATCTGCCGGTATCAACAGCAACGGCAACGGCGATAGCCGCCAAGATCACCAAGCCGACAGATTATGTATTCGTCAATAGCGATGCAGAACTTGCCGCAGCGTATGCCGCCAAAGCAGACGGACAGACATGGGTAGTCTTTGCAAAGCAAACCGCATACGCCTTTACAGGCGATATGACCATTGATAACAACATCACGGTGGTCGGTATTGGGAATCCCAACTTGTCTGTAACCGGAACGATCACACTGGGAAAAGTAGACACGACGAATAAAAGCGCCAGGATCATAGGATTCAAGGCCATAACGACAACAGGAGATTTCATCAACTGGACTCCGGATGGCTGTTCGATAGATGTGTTTGGCGATCTGTATGCAACAGTTGGTATTGAGTTCAATTTATATTTTGCAGGTATCATCAGTTCCAAATTGCCGTTGAGCTGCTATGAAATTGACGTTGTGTGTGCAAAAGGCACGCAAGACGATCAAAGATTCTATATTACGCCAGCAAGCGGAGATGTGGGCACAACGGCGTTCAGTGTTTCTGTATTTCTCAATGGATGTCTCGTTGCAAAGAAGACATCAAACTTGATTGTTTCGGCCTCTGCATCAGGCAGTGGAGTGACGCGTAAGGTATTAGTCATCGGAGATTCAACGACAGCCGCGGGGACGATCACACAGACACTCCTTGACAACGCCGACACATACACTGCGACACCCATCGGCACTCAAGGGACACCGCCGAACAAACACGAAGGGCATGGCGGATTTGAATCGGTAAGTTTTGCAATAGATGGAAGTCCATTCTGGATAGGCGGCGCACTTGATTTTCATCAATACCTCATTGATAACAGCCTATCCTTGTCGGCAAACGACTGGATAGTGATACTCACTGGGATAAATGACTGCGGTGCAATTGCAAGCGATACTGCAATGCAGGCGCAAGCAAAATCTGAAGCATATTATCTCAACGTCATTATAGGCATCATCAAAGCGGAAGTAAGCGGAATCCGCATTGCGATTGGAATGGTCATTCCACCAGCGGCTGAACAGGCATCCTTTGGTGCTCTCTTTGGAGCCGAAAGAACGCAAAAACGGCACGCGATCAATCGATCCATATGGCGCAAAGAGATCTACAGCAAATTCAAAGACCGGGATGGTGTGGAATTCATCCATATCAACGGCTCTATATCCACGGAATACGGATTTCCAGCGACGGCGGGAAACGTAGCAACCCGCATCACAACACAGATCACCCGCCAGACAGACGGATATCATCCAACCACCGGAGGATACAGTCAAATGGGTGATTGTCTATGGTCATTTCTTAAATCAAAAGCCTGATGTCCATCACACGCCAAAATATTATCAGCAATATGGTCGCACGCTTTGCGTCGATCACAACACCGGTATACTACACACAGATCGGCGCGCATCTCTTTGAACATAAGACCGTGCCATTTACCGACACAGAGTTGCCGGGCATAAATATAGCAGATACGGATGAGACATTGGAACTTGACGCAGAAGATGCCAGCATCACCATCCATACACTCAACGTACGCATCGATGCCGCGTTTGCCGGAGCAACCAGCGCCACAGAGGCGCGCAAGGCCATCGCAGACATCGACAAAGCTATCAATGTGGATAAGACATGGGGAGGCTATGCCCGCCGCACCCTGCCGGTCAGTAATACATTGATAGGGGACCAGGAGGATCTATACATCACAGGGGTATCGGTCAATATTCAGATCGAATACCTGACATCAGCATTTGAAGAATCATAATAATCGCACCACGAAAGGAAGGCAGCCATGTCACTCGCAAAATCAAGAACCCGCATATTCGTAGTAGGCGGAGGAGAAGCAAAAGTTCGGCAGATATCGCCATCAGCATCAGACGTATTCCTGAACATTGGATACCTGGGCGGCACCACGCTCAACGATAATTTCAACATGATGGAAATCGTTGAAGAAGCCGGAAACCTGATCGATGTGAAGGCGGGCTCCAGGGTGGCGAAGTTGGAAACGACGCTCAAGCAATCCACCATCGATGAGATCAATCTGGTGAAGAACAGCGCCAATATCTATTACGATTTCTATTACAAGTGCCCGCTCTCCACCACCTACGTGCAGGAGATCAGCGTGGCCATTTGTAAGATCGTGCCGGGACCGGTGTTGGAGTACAAGAACGACACAGAGCGCACCATCAAAGTCACGATATACTTTCTGGCGCCAGCCGGAGCGTTCACGCGCACACCCACCGCATTCAACGTGGTAGAAAACGTGCCATACGTCATCACAGAGACCGCATCCGCAAACGGAGCGCCATCAGACACAGCGGCAACACTAGCAACTGCAGTGCTATAAGGAGGCCGCCATGGGCTTACAAAAGGATAGAACCCGTTCCAGTGTGCACGGATTGGGCACGCTGGAAGTGCGGGAAGTAGAGCCAAGCGAAGCCGCCGATTTTTCGAAAGCGGGATACCTGGATGGCGATGTCGGCACCACGGTGGAAGATTTCCGCGAAATGGAAGAGCTGAAGGACGAAACCGGATCGCTGGTGGATGTAAAAGAAAAAAGCAAAATGACGCGCCTTGCAACCGGACTAATGCAGACCACCATCGATGAGATCAATCTCATTAAAGGTGCAAGCGGCAAGGTGCATGCCATCCGATATTATGGGCAATCGCACGAAAGCCCGGACCGGTATCAGTATATCATTGCGGACAAATGCCGTATCAATCCGTCTGTGCCGTTGGGATATAAGCCCGGCAAACGGGTGCTGCCGTTCAACGCGTGGGCGCTCAAACAGGCGGAACTGAGCTATGACGTGCCCGATGTCTATGTGATGGAAGCCAAGGGAAGCATTGCTATGACATCTCTTGCGCTCTGGCTGTCCCCGCGCCACGGATTCGGCGTCGCAACGGCAAAGGTGTATGATGCCAGCGGATTCGGCAGGCATGGCACGCTCACCACAGACTATGCAAGCAACTGGTTAGCAGGAACAACACCAGTCTATATTCTGCGCTTCGATGGCACCAATGATGCGCTTGATCTGGGGGATGTGCTGGATGATGATGGAAGCGCAGACTTCAGCATCGATATGTGGATAAACATTCCAGCCGCAAACGGCACCCTGCAGGAGATCCTCACAAAGAAATCGGTCATCACCGACCATACCGCAGGATATGCCATATGGCGGGATACATCGAACAAGATCAACTTCAAACTGTCTGATGGCAGCGGAAGCGTCACCATCACCACGGCGGCATCGGTCACGCAGAACGTGATGACCCATATCGGCGTAACGGTGGACCGCAACGGCAATGCGCAACTCTACATCAACGGAACCGCCTCCGGAAGTGCATCCAGCGTTGCGGCGATCACATCCGGAACCAATGCACTCAGCCTGTATCTGGCGCGTGAAGGCACAAGCTCCACGCCGGGATGTGGGCAGGTGGATATCGGGGATGTGCGCATTTACAAGACAGTGGCGGCAATCACGGCGCACTATGCAGCGGAAAGGAGCTACTACGGTGTATAAAAGGATCGCGGGAAAGCTGTTTGGAGGCAACAAGGTATACTTTATCCGCCGCTCGGTATGGTGGATGCCGGAGATCGAGTTCCAGGAAGAACTGGCGGTATTGGAACTGCTCAAAAAAGTGAACGCAGTCAATGGCTCAGATAAACCGCTTGGGGAAACACTCGAAGAATGGCACAAGCAGAACCTGATAGGAAGCATACTTGCGCTATCACTCAAGCCGTACAACCGGGGTATAGTGAGGCTCTGGAACAAATATTGGATCTGGAAAAATACTGTCACGCCGGACACACTCGCGCACGGAATGACCCGCCCGCAGTGGGGAGAGATAGCAGCCGATTTTTTTATGCAAAACAATGCCGGGATGGCCTCATCGCACGGTATCGAGAGCAACTCGGCATTGAGCGTATCTCAAAAAGAATTCAGTTTCTGCGGGACCAGCTCAGCGAACCCCAGCCGGATGCAGGTATTACCATTGATAGCATTGGGGACGATCTCATCATCGATCTATGCAACGAACGCATCGAACAGCGAACAGAGGCCGCCAGAACAAGTTCCATCGTAGCACAGCAGTGGCTTTTGCTCAAGAAGCGCCGGGATATGCTGCAGGAGTTATACCGGTTGAATATGCAGCATATCAACAAAGAGAACCAAGGGATAGAATCACATGCCGAATATTGAACTACTTGCCGATGGAATACGAGAAGCGGTAAAAGAAGGGTTGAACAAGACAATCGTTCAAGTCAGAGGAATGACCGCGCAAGAAGTAGCGAAGGAGTACAACATCGCCGACCGCGGCTTTATACCGTTTGCCAAAAAACGGATATACGTGAAGAAGGCAAACCGCAAAGACCTCAAGGCAATACTGGGAGTAAAAGGTACTCGGTATGCAATGGTTCCGCTCATATTTTTCCCGCACAACCAGGATGCAGTAGGTGTCAATGTACAGGTAGGCGGGGAAACAATATCCATCCCCCATGCATTTATCAATCGCGCCATTAAGAGCAACCGCGAAAACGTATTCATCCGCGCATCCAAATACAACGCACCAGACAACAAATACACAAAATATAAAGGGATAAAAGCAAAGAAAGCGAATCCCTATACCAACCAAACCAGCGACCGGTATCCCATTGTAAAGCCCCGGGGCGTGCATATGTCGCAACTGGCAAACGATATTATTTTCAAACGCATCGACACCCGCGTGAACAAGATGCTTGCACTGAACATCACCGCAGCACTCCAAAAGGCGGCAAAGTAACATGGCAAACCAGGTAGAAAAATATACCATTGACGCCACGCAGATCGAACAGGCGCTGCAGCGCACGGATGAACTTGCCAAGTTGATGAAAAAGAGCCTTGCAGAGATCGGTGTAGAATTCAAACAACTGAGCACCACGACAGTGAGTGCCAACGGAACGCTGGAGCAGTATGCGGGGAGTATAGAAAAGAAAGGGACGCCAAGCCTGCGGGAATTCCGACGAGAACAGCGCATGCAGGATTACGTGCTGAGGGAATCCACGCAAAGCATGACCAATCTGGTATTTGCCCTCGGATTCCTTACATCGGGAAATAAAGACGCAGAGAGCACCAGTAAGAAGGTAACAATGTCGTTGATGGCTGGTGTTGCCGCACAGAATAGTATGGAATTTGCGATGTTCGGCGTGCAAAGGGCAGCGGCCAAGATGAATGGTCCATTGGGATCGATCCTATCGAAGGTGTCAAAATTTGGTCCGGAAATTAGTATAGTCGTCGGACTCACTTCGGCATTCATAGCGTTCTTTTCCAGCGTAAACGAAGCCGCACAAAAAGCAAGTGACGAAGGGTTGTCAGATTTTGCCAAGAGGTTTTCCGAATTACGCCCCGGCGAGAAGAAAATGAGTATGACGGCAATTGATGCATTGATCAAAGGGGAAAGTGATAAATACAAAACCATTCAAAATGCCCCTGTTGGTTCAATGACTATATGGGAACAAAACAAACAATTAAGCGCAATACAAATGCAACTTACAATTTATGAAGACTTAAAAAGAGAGGCTCAAAAAATACTGGATTATGATACAGCGCGAGCAAAGGTAAACGAAGCGGCTAATAAAGCCATAACGGCAGGATCTCCTGCAAATGATTTTGGATACCTAATACAATCCGAAGAAACCACACGCAGGAACAAGGCGCCATTGGGTTTGGGTAGTAAGGGTTATCGGAATACAATGACAAACCTCTCATTGGGACAACCTTATCAATTTGGCGGGGATATTGTCAACCAGATCATTGCCGGCAAGCCTTCGTTCATCCAGGAAGCCCAGTACAATCCCAATTTAGCAGGAGACCTGCAAAATGCACAATTAAAAAAACAACAACTGGATTATGAAATAGAAGCGTCGAGAAATGAAGATGATCGCCGAAAGAAAATTGAAGAACGCAATCAACTCGAAATAGAAATGTCCCGAATGATGATGTCGCAACGCGATTTGCAACTGGAATTCCTATCAGATCTCTCCACAGGACTCTCTGCGCTGGATCAAGGGATGGCCGCAATAGGTATAAAATCAGAAGATATGCTAGGCAAACTCATCAAAGCGGCGCAGTATGCGATCAAGATAGCCGAGCTAACCAACAACACCAGCTCTGCAGGCAATACCATGAGTATCATAGGCAACGTACTCGGCATAGTAGGTCTTGCTGGCAAAGTTGAAGGAAGCGGCGCAATAAACCCAACAGGCGCGGCATCCAACACCATGCACTACCTATCATCGCCGGTAAGCGTTGCATCACCGAGTGTCCAGGTGATATTGGTCGGCACATTGGAGGGACAAACCTTTCTGCGCCGCACTATGCCGGGGTATACAAGATTTGAGGGGCGAAAGGCGTTATGAACACCTCCACGACAGTACAAGTGTATGACCGGAATGAATCAGGGGTATATTCAAAAAATATAGTCAGCGCAGAGACATTCAGCACATACGTCCGCGATTCTTTGATGCTCATCGATGCAAATGCACTATCAACGTGGATTGGTTCACCAGCGATCACCACCGTGGGTGCACTGAACTCAGGGTCCATCACGTCGGGATTTGGGGCGATTGATATTGGGGCAGATGCGTTGACGGCAGGATCAGGAACTTTTGGATCGTTGCGCCCAATACTTATTTCCGGTGGAAACATTTCACACACCGCAGAGGCCGGTGGATGGGTAATGGCTAACTACTTCAAAGGGAGCGCAGGAACAATATTGTCAGGATTCGGCACATACGGATCTGACGATGCTTTGATATACTCGTTCATCGGGTCTTCATACGCCTCGCCCTGGGTAAAGTTTGAGCCTACGACAACCACGTTTGCAGGGAGCATTGTCAATGCAATGACTTCGGGTGGAGTTTTCAGCGCCATCGCTGGAACAACTGCGGCACTAACGATGCGATTAAAAAACACTGGCTCTGACTTCTACCTCGGTATTGAAGGGAGTTCCTCCGGCGGATTCTTTACAGGTTCTTCGGCCTATGATGCAGTGTTATATGCCCCTGCGAATCGGATTGCGTTGCTTGGCACCGGTTTCTATTCCACAGGCAATGCAGAGATAACGGGAACGCTAACAGTTCAAGGAACAGGCGCAAGCAGTTTCGCAGGAGATATACAATTAGCCTCAACCAAAGCATGCTACATAGGCGATCCTGCGACAGACGGAACATGGAGAATGATACGCAGCGGTAACAACCTCGTGATAGAGCGCCGCGAATCTGGAAACTATATCACAAAACAAACAATATCGGCATAAGATATGGCACTACAACACATAGCCATTGCGGGAAATGAAGTTGCAATGGGATATGATTCATCCACCGGAGAGGCAGGAATCATCATCAAATTGCTGAACAAAACATCGGTGTCCACAGTGAAAGGTACTCTGGTATCAGCATCAACAGGAATAGATAGAGCGTTCATCTTGCAAGCAAATGAGTATGATACCATAGGAGTGGTGCAAGAGGCAGGTGTTCCGGACGGAAGTAAAGCGTGGGTATGGATGCCGGGAAGCATTGCGCAAGTGCTCTTCAAAGACAGCACAGCATCGACACGCGGCAATATACTCATTGCAGACGCAGTTGATGGGAGGGCAATCGATATCACAAATCCAGGAAGCGGATTACCGGCGACCGAAACACACTTCAAAGAATGCGGTCACGTACTAGAATCAAAGAACGCAGGGACAAATGTATTAGTGTTAGCAGCACTGCATTTCAATTAACGGGAGGACCAATGGAAGCAACAAAAGAAGCAAAGAAAAGCATCACGGAGCAAGAGATCACCATATGGGCGAATACCGCATACCAGTGGACCCTGCGTGCCCGTGTAGCTAAAAAAACCGGCAACAAAGAGATGGAAGAAAATGCAGTAAAAGAAGCCGCAAACTGCGAAGCCGCTCTGGATGCGCTAAAGGAAGAACTTGAACTCCTGATCAAATGAAACTTCTGCTGAAACATATCACCCAGACCAACGCCACAGAGACAGACATCACAAATCTGGTGGATGTAGAATCGCCATTTGTGCAGACACGGGAACTGGAGCGAGATGCATTCCAGCGGACAGTATCGGATCTCTACTGCAAAGTATCAGACTTCAACGAAACCGTATCGAACGAAATATGGGGAGCTGAGGCATCGGATAAATTCATTTTGTCCGTAGTGCGCACGGATGGCATCATCACAGGCAAATATGTGATCGATAGAGAATTAACAGTGCGCAGCGCAAAAGAAGAAAAGATAATCATTACCGCATTTTCGCAGGAGCGTGCATTCTGGGATTGGGCGGCGGAACAAAAGATGCAACCCATCATCAACGCCATTGACGCATCTGCGCTCAGTTCAACAACGGGATATATTGATCTGGAAGACCTGATGGATCAGTTGATAGCATCATTGGAACAGGTCGGTATATGTGCGGATTACAGCGTGCCGACAGGCATCCAAATGCGCAATAATTATGTGCTCAATCTTCAATTTGGGACCAATGCACAGGCATGGACTAAGGAATTCGAGCAAACATACTACGCACAATTCCGAAGACCAGAAAACAAGGTGCGCATTGGGATGATGGCACCGGATATGACGGTCCAGAGCTTCCTGTACGCCCTGCTCAAATATCACAATCTGGAACTACTGATCGATCCAAACACGGATACTCTCACCATCCACTGTCGCAACACGGTGATCAATGACCGCAATACAGATCTATCATCATTCGTTGTGGATGAAACAGACATCCAGGTAGTGTTTAGCGATACCAAGAAATACGATTTCATCAAAACATATAGCGATGGATACCGCCCACCAAATCTTGTCACAAAAGGATTTCTCTTCCAACCATTTGATGGGTGGAGCACGCCGGGACTACCAAATGGATCGTATGATTTCATTTATACAGTGACCGACACATCAGACAATGAATCAAGAGCAAGCGATGTATGCACAGTAATACTTGCACATGATGACGTCTCGAAAAACGATTGGGGTGCAACGGTCAGCGCCATGATGCGCCCAATGTTCCAGATTCCAACACTGCCAAATGATTACAATAGTCTTCGGTTATACTACCGCCCCACTGGGTCTGGATCATTTATTTTCTGTAAAGGAGGATCTCTACCGGGGATATTCAAATCCGAAAGCCAGCGCATCATTGAAATGGATACACCCATTAGCACCATCTTAGCCATAGCTGGAGATAATGGCAATATTTACGTTGACGATGCCCGCCGCGCCGGAGTTACTCAGTTTATGTCGGTCGATGATGTGACAGGAACAATGACATTCACGCTGGATGACCCCGCTGGAAATGTATTCGACACCATAGCAAACATTCAATTTGTAGATGTTCAGTATAGAGATGTCCTGTCGCAAGCCAACGCAGAAGACCTCAAATACTTCTTTAACGGTCCCAACAATACATCGGAATGGGTAGCCCGCTGGTCGGACCTGCTGGAAACAAAGCGCCGGGTCATCACGGAAATGTATGGCACAGACTATCAGATCGGTGATGGATTTACGCTGTATAAAATAGCCAAGCTGAGGGACATCAAACAACTGATCGTAAAAAAGGCAGAGATAGATGAAATAAAGGAAACTACAAGATTGGAGTTGATAGAAGCATGAGTGAGCGAACGCCATCCATCCAAACCATAGCCGGTTCCGGCACGCCGCGTCTTGTCCTGATTCAATCAGACGTCACATATACATCATCCGGAACGGTAGCATTCACCGCCACAAGCATCACAGAAACCGGAAGCCCATCCTACGCATCAGTATCGCTCGGGCAACGGGTCTTATCGAATAGAGTGGTAAGCGGATTAGGCCTGCCCACATACGCGAAGATCACCGCCAAAGCCGCCGGAGTGCTAACGATAGACGGTTGGACCAACGGAACGCCCACCGACTCGTCATTTATCGTAGATGGCTGGATAGCAGACATGCCCCGCTGCCAGGAACTGACAGAGATATTTGAACCGGATGTGCTGGTGCATTCGCTCTATCGGGGTGATATGGGCAGCTCCTTTGCCACAAAGCACCGCGGATGGCGCTATACGTGCGTGTTGGACTATTCGAAATATATATCTGCGGATGCGATACTCTCACTGCGCAGACAGTTAGCACAACGCGCCAACGATAATTTAGTACTCATCCCGCGCAACGACCAGCCGAAGTATCAATACAATGTATTCTATGGCAAACCGGTCGAGTTATCCAGGTATGGAATATCCGCCGGGTATAAAAAGATGGTGCTGGCGTTCACAGGAAAAGAGAATCTTGCCAGTTGGCCGTTGATCGACGGATATGGAACAAACTACGCAAACGCGTATGGAACAGGACTATAAAAGGAAAGGAACTGAATATGTCACGAGTAGCGACCCCCAATCTATCGCTGGGCTGTTTTGACGACAGCGACAATCCCGGAGCAGGCAGTAAAACAGTAGATTCCACCGGCCTGAACGGCAACTGGATAAAACTGGATACAGCCGTGGGCGCAGAACACAACGCCGATGGGACGCACAAAGCGGCAAAGATCGACGGTGCAAACCTGAAATCGACCGTAGCAGACGCCAGCACCATTGTGCAGGATGCCATCACAAAGAAATTAGGCGTTCCAACCGGAGGCATAACCTCCACACAACTTGGCGCAAGTGCGGTTATTGCCGGCAAGATAAAAGGAAGCGGAACCGGAAAAGCGGTTGACGGGACCAGTATACAACTGAACGCAAACAACGAACTGGAACTCATGGATGACAGTGTTACTGCCGCAAAGATAACCCATGACAATAACAGAACAAAATTCTTCTTCACACTCACATTCGATTCTGTGGTCAACGGAACATATGCCAAGAAAGACGGAGTAGCAACGACCGCTGTTGCCGGAGTGGTGATGCCCAGGGATGGGATTGTGACAGCGATAAACGTCTGCCACGGCGGAGGCAGCATTGCATCCATTTCAAACACATATGCGCTGGGCGGTCTTGGTTCTTTTTCCGATGGCGACAGGATCCATGGAATCATAGCTCCATGGACCGGTGGAGACCACTACATATCGATAGTGAACATAAATACCGCGACAGACTTTAGTGGAGGATCTGAAGCTCAGGTGTTGGTATCGACCGCCCCCGCATTCGTAACGATCGAAGTAGAATTTGATGATTAAGGGACAATAAGACAACCAGGACGGAAAGGGGATCACAATGACACTGAAGAATGAAAGCGGCACCGTGAAGATAGGATACCAGATAGCGATCTCTCTGCTGGTCTATGCCATTTTGATCGGTATAGCATATGAGACACTCGCACCAAAAACATATGTGGATACGAAGGTATCAGCCGTGGAAAGCAATCTCGAAAAAAAGATCGAACGGCACGAAGACCTGAACCGTGAGGACATGAAAGAGATCCAGCGCAAATTTGACCGAATACTTGACCGATTGCCACAAAAAGGAACCAAACCATGAAATTCTTCGAATTCATACAGAAAGCACTCTCAGAAGACAACGGCAACCCATCCAGCATCCGGCTGATGTCGTTCATCGGTTTTATGCAATGGTCCATCGCCATCACTGTCGGATTCGTGGTGGTCCTGATATACCAGAAGGATCTCATCATACCATACCTCTATACAGTTGCGGCAATGACTGCCGGAATACTGGGAATCAAAGTGTGGCAAAAGGGCAAAGAGGCAGGCTCACCACAGGATCCACCGGAAGCATCGTAAGAAATCCACCAACTGCGGAAGGGGCACTATGGGAAGGAACACGATACTTGAGGCGGTAGACGTACAGAGGCAGGATCAGGAAACAACAAAAAAAGAGCTGATAGAGAGGCGAAAAAAGGAAGAGCTGGAAGCAGTACGCGGGCAGGTGAAACGCCTGCTGAGGGAACGCGAAGAACAGGAACACCGACTGGAATTTGCGCTGGGCATTGCCAACCACAAATCCAAAGCATTCGAGATACCACGCACCAAAGGACTGGGATCAGAAGCAACCAGCGTCATGGTTCTGAGCGATGTGCACGTCGACGAAACCGTAGAGGAAGGTGTGACCAACGGCCTGAACAAATACACGCCGAAGATCGCCAGAGAAAGCGTGGCAAAATTCTTTTCCAACGGACTGCGCCTGCATCAAATATTCAGCAAAGATATAGCGGTACACAACATCCTGCTCGCGCTTCTGGGCGATATGATATCAGGGTATATCCATCCGGAATTGATCGAGAACAACAGCCTTTCACCGACACAGGGGACCATTCAAGCGCTGGATATATTAAAATCCGGTATCCAGTATTTTAAGAAGCACTGCAAAGCAAAAATAACGGTGGTATGCAAATTTGGCAACCACGGGCGCACCACGGACAAGATCCGCATCAGCACCGGATACAAGAACAGCTACGAATGGATGATGTATCACTTTCTGGCAAGCGAATTCCAGAGAGATGACCAGGTGGAATTCATCATCGAAGATGGATACCTCTCCTATGTCTCGCTTTATGAAAAATACACACTCCGGTTCCATCACGGCGATGCCATCCGATACAAGGACGGCGTGGGGGGTATTACCATTCCGGTCAATAAGGCGATAGCCAACTGGGACAAAGAGCGCAAGGCATATCTGGATGTGTTCGGGCACCATCACACGCAGATGCTGGATGCAGGCAAGTTCGTCTGCAACGGTTCGGTGATCGGGTATAATCCATATGGTATCTATATTAAGGCGGCGTATGAACGTCCGCAGCAGTCATTCTTCATGATAGATTCGCAGCGAGGCAAAACAGTCTGCGCACCGATCTTGGTGCGGTAACAGGAGGAGATTATGGCAAAAGCAAAAACAATACTCGATTTAATCCCAGAGCGAAAAATTGTGGATGATTCAAACGCATATACGGCGCAGGAGATAGCAGAAAAAAAAGGATTAAGTACGCCAAGAATGAACGACATCCTATTAGACATGCGCCGCAAGGGACTCATTGAAAAGGTGTATGTGAGAAGAAACAATAAGATCGTAAGTGCATATAGGACGAAATGATATGTGGAAATCAAACGAGAACACGTGGCTCATGGTAGCAAAGAACGTGGTATTGACGCCAATAATAGACCCAAAGATAGCCGCATTGGATGTATGGTTCCGTCTGAAGAACTGTAGAGCATACGTCACCTCAGGGTTAAGGGATGCGAACAAGCAACTACAGATCATTCGAGAAGCCGCCATTGCCCGCAAACTGAACGATGAATATCCGGATATCAACTCCGTGATGACACTAGCAAGTGTCATGCAGGTAGGTGATAAGTTGATACCAGCGTGGATCGTTGCCTGGTCGGAGCTTCTGCGGATGGGTTTTCTGGTCAATCCGCCAAAGGAAGCGCCCTGCCTGTTCGATTACGTCCATCCGAAGACAGGTAAGATAGTGAAGTCCGGAACGGTCATCCATCCAAGTCAGCATATGCGGGGAACGGCATTTGATATCGGCGGCAATGGGGAATCCAAGGACAAGACCATCGCGGATGAAGTGGTGGTGATACAAGAGGCATTCGAATCCAAAAGCATACCGGGATGGGTATCCTACACTATCGAACGGGAGAACAATGCTATCCATTGTGACTGCGAGGAGGTCGTATGAACTGGAAGACATTACTAGTCGTGGTATTATTAGCGCTGGCATATACAGCCGCGTGCATCGTGGGAGGGATGCGATATCAATTCAATAAGGATCGGAACGCGCCGGGAGATACAACGCTTCACATTGTGGAGCGACCCATCACACTTCCAACCACAGAGCACCAATCCACTGCTCAACACATTCCCCCAAACGAGCAACGAGCAACGGCTACAGATTCTCTCATTGCGCGTGCCCGGCGTGCCGATTCATTGGAAGCAGCATTGCGAAAAAGCCTGCAGAAAGTTGAAGTAACATTCAAAGATACTATTTCGGTGAAGGATACATGCGGATCCTTCTATGCACTGCAGGTGCGCAAGATAGAATATGATCCGCTCTCCGGGATGATCACAGAGATGGTATCTTATGATTCGGCGAAATTCACGATGATGGAGCGGACAATAGAGCGTATGATTGAGAAGCCGTTCAATGTGGAGAGCTGGCTATTTGATTGGAAAACAATACTGCTTACAGCCGGATTGATCATCGCGGCAATTCTTTAGGTTCCAAATTCCGCACAATACCAGTAGAGCAATAAAAAAGGCCTGTATTTACAGGCCTTAAATTGTCGGGGTGAGAGGATTCGAACCCACGCATTCTTGTGTAATATGCGTTATTTTCCGAGAAACGGCAAGGAAGAATGTATATAAGTCACACTATTGCTATATCCCTCCCACCGTTCGCACACAGAAGATCAACGCCTGGGAAGCCGGTGTTTTTTCATTTCTGCCTGCAGGCTTTTATTAAGGGCGTGCGTATAGACCTGTGTGGAGCGAGAATCCCGGTGCCCCATAAGTTCCTGTAATGTCCGGGAAGAAGCGCCTCGGGAAGCCATCCAGGTGCCAAAGGTGTGCCGGAGAGAATGGAGATGGATGTGCTTCAACCCGGCATAATCAAAATGTTTCCGCAAGCGTTTATAGATGCGCCGGTGGTTCATAGGGATCAAGAATTTGCCAGAGCGTTCAACAAGACGATTCACAACGGCTAACAGGTCATCGTTGATGTAGACCGTCCGGAAATCGCCCTGCTTCTGCTGAGGGATGACAAGGATACGCTTGCCCATATCGACGTGCAACTTCATTTCAATGGCGGTTGCTTCAGATCTTCGACAACCAGTGAGGATATAGAACTGCAGTAAAGCCCTGTCGTATTCATTGTGGATGGAATTCGCAAGTTTGACATATTGCGCCGGTGTGAGGTATGCCGGGAACTGCTTCTTGACCTTTGGTAATTCAATACCGAGGCAGGGATTTTCTGATAGAAGCCGCTGCCGGACCGCCCAGGAAAACAAAGAGTGGAGGATGGATATCTCATTACGGATCGTTTTACCAGAGACATCGCGCCCGGTCATATAATGCTCTATGTGCATCCGGTTGATCTTAGCGGATTTCAGGTCATCCCTTAAGGTAGCACCAAATGCGTTGAAGGTGCGGATATACAACTTCATCATCCCTTCAGAAATGTTGCGGGTATCTTTGTAGACAAGGAACTGCCGGACCAATTCTGTATAGGCGAGGGACGCCCCGGGGTGCACCCGCACGCCAGCGATGGCCATAATGTAGTCATTCTCCTCCTTGGCGCGGATAGTCTCTGCCAATCTGGTGTCTGAGGTGTGGAGACTGCGGCGAGGTTTGCCTATAAGTTCCGAGTAGTCCAGATACCAGATATGACCGCGGCGATATTTACGGACGAGGGACAATTATTTGATTGCCTTGCCGATGGCGCGAATCAGCTTATTTATTTCTAATCGTTCACTTCCATCAATGATACCATCCTTCATTGCGATCTGCAAATACTGAAGGAAACGATAACACTCGGGAACCATTGCGAGTAAAGGATTCGAGGTAAAGAAGTCTATGATTTCCTGAATCTCTCTATCCTCGACAATATCATCAAGCAATACTTGACTTATCAATGTGTATAATTTCTGAGAAGATTTTGCGTCTATTGCCTTGCTAATGTTTGATAAAAGATCGGCACTTAATTCAGGAAAATCATTTGTATTGCTTTTTACATAGTCGTTTATGACCCTCTCGATGTCATCACTGTTTGGGGGGATTTCATTATATGACCATCTTTTTTCATCAATAGAATATCCAAATCCAGAGTGATCCCCCGCCTTATCCAATGTAAACACATTGACCCATTCCCGTTCAGGAGTGTACCCAATAATAATATTCTCACCGACAAGATAGTTGGAGTTAAAATGCTCACCATCAAACAATGGTTTGTAAGGTGTTCCATCAATGGAATCAGATTCACCGATGCAAGTACGTAGATGTTTGCATAACCGATCAAAAGAACCCAAGGGTTTCTCTGATCTTCTTTTCAAAAAATCAGGGCAAGTACAACTCATTCGCCTCAGATTAAGAATATAAGATATTGAAGGATCTGAATAGCTTTCAATTTCTACGTTACGGTCAACAAAAAAAAGGTGAACATTGAATTCACTGCTTAACGATATACCCATATAGCCTCCCAACTAGCAAGTAATTGTAGTTTACTTTTTCTTCTTACCGTATTTCCCGAGTCTTTCTCGCAACATATACGCGATATCCGCAGCAATATTCTTCGGATCACAAAAGCTCTCCAGCTTGTCAAGAGAATCGATACCCATGCTCTTTAATTTACGCAGCATAGCCAAATCCTCAAGAGTAGCTGGTAGTTGCCCCTCCTTCGTTTTCCCCTGTGACGACGTCCCTGTCATGATCCATTCCACATCGCAGCCCAACTCGCGCAACCGCGATTGCATATCGTTACCTGGAATACGTCTGCCATTCAGGTATTGGCTCAACGAGGCCTGCCCAACGCCTAGAGCTTCCGCAAAACCATTTACGGAAGCATACTGAGCAAGTCCCCATTTTCTCAGTCTTTCCCCTATTTCATTGGTATTTTCGCGCATAAAAAATATTGTCGATTGTCAATTTTTCACTTGACAATATATAGTCAGTTGTCTATATTACTCGTATCAGAAACAGCAAAAAAGCGAACACAAGCAAAAGCAAGGCGAACACACAAAAGATGAAAACAGCAAAAACAGATATAGACTATAATTCAATAATTTGCGCTGCTGATTGCTCATTAGAAACCGCGCAAAAATACCTATCTACTTCTTGCCGTATTTCTCAATCAGTTCCAACAGGTAATTCACATACTCTTCTTTTGCGACCAAATTTGATCGTTCGATATTTTCTAAAAAGCGCGTCTGAAATGTTTCATCGCGCGGCGCAGACTGTTGAAGGATATTCAAAATGTCTGTTGCAACTATTCGAAGCGCTTTTGTCTGTGAAACGAGAGAAAGCATCAAATCGATCTGCAAAAGTTGAAAATGAGCAGGATCGAGATCCTTTATCAAATCATCAACTGTAATTTTTGCCATTTTCAGAACCTTTGAATGACTGAAGTATATGGGTATTAGCGAACAAAATCAAGATACGAGCACAGAGCGCCATTTTGGCATCCAATTGCGGGATTATTTCGACCGGAAGTGCATCCGGTATGCCGCCGCCGCACGTTCCTGCGGGTTCAGCAAGTTCCGGCTGGACCGCATTTTCAACGGTGCAGATCCATCGCTGGAAGAAGGATTGGCGCTTTCCCGTTTCCTCGAAATCCCAATTGATAAGCTCTATCATCTTGATTCGTTCCGTCATATGGCTGCCTGATTTCTATATGTAAGATACGAGGTAATAACCTCAAAGTGGTGAATATAAACAATTGATAATATACGCGGGAGAACGGATATGCAATTGACAGATACCAACACCAAACGCGCCGCAGAAGACTTCAAAGCCCTTTGCGTTGAAGCGTACCAAGAGAGTGGAATGACACAGGAGCAACTGGCAGATTCCCTCCGGACCACACAAGCCAACATCAGCCGGTGGTTCAGTTATGCGACAGACATCCACCTTCCGGCATTCATCATTCCTCTACTGCCCATTCCCATTGCCCAATCGGTTGTGCGCTGCCTTGCCCAAAAGGTCGGTATGCACCTGATGCCAGACTTCAAAATGGTGGACAAGGTTGATGGCAGGCTGGACGATGAGTATGCCGATATCATTGTGCGCCTTGGCAAACTATACGAAGACTTCAAGAAGCATCCGGAAAAGAAATCGATGCTTGCCAAAGATCTGAATGAATGTCTGCGGACATTCGAGCAGATTGAACACGAGGTGAGATGATGGACGGCCGAAGTGCGTTGAAGCATCATA
>Ga0213917_1000071_pt1 | contig 27534 bp, 37 predicted proteins | sample McNCre117MG_FD_161051 | JGI IMG/M metagenome (GOLD analysis project Ga0213917, IMG submission 161051) | Freshwater microbial communities from McNutts Creek, Athens, Georgia, United States - 1-17 MG | ecosystem: Environmental > Aquatic > Freshwater > Creek | place: USA: Georgia | collected... | reverse complement strand
TAGACCGCGCCCGAGACCGCGCCCGAGACCGCGCCCGAGACCGCGCCCGAGACCGCGCCCGAGACCGCTGGGGAGCAGATCGGCACGCTCCTGACCGCGTGCGAGGACTTCAAGGCGCTTCTGGTAAAGCAGACGCACAACCTGACCGCGCTCCGCGCGGAGAACGCGGAATTGCGCGCCGAGGTAGAGGACCTTCGCCAGGCGTTGCGCGACGCGTGACCGGCGCTCGCTCCCACCTGAGCCCACGAAAAATAGCGATCCGGGGTCGGGCGCTTTGCATTTATCAAAGATCCGGCCCAAGCTTTTTTCATGGACCGAGCAGTAAACCAGACCGCGAGTCGCGACGCCGCCAGCTACTACGCCAAGGCCTACGAGGAGCGCCGCGCGCGCCTGGAGCGCGAGCGCGCACAGGCCGCGAGCGAGCCCGAGGCCGAGGCGATCACGGCGCGGCTCCGCCGCCTGGAGCGCGTCGCCTGATCTGACAGATCGAGAGGAGTTGTCATGTTCGAGAAAATCAAAGATCGAGCCCTGGACCTGGCCGACGATCTGGTCTGGGAGCTGCGGGCGCTCAGGCCCGAGGTCGAGGCCGTGCGCCGCCGCGCGAGCGACGCCTGGGAGACGCTCCGCGGGCGACCGCTCCCGAGGGTCAAGGTCGTGGACCAGGCGTACGCCGCCGGGTTCGCAGCGGGATACCGCGCGGCGCTCACCAACAGCGACCTCCCGGCCGCCGACCACGAACAGGAATGGAGCGACGCATGAGCCGCGCGCACCACAACGGGTCAAAGTGGATCTGGCCGGCGACCCGCCGCAAGATCTACGAGCGCGATGGCTGGGCGTGCGTCCACTGTGGGAACGACCGCGAGCTGACCCTCGACCACATCACACCCGCGTCGCGCGGCGGCTCGCACCGCCCCACGAACCTGGTGACCGCGTGCCGCAACTGCAACACAGCGCGCGGCGCGCGTGAGCTGCCGCCGGCGGACCGAGCGCGGCTCCGCCTCCTGGCGCGTCATCCCCTACCAGCCGAGGCCGCCCAGTGAGCATAGTAAACATGGACTTTCGTCGCGTCCCGCTGCGGGTCCGATTCAGGGTGGCGATCGCGATCCTGTTCAAGCTCCCGTACTCATGTCGCGGACCGGGCGCTGAGGTTCACGTGCTGGAGGAGCCATGAACAAGCTACAGCGCGACGCCGCGAGCGTCTCCGGCAAACCACGCTCCCGCTGGGGCGGGTGTCCTCTGTGCGGCTCCGCGGTCTCTTACCGCGGATTCTCCTCGATCGAGTGCCTGGGCCGCCCGAGGACCGAGAGACAGCCGCACCCACACCCGCTCTATCCGGGTCACACACGTACGGTCAGCGTGCCCGCGTGCCCGAACTACCGCGCCCCCCAGCCCGCGCCGCCGTCTACGGCGCCTCGCGCAGGGTCCTTGGCCTGGGCCCGTGTGCAGCGCGACCGCGGGCTGCTGGTCGAGCTGGTCTCGCCCGAGGGCGACGCGCTGGTCCTCGACCCTCACGATCCGCGGTTCGACACGCTCCGCGGCTACGAAACCTGGACCTGGAGAATTGCACCATGATGCAGCTGCTTTACGCCTATGTCCTCCTCGCCTGGCTCTACACCGCGGTCGTGCTCCGCGCCCAGCCGCGGACCTGGCACTCTCTCGGCTCGCGCCTGGTGCTCGCGCTCATGATCGGCGCGCTCTGGTTGCCGTGCTCGATCGTGGCCATGTCGCGCTACTCTCGTAGGAGATTCGAGGATATGGCCGCGCTGGAGCGTGCGTTGCGCGCGGCCTCGCGTGACCTCTGATCTTGCATCTATCAAAAATCCCCCGCAGAGTAAGACCCGGTGTCCATCCCTGTCAGTCTCGTTCGATCGGTCACGGCCACGAAAGTGGCGCCCGCCGTCCTCGCCTGGGATGAGCTGGTGGCGTGGCTGACCGAGGACCACATCCACAACGGGCCGAAGGACACGCTCCCGGGCTGGATACCGGCGGAATTCAACGGCGCCGCGCGCGGTAACGACAACGTCAAGCACGTGACCGTGGGCGTGATCGATCTCGATCACGTGACCGATGCCGACATAGAGGAGCTACACGACAGGCTCCGCGCGCTCCAGCTGGACTACATCTGGCACACGTCCTACACGCACGGGCGCACGTGCGTCGCGCACAACAAGACCGCGCGCAAGGCCGCTGGCGCGCGCGGCCAGGACACGCCCGCCGAGTGCCCTGACTGGTGCGACGCCGAGAAAATCCCGAAGTATCGCTTTGTGTTGCGCCTGTCGCGCCCGGTCGCGCCAGCGGACTGGCTCAAGGTCTGGGCCGGGCTCGCGCACGTCGCGCCGCGCATCGATCCCGCATGCAAGGACCCGACGCGTCTCTATTTCGTGCCGGGTCGGCGCGAGGGGACGCCTTGGGACGCGGGCTCGTACGCCGGCGGCCAGACCGTGGACGTGGACGCGCTGATCCAGCGCGCAGCCCTCCAGGGCCCCCAGCTCTCGGTCGTGGGCGACGCCCCGACCGAGCGCGCCTGGCGTCGCCTGGGAGAGACCCACGCGAACGGGATGTCAGCGGCCCGTGCCATCGGCGGGCGAGCCATGCTCGCGCTCCTGGACCAGGAACCGTTCGCGCCCGAGGGCCAGCGCGACACCGCGCTGTTTCAGATGGCCGCGATCCTCGCGGACAAGTACCCGCACAGCGCGCCCGCGCTCCTGGTGGACCTGGTCCGCGCGGAGCTGCTGAAACAGACCGAGAACGAGCGCTGGGCCGAGGGCGACGGCGCCGCGGAGCTGGAGGCCAAGATCGAGCGCCTCCAGGGCCAGCGCGGCGAGCGCGGCGAGGGCGAGCGCCAGGCGCGCCTGGACCAGCTCGGGCGCGAGGGGCCCTACACCGAGGCCGAGATCCGCGAGTATGTGTTCCAACTCGGGCTCCGCGACGCCGATCAACTGCGCATGCAGCTGATCGTGTCGTGTCGCGGGACCCTCTATGTGTTCTATGAGGGGCGCTACTACTACGCGGGCTCGAAAGACAACGCCGAGGAGCTGGTCCGCCACAGGCTCCAGGTCGCGGTCACGCTCCCGGGTGTCACGCTCCAGGAGGTCGGCCCCAAAGGGATAGCGGAAAAGACCTTTGCCAAGCTCCTCCGCGACTACGGGACGCCCGTAGAGGAGGTCTCGGCCTCGCTTACGGCAGCATCCACCCACCTGGAGCTGCTGGCGCGCCCAACCCGCCTGGTGGTCGCCACGGCGCCCAGGGACCGCCGGCGGGTCGCGCAGTACAGCGTCCGCGCCGAGGCCTGGCTCCAGCGCCTGGCGGGCGACGCGGCCACCAGCGAGAGGCTCCTGGACTGGCTCGCGACCGCGCCGCGCCTGGAGCGCGCGACCTCGGCTCTCTACCTCCACGGCGCGCGGCGGACCGGCAAGTCTACGCTCGCGAACGGCCTCGCCCTGGTCTGGGGCCAGCGCCCGACCGAGCTGGAGGAGGTCGGGAGCGCGTTCAACGATCACGTCGCCAAGTCACCGGTCGTGTTCGCGGACGAGAGCCTACCTTTCGAGTGGAAACAGGACTCGGGTAAACTACGCCGCCTGGTCACGGCGACTACACACAGCCTACGCCAGAAATACCAGGACAACCGGAGCCTTGACGGCGCCTTGCGCGTGATCCTCGCGGCGAACAACCTCGGGCTCCTCTACTCGCCGGGCGAGACACTGGACCAGTGGGATATCGAGGCCCTGTGCGAGCGCGTGTTCTACGTCAACGCGGGCGCGCGGACCGCGGAGCACCTACCGACCGAGGAGCTGGCCGACCACATCCTGTGGTTGGAGGCGACCCGTAAGGTCCAGGCCGATGGCCGCCTGTGGGTCTCGGGCGTGGACTCGCCGCTCCACAGAGCGCTGCGCACGCGCGGGCGCCATCGTGCCGCCGTGTGTCAGTGGCTTCTCAAGTTCGTGGAGAACCCCAAGCTTGCGCTCCAGCACCAGAAGCGCTGGCGCATGGACGCCGAGGGCCTGTTCGTTGCGCCGCGTCTGCTCCACGCTACGTGGGGGACCTACATGGAGGGCGAGCGTGCTCTGGAGCTACCACAGCTCACGGCCGCCCTCTACGAGATCAGCGAACGTGACGTGATACCAGGTCTCGTTCGTGTTAGACTGGATGACCTGAGCCAGTTTGCCGCCCAGCACACCTGGGGTCAGTTCGAGACCCTGGAGGAGCTGCACACCGCGGTCAGCGCGGGCGGAGCCCTGAAGTAGAGGAGGTCGGTCGTGTCAAAAATGAAAGATAGCGAGATCGCGCTGCGCGCCGCCCTGGAGAACGCCGCGCGCGAGGTCCGCGAGGTCACGGGCTCGGACACGTTCAAGGCGTGGTTGGGGCCCGAGGCGCTGGAACGCGCGGAGCGCCGGCGCTATCCGCTCCCGCCCGAGGCCGACGCCGCGCAGCGCGACGCGATCCGCCGCGGCCGGCGGTCGACCACGACCGAGCTGCGGGCCTCGCGCCTGGTGGATCTCGTCCTGGGGGTCCGGTCGTGATCCGGATCAACCTTCAGCCGCTGACACGGCAGGATATGGCGCGCGAGGTAGACCGCCGACGATCCCGCGATCGCTACCACCACAACCCGGTAGAACGCGCGAAACGTCTGGACTACATCAAGCGCCGGCGCCGGATCGATCCGCGAGCCAAGGTCTCGATCGCTAAGGCCAGCGCGCGTGGTCGCGGCAAGCCCTGGGCGCCGGGTCAGACCGAGCGCGCGCTCGCGCTGCTTCAGGACCCCGACACGCCTTGCGAGATCTGCGCTGCGCCGCGGTCCGTACACGGCAAGCGGACGTGCCTGGATCACGACCACACAACTGGTCGTGTGCGCGGGCTGCTCTGCATCCAGTGCAACGTCCTGCTGGGCGCGGCCGAGGACGATCCCGAGATCTTGATTGCTGCCGCGCACTACCTGCGTCGCAAGCGAGGGTTGTGATGCGCCAGCTCTGGAGAATCAGCCCCAGCGCGTGCGCCTCGATCACGGGCGACAAGGGTTGCGAGCGCAAGTGCGGGCTCAACTGGGTGACGCCGCGTCGCGAGGAGACCGAGAAACAGCGGCTGGGGACGGCCGTGCACAAGGTCCAGCAGGACTACCTCAACACCGGCAAGGCCCACGACCGGAACGACAAGGCCGGACGAATGGCCATGGCCGGGCTCCCGTACATGCCGCCGCCGAGGAGCGGTCGCGCCGAGGGCGAGTCCGAGATCCGGATCTCGGGTATCAACTACGTCACGATCGTGGACTACGAGGGCCCGAGCGACCTCCTACCGGGAGCGCCGCCGGGGCTCCCGGCCACGCTTGACCACAAGACCAGCTCGGACCCGGCCCAGTACGGTCTGTGGGGTGACGCCGCCTTCCTGGCCGACCCACAGGCGCTGACCTACGCGGCCCGCGCGCTGGTCAAGTACCGCGACGCCGCGAGCGTGTTCGCGCGCTGGCTCTACTACGACACCAGGCGCAAGTCCAAGGCGCTCCCCTCGGACTCGACCATGGAGCGCGGCGCGGTCGTGGAGGCGTTCGGACGCATCGTGCACCCCGCCGCCGTGCGTCTGATCGAGCTGCAGAACCAGTGCCCCCCGCACGAGGCGCCCGAGGCCGTGCGCCTGGCCTGGGCGAACACGCTCCCCGCGAACACCGACGCTTGCGGCGCCTACGGCGGTTGTGAGTACGAGCGCTCGGGCGCGTGCCAGCTGACCGCCCTGGAGAAATTCTCGGCTTGCGTAAGCGGGCTGGATACTGCAAAAATCAAAATAGACAAACCCGAGCCCTCGCGGCTCGAACCCGAGCGCGCCGCGCCGGTAGTGGAGGGTAGAGTGGCCGACAACAAAGTGGATCTGTTCGCGAAACTGAGCGCGGGCCTGGGCGCCGCCAAGACCGAGAGCAAGCCCAAGACGCCGAGCGCGCGCCCGCCGGCGGTCGTCCAGGGCGGCGCCACGGTCGTGGCCCCGGACGCGCTGGCCGCCCTCAAGGGCGCGATCGCGGGCGGGAGCCAGGGAGGTAGCAAGACCGACGCCCTGGCCGCGCTCAAGGCTGCGACGGGCGGCGGAGCACCCAAGAACGACCCGGTCAACGCGCCCGAGCGGCCCGCGACCGTGGCGAGCCCGGCCAAGGGCGGCGACCTCACGGCTCACCTCAAGGCCGTGGCCGCCAGCGGCGCGCTCAAGCCCGAGGACCAGGCCCAGGTCGAGACCGCGCTCGCGGGTGCGGAGTCCGCCATGGGCCCGACCGGAGCCCAGGCGGGCGGCGAGCCCAAGCCCGAGCCCAAGGCCGACCCGACGCCCACGACCGCGCGCAGCACCAAGGCGCCCACGGCCGTGGAGAAGTCCAAGGCCAAGCTGGACGCCGCGCTGGCGATCCCGCCGAACCCGACCCCGGTACCGTCCGCGGGCTCGATCTCGGACGAGGAGCTGGGCCGCGCGATCCGCGTCGTCCTCCAGGCCGGCGGTAAGGTCTCGTTCTGATATGCTCTGGTGCCGGCCTGGCGGCACGCTGTGGAATGGGGACCGCCCGAGAGGTCTGCATAAGCACCACAGCTGAACCCAACTCCCACTCGGGCGGCGGCGGGACCAGGCACTTTTCTGACACGATCCCGGGCCGGCGCCCGGGCGAGGGCTGGAGCAGGGCGCACACGCCCGTGAGACGCGTAACAGGTCCGCAACCAGCCCTCACCCGAGCGCCTGACCGAATGACGTAAAGGCTCGAAATGAGTAAAGATTTATACTCCGCCCTGGTAGAGAAGTTCGGCGAGCCCAAGGGCCCGCGCATCCCGCGCACCAGCGAGGACCGGAAGGTCCGCGTGACGCCCGAGTTTCTGCGCATTCAGAAGCTCCCGGTCCGGGACTGGATGGCCGCGCCCGACCTGGAGGCCGGGATCGAGGCGGTCAGCGCCGCGCTACGCACCGAGATCGGTCAGCAGCTCCTCCGCCCGGTCCAGGCCGCGGCGCTCCGCGAGATCCACAACCTCCGCGGCGGCTTTTTGCCGATCCGCGTCGGCGGCGGCAAGACGCTGATCTCGCTCCTCGCTGCGCACCCGCTCATCCTGGACGCGACCCGCCCGGTCCTGTTCGTGCCAGCGGCGCTCCGCGAGAAGACCAAGATCGAGGCGCGCAAGCTGGCCTATCACTGGCAAGTGGCCCTCAACATTCGGATTTTCAGCTACGAGCAACTCTCGCGCGCCAAGCCTGGCTGGCTGGACACGTGCTGTGACGGGCTCCCGCCGGACTGTATCATCGCGGACGAGTGTCACAAGCTCAAGTCCACCTCGGCCGGGTGCACCAAGGCTATGCGCGCGTTCATGCGCCGCCACACGCCCGACAAGGGCGAGGCTCACGTCCCGTTCGTGGCCATGTCGGGGTCCATCACAGCCCGCGGGATTCGCGACTATCGCCACATCCTGGTGTGGTGCCTGGGCGAGCACTCGCCGGTGCCTCGCGACGCCTTCGAGGCCATGATCTGGGGCCTCGCAATCGACGAGAAAGTGGACCCGGACCAGCGCGCCGACCCAGGACCGCTGGAGACCCTGATCACAGGCGCGATGCAGCTGGAGAGCCAGCTCGCCGGCAAGGACGCCCTGGAGCGCGCACGCGTCGCCTACGGGCTCCGCCTGGTCCACTCCTACGGCGTGATCACGACCAAGGAGGACATACCCAAGGTCGGGCTCACGCTGACCGCCGTCCACGTGGACGCTCCGCCCAAGATCCGCGAGGCGCTCCAGACCATGCGCGAGACCTGGTGCTCGCCGATCGACGAGTGGCCGTTCGAGTCCACGATCGAGCTGTGGCAGCACGCCAACGAAATGGCCGGCGGCGGGTTCTGTCACGTGTGGGACCCGCGCCCGCCACGCCCGTGGCTGGAGAAGCGCAAGGCCTGGGCCAAGGTGTGTCGCGAGGCCCTGGCCGACCACAAGAACCTGTTCACACCCATGCACGTGGTCCAGGCTATCCGCTCGGGCCACGTGGACGACGGCGGCGCCTATCAGGAGTGGCTGGACATCAAGCCCACGTTCGAGCCCAATACCGTCGCGGTCTCGATCGACGACACGACCCTGGAGTATGCGTGCGAGTGGTTGAAGCATCACAAGGGCGAGGGCCTGGTGTGGGTGTCTCACAGGTACACAGGCCGGCGCTTACAGGAGATGAGTGGGGTCCCTTACTACCACGCCAAGGCCGAAAATGATAAAGGCGAGCTGGTGGATTTATGCAAGACCTCTGCTATAGTCTCAGTGCATAGCTGTCGCGAGGGTCGGAACCTCCAGCGGTTCAATGCGAACCTGGTGCTTGTACCTCCGACCGTCGGCTCCTGGTGGGAGCAGCTCCTGGGGCGCACACACCGCGACGGCCAGGAGGCGGACGAGGTCACGTGTGAGATCCCTCTCATGATCCGCGAACAGTACCTCGCGCTACAGCAAGCGATCCGCGACGCGGAATACACCCAGCACACAACCAAGATGCCGCAAAAGCTGGTGTACGCCGATAAGAGCCTCCCGAACCTGGACGAGGCGATCCGCTCGGGTCAGCTCCTCTAACAAGCTCTCGGGCCCTGATAGTCAGGTCCCGTTAGGAACAAGAACAAGGACAAGCACATGGACTACGCAGCACTTTTCAGCGGACTGGATGAGGCCTCGGTCAGCGACCAGCTCCCGAAGCACACCGACGGCGACTTCGTTCTGGAGGTGGACGAGGTCAAGATCGTGGACGGCCAGAACGGTCTCTCGTTCGTGGTCGAGAACATGATCCGCGCCAGCACGAACGAGGACTTTGCGGAGGGGACGCGCTCCTCGATCACGATCAACGGGCTCCGCTCCGACAACAAGACCAAGAAACAGATCGCCATGGGCAACCTCAAGGGGTTCTTGGCGGCCGCGCTCGGGCTCGATCCCGAGAGTCAGCAAGACTGGGTCGGGCTCGCGACCATGGTCGTCTCGCACGGGCTCCTCAAGGGCGCGCTTTACTGCGACACCGCCCAGACCAGCGAGACCAATCCCAAGGACAAGGATGCGAAGCGCTTCAAGTTCATCAAGCACAGCTACCGCTCGCACCCCGACAACCAGCGCACGCTCGCGGCGATCGTGGCCCAGCTCCAGGCGGCGAGCTGAACCATGTCGGGCACGCGCCACATAGTCGGCCTGGACACGGAAGGCTGGTGCATCGATCGCGCTCTGGTCGCGCCGCCGCTGGTGTGCCTCCAGCACGCCGACCCGATCGAGGTCCCGCTCCAGGTCCCGGCCGACGCCGCGCGCACGGCCGCGCGCGGACGCGTGCTCCACTTGCGGCTCTCGCCGGACCGCGAGACCGCTCGGGCCATTTTTGAAAAATGGTTAGATTCCGATGTGATACTCGTCCTCCACAACGCAGCGCACGACCTGGCGGCGCTGATCGTGGAGTGGCCGGACCTGGCGCTGCGTATCCTGGCCAAGCTGGCGCGCGGCGAGATCCACTGCACGGTCATGCGTCAGAAGCTCCTGGACAACGCGCGCGGCGCGCTGCAAGAGGACGGCTGGACCGACGAGGACTACAGCCTACAGGCGGTCGCCGCCGGTTACGGCGTGACCAAGGACGGCGCCGACCCGTGGCGTAAGCGATACGCGGAGCTGGCGGACGTTCCCGTGGCCGCCTGGCCGCCCGAGGCCGTGGCCTATGCGCAGCACGATCCCGAGGGCGCCGTCCAGGTGTGGCTCGGTCAGGAGTTTTGCGACCAGGCCTGGGCCCGCGCGCACGGGTCCTCGATCCTCTACGCCGGCGGCGGCGTGGGCGAGTGCGCGCGCCGGACCGAGTCCGCGCTCGATCTACACCTGGCCACGTGCTGGGGCTTGCGGACGCACCGGGGGCGCGTGGAGCGGCTCATGCGCGAGACCAAGGCCCAGATCGAGACCTGGCGCCGCGACCTCCAGGCGGCCGGGCTGGTGCGAATCCTGACCGACCGCGGACGCTCGCTCGCGCTCTCTCGGCGCGGGCTCAAGCTCAAGCCCAAGGACCCGGCCGAGAAGCAACGCGTGGACTTGATCTCGGACGCCGGCCTGCTGTCCTCGCTCACGCCCGAGGAGGTCCGCCAGTACACCGACCCCGACCCGAGCGCGCCGCGCGCGCCGCGCCTCGCGCGCATGCTCCAGGCCACGGCCGGCCGGCCGGCCGCGCGCAAGCTCACCAAGACCGGCGAGGAAAAGGCCCGCGAGCGAGCCAAGGAACAGGGCAAGTCCGGGCGCCGCGCGGGCGACCTCCGCCAGTACCTGACCGACGAGGAGCAGGTCAAATACACGTGCTGTGACGCGGACGCGGCCGTTCTCTCGGGCGACCAGTCCCTGATCCTCCTGTGCGACTACGGCTCCGCCGGCAACCTCCTCACGGGCGTGGAGGACCTGGCCGAGGGGTTCGTGCTCCCGCTCCAGGCCGGGTTCGACGCGCTCAAGGCGACGGGCCGGACCTCCAGCTTCAAGCCAGGCAAAAAGAGCCCGCTGCGCGGCAAGCAGCTCCAGAACTTCGCCAAGGCCGCGGGCGTGCGCGAGTGCTGCATACCGCGTGACGGGAACGGGTTTATCCAGGTCGACATGCCTGGCGCGGAACTGCACGCTCACGCCCAGAACTGTGTGGAGTTGTTCAAGTATTCGCGTCTAGCTCAGGAGTTGAACGCTGGTATTGACCCGCTCCTCGCGTTCGGGATCAAAAAGCTGGGCGTCACCTACGAGTACGCGCTCGCGCACAAGAAAGAGGCGCGCTTCAAGGACGCCCGTGGCCGGTCCAAGCCCGCGCTATACGGGTTCCCGGGCGGCATGGGGAACGAGAAATTCGTCCTCTACTCGCGCGCCCAGTGGGACACGATCTTTACCCTGGAGGAGGCCGGTGTCCTCCGCGGCGAGTGGCTGGAGCACTACGACGAGAACCAGCTCTATTTCGATTGGATCTCCTCGTCCGAGCACCAGCACGGCGGCGCGATCCGCCAGTTCAAGTCCGAGCGCTGGCGCGGCGGAGCGACCTACACCGCCAAGTGCAACGGCTACTTTCAAGGCCGCATGGCCGACGCCATGCTGGACGTCGTCCGCGTGGTCACGCGCGAGACCTTCCAGCCCCGCAGTCCTCTCTACGGCTTTCACCTGGTCAACTACGTGCACGATGAGCTGATCATGGAGGGGCCGCTCGATCGCTGCAGCGACGCTGCAAAGCGTATGAGCGACCTCGCGCTCCACACCTACAATCAGTGGGTCGACCAGGTCCCGATCAAGGCCGAGAAAATGGAACCCACAGTCATGCTGTGCTGGAGCAAGGACGCCGCCCCGATCTACGACTCCGCCGGAAACCTGCTACCTTGGGATCTCCCCGCTGATACCGACCGAGCCGCATAAAATGATAAATCAACTCGACAACGGACCGATCAAGCGCCGCGGCGCCCGCAAGAACCCGAGCGCGGACCCGACCTCGAACCCGGAGCTACACGAACAGGGAGCGCCCCAGCATTACATGCTGCGCGGCGTGTCCACGCTCCTGGACGGCGCCGGGAACGTCAAGGGGAAGTGGGTCAAGACCCAGCGGCGCCAGGTCACGCCCGATGAGCTGCGCAGCGTCTACCACGACGCGCTCAAGCTGGTGAGTGCGCCCGCGCGCCGCGCCAGACGCGCACCGGTCGCGACCTCGGACCAGGTCCTCGCGGTCTATCCGCTGGGCGACCCGCACATGGGTATGCTCGCCTGGCACCGGGAGACCGGCAAGAACTGGGACCTGAAGCTGGCGACACAGGCGCACGCCTCGGCCATGTCGGAGCTGATCTCGCACGCACCCGCGAGCGACCACGCCGTGTTCGCGCCGCTGGGTGACAACATGCACGGCGACGGCTACGGCAACACCACGACCGCCGGGACGCGCGTGGACGTGGATGTGCGCTATCCCAAGATGCTGCGCGCGGCCGTGGCCATGCTGATCAGCGGCGTGGACCAGCTCCTCGGTCACCACCAGCGCGTGACGCTGGTCATGCCTCCCGGGAACCATGACACGACCAGTGCCGTGGCCGTGCGCGAGGTCCTGGCCGCTCACTACCGGAACGATCCGCGCGTGGTGGTGAAAGAGAACACCGCAGCGCACCTGTATGTGCGCTGGGAATCGAACCTCCTCGGGTTCCACCACGGCGACAAGACCAAGGCCAAGGACCTCCCGCTCCTCATGGCGACCGACCGCCCGCAGCTGTGGGCCAAGACCCGTCACCGGCGCTGGTACTGCGGCCACGTCCATCATGAGAGCGTGAAGGAGCACCCGGGCTGCGTGGTCGAGACTTTCGGCACGCTCGCGCCCCAGGATGCGTGGCACGCGGGCCAGGGCTACCGCTCGCGCCAGCGCGCGATCGTGGATGTGCTCGATCGCGCCAAGGGTAAGGTCGCGCGCTACGAGGTATCACTCTAGATCCGACCGTTTCAGGTTTTCGGCTGGACGAGAAGTCTCGAACAGTCATATTTCATAAATAGGTGGTCCGAAGTGTCAGAGCAAGTGTTAGGCGACCGAGTCAAGGGGACTGTGCTGTGGTTCGACGCACCCAAGGGCTACGGGTTCGTGCTGTACAACGAGGTCCAGCACTTCATTCACTACACCCAGATCCGTATGGAGGACTACCGAGCCGTGGACGCTGGCGATCTCGTATCGTTCGTGCCCTGTGTCGGGCCGCGCGGGCCCTACTGTTCGGACCTGGAGGTGGTGTCTTGACCGCGACGGCGTCCGAGCCGACGCTGGTCTATGACCCCTCGACCAAGGCGCTCCGCGCGTTCTACGGCGCGAGCGACCGCCAGCGCGCCAGCTTTCCGGCCGAGGAGGTCTCGGGCGTCCAGGCGACGGTCAAGACCCCGATCGGGAGCCCGGACACCGACCGGCCCCAGGAGGTCTACACGCCCGCCGAGATCCGGGATCTCCTGGTCAAGCTCTGGGGCGCTATCCGCCTCGACCCGTGCGCCGGACCCGACTCGATCCTGGCGCCCGAGCGCGCCTACTACGGCGAACAGGTCGACACCGGCCGGCGCAAGAAAAACGGCCAGCCGATCCTGGAGTGGACGGGCCCAGGCCTGACCTCGCCCTGGTGCGACGGGACCTACTTCAATCCGCCATACAACGCGCTGGAGGACTGGCTGGCCAAGGCCGTGGAGGAGGCCGGGCTCGGTTACGAGATCGCCGGCCTGGTTCCGGTGCGCACGCACCGGGCGTGGTTCCGCGCCGCCGTCCTCGACCGCGCCGACGCCGTGTGCTGGCTGAACCCGGTCACGTTTCTGGGCTACGATCAGAGCTTCCCGGCGCCGCTGGTCCTGGTCTACTGGGGACCCAGCGCGCACATGTTCAAGCTCCTGTGTGAGGAGGCCGGCCTGGGTGACGCCGAGGTCCGCGTCCATGGTTGAGTCCTCGCGCGTCCTCGGGATCGACCCGGGCGTCAAGTACCTGGGCTGGGCGTTCGCCCAGGGCACACGACTGATCGCGTGTGGTTACCTCGGGCGGATCGAGGACGCCGCTCAGCTCCGCGCGCACGCCCCCGATGTGTGCATAATCGAAAAACCACAGCAGTACGCCGCGAGCAAGGCCCGCCGCCGCGACGTGACCGACCTCACGCTCTCGGCGGGCGAGGTCAAGGCCTACGTGAGCGCGCCCCGGACGCTCCTGTGGGAGCCGCGCGAGTGGAAAGGCCAGGTCCCCAAGCCGATCCACCAGGCGCGCATTCTCTCGCGCATGACCTGCGCGGAGCTTTCGATTTTGCCGGTGCGAAAGACCGAGCGCGGTCACGTGGTTGACGCGTGCGGGATCGTCCTGCGCTACCTCGGGCGGCTGTAGGGCGCTTGCCAGGGGCGGCAAAAACAGCATACTAGATACAGGGTTTTTAGTTTTTCGAGGAGGGTCAGTTAGTGTTCAACATCACACACACGCCGAAGCCCGGCGTTTGCAAGCGCCGCCGCTGTAGCCGGCCGGCCGTCGAAAACGGGCTGTGCGAAAAGGACCTGGCCGAGTGGCGGGCCGCGGGCTCGCCCGCGTTCGCGGAGGGCGGCACGCCGCTGACCGGGAATAACCTGGTCACCTACGGGACGCGCGAGGCGCTGGCCGAGGAGAAGTCCTCGGCCGAGAACGCGCTCTCGCTGATCCGCGAAATGGAGATCACGACCCAGGCGGCCATGGACACGGCCGGCAAGTTCCTGGACGGCGTGCTGGAGGCGCGGCGCTCGATAAAAGCGCGCATGAACGCGGCCCTGGAGCCGCTCAAGACCGCCATGGAACAGCAAAAGCTGCTCTACCAGCCGGTCGACAAGATCTACGCCGAGGCCGAGGCGCTCCTCCGCGATCGCATCAACGCCAAGATGCGCGCGGACGTGGCGGCTCAGGACGCCGCGCGGCTCGCGGTCGAGGCCGCCGGCGGGAGCGTGGACGAGCACACACTGGTGCTCGCACACGGGCGCGAGAACGTGGCCTTGCCGGTCGGTATGGGCGTGCGCGAGGTCTGGGTCTACGAGGTCCAGGACGAGACCAAGCTCCGCCGTGCGGTCGCGCTGGGCGAGCTGGTGACCGCGCTCCAGGGCATGGAGCCCGCTCTCCCGGCCGACCAGGCGAACGCCGTGCTCCAGGTGCTGGTCCAGGCCCTGGGCGTGGATGCGGTCGCGCCGAACGACCTCCTGACCCTCAACACCAAAGCCCTGGGCGCCTACGCACGCGAGGCCAAGAACCAGGCCAGCGTCCCGGGGCTCAAGGTCTCGATTCAGGCCTCGGCCACGGCGCCGCGGCGGAACGGCGGCAAGGCATGACTCGCGCGACCCTCACGCCGCCCGCGACCCACGCCGCCCGCGGCTCGCTACCGGCGAGCATTCCCCAGGGCCTGGAGGACGGGCGCGTGCGCGACCTCCTGGCCCTGGCGCCCGAGGACATGTCCATCGGCCCGATCGCCGGCCGCCTCTCGCGCGTGAACCGCTACGCGGGCGCCACGCGCTGGCCCTACAGCGTGGCCACTCACTCGGTCCTGGTCTCTCGCCTGACCTCGCCCGAAATGGCGCTGGCCGGGCTCCTCCACGACATACCCGAGGCGTTCGGGATCGGGGACGTGATCCTCCCGATCAAGCGCCTGGTGCCAGGTATTCGGGAGCTGGAGGACCGGATCGTGTCGCAGCTCCTCCCCTCGTTCCCGGACCTGGCCGCGCACAGCGCGCCCGAGGTCAAGACCGCCGATGAGCGCGCCTACCAGCTGGAGTGCAAGTATCTGCGCGGGCGCTGGCCGGACCCGTGGCGTGGAGGGGACGAGGAGCCGCCGGCGCCGGTCTCGGCACACGAACACGCGCTCGCACAGGTCTACCTCACGAGGGAGCTGCACTGGTGGCAAACCCGGGAGCTTTTTCTCATTCGTTACGAGGAGCTGACCAAGTGAGCGAACCCAAGACCAAGACCCCGGCCGATCGGCCGACGAACCCCAAGGCCGCCTTCGGCGCGCAAAAACCGAACCTGGCCTTGATCCCGGGCTCGGGCAACGTGATCGAGGCCTTGGCCCTGGAGGACGGCGCGCGCAAATACGGCGCGTTCAACTGGCGGGTCTCCTCGATCGAGGCCATGACCTACGTGGCTGCCATCAGGAGACACCTGGACGCCTGGGTGGATGGCGATGAGCTGACCACAGACACAGAGGTCCCGAACCTCGGCGCCATCAAGGCGTGCTGCTCCATTCTGGAGGACGCGCGCCAGGCCGGAACCCTGATCGACAACCGCCCGCCCAAGACCGGCGCGAGCGCGCGCATGCAGGACGATGTCAAGGCGGCCCGCGCCGCCAGAAAGAACGAGAGCAAGTAATGGATATTCTATATATTCTCGGTGTGTGTGCGACCGCTGGCATGAGCTACGTGATCGGCAAGGCCCACGGCTCGTTCCGCGGATTCGACCAGGGCCTGGAGGAGGGGCGCGCCGAGGGCTACGACCTGGCGTGCCGCGAAATGGCCGACGATCAGGAGCTGACCGACGAGGACGAGGACTCGGGCGTGGACCTCTGTAACCCGGATGGCTCGGACTGGGAGGGCGAGGCCGGCCTCGACCCGGACGCGGGCGGGCCTCGACCCGGACGCGGGCGGGCCTGAGTACGAGGACGAGGACGAGGAGCCGCCCAGCTCCGCGCCCGCCGCAGCACCCGCGCGCGGGTGAGCTTTCGTGCTAACCTACCGCCATGCTCCCAGCCATCGGCCAGATCTTCGATTTATTGATCCAGTTTCTGGACAGTTTTCGTTTTCTGAAGATCGTGAAGGCTTGGGAGGTGGCGGTGGTGCTTCGCCTGGGGAAGTATCACCGCACGCTCGGGCCCGGTCTCCACTTCGTTCTGCCGTTCCATATCGAGAGCGTGGCGGCGGAGTGGACCGTGCCCTACCCGCGCCAGCTGGCGCCACAACCGCTCACGACCGCCGACGGTGTCCAGGTCGTGGTGACCGCCGTGGTCACGACCCGGTGTGTGGACGCGCGCAAACTGGTGTGCCTGAGCGGCGGCCATGAGGCCGCGATCCTGGACTCGGCCGGCGGCACGATCGCTACGCACGTAGCCGCGACCCGCTGGTCCGAGCTGACCACGCCCAAATTCGCGCGCGAGCTGACCGCTGCCGTAGACGTGGCGTCACGCGAGTGGGGTCTGGAGGCTCTCCGCGTCCAGCTGGTCCACCTGTCCAAGGCCCGCCCGATCTGTCTGGTGGGACACAAGCCCACTGATCTTTGACCGTCGCATTGCGCGCGGAACGGTCATAAATCATTTTTAGTTTATGACCAAGACACAGCCTGAGACCAAGCCTGAGCGCCCGCGACGCGTCCGCTACGAGACCTGTCCTTACGGGTGCCGCCACGCGAACGGGACCTATCGGAGCGGGCTCCCGCCACGCCCCCGGACCGACACGGTCATGATCCCGGCGGTCCGCAAGCGCGAGGAGTCGGAGCGTGGCTGATATCCGCCGCCCGCCCTCGGACAAGTCCCTGCTGACACACCACGAACGGGTCGCGCTCCTGGCGGCGCTGGTCGCCTGGCGCAACCAGCGCCGCGGCCGGACCCAGCTCTCGGACACCAAGGCCATTTCAGCGGTCGTTTACGGTCGCAGGGAGAAAAGCAAGTGAAAATCGCTGGTATCAAGATCGGGTTCGGCAAGGATGGCGGCGAGGAGTCCACGGTCTGGGGCTGGTTCGTGGAGGCGAAACGCCTGGCCACGGTCGCGCTCCTCAGATTCGAGGACGGCTCGCGCGAGGCCTACCACTCGCACGCGTTCGACTGTGTGTCGGTCCTCCTGGAGGGCGAGCTACACGAACACCACCTGTTCGGCGGCGTGTTCGTGTATCGGGCGCCGTGCGTGTTCGTCACGCGCAAGAACACGTTCCACAAGGTGGTCAGCGTCGGGCGCTCCTACGTCGCGACCGTGCGCGGGCCCTGGGCGGACGAGTGGCTGGAGTGGACCGAGGCCCAGGGCTTCCAGGTCCTGACCAACGGCCGCGAGGCGGTCCGCGCGCTACGCGGAGCGGCGGCGTGAGCCCCCAGCAACGCATGCGCTTCCAGCGGCACGCGAGCGCGGCCTACGCCGAGGCGCGCTGGTGTATGGACCAGGCCGCGCTGGAGCGCACGAACCTCGGCGCGGGCGACTACGACGCCGCGATCATGGTAGCTGTGTTCGAGCGCCAGGCCGCGAGTTGGCAGGAGTGCGCCGCGGACTACGCCCGGCGGAGCCGCGCAGCGTGACCTATCGCCTCCTCACGCCCGAGGACGTGGCGGAGCGCTGCCAGCTCTCAATCGATGCCGCGCGCGACCTCATGCACGACGCGGGCGGGTTCGTGATCATGCGCCGCCTACGCGTGCGGGAGGCGGACCTTGACGCCTACCTGCAACGTACGGCACAAGTGCAGGCGTGCCAGAAGTCAAGGCGCGCGGCGGCGTGTGGTACGCCGTCGCCTATTACTACGACGCCGAGGCCGACGCGCGCGTCCGCGTCCGGCGCTCCACAGGGATCAAGACCGCCGGCGCCGGCGCCAAACGCCGCGCGGAGATCGTCGCCGCCGAGATCGAGCGGCGGCTCGCGGCCGGCCTCGATCGCGGAGCGCGCGCGACGCTGGAGGACGCATTCACGGCCCGAGAAAAAGCCCTGATCGTTCGCGCCGCGCCCGCGTCCACGCGCGAGCGCTCGGGCTACAGTGCCGATCACGTGTTCGAGGTCCTGGGCCCCGATACCGCCGTAGACGCCCTCAACACACAGGTCCTGACCGCCTACGCCTCGGCCCGCATGGACGCGGGCGCGAGCGCTGACACCGTGCGTCGGGAGCTGGCGGACCTGCGCGCGGCGTGCGGGGCGCTGGGCGTCCCGTGCCCGCAGTTGCCCGAGTTACCGCGCCCGCGCGTGATCGAGCGCTGGCTCTCGGCCGACGAGGCCTTGCGGCTCCTGGCGGCGGCGCCGCCAAAGCGCGCGCGGGCCATCATGCTCGCGCTCCAGACCGGGCTGCGTAAGGCCGAGGTCTGGGCGCTCCGACGCATCGCGCCCGGGCTCGGGCGGCTGGTCGAGGGCGTGGCGGGCGAGGGCGAGGACGGGCTCAAGACCGGCGCCCGGACGATCCCGCTCACACCGATCGCGGAGGAGATCCTGGCCGCCGGGCCGCTGGAGCCCTGGCACAACGCTGGGCGCGACCTCAAGGCCTACGCCGCCGCGGCCAATCTCGGCCGAGTGACCTGGAACGACCTCCGCGCCAGCACAGCCACGCTGTTACTCCTGGCGGACGTACCGCACGCGAGGATCGCGGCGCTCCTCGGCCACAAGTCCACGCGCATGGTCGAGCGCCGCTACGCGAGACTCAGGAGCGTGGATGTGACCGCCGAGGACCTGGCCGCGCTGGGCGCTCTGGGTGAGTCAGCAGTGTGTCAAAACTCCAGCCCGTCGGGCCAGCCCGAGCCAGCTCCAGCCGCCGAAAACGTAGGGAATTCAAGCCCGCCGGCGTCCTAGCCTGGGGACACACTTCCTTCGCAATGCAGAGGTCAGGGGTTCGATCCCCCTCAGCTCCACGAAATAACTAGGGTTTTCCGGGCCCACGACACGGGCCCGGTCCCTGGGGCAAATACGGGTCAGGGGCTACCACGCGGCCAGGTTCACGCTGTAGTTCGCGGCGGCCCAGTCCGCGTATTGCTGGATCTCGTAGGGCCGGCACGCGCGCGGCGTGATCATGATCTCGTAAATGCGTCCGGACAGTTTGACGTTGCCGTCCGCCATGGAGCCCATGGTCAGCGCGCCGTTCGGATTGGCGGTGCTGAATGTACCGGAGCTGAAGTTACCCCCGACCTGACATCCGCCACAATTCAGCGTTATGGCTTGCAGCGTTGTGCCAGTGCCCCATGTAGGGGATGAGCTGAATCCGCCAAAATTGTTGGAGCCTCCACCGGCTGCTCTGAACGGACCATGGAACGTGAACGCCCACACCTCCGCGCCGGTGTTGTAGGCCGACTTGAGACGACCAGCTGACATACCAGCGTTCAGGGTGCCGCCGAATATCGCGAAGTCAAAGCCGTGCCCGGTGTTGAATCCGTGGACGATATTCATCCCGGTCCCAGAGCCGCTCCAGTTCATGGACGATAGGATCGTCTCTGTAGCAACGGCCGTGGGCGTCGCGTCCGCGTACACCACGAACACTGTGTAGGTGGCCAGCGCGTTGTGCAGAAATGCCCAGTCGGCCGCGACCCCCGCGGTGTAGATGCCAGACCCTCCGAACGATAGGTAGGTCTTGCCGTTCGCGTCGGTAGCGGTCGCGACGCGCGCCGCGCCAGCCGCGGTCATGTTCTTGCCGCCCGAGCCCAGGTCCGTGATGGTATCCACGAGGCCGCCGCTCTGAACGGTCGTGCCGGCGGTCCAGCGGTGCTTTGGGCTCAGGCTCGCAGGCGTAAACGCCGCAGCGATGCCCAGCGACGTGCGCAGATCGCTGAATGCGACTTTCTTCTTCGTGTTGGAGGCGGCGCTGTCCTCGATCGGCAGCACGTCTGCATCAGCCACCGAAGTCTTAGCTGTCAGCGCGCTGATCTGCGCGGAAAGCGTGCTCGCCCACTGGGCGTCATTGGTCACGTTCCCGAGGCCTACCTGGGCCTTGGTCGTGGTGTGCGGGTTAGACGTGTTGCTCGCGTGCGCGGCGCGCGCGGCCTCGGTCGTGGCGAGACTCCCGCCGTCCGCGACCTTGCCCGAGACCGTGCCGAAGTCCAGGGACAGAGTCGGGATCGGTCCCGTGCCGCTCGCGACCAGGATACCGGTCCCGCTGACCGCCACCTCGGTCAGTGTTCCGGCGCCGCCACCGCCCCCGCCGTAGTTCACGGTCAGAACGCCGCCCAGCACCAGCTCAAGGTCCCAGGTCCCGTCGTTCTTGCGCCACAGGCCGCCCGTGGTCAGATCGATGTACAGGTCCTGGCTCAGGCCGAGGGTGTCCGAGGGCGCGCCGTCGCCCGAATGGATGGCCGGTCCGTTCACCCCGACCGGCGCCACGTCTGTACCGCGCCGCCGCTGGTTCACGGGGATCAGTCCTTGCGGAAGGTCGGGACCTCGGGGCCAGGCTTGGGCTTGGGTGCGCCGGGGATCAGCTTGAGCGCGGCCAGGGCGAGGCGGATAGCGATCTGGGCAAGGGCGTTCACTGTTTCAGCTCCGCGTTCAGGGTGTCGTAGAGGGACTTGGCCACGTTCCCCGCATCGGCCGCGGCGTTCGTGGCCTCGTGAGCCTTGACCAGGAGCTGGGCGGCCTTGGCGCACACCTGAACCAGGTCCTCGGGGGGAGCGGCGCAAAGCCTGGCCACGACCTCCTCCGCGGCCTTGCGGGCCTCGACCACGTCCGAGTGCGCAGCCTGTGCGCTGACCAGCACGGCGCCGATCGTGGGCGCGGCCTTTTCCAGGGTCTCGTTCACGTGACCGCAGCCTGAGCCGAGGCTCACGCCCGCGGCCGCGACCAGGACCAGGAGGAGCCGACCGAGGCCCGAGAACGCGCCGGTAGCACCGATGGCCAGCGCCAGGGCGCCGGACCGACTCGCCAGCTTGCGACCGTAGAGGTCCACGCCCGCCACGTACGAGAGCGCCGCAATCCAGAGCTCCAGGGGGCACTTGCCCATGAAGTAGGCCGCCGTGATAGCCGCCACGATCGCGATGTTCTGGGCGGCCGCAGACCACACCTGAGCCGGGGTCACGAGGACGGACGGGGCGAGCTCGGGTGCCGGTGCGGGAATCTCGGGCGTAGTGTCTGACATGATGCTCGTGAGCATACCCGATACCTACAATTCGCGCAAAATCTATTTTTGATTTATATATTTGGCTAACGTTCTGATTCGCGCAGCCGTATCATAAAGCATGCGCTCCGCAGTCCTCCTCCTGGCCTTGCTGGCAACAGCATGCACGCAACCTGTCTTGCCGGCGGGCGCGGAGCCGATCCCGGCGGCCGTGCTGGTCGAGGCGCGCGAGGCCTGGCTGGCTCAGGGCCTGACCACGCCCTCGGGCGAGCGGTGCGCGGCGCCGGCCTGGCTCCGGGTCTCGGTCGAGGAGTTCCGCGAGGTCTGTCCGCGCCCGTCCTGCGCGGAGCTCCCCGAGGCCGGCAAGTGCGCGCACGCCTGTACTGTCTGGCTCTCGGACACTCTGTCCGTGGCCTACTTTGCAGGCGAGGTCCCCGAGACCGGCCGCAAGGCTGTTCAGTGGGAGCCCGAGTCTGTGCTCCAGGCCCACGAGACCTACCACGTGTGGGCGGATTGCACGGCGGGCGACATGGACACAGAGCACGCGCGCGCGGAGATCTGGACCGCGCGCGGCGCGCTGGGTGCGATGCACCACCACTGAATCAGGTCAGGAACGCGGACGAGACGTAGAAGCCGCTGGCGCTCGGGACGAACACGACCGAGCGCCGGCCGTGCCACTTCAGGATCTGGGCCTGGGCGCCTGGTGTGTGCGTCCCGGACGAGGTGTAGAACCCAGTCCCCGAGAGCGCCGCGCCGCGCAGCGTGATCGTGTGCTCCCCGAGCGACGAGGACGCGGCCGCCGGCCAGCTCACGACATGCACGGCCACGGCCGAGGCCAGGGCCAGCGGCGCGTAGCTGGTCGAGTTGGCGCCGGTGATGCGCACGGCGCGGGTCCAGGTCGTCCCGTTCGTGCTGACCTGGACGATCGCGTCCGCGTCTGTGGAGTCCCGGCCGGCGGCAACGAAGAAACCCGCCGAGCAGTAGGCCAGCGAGTAGGTGGTCATGTCGTCCGAGCTCCCCAGCGTCCGGGCGGTGAACGTGATCCCGTCCGTGCTGGAGTAGACCGATGTGCTGGTCCCGAACCCGCCGCCGCCGCACACCAGCATGCTGGCGCTGGCGCTCGCGGCGCCGTTCCGCGAGAGCGCGACCGCGAGCGCGTGCTGGGTCCAGCCCGTCCCGTTCGTGCTGGTGTAGCTGTAGTTCGTGGTCCCGTCGTAGCCGTAGGCCACCAGCGTACCGCCCAGGTTCACGACCCAGTAAAAGGCCATGGCGCTGGACCGCTGGGTCCAGGTGACCCCGTCGGGGCTGGTCTGAATCGTGCCAGCGTTGCTCGGGCCCGCGCCCGTCGCGACGAACAGACCCAAGCTGGCCACCCAAATGACACGGGTGAACCCACCAGCGAACGAGGCCGCGGGCGTGCGTGCAGTGAACGAGCCGGTCTCGAACCCCGCCGTAGAGACCTTGCCCGAGGAGCCCACTATCACGATCTTGCCGGCGCCGTCCGTGGCGGCGTCCATCCACGCCCCCGACCCGTGCGAGACGAACCCGGCGGGGAGCGAGAGCATGACCTCCTGTTCGCGCCGGGCCTGGATACCGGCCAGGATCGCGTCCGCGAGCTGGCCGTAGTTGGCCCCGTCCAGTGCCACGGCGCCCACGGTCTCTACCGCACGCGAGACCTCCTCCTGAATCGCGTTCATGGCGGCGGAGTCCAGCTCTGTGGCGCCGGTGAGCCCGGGCGAGCCGTCCTTGTAGCCGTGCTTGCCAGTCCCGAACAGGTTCGCGGATTTATTAGCGGTATTGATACGTTGCATGTCAGAGCACCGTGAACAGGAGGGTTGTGTGGTCGGGGCTGACCGCGCGCATCGCGGCCTCAAACGTCGCATCGGCTGGGCCGGTGTAGGTCACGTGCCAGGTCACCAGGAACTGGAGGCCGTTCAAGGGCTCGCCCATGACTGACACACCCATGCGAAAACGCTTGTATTCGTGGTGCGTCACGGTGGCGCCAGGCTTGAGCGCGGTCGCTCGCGCCTGGAGTTCGGGGAGGCTCGGGGACAGGTACTCGCCCAGCTTGGCGACGATCGCGGTCGCTCGGGTCGCGGTCGAGTCGGCGGCTTGCGGGGTCAGACCCAGGAACGCCTCCCACTCAGGGAGCAGCTCCGCGCGCATGGTCGCGCTCGGGATCAGGGCGTCCAGGATCTGGCCCAGGACCGCGCTCAGGCGCGCGGGCTCCTGGCTCAGGGCGTCCAGGAGCGAGTCCCACACGGGCGTGATCGACGCGTCCACGGGCCACACGGGCCCCTTGGGCATGTGCCGATACCACCAGTCCTTGTAGTCGGCAGCGGTGTAGATCACGGGTACGTCACAGTCCCGAGCGTCGGGAGTTGGTTGGTGGGGATCACGATCGCGGAGTTGGGCGCGCTCAGGGTGTGCGAGACCTCGCCCACGGCGGAGTTGATTGCGTCCTCCAGGCGGGAGAGCGGTATGGTCCCGCCGGGCTCGCCCTCGCGCAGGAACAGGTCAGCGATCGAGGCCTCGATCGCAGAACGCACAGCGGACGTGTTCGGGCTCAGGGCCGAGAACGTGACGGCTACAGGCTTGGCGGTCAGTGTGATGACCAGGGGCGTGGTCGTGACCGGCGCCTTGCTCTGGAGGTGGGCCAGGACGGTCGCGCGCTCGCCCGAGTCCGGGATCGGGTCGGCGTCGCGGTCGCGCGCGAACGCGACCGAGACCGTGTTCTCGCCCTCCAGGAGGGGGAATTCCCAGGCGCGGGTCACGCCCGCGACCTCCAGCGCCCAGCCCTCGTAGTCGCCCGGCCCGCCGCCCTTGGGCGGGTTGCGCGCCCGGCGGAGGAGCCTGGTCAGCCCTCCGCTCTCCCAGTCCTCCACATCGGCGCCGGACTGGGTCGAGCCCGTCACGGTCGCGTCGGTGTCCAGGCCCGTGACCGGGCCTGTCAGCGATAGGAGCTGGCCGTCGGCGTTGTTCGCCGCGTCGCCGGCGGTCGTGGCCGTGAGCGCGACCTCGGCGGACTCGGACACGCCGATCGTCACGGCCGCGTCGGTCGTGTACAGCAGGCCGTCGGCCCGCTGATACTCGGTCCCGGCCGGGATCAGCGTCCCGTTGTCGCCGGTGGCCGTGGCGGTCCCGCGCCAGCTCACGGCGCCGGTCTGGGCGATACCGAACGGGGCGCCCCAGCGCCAACCGTAGACCTCGTCGGCCGTGAGCGGGTTGGTCTGGCGGAGAACGTACTGGACGGCCGAGAACAGGTGCTTGCTCAGGCCGGCCATGGCGCGCGCGATCGCGTACTCAGGCGAGGCCGGCGGGCTGGTGCCGTCCGCGGCGGAGCCGAGATCTGTCTGGGTGCGGGTCAGGAGGTCGCGGAGCGTGGGGATAGGAAAGGCCATGTCAGATCGTCTCCTCCCAGAGCGGGACCCATTCGACCCGGGACTGGTCCTGGCGCACACCTACGAGCGCGGTCCAGCGGTCGCCGGACCAGCTCACGTCCACATCCAGCGAGACAGCGATACCGTCGTCGATCAGGCACTGGAGGCGTAGGCGGATCTCCTGCTCTATCAGGGCGGCGGTCTGGGCCGTGGCCTTGCCTCGGGTCAGGATGTGCAGGCGAGAGCCCAGCTCCCGGCCGTCCACGTCAGGATAGCTGTTGCCCCACCAGCCGCCGCGCGGCTCGGACGTGCGCACGTCCTCGACCAGCGCTCGACCCTCGGTCAGGAGCAGGAGGAGGACGGTCGTTCGCAGCGACGGGTCCGAGACCAGGTGCCCGGTGGTGTTGCGCGCGAGGTCGAACCCGCCGCCGGCCGCGCCGAAAACGCCGATCATACGCACCGGACCTTTTCACTCGCCACGCTCGCGAGAGAGCCCACAGGACTGGCGCCGGTCGGCGGCGTCCCGCTGGAGCTGCTACCACTCGTGACGCCGCCGTGAACGTGCGCGTTGTAGGCGGAGATGAGCGCGTCCAGCTTGCTCTGGAGCGCCTCGATCCGGGCGTCGGTCAGGCTAGCGAGCGCGACCCAGTCCGCCGGGGTCTTTTGACCGAGACACACGCCGCCGTCCGAGCGCAAGAACACCCGCCACTCGCCCAGGTAGTGGAGCCCGCCCTCGCCCTCGCCGATCGCGTCGTTCGGCACGATCCCGCCAGCGACCACCAGGACACCGGCCTCGCGCTGGCCTCCCGCTGACACCACGACGCCGCCGGCGTCCGCGGGCGCGCGGAAGTGCATCCCTTGGGGCTCCAGGTGCTCCAGGCCGCTGGAGACGCGTCCGCCGCCCCAGAGGACCTGGTAGGTGCCGGAGCCTTCCGAACGGTCCACGACCACGCGCGTCACCAGGTTCTGGACCAGGACGCGCAGCCGCCGGACATGTTCCATAAACTCAGCCACGCAAGGACACGCCTTTGTTCAGCAATCGGACCGGGAGAGGTAGGAGCGAGTAGGCCTCGGGCAAAGATAGCACAAGTTCGGTATCAAGGTCGGTATTGCTGATTTTGACGCTCGCGGACACCACCAGCAGTGTTTCATTTATCGCGAGTTGCGGGTCCTGGACCCCGACCAGCATCCCGGGCTCCCAGGGCCGGCCGTCAGGCGCGAGGCCGCCAGGCATGGTGTAAGTAATGGACAGTGCCTTTCCTGCGCGCGTGTTCCGCTCCCACGTCGCCTGGGTCCGTAGCTCCTCGACACGCGCGTGTGTGTCCGAGCCCAGGACAAAGGGGCGGTACCGGCGCACGTTCTCGTCCGCGATCTCGAACTTCTCAAGCGCCGCGTGTCGCGGGCTCTCGGTCGGGTTCGCGCGCATGGTCTGGTTGCGCAGCCGATAGACCGAGTAGGTGTCCTGGTCCACATGCGTGAGGCCGCGCCGCGCGGCGAGCTGGACCGGGAGCTGGACGGCGCGGAGCCCGGCCAGGCGACTGATACGCACCAGCTTGATCGAGCCGTCCGCCTGGCTGACCGCGATCGTCCCTGTCGCGCGGAGGAGGCGTTCCATGGCGTCGTAGACACGCTCGCCCTCGTCGATCTCGAACCGCTCGAACCGGAACGAATCGGCCGCGATCTGGGCGTCGGCGGAGACCGCGATCCCGAACGGCGCCGCGAGGTCGGTCACGATCTGGAGCATGCTCTGGCGGAGCCACTGGCCTGTCTTGTGGACCGCGGCGCAGTCTGCCAGGTCGCCGGCCTTGCTCCTACCCGAGCATGTGGTGTTCGCGCTCTCGGCCTCGACGTGCACGTCCACCTGGTTGACGTAGCCCGTCGCCAGTGGATGAGAGCCGAGGGCGAGCCCGCACGCCGAGCCGACGCCCAGGCCGATCGCGCTCGGTAGTCCTGAGTAGGCGACCGTAAAAGAGTCCGCGAGCGAGTCCAGCGATCGCGTGACCGTGGCCTCGCTCCAGCCTGTGAACCGCTGGCCGTCCAGCGACATGTAGAGTGGAAGGTCAGACACTCAGGACCTCCACGGTCCCGGTCACAAACCCTGGGTGCGGGAGGTTGTTCCGCGCCTCGATCTCGCCCGCGCGCGCGGCGTCGCCGTACAGCTCATAAGCCAGGGTCAGCGAGGACGCGATCTCGACCGCGGACACGGTCGTAAGCTGGGCCAGCTCCAGCGCGGACAGGTGCGCGAACACGGCGCCGCGCAACTCCTGGAGCGCGTCCAGGACCGAGGCGTCGCACTCGTAGCCCGAGATCACGGCCGCGCTCGCGCGCTCCAGCGCCTCGGTCAGGCGGTCGCGCGCCGCGCGCGCATCCTGGGCCGAGTCGTAGGTCTGTTCGGCGGCGGCGTCGGCCAGGTGCGAGACCGCGGCGGCGCGCAGGTTGTGTTTCAGAGCGGCGTGGTTGCGGCGCTGCGCGGCGTTCGTTGCGCTGATCGCAGGGTCCGCGTCGGCGCCCAGGCCTGGCGCACCCAGAAGCGCTGCGCCGAACCCGCGCGCGCTCGCGCGCACTGCGTCCAGGGCCTCGGCGGCCTCGGACTCGGGCCGGACCTCGTCGGCCGCGGCGCCGGCCACCTTGGTCACGCTGGCGAACACCAGCGCCATTGCGTCCGAGAGCGTGTCAAACAGCTCGCCCGGCGCTTGAATCAGCGTCACGGTCTGGTCTGCGATGTCCGAGATCTGGTGCGCGAACCGCGCCGGGACGGCGAGCGCTGTGGAGATCGTCCCGTTCAACTCGCGGAGGTCGGTCACGATCCGGTCCAGCGTCTTGAGGTTCGCGCTCGCGGCAAAGTCCCGCACATCCTTCAGGCTCAGGTCGCGCTCCAGCGCGGCGCGCGCCGCGACGCGGACCGCGCTCGCGCGCGCGGCCGTGCGCGCGCCGGTGTCGGGCTTGCTCACGGGCG
>Ga0213917_1000070_pt1 | contig 28401 bp, 26 predicted proteins | sample McNCre117MG_FD_161051 | JGI IMG/M metagenome (GOLD analysis project Ga0213917, IMG submission 161051) | Freshwater microbial communities from McNutts Creek, Athens, Georgia, United States - 1-17 MG | ecosystem: Environmental > Aquatic > Freshwater > Creek | place: USA: Georgia | collected... | reverse complement strand
CCGCCCGGCAAGAAGCTGGTCGTCGCCGACCTGGCCAACATCGAAGGCCGCGGGCTGGCCTACCTGGCCGGCGAGCGTTGGAAGCTGAAGGCCTTCAAGGACTACGACACCGTCACCGGCTACGACGCCGACGGCAAGGCTCTGCGCGCGGGCCCCGACCTGTACGTGATGGCCTACGCCCGCGCCTTCAACGTGGCACCGGAGACCGTCGGCAAGAGCCAGCGCCAGATCGGCAAGGTGCAGGAGCTGGGCCTCGGCTATGAGGGCGGCGTGGCCGCGTTCCTGACCTTCGCCGCGGTCTACAACATGGACCTGGACGAGCTGGCCGACGCCGTGTGGGCCACCGCCAGCCGCGAGGCGCTGGACGACGCCGCCGGCGTCCTGGCCTGGGTCAAAAAGAAAAAGCGCAGCACCTTCGGTCTGACCGATCACGTCTACATCGCATGCGAGCTGCTGAAGCGCGCCTGGCGCGACGCGCACCCGAACACCGAAGCGCTGTGGGCTGCCGCGAAGGACGCGGTCACCAAGGCCATCGAGCGGCCCGGCCAGACCTTCAGCATCGGCGAGCACCTGCGGGCCCGGGTCGACGGCGATTGGCTGCGCCTACGCCTACCGTCGGGCCGCTACCTGTGCTACTGCAAGCCGCAGGTGGACAACAGCGGGCAGATCAGCTACCTCGGCGTCGACCAGTACACCAGGCAGTGGAAGAGGGTCAAGACCTACGGCGGCAAGATCATCGAGAACTGCACCCAGGCCTTCGCCCGCGACATCATGGCGGCGAACATGCAGCTGATCGAGGACAGCGGCTATGCGATCGTGCTGAGCGTGCACGACGAACTTCTGACCGAGGCGCCGGACAGCGAGGACTTCAGCGCCTACACGTTGGCCGGGCTGATGGCCCGCGCCCCCAGCTGGGCCCCCGGCATTCCGCTGGCCGCCGCCGGCTTCGAGGCCTACCGCTACAGGAAGGATTGAACCGTGAACGCAGAGCTAAGCGGGCACCAGCGGCCCGCGCAGGAATAGGACATGAGCGGCGAACTTACCAAGGCCGTTGGCGCTCCGCTTGAGCGCCGGGTTAGGCCCCGCAGCGAGTGGGAGCACCTGCTGCCCTACGGCTACGCGCCGGGGCGCTACATGGGCGCCTGCCTCACATGCGGGGCGGTGTGCATTGACTTGGACAAACGCGCGGCGAGTTGCCGACCGTGCGCAGAAGCAAAGTACGCAGCCCGCGACTTCACGCCCGCCGAATTGGTGCTGATGAACGAGGCTTACCGCTACAGGAAGGACTGAGCCGTGAACGTGTGGGAAGAATACGACTACGATCCGTCCGACCTGGACAGTGGCGAGCGTCGGCCCGTCAAGTGCAGGCGCTGCGGGTCCACCGACGTGCGCTGGCGCCAGCAGGGCGGTAAGTGGGTTCTCTTCAGCTCGACGCCAGGTGTCGAGCACAACTGCGTGACCGATTCTGACTTCACGCCGGCGCCATGAACTACACCGCCACCGAGATCCAGATGCGCTTTGCGGCGAGCAGTGGTGCATCAACCCGGACCACCTGGAGGTGGTCACCGGGGCGGAAAACTGCCGCCGACGAGACGCACGCCGCTTTAGCATGTGCTAAGATCTAGTCGCTTGAAACCCTAGGAGAAAGCGATGGAAAGCAAGTTCTGCACCTACTGTGGCAAGGAAGGGCACCTCGCCCACCGCTGCCCCTGGAGGAACTACCGTGCGTGAATCCGTCATCGAGAAGCACCTCGTCAAGCGCGTCAAAGAGCTGGGCGGCGAGGTGCGCAAGGTCCAGTGGCCGGGCCGCAACGGCGCGCCGGATCGCTTGGTGATGGCGCGCACCACCGCCGGCGAGCTGGGCGGCCGGCATCTGTCCGTCTGGGTCGAGTTGAAAGCCCCCGGCGTCGCGCCGGAGCCGCACCAGTTGCGCGAGCACGCCCGCATGCGCGCGATGGGCCAGCGCGTCGTGGTCATCGACAGCGTCGAAAGCGTCGAGGCGCTGCTGGCATGAAGCTCTTCAAGTACAACCCGATCGGCCAGAAGGCCTACAGCACGCTCGGCCAGGTGCAGGACAAAAAGCGCCGCGTCGGCGACCGAGCACCGGTCGGCGCCAACGCGAAGACCGCCCAGCAGCGCGCCGCCATCCTCGAACTGCAGAAGCTACTCGGATGAAGCTCACCCACGAAAACGTGCGCAGCGTGCTCGCTGCGCAACCGATGACCGGCCGCGAGGCCGCCGCGTTCTTCCCAGGCCACCGCCACCAGGATGTGGCCGCGGTCATCAGCACGTTGCGCCACCTGGCCACACCGCAGGTCTACGTCAAGGCGTGGACGCGCGACACCAGCGGGACAAAGACCTATCTGCGCGCCGTCTACGCCCTGGGCAACAAGCGCGACGCGCGCAAGCCGGCACCGCTGGGCTACGCCGAGCGTAGCGCACGGCTGCGCGCCAGGCGCAAGCCACCGATGGCGCCGGGCACGCCGAACTCGGTCTGGCAGCTGGGGGGTCTGCCGTGAAGTGCCCGCACTGCCAGGCGTGGACCCTGGTCACCGACACGCGCGGCACGCGCCGCCGGCGCAAGTGCGGCAACGAGCACACCTTCTGGACCGAGGAACAGGTGATACCCCCGCGCCAGCGGGGCGGCGACCACCGCAGCGCGGCCTTCCGGGCGCAGCAGGCGGCGCGGTGAGGGTCTACCGGCCGCGGGCCTTCGCGCCGCGCGTGTGGGCCTTCCTGCAGGAGCACCGGCGGTGCAACCTGTGGGCCGGCATGGGCCTGGGTAAGACGTCCCTGGTGGAGACCTACCTCGATGCGGTCTACAACATCGGCGGCGAAGACGCGCCCACGCTGGTGCTCGGCCCCTTGCGCGTGGCCCGAGACGTCTGGCCCAGCGAGACGAGGAAGTGGACCCACCTGGCAGAGCTCACGGTATCACCGGTGGTCGGCACGCCGGCCGAACGCGCGGCGGCCTTGCGCCGCCCGGCTCAGGTCTACGTGACGAACTACGACAACCTGCAGTGGCTCGAAGAGCACCTGGCCGATAACCGGCGCCCGTGGCCTTTCAAGCGCGTGGTGGCGGACGAGAGCACCAGGTTGAAGAACTTCCGCCTGAAGCAGGGCGGATCGCGCGCCAAGGTGCTGGGTAAGGTTGCGCACACCCACATCACCGACTGGATCAACCTGACCGGCACGCCCAGCCCCAACGGGCTGAAAGATCTGTGGGGCCAGCAGTGGTTCATCGACAAGGGTCAGCGGCTGGGCCTCACCTATGACGCCTTCGAGGGCCGCTGGTTCGCCTATCGGCGTGTGAAGGATGCGCTGTCGGGCAAGCCCGGCCTGCAGCCGATCATCCTCCCCAACGCCCAGGACGAGATCATGAGGCGCCTGGCGGACTGCTCGCTTACGATCGACCCCAAGGACTGGTTCGACCTGCGCGAGCCGATCGTCAACATCATCCCGGTGGAGCTGCCGGCGCCGGCCAGGCGGGCCTACCGCGAGCTGGAGCGCAAGTTCCTGGCCGAGATCGACGGGCACACCGTCGAGGCTTTCAACGTGGCCGCCAAGAGCCTAAAGCTGCTGCAGCTGGCCAACGGCGCGGCCTACCTGGACCCGAACGAACACGGCAACGAGGCCTCGGGCGAGCCGAAGACGGTCGAGGTTCACGACGCCAAGCTGCAGGCCTTGGAGTCCCTGCTCGAAGAACAGAACGGCGACCCGGTGCTGGTGGCCTATCACTTCAAGTCGGACCTGGCACGCATACAGCGTGCCTTCCCCTACGCAATCAACGTGGCCACGCCGGACGGCCTGGCGCGCGCCAAGCGTGGCGAGGGCCGGTTGTGGGTGGGCCACCCCGCCAGCATGGGCCACGGGGTCGACGGGCTGCAGGAGCACTGCCACACGGCGTGCTTCTTCGGTCACTGGTACGACCTGGAACAGTGGCAGCAGTTCATCGAGCGCATAGGCCCGGTGCGCCAGATGCAGGCCGGCAAGGACCGGGCCGTCACCCTCCACTACATCGTCGCCCAGGACACGGTTGACGAGGTTGTCATGGCCCGCCGCACCAGCAAGCGGACCGTGCAGGATCTTCTGCTGGAACACATGAAAGGTAAACGATGAGCGAGAACAACGGGCAGCCGCCACTGGTCTACGGCCCCCTGGACGGACACAGGCTGTTGACCGGGTGCTGTGACGCGGCCCGGTACAGGTGGCCCGACGCCGTGTGGAAGTACAACCCGTGGACGGGCTTGCCTCGACACCAGGAAGACATCGGCAGCGACCCCCATGGGTTGCTGATCTGGTCCGACGCCTGGGGGCCGATGCGGGCGGCAGAACCTGAAGACATCCCAGGGCAACTGCCGCTGCTGACCTACAGCCCCTTGAATGGGCGTGAACTGGTGGGCGGTGAACTCCGGCGCGCGGCCCTCTACCGGTGGCCTGATGCCGTGTGGAAGTACAACCCGTGGACGGGCGCCAAGCGCCTGGACAACCACATTGCGGCCGACCCCCAAGGCGAACGCCTGCTCGGTGCCTACCGGCGGCCGGCGCCTGACCCGCTCGAAGGTGCGGATGTGCAGGTGGTCGCGGACGGCGGGTTTGCGCGGCAAGGTGCGGCGGCTTCGGCCGGCGTTCAAGCTGAACAGAAGGCCCGGCCGTTCAGCCACTACTTCAAGCCCTGCCCCTTCACCGAGGTCGACGTCTACCGGGTGCTGCTGATGTTCGAGGTGGCCGACCCGTGCTTGCAGCACGCCATCAAAAAGCTGTTGGTGCCGGGCTCTCGTGGGGGCAAAGACGCCGCGCGCGATGTGCGCGAGGCCATGGCCAGCCTTCAGCGCTGGGTCGACATGAGGGCCGAAGAGGTTACCTGAACGTGACGTGCGCCACCAGCCATGATGCGATCGTGGCGAAGGTGGCGCCGGCGCCGCCTATCAGCATGGCGGTGCGCCAGCCGCCCTTCGCTTCCGACAGCAGTTCCTTCACCTCCCCGAGGGTGACACGCATGCTTGCGATCTCTTCCTGCAGCAGCTTGTACTGGCTCTGCAGGACCGCGATGTCCACCTTGGCGTCGATCAGCGCGGGGTGTTGAGGGGCGTCTTGCGTGTAGTTCGGCATGGCGTCAGTCCTGCACCTGGTAAGAGATCGTCCCGTACAGCGCGAGGGTGCCGCCGCTGGGCATGTCGGCGGCGACAACCCCGGACGGCACCGCCGCGCTGTTGCTGGCGGTCACCTGCATGTAGGTCTGATTCTGGACAGTGCGCAGGGCGAACTGGCTGAAACCGGCCTTTGTGATCCCTCGGAACGTGCCGAGCGCAGCGTAGTCCAGTTGGCCGATATTCGCCGCCGCGAAGGGCATGCCGGTGATGCGCAGGAAGCTCGCCGCTGTCGTCCAGGTGAACGCTGTGGAGTCAATCTGGAACGTGAGGGTGCAGACCCTGCCGACCCGGTTGTAGTTGCCAGTGACCGTCAGCGTCTTTGCCAGGTCACCCGGCGTTGCGAAGGTGATGTCCGGCGTCCAGGCGCCCGACTGGTCATAGCCGTAGGCGTTGTTCGCAGCGCTGTTGGTCTGGGTCCAGGCTGAGCCACCCGTACCCTTGGTCATCTTCCCTTCGGCGTAATTGTCGGTCGTGCTCGCACCGTCGAAGTTGACGGTCGCAGTTACCGCCGCCGACGCGCTCGTGTCGAATGTGCAATTACGCAGCCGGTTCCCGGAACACGTCCCGGTTGTCGAGACGAAACGCATCGCGTACTTCTTGTCGCTGATGAAGAAGTCGCCGGTGATCTTGATGCGGTTCGAGTCGAGAACCCAGAACGCATCCTCTTCGCCGGTCACCGCGCCGGTGAAGCGCCAGGTGTTCCCCGAGAGTGTGGAGTCGTTGCAGAAGCTGGCGTAGCTGTGATAGCTCGCATCGTTGAGGCACTTGTTCCCGCTGATCGTCATTCCGCGCGAAGGGTAAGTCGCGCTGGCGTCGGCCACCGACATCGCCCGCGATTTCTTCGCCGGGTCGAACAGGAACCGGTTGTCCTTCATCGAGCCGTCAATGCCGAACGTGTTCTCGATGCCAACACCGTAAGGCGAATTGACGTAATTGTCGTCGACCGAGAAAGCCGAGAGAAAGCCGTTGAGCGTTACGGCCATGCCGTAACGCAGCTTGATCCCCATTACGTCGAACTTGTTGCGTCGGATGTGAACTCGGCGAACAGCGGTGTACTTGTCGGCGCTTACCTGGTTGTTGTTGATGCCGAACCCGACTTGCCCCAGGCTGGTGAACTCGCAGTCCGTCACCCACAACCCGTCAATGACGCAGGTCTCGGAGCCGGCGGGGTTTGTTCTCGAATAGTGGTAAAGCCCATTCCCGTCACAGTTCGGCGAGGTGAACTTGCAGCGGCGGAAGCTGACCTCCTTTATGTCGTTGTTGACCGTGTAGACCGCTGCGTAAGTGTTGTTGACCGCCGCGCTGGTGTAGGTGTTCTCGAAGATGATGTCCTCGAAGACAACATGATTGAGCGCACCCAGCAGAATGGTCCGGAAGTCGAAGTTGCCGGTGATCTTCGTCAACCCCGGCACACCCTTGATGACGCAGTTGGACAGCGGCACGGCCGACAGGTCCAGCAGCGACGTCAAGGTGTAGGTGCCCGCCGGCAGGAAGTTCACGCCGTTCGAGGCCGCAGTGAAGAACGCCGTCAAGGCCGCGTTGGCCGAGCTGCCGTTTGTCGGCGCCAGGTACGGGTAGTCCTTGGCGCTGCGCACCATCGCCATGTGCGCGCCGGATGTGCCGTCGGCGTAGGTCAGCGAGGCCGAGTACAGCATCAGCGCCGCATTCTTCGCCGCGCTGGTGATGTCGGCGAGCTGGATCAGGACGTCGGCCGCGCTGCCGCTCGCGGGCACCAGGACCGTCGGATTGCCGCTGCTGTCGTAGGCCTGCACCGTGTTGGCCCGGACGGCGGCAACCGGAAGCGCGGGCACGCCGGCCACCTCGGGCACCCGCAAATACTGCAGCAGACCGACCACCCCCAGCTGCTGCAACAAGATCGTCAGCTTGTCCAGGGCGTCTTCGATGACCTGGGGGTAGAAGCCGCCAGCGTTGGTGATGTCGGTCAACTGCAGCGCCAGCACGCTGGACCGGATGTTGAGCGTCGCGCCCACGGCGAGCACCGAGAACAGCACCACGTTGCCGCCGGGGCTGGAGTCCTGGTTCGCGTTGAGTGTGACGGTGTAGTCCGAGCCCAGCGTCAACGTGGTGTCCACGCCCGACACGGTGCGCACGACGAAGACGTCGGAAGTGGCGAACACCTTGAAGGCGAACGGGTAGGTGGTCACCAGGCCTGTGCCTGCGTAGGGCCCCGCGGTGCGCGTGGTGCTGGATATGGTCATCGGGTGGTCCTCGTGGAGACTGGATTCTCGCGGCCGTGGCGGCCGCTGCGCATACCGGCTACTTGTGCTCTTCCTTGCCGCCGACGACAGCGTGCCAGGCGCTCGGCTCTTTCTTGCCGTTGGCGACGTCGCGCATGTGCTGCAGAATGTGGCCGAGCTGGCCCAGGCCGGCGATGTGGGCCCATTCACCGATGGCGTTCGACAGATCCTGGATCAGCCGCGTGCTCTCACCGTGGGCTTCCTTCCACAGATCCTTGCCGGCATTCAGCACGTCGCTGAAGGCTTGCGCCGGCGCCACGCTGGGGTTGCGCCCGTACTCCAGGATGCTGACGGCGTCGCGCACAAACGGCACCATGGCCGAGCCTTCGGCGACTAGCGCCTTGCCGAGCCAGCCCAGCCAGGTGTGACCGTCTTCCGGCCCTTGCTCCTTGAGCCATTCGGTCCACACCGCAGGGATCAGGAACGTGGCCAGGAGGCGGGCCGCTACCGCGGGGTTGTTCCTGAAAAAACCGTTGCTGGTGCTCTTGTCCAGCAGATCGGCCATCTGGCCGTAGGTGTTGTTCATGAACCCGTACAGCGCACCGAAGAACCCCTTGGCGCCGCGCGACTGCAGAAAGTTCGAGCGCGACACCTCCAGCGCGCTGCCGTGGGCCTGGCGCACGATGCTGTTGGCGTAGCGCACCGCCTCGGCTTCGCCCATCGGCACGCCAGTGCCGCCCATGCTCTTGGGGATGCCCTTCGTTGTGGCCAGGTCGTAGGCGGCCCAGGCTGTCGGCACGGCCGACAGCAGATCCGACCAGGCCACCATGGCGTGGCCGAAACGGTCGTTCTTCTGCAGCAGGCCCTCGGCCTCGTACATCGAGCGCGAGCCTTCCTTGTAGTCGCGGTCCATCTGGAGCGCCCGCGCGCGGATCTCGTCGAACTTCTCTTTGGCTGCCGCGATGTCTTCGCCGGCGTGGCCCGAGCCCATCCGCCCCAGGCGCGCGGCGAAGAACGCGGCGCCGTCGGCGTTGCCGAGGTAGCCCAGGCTCTTCAGCGCGGCCGCGCCGCCGTGCTTCAGGACCGTGCTGACGCGGTAGCCGATGCCCGTCAGCACCACGCCCTGGCGGGTGTACTGCATGGCCTTGTCGAAGTTGCGCGTGCGCGGGTCTTGGACGTTGGTGTCGCGGATGCTGCGCATCCAGTCGACCAGCGCCTGGTATTCCTCGCGGCCGTAGACCGACATGAACTTCTCGCGGAAGGCCTTGTCGTTGATGATCTTCGTGGCGTCGATCAGCGCCTCGCGGTAGGCCAGGTCGTGGATCGTGTCGCGGATGCGCGCGTCGGCCCCATGGAAGTCCAGCGACACCCGGTCGGTGTAGCCCTGCGCGCGGGCGTTCAACGAGCCGTTGCTGGTGGTCGTCGCGGTGTACCGCGGCATGTTCTCCACCTTGTCGCTGGGGTCGAGGCTGAACTCCCCCTTGCGCACGCTCAGCTTCGAGCGCACCGGGTCATAGTCGATCGGCGAATAGCCGCCGCGCATGTTGATCGTCTGGCCGTCCTTGGTGGTCACCGAGAACTCACGCGCCGGCACCTTCGGCGGGGGCACGCCGCCGACGCGGCGCACCATGGCTTCGGTCTCTTTCCACAGCGGGTCGAAGCTGTCCCAATGCGCCTGTGTGGCCTGCCAGTCGGCGGCACGCATGTGTTCCTTCAAATAGGCCACCACCGTGTCCGGCTGCCAGCCCCAGCCCTTGACCAGCTTGTCGAAGTTGCTCTCGTTGCCGACGTGCCTGGCGATGGCCAGCAGCTTGCCGCGGGTCATCTTCAGCGGCACCGGCGGCTTGCCTTCGACGGTCAGGTCCGGGTCCATCAGCGTGCGGTTCGGCAGCACATCGTAGAGGCTGCGCTGCCAGTCCTTGCCGAGGGCGTCGCCGACGGCGCCGGCCCGGTCGCTGACCGCTTTCGTCAGGTCCACCTTGCGGTAGTTCGCCTCCAGGAAGCGGTCGAGGATCAGCTGGCGGAACGGGCCTTGCAGGTCGTGCAGGTCGTACTTGTTGAAGCGGTAGTCGGCGCCCAGCAGGTCCGAGTGGATCAGCCGCGCCTTGACGCCCATCCAGTGGGTGAAGGCCTTCCAGAAGCCGTCGACCTTGGCCTGCGGGGTATCGAGCAGGTCGACCTTGCTGAAGGCCTCGCCGCGCTGCTCCAGGCGCGGCAGCAACTGGTTGTCGACCACATCGCGCACCGTCGCACGCTCGGCGCCCAGGCGCACCCGCTGGCGGTCGCGGGCGATGTGCTCCAGCGACCGCATGGCGTCGATGACGCCACGGAACTGGTCGACGGTCAGCGCGTCGTAGCGTGTACGCTGCGTCAGCCCAGCCAGCCAGTCCGGCACCTGGGGCTCGTAGCCCTGCGCCCGCAGCGCCTGACCGAACTCCAGCAGCGACCGCAGCTGCCGGTCCTGCGCCGGCGCGTTGCGCCGGAAGTCGACGAGTGAGCGCAGGCGGTCGATCTGCTCCAGGAACTCGCCGTCCAGGTTCTCGCGCACGCTGGCGCGGTCGAACTTGCCCTGGTAGGTAAGACCCTTACGCACCGCGTCGGCGGCGGCCAAGGCTTCCTTCATCAGGGCGTTGTTCAGCAGCTGGGCGCGCTTCTGGATTGCGGCGGTCTCGGTGTCGCCTTTCTTGAAGGCCTCCATGGCCAGGCGGCCGGCTTTGCCTTCGGCCACGCCGTACTGCTTGGCGCGCAAGTCCTTGATGACCTTGGCGCCGATCGCTGCCTGCGCGGCCTCTTCGGCAGCCTTGGCAAGCAAGCGCGGGCTGCCGGTGGCTTTGGCCAGCGCGTTCAGCTCGCGCGCCAGGACGCGGGCGCGGACGTCGTTGTGGATGGCGGCCTCGGCCGCACGCTCGATGCTGACGGGGTCGACCAGCTCGCCATGCCGCTCCAGCATGCGCTGGTCGGTCATGGCTTCGATGACGTCCTTGCGGCTGCCGGCGTCCTTGATAGCCTGCAGCATTTCGTCGGCCGAGTTGAACCCGAAGCGGTCGGCGGTCACCTCCAGGTCAACCTTCGGGCGCTCGACCGTCGGGCGCGGGTTCGCGCGGTCCCAGGCGATCATCGTGCGTTCGACGTTGTTGTCGATCTCGCGCGCAGCTTTGGCCAGCGCCTGGCCCTTCGCAATCCCGGTCAGCCCCTCACCTACCCGGGCCTTCTCTTCGTCGCGCGCACGGGCCTGCTCCGCCTCGCGGCGGGCCTCCCACGCCGGAACATCGGATGCCGGCTTCTCCGGCTCGGGGTGCGCGGCCAGCCACGCCGGCCGCTCGTCCTTGGCGACGGCGTTGCGCTGCTCGCGCCAGGCGGCCATCGCCGCCTTGTAGTCGCCCAACGGATCGGTGGCGCGGTCAAGGTAGGCCTTGGCGGCGAAGGCCGGCAGCGCGTCGACTTCGGCGGTCACCTCGGCGGTGATGGCCTTGCGCTTCTCGCGCGCCTCGCGCTGCAGCACGGACATCGCGCCGGCCTTTGCGTTGGCCAGCCACTGCATATCCTTGATCGACCGACGCTGCAAGTCGCTCACGGCCGCGCCGGTGGCCGCCAGCGCGTCCGTCTGGTACTTCGCCCAGGCGTCGTCGGTCATGCCTTCGGGCCGGGTCTCGAAGAGCGAGCGCAGGCCGCGCGCGGCCTCGGCCTCCTTGATGGCATTCTCGGACGCCAACATGCGGTCCATGACGCCGCGCACCTCGGGCGTCAGCTGGACGTTGAGCCCGGCCAGCGAGCGGTAGACCTGCGTCAGCCAGGAGGCGAACCGCTGGAACATCGACTGCTGGGCCAGGCTCGGTGCTTCGCCGCCCATCAGGTAGGCCTCGAAGCCGCGGGCGAAGCGCTCGTGGAACTCGCGCTGCTGGTCGGCGGTCATTGCCTGCCAAGTGGCGACGTCCTTGACACCGAACCAGTCCAGCAGGTGCTGCATGTCGGCGGCGATCTTCGCCGGCGCGTCGGGCCGGCCGGCCACGTCGGCGTAGACCTGAAGGAAGAAGTGACCGGTCTCGTGCAGGAACGTCGACAGGTCGGCGTTCTTCAGCAAGCTGATGGTGCTCGGCGCCGAGGTGATGTCGTCGGCGAAGCTGATCTGGCCGCGGGCGCCGGCGCCGGGCTTCAGAGGGTCGGGGCTGCCGGGCGGCGAAGTGCCGACGGAGCCCCCGCCAGGGGTGTCTTGGTTGTGGACAGCGGCGCTGGCGTCAAAGGTGCCTCGGTTGCCTGTAGCGCTCTTGACCTGTTCGCCACTGAACACCGCATAGGTGTCGTGCACCGCGCCGGCCTGATCGGCTTCTCTGAAGAGCGCGCCGTCGTAACCGAGGCGCTTTAACGTGTCCACGAAGAGGTTCGTGCCGTCGTCCGCGTTGTCGAACAGCTCCCAATGATGCCCGATGTTGTGTATGTAACGGGTATTGACGCCGGCCGCTTCAAGCTCCTGCTCTTGGGTTTCGCTAAGCCCCTTGCGAAGATCGAACGGATACTCCATGCGCGCGTACACGGGCATTACGTTCTGGCCTTCGCCGCTGCGCAGGTACTCCTGCGAGAAGGCGCGGTCAGGCGTCAGGAAGACCGCCGCACGCGAGACATCGACGTCACCCAGAATGCCGTAATTGTTGGTGGTCTTGCGGTTCGCTTCCAACGTGGCGGTGTCCGCGTTCGTCGAGTGGTACAGGACCAGGGGGGCGCCGTCAGCGTCAACAGCATCGCTGTTGCCGAACCAACGCCAGAAGTTGCGCAGTCCCTGAACGGTCGACGCTATGCGCTGCCCGGCACTGTTGGTGTTGGTGCCGCGTTCTGTCGCACCCTTTGACGAAACGACGCGCGAAGTCTCAACGGTCGTGTTCTTGTCAGCAAGATCTTCCGGGAACAGATCGGCCTGCGCAAACGTGGTGTCGCTGGCACGCCGCCCGTCCGGCATCAGGAAGTAGTCCGGGTTGTAGCCACCCCACTTCGAGGCCTCGGGCCCGTACAACGCGCCGGTGTCGCCGGTCTTCTGGGCGATGGCTTCCTGCTTCAGCGCCACGCTCAGGGCGTGGCCCTCTTCTGGCGTGAGCGGCCGGTCCAGGTGGCCGACGAAGGTTTTCTCGGTATCGGACTGGTGGACGGCCGAGTCAAGCACGTGCACGCCGGCGGCGCGCAGCGCGTCGGTGATCTCGTCGACCTTCAGCGGCTGGTCTCGCAAGTCCGGCCGCACGTCCATGCCGACATTGATGTGGGCGTCTTGCGGCGCGTCTGTGCGCCCCTCGTTGACCACCCAGTCCGGCAGCAAGCCGATCTTCTGGTCGGCGAAGTGCGTGTCCTCGACCTTGGCTGTTCGGTTCGTTTCGCCGTGGGGGCCGTAGTTCAGCCACGAGTTCTGGCCGCGGGTCTCGGTGGTAGCGGCCTTGCGCGCCAGGGGCGAGAACATCGCCATGTGGGCCCGCCAGGCGTTTTCCTCCCCAGCGGCACGGAACCCGACACCTTCCTTGACGTGGCCGAAGTAGTCGTGCACGACGCGGAACAGATCGTTGGCCAGGGCCTTCTGGCCGCTGATCTCGTGCGCGGTCTCTGCCAACAGGGGGTTCCCGGCGGGGTCGAAGGTGGCGTCGGTGCCAAACCCGTCGCGCGTGCTGAACACCCACATATGGTTGTTCTGCCGCACGTCCTCGGTCATCGCCCGGGGGTTGCCCTTGTAGGGGTCGTCGCCAGTGACGAACTCGACTTTGAGGCCGGCGTCCAACGCCGCCTGGTACTGCGCGGTTACCTCTTCGACCATCTTGGCGTAGGCCGCCTTGACCTCGGGGTTCTCCGGGTCATGCTTCATCGCCTCGAAGGCCTGCGCGATGCGCTTCGCGCGCGGCACGTCGACCTTGGCGTAGGTGGCCGGCGGCTCGTAGGGGAGCCCGGCCTTCGCCATGTAGTCGCGCGCTACGCGCTGGGCTTCCGGGAAGGCGCTCGCACGGTAGCCGCCGACGTCACGGGGGAGGCCGCGGAGACTGCCGTCGGGCTCGCGGCCAGCCCCTTGATCCGGCCGACCCTCGCCTGCCAGAACCCCCGCGCCTCCTGGAAGCTCTCCTGATCTGGGAAGTCCTTCAGCTCCGGGGGCGGCGGCAGGTCCATCTGTCAGTCCTTTCTGGTCGGCATGTTGCTGGAACACCGCGGGCGGCGGGGCGTTGCGGTCCTCGTCGACCGGCCCGCGCTTCAGCGATTGCAGCTCGCGGCCCTCGACGCGCAGGTCATAGCCGGCCCAGGCCGGGTTCGCCTTCATGCGCTCCAGCCTGGCCTGCATCGCCTCGGGCGAACCGCTGGCCTCGGTGCGCCAGGTGGGTGCTTCGGCCGGCAGCGCCGGCACGCGCTGACCGCCCTCGATCTTGGACTGCGCGCCCAGCAGCTCGGGGCGGAAGGTCTGGGGCCCGAGGGCAATCACCTGGCCGGGCTGCGTGCCCTCCATGCGGTTGAGGTAGCCCTTGTACCCGAGATCCAGCAGCTTGGATTCGAACGCCCGCGCGTCGCCGCTGCGCAGCTTCAGCGGGTCGGCGTCGGCGTCGTAGATGTTGTCCAGCTGGACGCGGTGCGCCCGGCCACCAACACCATCCTCGGGCCTCACACCGGTGCCCTTGTCGAAGTAGAACGACAGGCGCTGCCTCAACCGCTGATCGGGGTGGTTCAGGATCTCGTCGCGCGCGCTGCCGCGCAGCCCCGTGCCGTAGGCCGCGGTCGACAGCGTTGGCCGGTCCTCATGGCTGAAGTGGTAGCCCTCGACGCTCACCGCGCCGGGCTGGTCCATGACCGAGGCGCCGGTGCCTCGTTCGCCCGCCACGTTGACTGCGTAGCGCTCGCGCGCCTCGTGGGGCTTCAGCCCCAGCTCGGCGCCCAACACGGTGAACCAGTCGGCGTGCAGGTTCGCGTACAGCTTGGCGACGTCGGGCGGAAAGCGCCCGGTCGCGGCCAGCTGCGCCTGGGTGTCGTCGAGCACCTTCTGGCGCGAGGCCGCGAAGTCCTCGTCGGCCGCTTTCTCGGCCAGGATGCGCGCCGCCTCGCCGGCCATGCGCTCGCGCTGACCGCCGGCGTACTTCTGCGCCTCGCCGATCGTCGGCCCGTCTTCCTTGACGCGCAGGTGCGGGATCAGCGCATCTTCGACGGTGCTGCCCATGATGTGCGTGCCGTAGTCGTCAAGGCCGATGCGCACCTGGCCTTCGGTCTGCAGCGCCTCACGCATCTGGCTGGCCACCTTCGGCAGCACCTCGCGCAGGTGCTCGCCCTCCAGGCCGGCCGCGTCGAGCACTTCGGTGAGCTTGCGCGCGTCTATCCAGACCCCGTCGATGTTCGCGTCGTCGCCGACATCGGTCAGCAGCTGCTTGAAGCTGTCCATGTCGCGGCTGCGCAGCTTGCCTTCCTGAACGATCGCGCTCAGCGAGCGCAGCGTGGCCTCGGCCTGCAGAGCGTCGTGGGCGTTCGCCGCGTCGTAGGTGCTTCGCACGTACTCGCGCATGACGCGGCTTTGCGTCGCCTCGTCGTGGCCACCAACCAGGCCGCCGAACACGCCGCCCGTGATGGCCTGAATCGCCAGGTCGTCAGCGCCGGGGCGCGCCGTCTGCATGCTCTCGGGCAACGTCGCGTTCATCAGCTGGCGCGACACCTCGCCGGTGATCGGGCCCATCGCTGCGCCTGACGCGATCCGGCTGAGCAGCGGCGCGCCGGCCTTGGCGAAGGGCACGATGCCGCCCAGGGTGTTCGAGGCGTAGGACGCCAAGCCAGCGCCGACAGCTTGCCCCGGCGTGCCGCCGGCGTCCCGCACCTGCTGTGCGGTCTCGGCACTGGCTGCAGCCGACGGCACCAGCATCGAGCGGATGCCGTGCTGAATGGCGGGCCACAGCGCTTCCCAGGTGCCGGCGCCGAGGCGCGCCGCGGTGGCCTCGCCCCCGGTCGCCATGGCTTCGCCGAGCACGCCCAGCGTGCCGCCGGTGGCGCTGGCCAGCTTGCCGCTGAAAGTCTTGTCGGCCGCAGCGCGCGCCTTCTCCTGATCGGCCAGCAGGCCCTGACGGTAGGCCAGGGTGAACGGGTACGAAGCAAGGTCTGTGCCCAGCATCCAGTCGACCGGCAGCGTCAGCGCGCCGGCGGCGAGCGCCGGGTAGTGGACAGCGACGGGCTCGACCGTAGCGGCAGCCGAACGCACCACCGACGCAGCGAATGACGCCAGATTCTCCGACGCGTCGTCGGTGATGCCGTGCGTGCTGAAGACGTAGTCCAGCGCACGTTGCGGCAGGCTGCGGGCGGTCTTCTCGGTGGCGACGGTCATCGGCACGTCGTCGTGGATGTTCGCCGCAGCGCGCGGGTCCGCCGCCAGCGTGCGCGACAGCGTGGGCGCGTCGCCCAGCGCTTCGCGCGCGGCGTCGGTGACAGCGCGTGTGCGGAACTCTTCCGGCCACTGGTCGACCACCGCCGGCGGCACCTTGAACCGCCGGGCCAGCTGCGTGTTCTGCGAGGCCTTGTCGGGGTTCTGGTCGAGCTGCGTGCTGATCGCCAGCGCGGCCTGCGCGCGGGTGTTCTGGCTCTGTTGGTTGAGCGTGGCCAGGTAGGGGTTGCCCGCGGCGCGCGGAACCGGCGTTGTGCCGTCTTCCTCTTGCGCTTCCAGGGTGTCGAGATACGGGTTGCCGCTCATCACCAACTTCCTTGCGCGCCGGTCGCAGGCTTGACCGCCGGCTTCGCGCGCACAGCGTTGTAAAGGTCGACGATCGCCGCCGGCGTGACCGCGCGGCCCTTGGCGCGCAGCGCTTGCGTGATCTGCTCACGGTCGGCCGCGGGGATCTTGCTGACCACCTGGTAGGCCGGGCCGTCGTCCTGGAAGAAGCCGAGCACGCCGGTGCCGGCCAGCGTGGTTTTCTTCACCACGCCGAGCACCACCGCCCGCGCGTCGGCGTCGGTCATCGGCTTGAGCTTCGAGGCCTGGCGCGCCTTCACCTCATCCTCCAGGGCGTTGAACGCGGCGTTCTGGAAGTCGGCGTAGTTCTGCGCAGCGTCGGTTCCAGGCTTCGCGCCGGGGTCGACGCCGGCAACTTTCAGCTCACCGACCGCGGTGCGCACCGCGCCGCTCATCAGCTTGTCGACGGACAGCTGAATGGCGCCCTTCTTGGTGATGCCGTCCTGCTTTGCCGACAAGTCCAAAAGGCTGGACGGGTTCAGCCCGAACTTGTGCAAGTCCAAGTGGACGAAGCCAACCGGGTCGTCAGCCGCCATGTGACGCAGCTGCACGACGGTCTCGATGTCGTCGATCTTCGGGGCGGTGTCCGGCCGCAGGATGTTGTCGACGTGGGGCCCCAGGTTGCTGGCCTTCACGAACGCCAACTGCTGCGGGGTCAGGTTTGCAACCGTCATCGCGGGGTTCTGCCGGTGCGCGTCCCAGATCGACCCAAGGAACTGCTTTTCGGCGTCGGCCTGTGCGCTCTTGCGCATGGCGTCGCCGGCGCGCAGCTGGGCTTGCGCGACGGTGTAGGTGTCGGCGTCGACATCGCCCGCCAGTTTGCGCTTGTTCAGCTCGGCTTCCTGCTGTGCGAGCGTGCCGAACTTCTGCCCCAGGGTCAGCGCCAAGTTGATGCCGTCGTCCTTGGCCCGGCCCGCGGTCAGCGCAGCGGTGATCTTGTCGGCCACCTGCGAGGGCAGCTGGTCGCGCACGCTGCCGAAGTAGTCGTTGGCGGCCTTCGTCTGGCCGTTGGCCAGCAGGTGGTCGAGGACCGAGGTGTAGGTCTTCGCCAAGCCTGCCTTGACAAAGCCGGCCGCGCTGTCGGCGTCGAGCCCGGCCAGGCGCGCTTGGTCGCGCAGCTCGGCGGTGCGCACCGCAACGCCCTGCTGGTAGAGGCTGTTGTCGGCCCCGGGCATCGGGTTGAAAGCGAGCACTGCGGATTCGCCGGCGGCGTCGCCTCGCGCCCGCGACGAGTCCATTGCGTAGACCGTGTTCTGCTGTGAGGCGTGCTGGCGCATGGCGTTGACCGCCGCGCCGGTGACCTGCTGGGCAACCTGGCCGAACATACGTTGCTGCTCGGGGTTCGTCAGCTTGCCGCCGAGATCCCGGACTGCGTTCTGCAGGGCGTCGTGCACGTCGTCGAACCGGCCACCCTCGGCAGCCCCGAGAGCGTTCTTGCCCTTGGCGTTCATGTACCCCGTCTCGGGGTCGTACATGAGCTTCGACACCATGTCGTGCAGCTGCGCGGTGCTGTCCTTGACCGTGGATTCGTTGGTCAGCGCCTGCTGCTGCGCGGCGAGGCGGTCGTAGTCCGTGCCGGCACGCATCAGGCTCTGCCCGAGCTGCTGCACCTCTTGACCGCCACCGTCCATGCGCCGCAGCGGCGCGCGGTCGTCCGCCATAGGGCCGGGCAGTTGTGACTGCTCGGCCTGGGGCACCACCATCAGTGGAACGCGGGCCATCAGTAGCCTCCGCGCGGGCTATTCACGGCCGGCTGGCTCGTCAGCCAGCTGGGGCGGCTCCAGCCGCCGTTCTTCTGCTTGGCCGTCCAGCTGGCGTCAACCGCGCCGGCGTTGCCGAGCAACGAACTCCAGCCGACCAGGCCGGGGTTGATGCTGTCGGCGGCCGAGGCAGACATATTCGCATCGTTGGTGAAGTTCGTGCCTTGCGTGCGGTAGCCCCAGGCTGTGCGTGTGGCGTTGTCGCGGATGGTCAGCGCGTCGATCTCATTGACCAGCTTCGTGCTGGCCAACACGTCGGTGGCGCTGCCAGAACCGAGGTCGATCCCGTTGGCGGCCATTTCAGCGCGCTGGCCGCCGGCAACCTGCGCACCGCGCAAGCGGGCGTTCTGTTCCTGCTGCGCGCCCGCGGTCTCGGCTTGCGCCGCCTGCCATTCGGCGATCTGGGCGTTGTTGCTGTCTATCTGGCCCTGCGCCGCGTAGGCGTTCTTGCGCGTCCGCGCCGCCTTGCTCGCGCCATAGGCCGAGACGGCAGCGCCGGCGGCTTGCGTTGTGAACCCCATGTCAACCTCCTACTGCGACGTCGAGCGTAGCCGACACGATTGTGAGCGGCAACGGGTTGGGCTGGCGCACGCACACCTGCCCCGACGAGCCCCAGGCGTTGTCGAGGACGATCTCCACCTCGCCGCTGACGAGGTTCGGCGGCGAGCCGTAGGGCTCGGTGGTGCGCTGCTTGAACTCGCGCAGTGACGTGAAGCTCGGCCCGGCGAAGATGCTGGACGACGAGGCCACGCGCAAGTAGACCTTGTTGACGTTCTTCTGGCGCCCCTGGCCAAAGTCCGGGATGCCATCCACCGCAAGAGGCAACGTCTGCAGGTCGGCGGTGATCGGCAGCCCGAGCTGGATCTTGCTGCAGGCCGCCGGCAGCGCCGAAGGCAGTGCGCCGCCCGTCACCACCTGCTGCGGCATCACCGCGCCATCACCCAGGATGCTGACGGTCTTCCCTTCCAGGTGGCCGAGGCCGGACAGCGTCGTCACTGGCGCGCCGCTGTAGGTGAGCCCGCAATCGACGTAGAACGAGTCGGCCGCTGTGGCCGCGCGGCGCGAGTGCAGCCGCTCGACGTAGCGCTTTGCCGCGCCGTTGATCGTGCGCTTCACCGCGAGGTAGAGCATGTCCTCCCCGTTCTCGCTCACCGCACAGCAGGATTCGAAGAGCCCGTCGGTGTCGTGCCGATGCCAGGCGCTGATCTGCTGCTCGGGGACGTAGGTCATCCCCAGCAGCGCGCCCGCATCGTTCACACACCACAGGATAGGGTAGGGGGCCTTGGCCAGTGTCATGTCGACCACGTTGAGGTAGTCGAACAGGTGCGGCGCCATCAGGCTGATGTCGCTGGACTGGTAGGACTGGCCCTGCCAGTAGTAGGACATTTCGCGCACACGGCCGCCGCGCGAAGCAGCGTAGAGCACCGTGGAGTTCACCACCACCGGCTGCACATTGTTGGCCCCGACATAGGCCTGGGGCCGCACGTTGACGTTGGCCCCGGTCAGCGCGCTGCCGTCGGCGCTGGCCACCTTGAACTCATTGGTGGCGGTCAGCAGGATCAAGTTCTGCAGCGGCACGATATGGCGCACCGCGCTGGCCTCGCGCGCGGCGATCCTGAATGCGATGCGGTCATCCGACAGCGTCGGGATGTGGTAGCCGATGTTGGATTCAGTCCCGGACCGCGTGGCGATCAGGTTCTGCGGCCCGGCCGACCAGCCGGCGAACACCCGGCGCTGTTCGAAGTAGCCGACGGCGGCGGGGTAGGTGGTGCTGCCGGCGGCGAATCCTGCGTCCATCACCGGCGGCGTGTGCGAGACGTCGGCGGTGATGTTGGCGTCGGTGAACGAGGTGCCCGGCGCCATCTGGCCGATGTAGCCGTAAAGCCCGTTGGCCAACTTGTACCAGTTCACGCGCGCCGCACCGCTCGGTGCGGTGCAGGTCAGGACGTTGCTGTGCCCGGCCAGGGTCAGGTCGTTGTTGCACGACGCGGCGCTCGACGCGACGGATTCTTCGAGGTTGTTGGTGCTGGAGACCGCGGTGGCGACGTAGCTGTAGGCGGTCGCGCCCGCGCCGGTGGGAGTGGCCACCGGCGCCGTCGGCGCGGAGATCGTGGGTTGGAAGGTCGGCTGGGCGAGCTGCCAGTTCGAAGGTCCGTAACGCCGCAGCTCCAGCGGCGGATGGCTCGGGTGCACCAGCGTCAGGACGTCAGCCGACTGCGTGTAGTGGATGTCGAAAAGCTCTGCTTCGACATAGGGGTTCGGGATCTCGTAGGTGCCGTCGGCCGGCAGGGCGTACCACCAGGTGGGTGATATGTTCGGGGTGTTGCCGGTGTTCGCCGCCGCCAGGCTGTACCAGGTGGAGCCCGCCGAGGTGACCAAGTCGCCAACGCCGTAGGTGGTGGCGCCGTTGTAGGCCGCCAGGCGCCAGTGCGCGCCGTCGGTCGCCGGGTCGGTGGTGCTCGTGACCGCGACGGTGCAGGCGTAGGTGTTGCCGCCGAAGGTGACGAGGTCGGCGACAAAGTAGGGTCGGTTGGACACCCACGCCGTCGCGGTGTAGAGCAACGTGGCGCCGAGCGTGTGCCACCGGAGAAAGCCGGAGCCCACCTCGATTGCGAAGGTCTGGGTGTTGTTGTAGCTGAAGGGGGCCAACCGCACCTTGGTGGCGCTGTTGCCGCCGACTTCCTTCACGAACTCGGTGCCCGTGCGGTTCGCCGCAGGGCCGTGCGGCAGCGCGATGAAGTTGCGCATGGTGGCGACCGCCTGCGCCATCCGCGCCAGGTCGAAGTGTCCGAACAGTTCCGGCGACACCTCGCCGGAACTGAAGGCACGCGTGAAGCTGCGAACAGTGGCCATCAGCGGTTGACCATCCAGCTGACCGACTGCGCGATGTTGGTGCGCCGCTGGTTGGCGTCCGAGCCGGCGGCCTTGCCCATCCACATCATCGCGGCGGTCATCATTTCCTTGGCCACCGCGCGGCCGTTGGCGCCCTTAATGAGAGGCCCCGCCAGCGCCGTAGCCAGCAGGTAGCCAAGCGTTGTGACGAACAGCGGGCTGAACTTCGTGGTGTCGGTGACGAGCGCGCTGTAGACCAACACTGCGTCCTGCTGGTTGGTGTAGATGACGTCGGCGCCGCTGCTGTCGATCTCGACCACGAACGGCTGCGGGGTATAGAGCCCCTGCCCGGCGTTCACAGACCCGGGCAACGAGTTCGGCAGCGCCAGCGTGCCGCTGAAGTCGTCGACCGCGTTCGGGTCCATCACGCGCAGGTAGTTCACGACATCGGTCGGGCCGGCGTAGACGTAGGACCACTGGTTGCTGCTGTTGGTCGTCAGCGCGAGCGCTATGCGCTTCGTCGCAAAGCCCCAGGGGTGGGTCTCCAGCAGCGAGTCGCGGGCGATCGGGTAGAAGCGTGCGCAGTACACCGACTGCGCGCTGCCGTCGGGCGGGTTGATGGCCGAGACGTTGGCCACATCACCGAGGTGCGCCAGCGCCAGGTTGCAGATGTCGACTTCCGAGGCCACTGTTCAGTCCTTCATGCGAAAACGGGGGCGCGAGGCCCCCGTCAGGTTGACGCCCGGCGTGGGTCAGGAAACGCTGGCCGCCGGCATCGTCAGGGTGAGCGCGGCAGCCACGACGGCCTCGCTCGGCTTGTTGGGCAGCACGTTCAGAACCTCGTCGAAGTCGCTCTGGTTCACTTCGTCTGGCGTGACGCCGCGGGTCGCGGCGTGCTGCCTGACCTTGGCGATCAGGTCGGCGACAGCCGGGGCCACCTGCGCGGCGGCCTTGACCGCGGCCGAGGCCCCCTTGTCCAGCGCTTCGAGGTTGGCGCCGGGGTCACCGGCGTAGTCCACTTCCTCGCCCGCTTGGCACAGGGTGTTGTTGATGAAAGAGATCTCTTTGACGCGGTAGCGGGGCATGGTGGCTCCAGGGTGAACGCGGTGCGGGAGTCGAACCCGCCGCCCCAACTGCCTTACGGCAGAGGGGCTTCCACACCCGCGAATTACAGGACGGCGAAGCCGTTGGCGTAGTTGACCTGCTTGTCGGCGATGTTCTTGACGACGGCCGCCCAATATGCGCCCGCCGCAACCGCGCCGACCAGCGCATAGCGCAGGCCGATGTAGCGCCGCGCCGGGTACGGGTCGACCCGGTCGTAGTGCAGCGGCACCTGGACGCCGGCGGTCAGCGTGGCGACCGCGATGGCGTCCGTCTGCACGATGACCTGGACGTTGGTCGTCAGCGCCGCGTCATCGGCCTCGATCAGCTGGAACTGCACCGAGGTGCCACCGCTGGCCGCGGTGATAACTTCGATGGCAATTTCGAGCATTTCACCCTTGCCGATGTCGCGGGCCGAGCCCAGGTCGATCGTGTTGGTGGACAGCACCGTGGTGTTGGTGCCGGTGACGGTCTGCCCGGTGGCGACGCCACTGGAAAAACCACCCGAGAGTTGCAGGAGTGCGTCGGTGATCATGGTGATTTCCTTCTGGTGGTGCGCGTGCTTAGACGACGCGGGCCTCGGTGTTCAGCAGCTGGTCGACGCGGCGCAGCGGCACCCCCTGGAACGACAGCCAGGTCATGGCCGTCCCGAACTGGTTGAGGCCCTTCTCGACGGTGAGCACGTTCTGGCTCTTGTTCAGGGCCTGCACGCGCAGCATCGAGTAGACGGTCCGGTTCATGTAGAACGCGAACTTGCCCATGGCCCAATTCGGGATACGGTCGAGCGCGCGGCTCATCAGCACCACCAGGTCGGCGGCGCTGGACTGCGCCACCAGGTTGGCCGTGTTGATGTTGCAGATGCGCACGATGTAGCGCCAGTCCTTCACCACCAGGCCGTTCTTCCACTGGTAGTGGGTCTGCAGGGCCTGGTACGGGTTGTTGTTGTTGTCGTAGACCGTCAGCTGGCCCATGTCCTGGTGCTGCAGGCCCGCCTTCGAACCCTTGGGGAAGGTGCCGAAGACGGTGTTTTCGCCCCAGCCCACCAGCCACACCGAGGTGTTGTTGGACGAGGTGCCGCCGGCGTCGATGATGTTCTGCGCGTTGCCGGCGCCGGAGATCGTGCCGTAGCGCGTGGCCAGGCCGGTGTAGGCCGCCGGGTTGGTGGCCACGTTGCCGTAGAACATCGTCTGGGCTTGGGTCTGGTTCATCGCCTCCAGGAAGGCGAAGTCTTCGCTCAGCCGGAACTGCGCGGTGTTGCCGTTCAGGTTGGCCAGGTCGACGTCCACGCGGGCGTAGGCTTCGAGCATGCCGAGGCCTTCCGTCACCTGGGCGGTCGTCGACTTGCTCGACGGCACGCCCTGGTTGATCTGGCGCCAGTAGACGGACGGCAGACCGGTGCGAATGGTGACGGTGTGGCCCGTCGGCAGGTTGCCCTCGACCAGCAGGAAGTCCTCCAGGACTTCGTTGCTCTGCGACAGCAGTTCGGCGATGACGGGCGCCTTGCCGTCCGGGTCCAGGCGCTTGGCCCAATCGGCCAGCGTCAGGGCGTTGGTGTTCAGAGTTGCCATGGTTCAGTCCTTGGGCTACTTGGAGCCGTAGAGTTTGCTTGCGGCGTCGGAGCCAGCAGAGCTGCCGCCGCCACCCGAGACGAATTTCTCTTCGCTGAGCGCTTTGCCGATCTTGAACGCCCACCGCACCAGGTCCGGGTGGTTGCCCAGGCCAGTCTTGCCGAGCACCGCCACCAGGCCGGGGCCGCCAAGATCCAGGGCCTTCTTGGCGACGGCCAGGTTCTCGGGCAACTTCGGGCCGCCGAGTTCCTTGTCCGCCTCGATCGTGGCCTGCCAGGTGTCCGGCATGCCGCCGATGTCGGCGTAGAAGGTGGTGAGCGCTTGCAGGTTGCTCTCGCGGATGGCGGGCGCCACCTCGTCGAGAATCCGCTGCGCGGCGTCCTGCGGCAGGTTCAGCGCGCGGGCCGTATCGCCGAACTTGGCAATGACCGTGTCGTTGAACCCCTGGCCTTCGGGCGCCTTGAACTCGTACTTTTCCGGCGCGCCCGGGGGCGGCGCCGGTTCGGCGGCAGGCGGCGCAACCGGCTCGGCCGCGGGTGCGGTCGGCGCGGGGCTTGCAACAGGCGCGGCAGGAGCTGCCGCGGGTGCAGCAGGCGTCGGGCTCGCGGCCGGTTCAGCCGGCGGTGTCGGTGCGGTCGTTGGGTCGGACATTTCGTTCGCTCAGCATCAGCGCATAGCTCTCGGGGGCGTGCTCTTGGATCATGGCCCAGACCTGGAGACCGAAGTTCCTGCGACCTTCGTTGAAGGCAGTCAGGGAATGGTCACCGGGGGTGAAGGACAGTCTGAAAACGCCGGCCTGTTCGAGAAGCCGCCAGACGAACCGGCGACCCCGCTTATTCGACACGATCCACTTGAAGTCGCCGATCTCGGTCAGGCGGTCGATCCGGGCCTTTTCATCGGCCTCGGTTTGTCGCGCTTCGAGAAGGGCTAAGTCAACTGGATCGTGCGTCACGCGCAAGAGTCTACGGCGGGCTCCCCGCGGGACGCATACCGGGGGTCAGCTGGCGCCGTACAGCTCCGCGGCCGCGTTGCGCACGACACCGTTGGCCTGGACGCCCAGGTCGGTGATCTGCACGCTGAGGCTCACGTCGTTGCCCTTGTCGTCGCCGTCACGCTCCAGGCTCTCGGTCGCGCTCGTGACGATCGCCTTTGCGCTGATCGTCAACTGCGTTCCGGGCCTCAGCGCTTTGCTGATGCCCAGCGCTTCGCACTGGTCCTCGCTCAGGTACAGGCACAAGCCATAAGGGTAGCTTGCGGGTGAGCCGACGGTGGCGTAGCCATCGTCGGTGTCGCTCTTCATGTTGACGAGTTTCATGCGAGTTTCCCCGTAAAGAAGGCCTTGAACAGTTGCCAGCGCGTCGGCGGCACCGGCTCGATCTCCACCGGCTCAGGCAGCGGCAGAGGCTCGTCGCCGTAGAAGATGGTCACGGTGCCGTCGGCGTTGTGCCTGGCCGAGGTGAAGCCGAGGTGGTCGTCGGTGACCTCGTGATACTGCAAGGTGATGCTCATAGGCCGCCTTCGTTCATCAGCAAGCACTGGCCGACGGCCAGCGTCAGGAGCGCATCTTGCGCCTGCGCCAGGGTGGTGACATTCGCCGCGATCCAGACCTGGAGCTGGGCCGGCGACATCGCGCGCATCGCGGTCAGCTTTGCGTAGCTGCGCGCCGCGACGGAGTTGGCGAAGCGCTGCTGGATCGCAGCTTGCGCTGCCGCGATCTCAGCCGGCGTCGGTGTCGGCAGCGGCGGCACGGTGTCACCCACGTAGTACAGCGTCACGGTGCCGTCAGCATTGCCGCGCGAGCACACGAACGGGCGGTCCGCATCGGTGACCTGGTCGGCGGGTTTGGTGATGGGCATCAGAACTCCAGCCAGACGTTGACCGAGAAGATCGCCAGCGTGTCGGGTGAGGCGAACTGGTTGTTGACTTGCACGTTGACATAGTTCGTCACGGTCAGGTCAATGGTCGCTTCACTGTAGCCCGCCGAAGAGAACCCGGTGCCGGTGTAGCTCGGCGACGCGATCTTGGTGGCCGACAGCACCTGCGCGTAGGCGATGCTGGGGCCGGCGGCTCCGCTCTGCGCAGGCATTGCGCCGCCCAGCAGGATCGGCGCCAGTGCAGCGCCTGGGTTCTGCGTCGGGCCGATGCCGGCGCCGAAGTAGTGGCTGGCCGTCGCGCCCGTCTTCAGTCCTCGGACGTCGGTGCACACCCGCGCGCCGGGGATCAGCATGTTCGGTGGGATCGACGGGATGATGGGCAGCGCCGCGGTCTGGATCGCGCCCGTGGCGGTGAGCGTGGCCAACGGCGCGGCCACCGTGCCGTACTGCGTCGAGATCCCCGCGCGCCCGTTGAGGGGGCGCCAGTAGGTGCCGTCGCTGTACCACCAGATGCGGAAGCTGCCGATGTCGGTGGTGATCATCTGGCTGCCGACACCGACAGCTGTCGGCAGCGGGCGATTGGCCCAGGTGCCGACGTAGACCACGCTGTCCAGCAGCTGCTCGCGCCCGTTCAGGTCGATGACGCCGACCCACGCGCCGGTGGTCTGGTCGAACAGGTCCGCGGTCTCCCGCATGAGATAGCCGCTCACGGTGTCACCTCACAGGATGCTCGGTTGCGGGGTCAGCGCGGCGATGGCTTTCGCCACGCTGGCGGCGGCCTGCGCGGGGGTGGGCTGCGCCTTGCCCTCGAACGGCGGCACGATGACCACCGAACGGTCAGCCACCACGACAGGCTGGCCGTCCGTGGTGTAGCACCCCGGCACGGTGTAGCTCACGCGTTCACCAGCTGGCGGCGCAGGGCGAGGATCAGCGTGAGGCTGGTCGTGCCGTCACCGCCGGTCACGAAGGGGCGCATGAACGGCGGCGCCTCGCGCACGCTCTTCAGACCCGCCGCGGTGAAGCTGATGGCCGCGCCGCCCAGGTCGTTGAGCGTGGCCCAATTGGTGCCGTCGTTCGAGCCCTGCAGCACCACGGTGCCGCCGACGCCGAACGTGCCACTGGCCTGGATCGTCGCAGCGTTGCCCGCGAAGCCGACGGGCGCGCCGTCGGTGTTCGTGGTTGTGAGCGGGGTCCAGGTGTAGATGCCGTGCGTCAGGGGTGCCTGCGCGTTGGCGGTGAAGGCAACGGTGGCCATGGCTGCTTACCGGTAGAGGGCGACGATGCCGGTGGCCGTGGTGCTGGTGGCCAGCACGCGCGTCACCGCGATGTCGAGGATCTGGCCGGCGGACAGACCGGTCAGCACCGCGGTGCCGCCGCCTTCCAGGTTGACGTTGATGTTGCCGGCGCCGGTGGCCAGCAAGCCGATCGTCGTACCGCCGGGCAGGTCCGTGCCGTCAGCAGGCGTGACCGCCAGGCCGCTGTACTCCTGGGTCTGGATGAAGCCGTTGCCGGAACCGAGGCCCCGTTGCGACAGCAGGATGCGTGAAACCTTGAGCATGTGGAACTCCTATTGGCCGGAAGGCTGCATGATGCCGACCTGTTCAGGTGACGGCGAGGTGTAGCCAGAAAGCTGGCCCATGATGTCGGTGGCTGCGTTGCTGCCCCCGCCCTGCGTCGGCACCTGGGCGAGCTTCGCCGCGGTGTCTGCCCGCTGGTTGTTGACCGCTGCCTGCTGCGCGGCCTGGGCCTGCGCCGCGCGCTGCTTGCGGATGACGGCGACCTTGTCGCTGGCCACGATCAGCGCGGGGTCAACACCCAGCATGTCGCTGTAGGCATCGGCCCATTCGTCTTCGTCGAACTTGTCCAGCACCTGCGGCTTGAATTGCGCCACCGCGCCCAGGTTGCCGACGAAGCGGTCGATGCTGTTGGAACCGATCGCGCGCTGGGCCTGCGCCAACATGCTGACGTATTCGATGTCCAGCGGCATGCCGTGCATTTCGGGTGGCGGCGGCGGGATCATGCCGGCAGCCAGCGCCCGGTGGAACGCACCTTCGACGAGCGGGTTCAACAGCTCATCGTTCATACGCTCCAGCACCGGGCCCAGCATCAGCAGCTTTTCCTCGTGGCGCTCGGCCACCTCGGTCGCCGTCATCTGTGGGTTCGTGCTGTTGGCCAGCATCAGGAACAGGTCGGCGTAGAACGCGCTGTTGATCAGCTGCCGCGTGTCCTGGATGGACATCTGCAGGTGGTTCAGGTCGAGCTGCACCTGGAAGAGGTTGCGCGTCGCTGGCTGCCCGGTGTTGTCCAGGTAGCTGATGCCGCCGGGCATAGCGTCGACCTCGCGGTTCTTCATGCCGGTGGGCAACTGCAGCGGGGGCTTCGTCATGTAGTCGATGCCCTGGCTCTTGCGCAGCTGCTGGTGCTGCAAGCCCTTGATGTCGCCCAGCGCTTCCATCCCCGGGCTGTTGCCGTAGATGTCGCCGCCGGCCACATCCCAGCGCGGTGCCAGCGCGGGGAAGTCCTTGAAGCCTCCCTCGCGCAGGGGCTTGTCCGGGTCGCCGGCGATCTCGAAGTAGCACGAGGCCCAGGGCATGTTGAGCGAGTCGCGTTTCGTGTAGTCCCGGTCCTCGCGCGGCTCGATGGCCTGGATCAGCGGCACCCACTGGTCGAGCTGGCCGCGATCGAACAACGAGCGCACGGTGCTGCTCACGTTGTCGCGGCCGAACTCCTTCACCACCTCGCTCACCGTCTTCTGGAACTCGCGGTAAAGGGTGCAGGTGTCGCCGCGCCAGTCCTGCGCAATGCAGTATTCGCCGGCCGTCAGCGTGTAGTGGCGCATGACGTCGCGGAAGTCGTCCAGGATGACGGTCGAGGCCGTGCCGAAGGCGCCGAGTTCCTTGTAGACCTCATGCAGCGCGCGGTAGGTGTTGCCCTTCGAGAAGATGGTCAGGACGATGTTCGTCACCGTGTTGCACCACAGGCGCACAGGCTGGCTGCGCATCAGGTCGCGGTCACGGGTGGCGAACTTGAGCCAGGGGCGGGCCGGGCTCGTCATGCCGGCCATCATCCCTGCAGCCAGCGTCTTCAGCGCGCCGGTGGCGGTGCGGTCGTAGATCGTGTTGTGCCGGCGCCAGCCCTTGTTGCGGTCCTGGACGAAGTAGCGCCCGTTGCGCGGCAGCAGGTAGGTCGTGATCTCGGACCA